>Ga0209831_1002913_pt1 | contig 14530 bp, 12 predicted proteins | sample Maine_Asex4_meta_FD_187451 | JGI IMG/M metagenome (GOLD analysis project Ga0209831, IMG submission 187451) | Marine algal microbial communities from Maine, USA - Maine_Asex4_metaG (SPAdes) (version 2) | ecosystem: Host-associated > Algae > Red algae > Unclassified | place: Maine, USA | collected...
GACGATGTCGTCACGCTGCAGAACGCGTTGTACGAGCTGTCCGGCGGCGACCGCGACATGCCGCTGACGATCCGTGCCGACGCGCAGACGCCGCACCAGTCGGTGGTCACGGTCATGGACGCGGCGGCACGCCTGGGAATGCTGCGCATGTCGATCGCCACGTCGCGCAGCCGGTGAGCGTGCCCGCGGCACGGGCGCACGGCACCGGTACCGATGCCGTCGAGCCCTCGCCGAGCGGTGCCGAGACCTACCGTCGGCTGCTCGGCTACGTCGCGCCGCACAAGCGCGAGTTCGCCTTCGCGATCGCCGGCATGGTCGTCTACGCCCTGTCCGAGACCGGTTTTGCCGCCCTGATGAAACCGCTGCTGGATGCCAGCTTCATCGAACGCGACCAGGAGTCGATCCTGTTCGTGCCGCTGGCGATCATCGGCGTGTTCCTGCTGCGCGGCGTGGCGGGATTCGTGAGCACCTACTACATGGCCTGGATCGGCTGGCAGGTGATCGCCCGGTTGCGCCGCTAGGTGTTCGCCAAGTACCTGACCCTGCCCACCTCGTTCTACGATCGCGCCTCCTCGGGCGAGCTGATCTCGCGCATCACCTTCGACAGCCAGCAGGTCGCCAACGCCGCCAGCAACACGCTGACCCTGATCGTGCGCGACACCATCAGTGTGCTGAGCCTGCTCGGCCTGATGTTCTGGTTGAGCTGGCAGCTCTCGCTGGCCTTCCTGATCGTCGGGCCGATCGTGGGCGTGCTGGTGTCGCGTGTCAGCCGGCGCTTTCGCGAGATCAGCCGTGGCATCCAGGGCACGATGGGGGAGGTGAGCCACGCCATCGAGGAGGTGGTGGGGGCTGCGCGCGAGGTGAAGATGTTCGGCAGCCAGGCGCTGGAGAGCGAAGGGTTCGAGCGGGTCAACGAGCGCAACCGTCGCTTCAACATGAAGGAGACCTCGCTCAAGGCCGCCAACACGCCGGTGGTGCAGCTGGTGGTCGCCGTCGCGCTGGCGGCGATCGTCTACGTCGCCTCCAGCGGCGCGTTCATCGAGCGCATCAGCCCCGGCTCGTTCGTGGCGTTCATCACCGCGATGACCATGCTGTTCCAGCCGCTGCGCCGGGTCACATCCCTCAACAACGAGATCCAGCGCGGCATCGCCGCCGGCGAGAGCCTGTTCCGTACCCTGGACATGGACTCCGAACGCGACCCGGGAACGCAGGAGCTGGCCGAGCGCATCGAATCGATCGAGTACCGCGACGCCCGGTTGCGTTACGCGCCCGACAAGCCCAGCGCGCTCGAGGGGGTCTCGCTGACGATCCGTGCCGGCGAGCACGTCGCCTTCGTCGGCGAGTCCGGCAGCGGCAAGACATCCCTGGTCAACCTGCTGCCCAGGCTGTACGAACTCGATGCCGGCGAGCTGCTGATCGACGGCGTGGCGGTGCAGCGTTACACGCTCGCCTCGCTCAGGAGCCGCATCGCCTACGTCAGCCAGGACGTCACGCTGTTCAACGACACGGTGGCTGCGAACATCGGCTACGGGCACCGCGACGCGGTGTCGGTGGAGCGGTTGCACGAGGCGTGTCGTGCGGCGCACGCGCACGATTTCATCATGGCGTTGCCGGACGGCTACGACACCCTGGTCGGCGACGATGGCACGATGCTGTCGGGCGGCCAGCGCCAGCGCGTTGCGATCGCCCGGGCGCTGCTGCGCGATGCGCCGATCCTGATCCTGGACGAGGCCACCTCGGCGCTCGACAGCGACAGCGAACGGCGCGTGCAGCAGGGTCTGGAGACGTTGATGCAGGGGCGTACCACGCTGGTCATCGCGCACCGGCTGTCCACCATCGAGCGTGCCGATCGCATCGTGGTCATGGCGCACGGGCGGATCGTGGAGATCGGCGATCACGCGCAGCTGATCGCCGCCGACGATCACTACGCCCGGCTGCACCGACTGCAGTTCCGCTGAGTGCCATGCTGACGTCGGCGTGGCACGAACGGGGCGCCGTCTCCACGGCGTTGCTGCCGTTGGCTGCTCTGTTCGATACGTTGGCACGCCGCCGTCGGCGTCGTCTGGAAGCCTCGCGCGCCCCGGCGCCGCTGCCGGTGCTGGTGATCGGCAATCTCACGGTGGGCGGGACCGGCAAGACCCCGCTGGTGGCGGCCGTGGCCACGCTGTGCGGCGCACGCGGCGTGCGCTGCGGCATCGTCAGCCGCGGCTACGGAGGGCGGGCGCAGCGTACGCCGCGCAGCGTGCGCACCGATGACGATCCGGCCGAGACCGGCGACGAGCCGCTGATGCTGCACCGGCTCACCGGCGTGCCGGTGGTGGTGTGCACGGCACGCGCGCGGGCGGTCGAGGCGCTGGCGGCGCGCGGCGACATCGATCTGGTGATCGCCGACGACGGCTTGCAGCACTACGCGATGGCGCGTTCGGCGGAGGTCTGCGTGATCGATGCGCGCACCGGTCTGGGCAACGGACGTTCGTTGCCGGCGGGTCCGCTGCGCGAGCGTGCCGACAGGCTCGACGAGGTGGACGTGATCGCGCTGCGCGGCGGCGATGATCCGGATGCGTGCCCGCCCGGCGTGCCCGGCTGGCCGGCAGGGCCTGCGCGTGGCACGTTCTCGCTCGTGCCGGACGGTCTGGTCACGCTCGAGGGCGAGCGGCGCGAGCTGCAGGGGCTGCACGGGCTGCGTGCCCACGCCGTCGCCGGTATCGGGCGCCCGCAGCGGCTGTTCGACACGCTGTGCGAACTCGGCATGGACGTCGTGCCGCACGCCTTCCCGGACCACCACCGCTACCGCGAGCGCGATCTGTCGTTCGACGAGGCGTTGCCGATCGTCACCACCTCCAAGGATGCGGTCAAGATCGCGCGTCTGCCGCGGCCACCGGTCGAGGTGCTGGAGCTGCGCATGCGCACGGTGCTGTCCGCGGCGCTGGACACCGCGCTCGGCCTCCTGCTGGAACGCCTGATCACCGAGACGCGAACGCACCGATGAGCACCGTCGAGCCCTACACCATCGTCATCCCGGCGCGCTACGCGTCCAGCCGTTTCCCCGGCAAGATGCTGGTGCCGCTGCGCGGACGGCCGATGATCCTGCACACCCTGGCGCGCGCCGAGGCGAGCGGTGCCGACGAGGTGATCGTCGCCACCGACGACGAGCGCATCGCCGGTGTGTGCCATGCCGCCGGCGCGACGGTGGAGATGACGGCGAGCTCGCACCCGAGCGGTACCGACCGCATCGCCGAGGTGGCGGAGCGACGCGGCTGGGCACCGGAACGCGCGATCGTCGGGCTGCAGGGCGACGAGCCCGCCACGCCGCCCGAACGCCTGGATACGCTGGCCGCGCAACTCGTCGAGCACCCCGATGCCGACATGGCCACGCTGTGCCGGCGCATCGACGATGCGGCCGACTACACCAGCCCGGACCGGGTCAAGGTGGTGCGCGACGCGCGTGGCATGGCGCTGTACTTCTCGCGTGCTCCGATCCCCTGGCGCCGCGATGCGCGCGCGGGCTCGACCCACCCCGACGCCTTCCTGCACATCGGCCTGTACGCCTACCGCGCCGCCTTTCTCGCCCGCTACGGGGCGTTGGACGAATGCACGCTGGAGATCGAGGAGAAGCTCGAGCAGCTGCGCGTGCTGCACCACGGCGGGCGCATCCACGTGGCCGAGGCGGGCGGTGCACCCGGCCGTGGCGTGGATCATCCGGACGATGTCGCCGTGGTGGAGCGCGAACTGGCCGCCTTCGAATGACGGTGCGGTCCGCACCGACCCCGACCCACCGCCTGCCGAGACACCTGCCGATGACCGACGACACGCCACGCTGGCGTACACCCGATGCACCCGCGCGCGAGTGGCGCATCGAATCGCGCGAGCGTGTCTACGACGGCTTCTACCAGCTGGACAAGCTGGACCTGAGCCACGAGCTGCACGGCGGCGGCCGCACGCCGGTGTTCGACCGCGAGCTGTTCGTGCGCGGTGATGTGGTCGGCCTGCTGGTGTGGGACCGGGCGCGTGACGAGGTGGTGCTGATCGAGCAGTTCCGGCTCGGCGCCATGCACCAGCAGCCGGACCCGTGGCTGGTGGAGGTCATCGCCGGCATGATCGACACCGACCAGACGCCTGCCGAGGTGGCGGCGCGCGAGGCGAAGGAGGAGGCGGGTCTCGATCTGGAACCGGATCAGCTACGGCTGGTCTGCCAGTACCTGGCAAGCCCCGGCTCCTCGACCGAGGAGGTGTTCGTCTACCTGGCCGAGACCGATCTGTCCGGTGTGGGCGGGCACTTCGGGCTAGCCGAGGAGAGCGAGGACATCCTGGTGCGCACCGTCAAGGCGGAGGATGCGATCGCCATGCTGGAGACGCGCGAGGTGCGCAACGCGCTGAGCGTCATCGCGTTGCAGTGGTTCGCGATGTACCGGATGCGGGAGGGCATCGGCGGGTAGTCCGGGATGACGCGGCCATCACGGGCACGTCGTCGCTCCGTTCCACGCCTGCGGATGCCGACGCGCCCCAGCGTGAGCCCCGTCAGGCCGCCAGCCGCTCGACCAACTTCTCCATGAACCTCTCGCCGGCGCGTAGCTGCGACACGGCCAGGTACTCGTCGGGCTGATGGGCCTGGGCGATGTCGCCGGGCCCGCACACGATCGATGAGTAGCCGCGCGCCTGGAAATGGCCGGCTTCGGTGCCGTAGCTGACGACGTGCGAACCGTTGTCGCCGGTCAGGCGCCGCACCAGTTCCTCGGCCGCACCGTCCTCCTCGGGCTGCAGGCCCGGCATGTCGAAGGTGCGATCCAGCGTGATCGATGCCTCGGGGCGCACCTTCCTCATGTCGGCCTCGAGCTCCGCGACCCGCTCCTCGAAGCGCCGCGTCCAGTCATCGGCGTCCTCCCCGGGCACGACGCGGAAGGTGATCACGAAGCGGCAGTCGAGGGCGGTGATGTTGTGGGCGGTACCGCCCTGGATGCGTCCGACGTGCAGCGAGGTCCACGGCGGGTCGAAGCGCGCGGCGAGCGACGACGGCGGAATCAGCGCGAGCCGGGCGTTCTGGGCGTTGGCCCACTCGACGAGCCTGGCCGCCTCCATGACGGCGCTGACGCCGGTGTGCATCAGGGAGGAGTGCACCTCGAAACCGCGCACGTGCACCGCGAAGCCTGTGCCACCCTTGTGACCCTCGACGGTCTTCATCATCGAGGGCTCGCCGATGACCGCGCAGGCGGCGGTGGGCAGGTTCGCGCGCATGGCGTCGATCATCGGTGGCGCGCCGATGCAGCCGACCTCCTCGTCGTAGCTCAGCGCGAGCTGCAGCGGACGGCGCACGCCGCGTTCGAGCGCGAGCGGCACGGCGGCGAGAGCGAGCGCATCGAAACCCTTCATGTCGCAGGTGCCGCGGCCGTACAGCCTGCCGTCGCGTTCGGTGACCTTGAACGGGTCCGAGCTCCACGCCTGTCCCTCGACCGGCACGACGTCGGTGTGGCCGGACAGGATCACGCCGCCCTCGGCTTCCGGGCCGACGTTGGCGTAGAGATTCGCCTTGGTGCCCTCGTCGTTGTACACCCGCGTCGCGCTCACACCAAAGCCGTCGAGGTAGTTCTCGACCCAGTCGATCAGATCGAGGTTGCTCTCGGAACTGACCGTCGGGAAGGCCACCAGGCGTTCCATGATCTCGCGCGCGCCGAGGCGGGTCGGTCGAAAGGCGGACATCGCGAGGGGTCGTCGTGGCGAGGGGTTACCGGCCCAGCGTAACCGAGCTGGACGTCGGGGTGTGCGCGCCGCGATCGGTCCCGCTTGCAGGGACCGGATGGCAGCTCTATCGTCGGGTGTGCGACTCGCCCGCGATTCGGATGGAAGCCCATGTCGAGCATTCGCCTGGTAAGACACGGTCGTCCGGTCTTCGACGAACCATCGTCCATCGATCGTGACGAGTTCGGCGCCGCGTTGCGCAGGTACGACGAGGCAGCGGTCGTGGAGCGTTCCGGCTCGATCCCCGGTTGGTACACGAATCCGAATGCCGGCCGCATCATCGTGTGCAGCGAGTTGCGCCGGGCCCGGGACTCCGTCGACCTGCTGGGGTTCACGCGTGCGCAAGCGTCTTCCCTGCTCGACGAAGCGCGACTCCCTCATCCGGACGTGTTGCCGTCGCGGATGTCCTGGAAGACGGCACTTGCCGTCTATCGTCTCGCCTGGCTGTTCGGCTATCGCAGAAACGCCGACGGTCTGGCGGCGGACCGGCTTCGTGCCGATCGCGCCGCTGATGGGTTCGAAGCGCTTGCCGGTCGCGACGCCGACGTCGTGGCGTTCGGCCACGGGATCATGCACCGGCTGATCGCGACGTCGCTCCTGTCTTCGGGATGGACAAGGGTCGAGCCATCCGGTAGTGGCTACTGGTCTTCGCAGCTGCTCGTCCGTGCCTCTGTCCGATGTCGTCCGGAATGATGGCGGCACCGGAAGGGCTTCACCACGGCATGGACGCACCGTCGTGATTCAGGAAGCGCCCGGTGTCCGCGGGCGTCAATCGCTCCAGCAGCGCCACCAGGTCCGCCGCGCTCTCGGCGGTCGACAGGTCCGCGCCGGCACCGCCCATGTCGCTGCGCACCCAGCCCGGATGCACCGTGCACACGGTGATGCCGTCGGCGGACCATTCGTCCGCCAGGCAGCGCATCGCCATGTTCACCGCCGCCTTGGAGCTGCGGTAGGCGACATCGCCGGTGCCGGCGCGCTCCAGCGAACCCATCTGGCTCGATACCGTCAGCACGCGAGCGCGCCTGGAGCGCAGCAGGTTCGGCTTCAGGGCCGTCGCCACCCGCAGCGGAGCGATCGCGTTGATGGCAAAGGTGTGCAGCCAGTCTTCACGGTCGATACCGTCCACGCCCGGTTCGCGCTTCATGCGCCCGGCGTTGTTGATCAGCGCATCCACGCTACGTCCGCCCAGCGCAGCGACGAGCGCCGAGATCGAGGCGTCGTCACCGACGTCGAGCGCGACGATCTCGAGGTGTTCGCTCGCCAGCGCGGACAGCTCGTCGGCGCCCTCGGGCCTGCGGCAGGCCGCGATGACGCGGTGACCGCGCCCGAGCGAGGTGCGTGTCAGGTCCAGTCCGATGCCGCGGTTGGCGCCGGTGATCAGCAGGGTGTCGCTCATGTTCGTGCTTCTCGGCCGTGACGGGGTCGCTCAGCGTCGCACGAACGGGCAGCGACGAGAATCTTCAGCACGCTCGGCCGGCCGGTATCGTTCCCGGTCGGTGTCCGTATCATCGAGGGGCACGATCGTCACAGGATGACGGGCCTTGCGCACCTTGCCACCCGGAGTGATCTAATGCCTGTCCGGCCCGTCCTGACGATCCTCCTCGCCCTGCTGCCGGCCATGGCCGTGCAGGCACTCTCGCCGCCCGACCTCCGGCAGGATATCCCCTGGGAGCAGGCCGTGACGGGAACCGGCGGTTCCGCCGTCGACGATGTGCAGGCCGCCTTCGACGCCGCCCGGCGGGGCGAGGAACGCCAGTTCGGCCTGACCGGGAACAGCCTGGGCACGTTGTCGTTGCCGGATGACGATGCGTGGGCCGCGATGGACGGTACCACCAGGGCGCTGCTGATCGTCAATGCCGAGCGGGTCGCGCGCGGTGGCGTCGCCTATCCCGGTGGCGCGCCGCTGGGCCTGCCGCTCGCCGGCATCGAGCGCCACCTGGACACGCTGGCGCAGGACTACGCGGACTACATGGTCGTCAACGACTTCTGGGCTCACGAGGCGCCGGGCGACGGACCGCCGCCGTTCGCCGGTTCGGACCCGTTTGCACGCATCGACGCGGCACCGGTGATCGGCACCGGACGCGGCGCAGACGGCGAGGATTGTCACGATTTTCTCGGACAGGCCGAGAATCTCGCGGTGCACGCCATTACCGGTAGCGGTGACATCCGTCTGCCGATCGAGCGCTCGCTGTACGGTTTTCTCTACGCCGATGCGGGATCGGGTTGGGGGCACAGACGGTTGCTGTTGCTGCAGGACGAACCGGTGGGCGAAGGTGCGGGCGGTTTCCTGAACGACACCGGTGCCACGGACAGCGAGGGGTTTCTCGGCCTGGGGTCGGCCGGTGCGCGCGACGGGTCCTACAGCGTGCTCGATGGCGCGCGCACCTACGCGGTGCAGCGCAACGTCGTGCTGTTGATGATCGATCCGGTGCCGGATGCGGGTTGCGGGTACGACCTGACCGAAGCGGCGGAGGCGGTGGACGCGCGCTGACAGCCGCGTTCCGTTGCTCGTGGACATGTGCGGTTGCGGCCTGATGGCGGACACGCGGGATACGCGTGCACTCGAACTGTTCGCCGACTCGTTGCACGCCTGGCTGCAGCGCTTTCGCACGCTTGCGGCCGCGATGCCGTTGGTGAAGGCGGCGATCGAGCGCCGACAGGGTTCACACGCCGGACCGAGACGGTTGGCAGCCGCGCGAGACCTGAATGCGTCAGACGGCCCGGCGTACCAGCACACCGGCATCTAGCAGCGTCTCGATCACATCGGCATCCGCGTCGTCCAGCGCTGCAGATGGCGGCGGTACGCCCGCATCGCACAGCGCGTGCGCCAGTGCGGCGCTACACGTGTAGCGCTCGCCGTCCGCGAACAGCGAGACGTGGCCGGGCGGCGCACCGGGCGAGGGCGCCCAGCCGAACCGGGCGAACGGTGCACGTTCGAGATCGCCCTCGGCATCGCTCTCGGCCATGACCTCGTCGGCCATGGCGTGCCGCGTCAGCAGGGAGCCTGCCAGGTCGGTGAGCGTGTCCCGGTCGAGCGTCGTGGCCCGTTGCCATATCGCCTCGATCGCATCGATCGAGCCGGCGTCGATCTCGCCGGGCGCGCCGCGCCCCGTACCGGCATCGCTCAAGCGCACCTCCCCCAGTCGCTCGGCGATCGCCTCGGCGATGAACTGCACCACGTCCGCATGCCTGGGAGCACGAAACCCGATCGACCAGGTGGTGCAACCGTTGCCGACCGCCACGCCGTGGTGCGGCACGCCCGGTGGCAGGTACAGCACGTCCCCGGGTGCCAGGTCCCACGTATCGGTCGGCGTGAAGTTCTCGACCAGTCGCAGGTCACCGTCCGCCACCTGCTCGTGCGTGACGCCTTCGCGCGCATCGATCGACCAGCGCCGCGTGCCGCTGGCCTGCAGCAGGAAAACGTCGTAGGCGTCCACGTGCGCGCCGACCGATGCCCCGTCCGGTGCGTAGCTGATCATCAGGTCGTCCAGCCGCCAGTCGGGCGCGATGCGGAACGGATCTAGCCAGGCTTGCAGTTCGGGCAGGTGCTTGTCCACGTCGGTGACCAGCAGCGACCAGTCCGCCGTGCCGAGCGAGTCGAAGATGTCCTCCTCGAACGGGCCGTGCTCCAGCGTGTAGCCGGTGTGGCTCGAATGGCGGATCAGGCGTGGCGTGGTGTCGGGCTCGATGGCGAGGCCCGCCAGCTCGTCGGGCGAGATCGGTGATGTGAAATCGGGCAGGGCCTGTCGTATCAGCAGCGGCCCTTGCTGCCAGTAGCGCGATCGAAAGCCGGCCTCGTCGAGGCCGTCCGGCCAGTGCAGGCTCCTCATGCGGGTCGGTCGGTCTGCAGGACCTTGTCCAGGTCGATCGAGAACGGGCAGGTGATGGCTTCGAACGGCAGCGTGCCGCCGCGGCGCATGACCGGTGGATCGAAGGCGGTGCCGTCCAGACGGTGGTGCTGCACGTCGAGCGTGTTCGGGTCGACCACCAGGTAGTGAGCCACACCGGCCTGTTCGTAGAGCTGCCGCTTGAGCCCATGATCTCGCGATGCCGTCGAGGGCGACAGGATCTCGACCAGTATTTCCGGTGCGCGAGTGATGAACCCGTCCGGATCGACACGGCAGACCACGCTGACATCGGGACGCAGTACCGTGGTCCCGTCCACGTGCCAGTCGCATTCGAACACGGCGATGCACGCCTCGCAGCTCTCCAGCGCGGCCGTGAAGGCGGTGACGAACCGTGCCGCGACCGACTGATGCCGCACCGTGGGCGAGGGCGTCATCGCGTAGGGAATGCCGCCGATCAGCTCCCAATCGCCGTCCCAGGCGGCGTGGTCGGCCACGGTGTAGCACGGCAGGTCATCGGGGGCGACGCGGATCATGCTCACGAGACTACACCTCGCGTGCCAGACGCGCGGCCAGCCCGGTGTAGGCCGCAGGCGTCAGGGAGGCGAGCCGCTCGCGATCGGCGGCCGGCACCTCCAGGGTGGCGATGAAATCGCGCATCGCCGCCTCGTCGATACCCTGGCCGCGCGTCAGCTCCTTGAGCTTCTCGTAGGCACCCGGAATGGCGTGACGGCGCATCACCGTCTGCACCGGCTCCGCCAGCACTTCCCAGGCCGCGTCCAGGTCGGCGGCGATTACCGCCCGGTTGGTGCCGAGCTTGCCGAGCCCCTTGTCCAGGGAGGCGAGCGCGATGTCCAGATAGCCGGCGCCCACGCCCAGGTTCCTGAGCACGGTCGAATCGGTGAGATCGCGCTGGAAGCGCGACACCGGCAGCTTGGCGGCCAGGTGTCCGAACACCGCACTGGCCAATCCGAGGTTGCCCTCGGCGTTCTCGAAATCGATCGGGTTGACCTTGTGCGGCATCGTGGACGAGCCGGTCTCGCCGGGCACCGGGCGCTGCGACAGGTAGCCGTACGAGATGTAGCCCCAGACATCGCGGCACAGGTCGAGCAGGATGGTGTCGATGCGTGCGGCGGCGTCGAACAGCTCGGCGATGCAGTCGTGCGGCTCGATCTGGGTGGTGTGGGTGTTGTGCTCCAGGTCCAGCGAGTCGACGAAGCGGGCGGCCAGCACTGGCCAGTCGACATCGGGATACGCCACCACGTGCGCGTTGAAGTTGCCGACGGCCCCGTTGATCTTGCCCAGCAGCGGCACCGCGGCGAGCGTCTCGCGCTGGCGGCGCAGCCGGTGCACCACGTTGGCGAACTCCTTGCCCAGCGTGGTCGGGCTGGCGGTCTGGCCGTGGGTGCGCGCCAGCAGCGCGATGTCGGCGGTGTCGTGCGCGAAGGCTGCCAGCGTGTTTTCCAGCGATTGCAGGGCGGGCAGCAGGTGCGTGTCGCGCCAGCGCAGCAGCAGCCGGTTCCAGGCCAGGTTGTTGATGTCCTCCGAGGTGCAGGCGAAGTGCACGAACTCACCGCGATCGACCAGCGTCGGGATGCCCTTCAACCGTCGCTTGATGAAGTACTCGACCGCCTTGACATCGTGATTGGTCTCGCTCTCGATGAGCTTGACCTCCCGCGCATCCTCGAGCGTGAAGCCGTCGACCAGCGCTTCCAGGGCGTCGCGGGTGGCGGCGTCCACGGCCGGCAGCTCCTCGATGCCGGGCTCGTCGGCCAGGGCCAGCAGCCAGCGCACCTCGACGTCGACCCGCTCGCGGATCAGCGCGAACTCGCTGAACAGCGCGCGCAACGGTGCGGTGCGGGAGGCGTAACGTCCGTCGATCGGCGAGACCGCGGTCAGCGCATCGAGGGGGAGCGGATCAGGGAGCATGGCCGGGGCTGGAAAGGCGAGCCCGACGGGTGCGATGCGGGGGGACGACGGCCGTGAGGCCCGTCGCACGTCGACCGGACGCACATGCGTTCCGGGACTCGAGAAAAGGGGGGAGGGGAAGATGGTAGGCGCGATTGGATTCGAACCAACGACCCCCACCATGTCAAGGTGATGCTCTAACCAACTGAGCTACGCGCCTGCCGTCGGGGCGCACTATAAGCAAGGCGATGTCGGTGGTCAAGCCTCGATCGGGTTCGTTCGCAGGACCCCGCCTTCCCCTCGCCTGCTCACAGGGCCGGACCGTCAGGCATCGGGGGAATCGGAGCCTCGACATCGACCGGCGAGTCATCCGGCTCGCCGAGCGGCGCGCTCTCGCCCATGAACGCCAGCAGCGTCCCGTCGTGCAGGCGCCCGTCGACGGAGGGACCGCCGATCGCCCGTGTCGTGCCGACGACGACGGTGGTGCCGTCGACGGCGGCGCGGTACAGCGCACCGTCGCCGCGACTGAAATACAGGTGATCCCCGATCACGTCCATGCCGGTGACGTCGCCCCACAGGATGTCGCCCGGTTGCTCGGCCACGTGCTCCTCGTTGCCGAAGTGCGGGCTGTTCGGGTCGCCCGGGGTGAAGGCGCGCCAGAACAGCCGTGCGTCGCCCTGTAGCGTGTAGTACACCCGGCCGCGGTCGTGGTCGAAGAACAGGCCGCCCAGTTCGGAAAGCCTCCACTCGTCGCCGGTCAGACCGAGGAGGTCGACCTGGCTGGCCGGTTCGAATGCCCCGCCCGTGAACCGGCTCGACCACATCCTGCCCTGGCTGTCGGCATGGAACAGTTGCCCGCCGACGAACATCGCCCCGCGGGTGTCCAGCCAGCCCGCATCGAGCACCGGCACCGGTGCGCCGAGCGTGGTGCCGTCGAACGGGCTGCCATCCAGGGCATCGTTGCGGGTACCGAGGAGCGTGGCGGGCAATGACGGGAGCTCCGGCCGGTCGACCGTGTTCGAGGTGATCGGCAGAAACTTCAGCTTGGCGTGTTCGCTGCCGTTGAGAAAGTCGGTGTCGTCACCGATGTAGAGGCCCTCGTCCTCGGCGACCATGGCGAAGACGCCGATGCCGCGCGGATTGCGGTCGGCGCGCCAGTCGAGCAGCGTGAGGCCGTTGACGGGATCGAGCGCGGCCAGACCGCTCCGCGGCACGGAGCCGGGACCGGCGCTGCGCCCGTCGCTCGTGGTGTCGTTGTTCAACCAGCGGAAGTGCCCACCGGCATAGACCGCATGGCCGGTCGCCACGACCTCGAAGACGGAGTCGCCACCGGCGTAGTTGACCCAGGTCGGCCGCACGTCGCCATCGGTCAGGTCGTCGAGTTCGAACCGCACCACCGTGTCGCAGGCCGGCTGGCCGGGGCGGCGAAACCCCGTCGAGCCGGTGACGAAGTAGGTGTCATCGGGTGCGATGTCCATTCCCTTCACGTATTGGGGAAACCTGTCGGCGGGGCACTGGACATCGAAGACATCGGTGTTCCACGCCGACACGCGGGCCTGACCGTCCAGCTCGATCAGCGCAAGCCGTGAGCGGCTGACGGCGTCGATGCTCAAGAAGTTGCCGACCACGACCAGGAGACGGCCGTCCGAGGTGATGTCGATCTCGTCGACACCCTGAACCCCGTTGGTACGAACGGTTCCGCTGTCGCCGAAGGTCGATATGGTGCCGTCGAAGTCGAGGTCGAGGCGTGCCGACACGGTACCGGTGAGCGTGTCCAGGGCCGCCAGGTTCTCGATCGTCGTCCGGCCGATCCTCGTGAAGGAGCCGCCGACGTAGAGCGTGTCGCCGCGACGTCTCAGGGTATTGATGCGCGCATCGGGCCGGGCGACGAAGCCGGGCGACCGGTCGCCGTCGTCGTCGATCTTGACGAGTCCGCGGCTGTTGCCCTCGCCGTTGAGGCGGTTGAACGCGCCACCGACGAACACGCCCGTGCCTTCGCCGGTCGTCTCGAGCGCCAGGACCTCATCGTTCAGCAGCGGATCGAAGTCGCGAAGGAGGTTGCCGGACGACTTGCTGTAGGCGAACAGGTACGGCTGATCGACGATCTCGCCGTCGAGCGGTTCGCGTACCTGCGTGAAGGTGCCGCCCACGAACACGGTGTCACCGTCGACAGCGATGGCCTCGACGCGACCGTCCACGACGCCGGGCGTGTTGAACGAGGCGAACTCCGATACCAGGGCGGCATGCGTCGCTCCGGGAGCGGTTCGCGTCGCATCGTTCGGTGGTCGCTCGCTCGTGGCCTGCTGGCAGGACGCCGTCACCAGGCCCGACCAGAGGACGACAGCCGTCGCGGCTCCGCGCCGTTGCAGGCCACGAGCGGTCCGGACCCGGTCGCGGGTCGAACTGCCGAACGTCGGTATCCACTGCATGATGATGAATTTTCCCCGGACCTGTTCGCGGAACGCGATGTCAATGTCCTGACAGCGTACCTATCCGTTCGCCATCGCCGTGTGACACAACGTGTCAATTTGGAGGCACGCGATGTGTCCCGGTCCCGGTTCGGCATCATCCGAATCCGGTATTCCGCCATCGGCGGCGGTCTTCTCGGGGCGGATCCGATGCCGCACCGGCTCGACGGACGGCCTTCGCGACACGGCTCTGCTCTACACTCGCGGCCCCGCCGGCCTCTGGTATCGGTCGTCGGGCGTTCACGTGACCTCTCGTAGCGGTCACCACTGCAGCCCACGAGATCACCTTCATGCCCCGCATAACCCTGCCGGACGACAGCGTCCGCACCTATCCCGCTCCGGTCACCGTCATGGACGTGGCCGCCGACATCGGTCCCGGCCTGGCCAGGGCGACGCTGGCGGGCGTCGTCGACGGTCGCCTGGTCGATGCGAGCTTTCCGATCGAGGCAGACGCGCACCTGTCGGTGGTGACCGCGAAGAGCGAGGAGGCGCCGGAGCTGCTGCGCCACTCCACCGCGCACCTGCTCGCGCAGGCGGTCAAGCAGCTCTACCCGACCACTCAGGTGACCATCGGTC
>Ga0209831_1002916_pt1 | contig 14522 bp, 3 predicted proteins | sample Maine_Asex4_meta_FD_187451 | JGI IMG/M metagenome (GOLD analysis project Ga0209831, IMG submission 187451) | Marine algal microbial communities from Maine, USA - Maine_Asex4_metaG (SPAdes) (version 2) | ecosystem: Host-associated > Algae > Red algae > Unclassified | place: Maine, USA | collected...
TGTAAAGGTGCCGCCCGCCGGGCTACCTCCCGTGAGGTTCATTTGAACGCCTGCGTCGATGCAGATATCTGCCAAAGCCGTGAAGCTTACCACTGGTGTGGCAAATACTTCTACCATATCACTCGCCATATCTTCACAACTATTTCCATCTGTAAAGGTGTATGTTATTTGATGTGTTCCAACGCCCGCAGTCGCAGGGTCGAAATTATAAGTGCCGTTTGCATTATCCGTTACGCCTGGGCCTGTAAAGGTGCCGCCCGTTGGGCTACCTCCTGTTAGGTTCATTTGAACGCCTGCGTTGATGCATATATCTGCCAAAGCTGTGAAGCTTACCACTGGTGTGGCAAATACTTCAATATTCTTACTTATTGTATTACTACAATTGTTAGTATCCATAAAATCATAAGTGATGGTATGTACTCCAACGCCCGCAACAGCAGGGTCAAAATTATTGCCAACTATTCCAGTACCAGACAAAGTTCCCCCTGTAGGATTTTCGCTCAAACCAAATGCGGATATATTGTCACAAGTGGTAGCAGGGAGTGTAATACTGAGCATTGGTAAAGGGAAAACATTAATGGTATCCATTGCAGTATTAGTGCAACCATCCCGATTTCTGACTTCATATGAAATAATATAGACACCTCCTTCTACTGCCTGCGGGTCAAATTCAGATCCACCTGCTCCGTCCGACTGCACACCCATTCCGTCATAACTACCTCCAGAAGGATTGCCTGTATTTAATGCTATTGGCATGTCATCATCACATAAATCTGGTGTACCCATAAAAGTCACTTCAGGTGCCGGAAGAATTGAAATTTGCTGGCACAAAGAAGGTCTACAAGCGGCATCACCCGGTAACGGATTTAGTGTGGCACAGATAATATAAGAACCTGCAGTTAGTTCATTTTCAATAGTTGTATTCAAATTATAAAAACCATCTCCTCCTCCCATGATATCTCCTCGTTCCACCAGCGTCAAAGTATCACCACCAGAATATGGATCAGCTGGAGTTGTGCTTCCAGTAAATATGGTAAAAAGTATTCCGTAATTCTGTTCTTGATTATCCAAAGAATCTATGAAAGTCATTCGATCAATAATCAAATTGATTTCCTGAAACTCACAGAGGTCCGATAAACCTGAAAATAAACCCAAATCCGGACAAGGAGATTTACAAATAGAAATTTCGCTGGAAGCGATACCGACACAACCATTATCATCGGTAATATTATAATCGACCATGTAAGTCCCTACTCCAGCTGTTTCTACATCCAGGGTTGCAGTACCATCATTATTATCCGTGAATCCAGCAATAGCATTACTGTTGAAAGTTCCGGTAGAAACTGGACCACCTACAAAAACAGCATCCGCCCCACCCGTACAACGATCTTCCGGATCACTGATCGTAGCTTCCGGACTAGGAAAAACTTCGATATTATCCATCACTGTGGTAGAGCAACCATCTCGATTAGAAATAGTATAACTGATTGTACGTATTCCACTACCAGATAAGCCAGGGTTAAATTCAAAACCACCTCTGCCATCATCTTGCACACCATCTCCATCGGTGGTATAACTACCACCGAATGGGTCCCCCGAATCAAGCGGTACTGCTCGTGCGTCTTCGCAAATATCATCCGGAGCGACAAACGTTACGGAAGGAGCAGCCAGTACATTTATTTGTTGACAATTCGTAGGACGACAATCCGGATCGGAAGGAACCGGATCGAGAATAGTACAAATTATATAAGAACCAGGAGTTAAATCAGATCCGCCGGTAGTACTAACCCCGTAGAAACCATCTCCACCTCCACTTAAACCTTCTCTGGCAACTGTAACAATAGCATTACCTCCAGCGTAAGGATTGCCTGGAATACTTGAACCGGGAAAACTGACAAAGGTGACTCCAAAATTAGCCTCATCATTATCCAGCGAGTCCATATTTGTCATCTGCCTAACGTCTAATGCGAGTTCATCACCTGCACAGATATCTGGTATATCCTCAAATATTCCAGCACTTGGACAATTTACTTGAGCCGAGGCAAAAGATGTTATAAAAGATAAAATGACTAATACGCCAATACGTTGTAGTGCGCAGCAAGCTACGGTCAGCGGTGAGCAACTCACTGCCAGAAGGGAAACCTTTTTCATGTGTTTACTAGTTCTTTCTAATTGTTAAAATGGAATAACGGTATTTGGGAACAGAAAGGGAAAGCCTTTAGGTAAGCAGTAGAAGAAGAGAAAAGCTCTAATATATATTAAGAATTAATACAATACAAGTATACAAAAAAAATGCCACTTTAGTAAGTGGCATTAAGTTTATACTTTATTTTTTAAAAAAAAATACTGTTATTTTTTCGAAAGTTATAGAACTACAAAAACTCTATTTTGCGGGTAACTTGATGACCTTTTTCATCTATGATCCTTAAGAAATAGATTCCGCTACTGAGTGAAAAATCTACCTCTAAATTATTGACTCCAGCTATTAGATTTTTCTCACAATAGGCCATCTTTTCCCCTATTAGATTAAAAACCTGAAGTTGAATGGGTTGATTTTTAGGAGAACTCAAGTTAATATTTAATGGACTATTTATTTTGTTTGGATTGGGGAAAACATGGATTTTTGAAATGGTAGATAAGTCTTCTACTGAAGTAATGAAATTAACGGGTAATGACAATTCTTCACTGCAGCCGTTGGCATCCGTTACCGTAACATGGTAAATTCCCGGAGCTAGGTTGTGAACTTCTCTAATAGTTACTCCATTACTCCATTGATAATCATAAGGCGCCAATCCTCCCAGGGTCTGTAATATAATACCTCCTAATCCGTTTCCTTCGTCTTCAATAATAGTAGTCTCAACCGTAATAGTCTCAACAACTTCCAAATGTAAGGTTGTCTCAATTTCACAACCATTATTAGATAATAAAACTCCTTGATAAGTACCGGAATTTGTATAAAACTGACCATCAAAATCGTAAGATTCTCCTTCACAAATAATCGCATCAATTTCGGTAGTTCCCGGATAAATACTTAAAACTAAAGTTACGGAACTATCACATCCCTGCACCGAAGAAAATACGTTGGTATATACACCACTATTTATATAGTTTTGATTTCCGAAAACAAAAAATTCCCCCTGACAAAGAACATCTGTTTCTGTTGTCGCAAAAACTGGCGCCACCAACAAGTCTAATAATACCGTACTATCACAACCACTATTCGTTGACCAGATAACTTCGTACATTCCTTGTTCAGAATAACTATTTCCACCAATTTCAAAATTATCTCCTTCACAAATTTCTATAGTTTGGCTAACTGGCTGAAAAGCATCTACAACTGTAAGATTTACAATCACCGTACTATCACAACCCAAGCTGGAAACGAAATCATATGTATATACACCAGCACTATTATAGGCTTGATCTCCCAAAATAAAAATATCACCGTCACACATGTCTACAGAGAGATTATACTCCTCTGGCTGTACCGTTAGATCTAAATCAATATTAAAGATACAACTTTCGTTTTCTATGGTCTCTTGATAAACGCCGGTTTCATCGTAGGTTTGACCAGCAAGCGTGACCGTTATACCATTGCAAACGGTCGTTGATTCTTTAAAAAAATAGGTGCAGCTAAAAACCGCTACCGCATTGTCATCTGCCCCGGTGACGTAGATAAATTTTCCATCCATGCTGGTTTTTACGCTAGAAGCACCGGCAATGCTGTGTACGTCTGCTTCATCGTTGCGCTGTACTTTTTCAAAAATCAAATTGCCCGAAACCAAATCTCTCCGGTAAGCAGCGATGGTGTTTTCAGTTTGAGACGTAAAATAAATTAGGTCTCCGTTTGGATTTAGACTTAGGTTATCAACCGCATCTAACCCCCCAAGCGCTCCACCTCCGGCAGTCGCTTCGTACATCATTTGCAATGTCAAACTTCCGCTTGGAGTTACACCAAATTGACTCACACTACTGGTGGCAGGATTGACGGTATAAAGATGATCCGCATCACATATTTCCATTTTGACTGCTCCTGGTGCCTCGACCATTTCTTGAAAATCCAGGTGGCCATTTTGATTATTAATATTGAAAATAGCGATGGCTTCTTCTGTGCTTCCCAAAGCATAGAGTTTGGTTTGATCTGCGTTTAAAACTATTTTTGTGATACCTTCAAGACCATCGATTCCATTTTCTCCATCAAAGAAAGCCTCCACAAATTCCAGCGTTCCATCATTGCCATTTCTGGCGAACACACCAATAGCATTGTCCCAAAACCCAGCAGCATAAATGTAGTTTTCATTTTCTGAAAAGATTAAACTGTTTATACCACTGATACCATCTACACCGAATAAACCATCTTTTTCTTTATCCGAAAAACTAAGTAGACCAGTATTTGTATCCCGCTCAAAATGTGTTACTGTATTGTCCCAAAATCCCGCAATGTAAACATCTGTTCCATCGGCACTAATAATTATTTCCGTTGCACCGTTTAGGCCATCCAATCCACCCCCATCTTCTAAATAATCAATATATGTTAAACTACCGTCTTCCTGATTGCGAGCAAAAATACTTACTGCATCTCCTTCTTTTGCGGCCACATATAGATGGTTTCCATCAGGACTAATAACGGCCATTTCTGCTCCCCGCAATCCACTAATTCCCTGACCGCTTCCTCGTTCGCTAAATCCAAAATTCAAGGTTGCATCTGCCTGATTTCTAGAAAATGATAAAAGCGCATTGCTCCCAAAATCTGCTACGTATACTTCATCAAATTTATCACTCACCGCTAAAGCTACCGGAAAGTCAAGATCAGTAATATTTTGTTCTCCGTCTCTAAGTGTTTCCTGATAGGTAATTTCTCCCGTGGTCGTATTTCGACTAAAAACAACCAGTGCGTTACTTTCTGTACCCGTCGCATAGACTTGCTGATCGTCGGCACTCACCTGAATCGCAACGGTACCTTCTAGGCCACTCACATTATTTTCTGTTTCACTAAAAGTATTAATAAAAGTTAAACTACCCGTATTCTGATTCCTGCGGAAAACTTCTACACTACCTCCATCACTACTAGCAATATAAACGCTTTTTCCATCTTTACTAATACTTATACCTGAAGCACCTAATAAAACATTTCCAGCTACACTACTATTGGATAAGCTGCCAGCATAGGTTAAATTTCCATTATTGTTATTTCGATTAAACCACGTAATCGTATTATCCGCATAACTTGTCACCAACACGTGGCGACCATCCGGACTTACTTTTACATTTACCGGAAAATTCATACTATTGTTTCCATTCTGATTATTACGAATTACCTGAACCAGCGTCAAACTACCATCAACTACATTTCTGGCAAAGACCGCTACCGCATTTTCATCCTGCCCGACTACGTATAAATAATTACCGTCCGGTGTGAAGTCCATTAGATAGGCTCCTTCAATACCATCAATATCATCCAAGTCATCCTGATATTTCCCAAGGAATTTCAAGCGGCCTGTTACTTCGTCTTTTAAAAAATAAACGATGGCATTTTCGTTTTTCCCTGTAGCATAAACGTGGCGATTATCTGGACTCACTTTTACGTCGTAAGATCCACTTAATCCCGAAATACCTTCGACTTCATTTTTTTGCGTTTCCACAAAAACAATACTACCGTCGTTATTTCTCTGGAAAACAGAGATGGCATCATCATCAAAACTACTTACGTATAAAAACTGACCGTCAGGACTGACGTCAACGGAGGAAGCGTTATTGAGAAAGGGTTTTCCAAATTTTTCAAATACCTGACTCTCAAAATGTATTTGAGCCGTTATTGATTGAGTCAAAAATAAGGTAATGAAAATAATATACTTAAACTTCGCCATGACAATATATAATTAGGCCAGTATTCGTGCAGTACATAAATGGTGATTACTGACGATTACTAACTGATGAAATCAGAAAGATGTGCATGGGGGAAACTAAAAATTTTGTGGTTGGTAGTTTCAGGTCGGAAAATAGTAGATTTTAGCGTAAAAAAAGAATCAAAAAGAATTCTAGGTAAACTATTTTTTAGCCAATTAAGGACCTAAAATGGGCGTTATGCCTAGCATAATAACCATTTTATGGACCCAGAGTGGCGGAAAAAGAGGAAGTATAGAATCGTTATTTATTCTATCAACATTCCTTACCCCTATTTTGGCAAATAATGTACCAGATAAAAGTGGAAACGCCTCATTCGTACTGAATGAAGCGCTCCGTCATGGTTGTATTGGTATGTTGTTGTGTCTTTAAAAGTCCGGACAACGGACTTTTGCTGGTTTTCTTTGTCTCTTATTTTCTAAAATATGTACGATAGAAAGCTCCGGGCCTCCCCTTCCATAACTTACCTTGGTAAGCGATGATATATTCAAATCAAATGTAAAAGTAAAATAGGTTTGGTTATAATCTGCTCGTATGGCCGCCACTACCGCATCGGTACCGACTAAATCTACATCTGCATGCCAGCGTACCCACAATCCAAAATGTATAGAAGATGGAGACTTTGTACGTTGACTTTTAAGTGTTTTAAATTTCCAAAAACTACCGAGCGTAATCTCCCGATGCGGACCTTGATCCTGAAAGATAAAACTAGGTTTTAAGTAAGATCTTTTTCCAATTCTGAAATCTCCACCACCGTGAAACAACCATCGCCGGTAAAGTTTTTCTCCGTTAATAAAAGAGTTCCGTTGAAAGAAGCCTACTTTAGGTTGATTAACATGAAATAACGTAGCACCTGCATAAAATGAGTTATCTCTATCAAAGGCATAAAACCAGGACAACCCTGCGTTAATATCCCAGTAAAATATTTGATCGTTTGTTCCGGCGTTTACAATTGGCTCGGAATCATTGGCGACAATCTTAGTATAGTCAACACTATTTGTAACAAATGAATTCTGAATACCAAATGATACATAATTAGATCCACTACCATCCAAAGACTTTAACATAGATAATGCTAATCCGGCGGAACTCGTTCTAAATCCAAGATCTCCGGCTACATCGGTATAGAGTTGTAATCCTCCTCCTACCAGATCAGAATTATTCATTACAAATAATTTTCGATCAACGGATGCAACGACGGTTTTATAACCGTTGGTAATGCCTGTCCATTGGGTCCGGGCATTGGCGATAAATCTGGTATCTCCAGTAAATAATCCATTTAAAGATGGATTTAAAACCGTTGGTGAAGCATGGATATGCGAAAGGTGAATATCCTGAGCCTTGACAACCAATCCACTAAACAGGAGCAGAAGTAGTATGCTACTTTGGTAAAGTAATCTCATGGGTTAGTTAATTTCAGTTTGATTATGATTGAAAAATTATTAGCTATAGCTATAAACCATTGCTTTAGAATTTTTCTATTTTCGTGTGTATAAACAGGGGAAATTAAATAACGGGGGAGATAAAGATAAGAGAAGTAAAACTGGAAGGGGTACTACTGTGTGAAAGTCAATTTTCGTGCCAGCAGGCAGTAATGATTTCCAACAAAAAGGATGGTTATATCTTACACTTATTATAAGTCAACTTTCGTGCCAGCAGACCCGATAATTAGTCACAGTTTACTTTTTTTATAAAAAAAACGCCAGACAAATAACGATAAATCGTTTTGTGCCTGGCGCAATAAAAATATATGTGTAGTTCTTAATTTTCTAACAATCCTATTTCAGGATAGTAATGTTTCCGGTACGGGTAAATTCTTGCTCATTCAGACATCTGCCTTCCAGATAGTAAACATATACACCTGGATTTAAAGGCTGTCCTTTATGTCTACCATCCCACTTGATCGCAATATCGTTAGATTCAAAGACCAACTCTCCCCAACGGTTATAGACTCTTACCAGATCAATACCCGCAATTCCTTCTGCTCTGATCTCGAATTCATCATTTGCCCCGTCACCGTTTGGTGAAATCATATTCGGTACTTCAAATTCTCCGATGGTACAATCACTATCTACTTTGACATTCACCGAAGCTTCGTTACCACAACCCAGCTCATCGTTAATACGAGCGTAGTAAGTAGCACCTTCTTCTGGTGATACGGTAATTTCTCTGCAATCTGCACAGATTTCATTACCACCCATATCGTACCAGCTGATAATCGCCAGTGGATCCGTCGTAGTCGCAGTCAACGTCGTTTCTTCTCCTTTTAGAATCGTAATCTCTGGGAAAGGAGCAACACTAACTTGTGGAGAATCATTGACGTAGACAGTAACTTCAATACTCGTATCTCCTCCCAAACAAGATGGTGAAGTAACGGTGTAAGTAGTCGTCTGTATCGGAGACGCAACTGGATCATGACAAGTTGAACAGCTTAGCCCAATACTTGGCTCCCAGATAAGCTCATCCGATCCATTGACAAATAACTCAATAGATTCTCCACGACAGATGTACTGATCTTCTGCACTCAAAATTGTTGCGGTATCAACCGTTAAGTTGGTTGTAACAATACTATCACATCCGTAGATACTCGTAAAGTTATCAACGTAAATACCTGCTTGATCCTGATAGGCTCCTTCGAGGAATACACTATCTGTGCTACAGATCGTTACCTCAAACATATCGGCGTAGGTATCTCGAATAGTCAGCGTGGTAGTAATCACACTATCACAACCGCTAATCGTTTGTAAAGAATCAACAAAGATACCCGCGGTATACTGGAAGGCTCCACCCAGATAGATACTATCCCCATTACAAATATCGGTCGTAACAACAGGAGCATAAACCGGATTAACAATTAACTCCGTCAGAACAATACTATCACAGCCATTGACTGTTTGTAGAATATCTCGATAGATACCTGGTTCTGTCTGATCTGTACCTCCGGCAAAGTAGGTCTCCCCTTCACAGATATGCTCGGTTACGGCAAGGTCATAAGTCGGTAGTACATTCAGAGTAGTCACGATCACACTGTCACAACTATTGACGCTGGTCAGCGTATCGAGGTAAACACCTGATGTATTCTGATCCGCTCCGCCAACAAAGTAGGATTCGTTATCACAAATATCAACCGTTACTGGTGTTTCATATACTGGATAAACAGTTAAGTTCGTAATAATAAATTGTGAACATCCTCCAGTTCCAACCAACGTATCATAATAGATACCCGTTTCGTCCACTAGATTCCCATCAATATTGTAGGTCTCCCCTTCACAAATACTTGCGTTCACGGTCGTACTAAAAGTTTGTATGACAACCAAGTCTGTTACAATCGTACTATCACAACCGTATTGTGAAATAAAGTTGTCTGTATAAACGCCTGAGATCGTTTGCCAGTTACCTGCCAGAAAGAGCGAATCTCCTTCACAAAGAACAACTTGTGGTTCGTCATAGTAAGTTGGGTGTACTGCCAATCCAATAGTATTTGAAACTACACTACATAATGACTCCTCGATGTCATTCGGGTCATTCGCAACCCTCAATCGATAATCTCCTTCATCTGCTAATTCAGTGATAATGGTGTAACTAGCATTTGTTGCTCCAGAAATATCTGTCCAGGTAACTCCGTTGTCATTACTATATTGCCATTGGTAGAAAGGTGTAGGATATTCTGTAATTTCAGAAGAACTCAAAGTAATTTCATCTGCTTCACAAGCTTCGTTATCCGTAGAAGAAACAATCACTACATCTGGTCCACAACCCTGAAGCGTAATCACCTGACTCGCCGTTGCTGTATTTCCACAGGCATCGGTAGCCGTCCATGTTCTGGTTAATATTTGAACATCTACACACTGACCATCAACCTGTGTTTCTGATAAACTTAATGTCATATCCGTTGGCACAGAACAAGCGTCTGTAAATTCTGGTGAAACAACAGGTGGTAATGAATCACAATTTACGGTCATGTCAGCCGGCACAGTTGTGAATACAGGTGCTTCCGTATCTGGCAATACATTAAAGACTTTAGTCGTCTCACTAAAATTACCACAAACATCCGTTGCTGTCCAACGGTAAGTGATAATGTATCCAGCACATTGATCTTCTGTATATGCATCAATTGAATGCGTTACCACATTATTACCACAAGCATCTGTAGCTGTCAAAATTTCCGGTACAGGTAATTCGTCATGACAACTAATCGGATTAATTTCCATTGGTTGTGCATCAAATACTGGTGCTTCCGTATCTGGTAATACATTGAAACTAGTAGTTACTTCACTGGTATTACCGCAGGCATCTGAGGCTACCCACCGGTAGGTAATTTCATACCCGCCACACTGATCAACCGTGTAAGGATCAATATTCGGAGTAACGGTTACATTGTTACAATCATCTGTTACCGTCAGGGTTTCAATCGCTGGAAATACATCCTGACAACTAATATCAGCCAGTGCTGCTGGTTGTGCGTCAAATACTGGTGCTTCCGTATCTGGTAGTACATTAAAACTGGTAGACACTTCACTTGAGTTACCGCAAACATCTGTGGCAATCCAACGGTAGGTTACCTCATAACCTGCACACAAATCTTCTGTATAAGGATCAATATTCGGAGTTACCGTCACATTATTACAATTGTCAGTTACCGTCAATGTTTCAATTGCCGGGAAGGTATCATCACAGTTGATATCTGCGATCGTCGTCGGCTGCGTATTGAATACTGGTGCTTCTGTATCTGCCAATACATTAAACGTTTGCGTCTCCGTTGTTGCATTGCCACAATTATCTGTCGCTACCCAACGGTACGTGATCGCATAACCAACACATATATCAACCGTATATGGATCAACCGTCGGTACTATCGTAATCGTACTACAATCATCCGTCGCACTTAATACCTCTTGCATTGGTAACATATCATCACAGTTAATATCGGCAATCGCTGCTGAACTTGCATCAAATACTGGTGCTTCACTATCTGCTAATACGTTGAACGTTTGTGTTTCTGCTGTAGCATTGCCACAATTATCTGTTGCTACCCAACGATACGTAATTGCATAACCACCACATATATCAACTGTATATGGATCAACCGTCGGTACTACCGTGACTGTACTACAATCGTCCGTCGCTGTCAAGGTTTCTTGTACCGGTAACGTATCATCGCAGTTGATATCTGCGATCGCTATTGGACTTGCGTCAAATATAGGTGCTTCCGTATCTGGTAATACATTGAACGTTTGCGTCTCCGTTGTTGCATTGCCGCAATTGTCAGTCGCTACCCAACGGTACGTGATCGCATAACCAACACATATATCAACCGTATATGGATCAACCGTCGGTACTATCGTAACTGTACTACAATCGTCCGTCGCTGTCAAGGTTTCTTGTATCGGTAACGTATCATCACAGTTTATATCTGCGATCGCTATTGGACTTGCGTCGAATACTGGTGCTTCCGCATCTGGTAATACGTTGAACGTTTGCGTCTCCGTTGTTGCATTGCCGCAATTGTCAGTCGCTACCCAACGGTACGTGATCGCATAACCAACACATATATCAACCGTATATGGATCAACCGTCGGTACTATCGTAACTGTACTACAATCGTCCGTCGCTGTCAAGGTTTCTTGTATCGGTAACGTATCATCACAGTTTATATCTGCGATCGCTATTGGACTTGCGTCGAATACTGGTGCTTCCGCATCTGGTAATACGTTGAACGTTTGCGTCTCCGTTGTTACATTGCCACAATTATCTGTTGCTACCCAACGATACGTAATTGCATAACCAACACATATATCAACTGTATATGGATCAACCGTCGGTACTACCGTGACTGTACTACAATCGTCCGTCGCTGTCAAGGTTTCTTGTATCGGTAACGTATCATCGCAGTTTATATCTGCGATCGCTATTGGACTTGCGTCAAATATTGGTGCTTCCGTATCTGGTAATACGTTGAACGTTTGCGTCTCCGTTGTTGCATTGCCACAATTATCTGTTGCTACCCAACGGTACGTGATCGCATAACCAACACATATATCAACCGTATATGGATCAACCGTCGGTACTATTGTAACTGTACTACAATCGTCCGTCGCTGTCAAGGTTTCTTGTATCGGTAACGCATCATCACAGTTTATATCTGCGATTGCTATTGGACTTGCGTCAAATACTGGTGCTTCCGTATCTGGTAATACATTGAACGTTTGCGTCTCCGTTGTTGCGTTGCCACAATTATCTGTCGCCACCCAACGGTACGTGATCGCATAACCAACACATATATCAACCGTATATGGATCAACCGTTGAAACAATCGTAACTGTGCTACAATCGTCCGTCGCTGTCAAGGTTTCTTGTATCGGTAACGTATCATCACAGTTTATATCTGCGATCGCTATTGGACTTGCGTCGAATACTGGTGCTTCCGTATCTGGTAATACGTTGAACGTTTGCGTCTCCGTTGTTGCATTGCCACAATTATCTGTCGCTACCCAACGGTACGTGATCGCATAACCAACACATATATCAACCGTATATGGATCAACCGTCGGTACTATTGTAACTGTACTACAATCGTCCGTCGCTGTCAAGGTTTCTTGTATCGGTAACGTATCATCACAGTTTATATCTGCGATCGCTATTGGACTTGCGTCGAATACTGGTGCTTCCGTATCTGGTAACACGTTGAACGTTCTAAAAGCTACCGTTTCGTTTCCACAATTATCTGTTGCTACCCAACGGTAAGTAATAGCGTAACCGCCACATAAATCTACTGTAAACGGATCAACACTTGCGGTCACTGAAGTTGTACTACAATTATCGCTAGCTGTCAGTGTTTCTTGTATTGGATAATTATCATCACAATCTATATTCGCAATAATTCCTGGCTGTGTATTAAATACTGGTGCTTCCGTATCAGCTAGGACCATAAAACTTTGAGAAGTCTCAGAAGAATTACCACAGTTATCCGTCGCTGTCCAACGATACGTGATCGTATAGCCACCACATATGTCAATTGTATATGGATCAACCGTTGAAACAATCGTAATCGTACTACAATCATCCCTAGCTGTTAACGTCTCTTGTACGGGTAATGCTTCACCACAATTGATATTCGCAATTGAAGCAGGTTGTGCATCAAATACTGGTGCTTCTGTATCTGCTAATACATTGAAACTTTGCGTCGTTTCAATTACGTTTCCACAATCGTCTGTCGCTGTCCAACGATAGGTAATTGTATAACCACTACACTGATCTTCTGTATAGACATCTACAGTTGGTACTACAGTTACACTTGCACACGCATCCGAAGCCGTTAGCGTTTCCTGTACTGGTAATGCATCATCACAATTAATATCTGCAATCATTGCAGGTTGTCCATCAAACGCTGGCATTTCCGTATCTGGTTCTACACTAAAACTTTGCGTCGTCTCTATCGTGTTGCCACACGCATCCGTCGCCGTCCAACGATAGGTAATCTCGTAGCCGCCACAGTTATCCGTCGTGTAAGTATCCACACTTGGCGTAACCGTTGTTGTACCACACGCATCCGTCGCGGTCAGGATTTCCTGAGTCGGTAAACCGTCCTGGCAATTGATATTTGCAATCGTCGCAGGCTGCGCATCAAACACCGGACCTTCGCTATCTCCTAGCACATTAAACGTCTGAGTTGTTTCTGTGGTGTTTCCACAAACATCCGTAGCCGTCCAACGGTATGTAATCGCATAACCACCACACTGGTCTTCTATGTAAGGATCTACGCTCGCAGTCACATTCGTCGTGCCGCATGCATCCGTCGCCGTCAACGTTACCTGCGTTGGCAAAATATCATTACAATTAATATCTGCAATCGCGGATGGCTGTGCATCAAATACGGGACCTTCGCTATCCCCTAACACATTAAATGTCTGAGAAGTAACCGTGGTATTTCCACACGCATCCGTGGCTGTCCAACGGTACGTAATCGCGTAGCCGCCACACTGATCTTCTGTATACGGATCTACGCTCGCAGTCACATTTGTCGTACCACACGCATCCGTCGCCGTTAGCGTTTCTTGTATTGGCAATATATCATTACAATTAATATTTGCAATCGCTACTGGACTTGCGTCAAACACCGGGCCTCCGCTATCTTCCAGCACATTAAATGTCTGAGAAGTAACCGTTGTATTTCCACACGCATCCGTAGCTGTCCAACGGTACGTAATCGCGTAGCCGCCACACTGATCTTCTGTATACGGATCTACGCTCGCAGTCACATTCGTCGTACCACACGCATCCGTTGCCGTTAGTGTTTCTTGTATTGGTAATATATCATTACAATTAATATCCGCAATCGCTACTGGACTTGCGTCAAACACCGGGCCTTCGCTATCTTCCAATACATTGAAGCTTTGCGTCGTTTCAATTACGTTTCCACAATCGTCCGTCGCCGTCCAACGATAGGTAATTGTATAACCACCACACTGATCTTCTGTATAGGCATCTATACTTGGTACTACAGTTACACTTGCACACGCATCCGAAGCCGTTAGCGTTTCCTGTACTGGTAATGCATCATCACAATTAATATCTGCAATCATTGCAGGTTGTCCATCAAACGCTGGCATTTCCGTATC
>Ga0209831_1002925_pt1 | contig 14494 bp, 16 predicted proteins | sample Maine_Asex4_meta_FD_187451 | JGI IMG/M metagenome (GOLD analysis project Ga0209831, IMG submission 187451) | Marine algal microbial communities from Maine, USA - Maine_Asex4_metaG (SPAdes) (version 2) | ecosystem: Host-associated > Algae > Red algae > Unclassified | place: Maine, USA | collected...
GGGGGGGGGGGGGGGGGGGGGGGGGGGTGACGTCAGGGCTGGCAGCGCTCGTCGCGGGGATCACGTGGGCAGTGGTGACGACCGACTGGACGGGACAAGTGCGACGGTGTGTGAAGCGGGCGGGGGGCATAGAAGATATGTCATAGTGCTGTCGGCGCCGGCACAGCGTGCGCTCCATTCCGTAGCCCGCCTTTGTCCGGCGCTTGCTGCGGATCTTCAGCGTTGTTCGTCGTGGCCATGATGGCCGTTCCATATTGAACGGCCCCTCGAAACGTCGCCACGTGTTTGTCGAGATCAAGAAATATAGCATCAATACTGGTAATTGAGGTTCTACAGAACAGTAAATATAGGACGCCGTGAGGCCGAACCGCCGTCGGCGACTTCGGGCGTTCGACGAGTTCGTTCAACTCAGCCGCCGTCCGTCCGCTCGCCTGGTCCGACACTACGACGTTCCGCACTCCGCTTCTTGTGCACACCTACGATATCGACTTGGTTGCAGCTGCGCCTACTCGTCGTCGTCTCTCTACCTTTAGGTCGCTGCTGTTGTTCATCTCCGTGCATCGCGGGCGTTTTCGTCCTCGACCATCATCATCTACCGGGCTTGTGCGGCAGGTCAACGCCACCATGGCACCCCCGTTGAAGAAGTACAAATCGGCGCGTCGTGCTCCCCCTCCGCCCGAGGACGCTGGCGATGCATCGGTGAACACGCAATCTTCGGTGGCGCCTGTCAAGATGATGGTCCCGGCGACTGTCGACCCCGCCGAGGCTGCCCGGCAAGCGGCGGCGGCAGCACAGGAGGCTGCTGCAGCTGCCGCGGCTGCCGAAGCCGAAGCCGCGGCGGTCGCCCTCAAGTCTGCCCGCCAAGCGCGGCGGGTGGAGCGGCGGGTGGAGAAGCGCGCAGCGGCGGCCGCCGCCAATGCCGAGGACGCGGACAGCTCGGACTTGGACAGCCCCAACCGTGGCGTCGTGTACATTGGTCACCTGCCGCACGGCTTTTACGAGGAGCAGCTGCGGGGCTTCTTCTCCCAATTTGGGACGGTGCAGCGGGTTAAGGTCGCCCGCTCCAAGAAGTCGGCTCGCGCCAAGGGCTACGCTTTCGTCCAATTTGCCAACGTGGAGGTTGCCCGCATCGCGGCCGAGACGATGCATGGGTACTTAATGTTTGGGCGGCTGCTCGACGTGCATCTGGTACCGCCAGAGCGGCAACACGCTCGATTGTGGGTTGGGGCGGAGCGCAAGTGGGACCGTATTCCATGGCGTGCTATTGAGCGGCAGCGGCACAACGAGGTGGAGCCGAATGCGGCAGCGACGCGGCGGACGGCCCGTGTCAAGCGCCGCGCTCTGGTCGCTCGCAAGAAGCTGGCCGCGGCAGGCATTGACTACGACGTGCCCGAGCCGGTTGCTCCGACGGCGGTGGTCGAGAAAGCATAGGGGGTGGCTGCTCTGCAATTGGAGGTCTTCCCTGGGGGATGCTGTGCTGTTGTGGTATGTGGTCGGCAGTAGTGAGCGACGTGGTGCAGGCCGTTGTTGTCAAGCATGTTGCTACCCGTTGTGTTGTCTTAGATGACTCACTTCCGACCCCCTTGTGTAATATCGACTCCGGTCCAGGTGGGTCCTCGAACTATGGATCATACAGCGCGGACACGCACTTGGTTGTGGTGGATCACCAGCTACGAAGAACAAGAGGTTTATCCTCCACAGCAGTGCTGCAGACCAAACACAGGGCATGGAATAGAAGCAACCACTGGAAAAAAGGGACGGCCGTGAGGCTACCCTGTGAAGGCCGCAGCAGAGCTTCCGCATGACGCTCACACCAAGCAAAAAACCAAGAGACGAAACAAAAAACCGATATGCGATCGAACACGGACTGTCCAAACCCAGACGAAGACCGCACGCACAGAAGGAAAAAATATCGGGCGATAAGAACACCCCAGGGCGGCAAGAGCACCCAAAACAAAACTGGCTTCGAGACAGGAGACAGCAAAACCAAATGGCGTCACCAACAAAAAAAAGAGCAAAGCGAGGCGCGTGACGCAACCAGCCGGCGGCTCCGGGAGCGTCACGAAGAAACAAAAAGAAGAAAGGAACGAGCAAACCGCACAGGGGGGGGTAGCAGCACAGCGCTCAACGAACACGAGACCCACCCGAAGAGTGGCCGTCAACCGTTTCCCGATGGCTCGACACGTGCCCACCGCGACCGTGGTGGAAACGGTGAGGAGACGTCGCCTCGCCGTCGCGAAGCGCGCGGGCCTCACGCACCGACGGCCCGCGGCGAGTGCGCACATTGGGCCCGACAGGGAAGGGCTCCAGCTCCCCCGCAGCATTGAACAGGACCGGCCGATACTCCGCCTGCTCGTTCATAAGGGAGCTGTTCTGGAAGTGCGTGATGAGGCTCGCTTTGCCCTGCAACCGCGCATACGCCACCTCGCACACCTTGGAGGAGTTGAACTTGCTCCACTTGTGGCCGTGGAAGTCAGCGTAGAACTTGATGATCAGCCGCGGGTGGACCAGGTTGATAAACGCGTACCCGACATTGGCGTTCTGCTCGAAGTCGACTGGAAGGTAGATGAAGTCAAAGGCGCCCTTGTGGTTCTCCAAAAGTGTGTCGACGAGCATTGGCTGCGTGTACTTGTTTGGCAGATTGCGGAGCATCAGCGTCGTACGTTGGTCTTCGCCCGACGCCACCCGCTCCAAGTCGAGTTGGAATTTGTTCGTCTTCCCGCCACCTCGGCTCGGGGAGACCGTGATGGTCGACGGCACGCGGCGGCACGAGGCCAGATGCGTGACGCGGTCCAGGCCGACGCCCGGCGCAGCCCCGAGGGGGCGACTCGGGGAAAAGGGCGGAGAGAGGGGCGACAGCGGAGGCGAGCGCCGTGGCGGAGACAGGGTCTCAGAGGCCAGACAAAGAGAGGACATCTCCCAGTCCGGCACCACAGAGGCCGACGAAAACGGGGGAGTGCGGTCCGCCGGCATGGCGCGCTCCACGTGCCCTCCGCCGCTCAGGTGGCGGCCGCCGTCAGGACCGACTAGCCGACCGGCACCAAAGGCGTCGGACGAGCCAGCGCCACCGCTGCTGCTACCACCACCACACGAGGACCCCACGACCCCCCCCCGAGACGCGGGCGGGGAAGACGGCACGCCCCGCCCGCCCGGGCGGGAAACCTCGACCTTGATCTTTTTCCCGTTAATCTCCGCCTTGTTGAGAAACCGCAACGCCTTCTGCGCGTCGCGGACGTCAAAGAATTCGACAAACCGGTGGTGGCGCTTGGTCGGCGTCTCTCGGATTTCTTTGACGTCGCCGTAGGTACTGAACAGGGCGCGGACGTCCTCCGCCGTCGTCGACGCGTCCATGTTGAAGACAACGAGCGTGCCCAGGTTGAGCGGGTCGACTCCATCCCGCGAGTGGTGAGCGCCACCGCTGCCGCCGCCAGTGCCCGCGGCCGGACACCAAAAGCGGGCGACGAGCTTGCGGTCAATCCAGGACACTCCGTCCAGGTCGCGTACCGCCTGCCGCGCGTGGCGGACGTCATAGTAGGCAGCGGTGACACTTCCACGCCCGCCACGCGCGCGGAGTTGTGCGCCGAGCTCCCGCAGAGGCCCGTACCTGGACAGCGCGGCGCGGAGCTCGTCGTCATCGACGCCAGGCGGCAGGTTCTTAAGGATGACGCTCCGCATCGGGTGGGCGCTCTCCACCCCGGGTGCCGCATTGTCGCTACACGCACTGAATGAGCAGCTGCGCAGAGGCGACGGCCGCGGAGAGATATGTTGAACAGGGCCGCGGGCGCCGCTACGAGAGCGCGAAGCAAAAGAGGACAAGTCGGGGGGCACGAGTGCCTCCGAAGAGGGCTCCGCGTACAGGCGCGGACGGCCGAGCAGCTGGCGGCCGAGGTCGAGCTCACCACACAGGTCCCCGCAGGGGGCGGCGGCGTCACCAGGGAAGCCACCCATCGGCGGCGCGCTGCGGGGCGCCCCAAAAGCGCCCTGCGACTGCGGCGGCGTGCCGACCGTCCGAACCCCGTCACCGATAAATACGGAGGAGCCGAGGAGACAAAAGGAGTCAGGACCAAGACCCATGGCCGACACATCGCCGAGCGGCTCGTCCGGCCGCGGGGACGCAAAACGCCTGTCGGGGATGCCCACCTCCGCCACCCCGACCATTTGGCCCGCAAATCGAGGGTCAGGTGACTGCCCCGCGCCGACGCCGCCGCCTACCGCTACCGACAAATGCTGCTGCTCGATGCCCGCCGACAGATGCTGCTGCACAATGCCCGCCGACAGATGCTGCTGCTCGACGCCCGTGTACCAGCTGGACGGCACGTTCGTCGCCGACAAGGGCGGGGAGGATGTCCCAATAGGCGCCATCGACCGGCCACCGCGGATGCCAGGGGAACTCACCAGCGGAAGGTCCAACTCGGGCGAGAGGGCGTCGATGCCAACCGCGCCGAGTTCCGTATCCGACACGGGGCTCAACTCTGAATTGCTGTCGAAGGCGCCAGAGAACATGGCCGACGAGGACACCGCCGCTGGCACCGACGCCGCCTCGGCCCCGCTGCCGCCAGGGCGGGAAGAGATACAAGGAGCGCGAGGGGGCACCTGCTGTGCCCCAACAGGAGGGACACCTCGCGGCGACGCTGTGCCGGACGACGGCGACGCCGACGCGTCCAACAACCAGCTCGTCGGGTCCGCCACGCCGCTTCGGGGGGAAGTGCGCGGCGCGTGGGCGCCGACCATGGACGGCGCTCGAACAAAGCTCAGGCTCGGTGACCAGCGGCCGGCCGCCGCCGCCATCGCACCGAGGATGGGGGCCGGCGGAAAGCTACCGCCCCGCCGACCACCCACCTCGCCGTTACCCCTATCACCAAAATCCATCCCCACGCAACCAGCAAGCTACACTTGAGCTCCGCCACAACACCCGCCGTCGGAGCGCCACGACACGCCCCACATCTAACCGGGCCGACGCGGACGTGCGTGCGGGCAGCGCCGTCTAGCGGCGCACGCAGGGGGATTTGGCGAACCTGTCACCAGGGGAGCTGCACACCAGCGCACACACCGCACCGGGATAGACGAGGAAGCAGGAAAGCCAAGGCACAAAGGCGCATACCAAACGGGGTTCGCACCACTCAGGGCCTGTGCACAGCGCCGCGGACGGCGTGGATCAATTGGGAGCCCCCACGCAGCCTAAAAACAGGGAGGCGCGCGCGCTCAAGGCGCGCGCCCCGCACGCGGGCACCCCCGCCTGCACGACGCGCCAGAGCTGGTGACCGGTAGCCCCGGCACCACGGCCTGGCGTGTGCAGACAACCAGCCCACACGGCAACGGTATCTGGCTTATCCCCCCCTCTCCCCAGCCACGCAGAAGTGAGGTGGTTGTTGTGCAGCCGTCCACACCGGTGCCGTGCAGAAAAAAAAAGAACACGCGGAAAAAAAGTCTGAGCCGTCTTCTCCCCCCTCTGGTTGGGCGCTGTCGCCGCAATTTCCCGGTGGCAGCCGCGCACGACGGCGGGTGCCAGCACCAACCAGCCGACACCCCCGCTTGATTGCACCCACGGGCGCATTTCGAGGGCGCTGTGAGCTGTCTGGAGAGGGGGGTCCGAGCACGAGCCAGCCAGATACAGGTCGCACCGCCCTTCGGCGCCCCACCCGGCCCACCGCGGCCGTCGAGAGCCGTTCGACCGCGCCAGATGAGGCGCGGAAAATATCTCGTGCAATCTCCGGATGTATCAGCCACAAGCTTGGTGACTAACGGAAAAATGCATGCAGGCGGAGCACGTGAGGAAATATCTCCAATTGCATCTCAAGTCCCATGCGTACACACCTCATTGTGACCGGGCAGGTCGCGTCAGTGCTCGTGGTCGCTGCAACCCGCAGTACCCCGCTTCCTCTGATGGGCGACACGCGGCTGTGACCAGACCGTGGCCATCCAGTGTGATCGCTTTGAAGCGCACGAGGCGCAGTGCGAGGGTGGACACGTCAGCGACGCTTGCGCTGCTGGTGTGAGCGGCTGGTGCACAGGCGTGCCATTCTCATGCAACTGCACAACTGCACACGGCGGAGATATCGACTCGCACTTCATGACACCCGTCTTCCGCCCGTACCAAGACGTGCCGCCCACTGCGTGAATCGAAGTGATACGTCGGCCAGAGGCCCCGCCACCCGGCATCAGCAATTCGTGATGTCACATACAAGACCCCGCCCTCGGCTCACACAACCCCTCGAACACCCCGCCACAGCTCGTGGAGGCGCAAGAGCGGTCCAATAGCATGTGGCAACATCTAGGTTGAGTTCCAACAGGATGTCGCGGCAGGGCGGGTGGCCCGCACCGTGCGGGATTTGCTTGTCCAGTGGAATGTGGCGCAGACCAGCAGGCATGCGCAATCGCCACCATCTTGGCGGCACTGAGTACCGTGTTGTCCGCCGGGGTATTGTCCGTTCCTCTTGCAGCCAGGTACATACAGCCGTTCTCTGAAAAACCTCGCACGCCGACTGTTGCACCACTCTCACAAATCGGGCTCTGCGACCCCGTGAAGGCCGATTTGTAAGTGTGGTGCGACAGTTGGCGTGGGAGGTTTTTGCGAGAACGGCTGTAGAGTGCGAGAATCGCCATTGCTCGGAATAGACTTGGTTGGAACTCTCCGCGACGGGATTTTTTCTACAGGATTGGTGAAAGCTGAAGCGTCGCCTGTCCCTCGTCAGGTTTTTCACATAGCCCCCCCAACGAGCCCCGTTTTTTTGTCTTTCAACACGAGGCGACGCAACTTGCATCCCAAGTGCGTACAAGTCGACGCACCTCTGTGTGTAGGGTTGCTAAACGCGCCCTGATTTTGGGGGCGCGGTGTCATCCAGGTCCAGAAAGCGCTCAAAAGCGCCTTAAACCAGAGATGGGAGGTGCTTTTTATTTAATTTAAATCATGGTGATTTTAATGGTTTAAATAATTTATTTGGAGGGTCTCATGATTTAAATCACATGGGCATTGTCCTGCTTACACTGATGCGACCTGACACTGTCGAGCGAGAGTCGTGGTCATCGTTGAACTCTCACCGACCGCCGGCGTGACGGTGACAGAGCGGGGTGGGGTGCGCAACGCCGCGACAGCGGGGATGGGAGGCATGAGCGCCGCGCACGCCGCGTCAACGACGGCGACCGTGCGGAGCGTAGCGAGCGCCACCGTGACCAGGTGCGGATCCGCGGCGGGGGCCCCCGCGGGCGGCAGGAAAGCGAAGAGCGGGGCGGGGAGGGGAGGAGGGAGGGGAGGGGGGGAGGGTTCCCGCCCTCACCCCCGCCGCCGCCGCCACTGACGGCGATGGGCGGAGGGCCCGCGGAGGCGACGCACGCCAAGAAGCAGGCGCGGGAGAACACGCCCGCCGCGGCCGTCTACTCGTTGTCAGCGGTGAGGAGGGACAACACCATCGCGGTGGTGGCGAGCACGGCGGGGCGGGCGCCAGACGCGGCGCCGCCCGCCGCCGCCGCGGCCACGGCGACCACCGACGGCGTACCCCGGACCACGTCTAGCCCGGACCGCCCTCCGCCGTCGGCGGGGAGTGGCGCGTCGACGGCGGCTTTGGTGGCTTCACTGCCACGGGTGGCGACGTGAAGGGCGGCCGCCACCGCTGCCGGCGCAGCGAGCACCGGCGGCGACGGCGGCGGCTGCGGCGGCTGGTGCGACGCCGCGCCGTCGGCGGGCGGCGACAGGGGCAGGGCGACGAGCACGACGGTGAGTGCCAGCACCTCCCCCGGACGATCATTTCGACCCGCACCCACGGGTTGGCGGCGGCATGCGCGCCAATGGCAGACACGACAGCGGTGAGGGTAGCGAGGCGGTCGCCGGCGTCGACCACCGCCGTCGACGCGCCGCCCGCCACGGCGGCCGCGATGGCGGACATCAACGCGGCCATGGTGCCGCCGTCGACGTTGGCAGCCTCGGAAACTCCCGCGCGCTCCCTCGTCATCGTGGTGCCGAGGGCGACCGACACGGCGGTCACGGGCGGCCACGACAGGGTCGCCGCGGCGGCGGCGGCGGCGGCAGTGGCGGCAGTCACCTCCGCCACGGCGGTGACCGCCGGGTAGGGCGGCGGCGGACACCCCCCCGGCACCACGTTGCCATCTCCATCCTCTGCCGCTCGCCCTCCCCCCGACTTCTCGAGAGCCGCCCAGTCGGTGACGCCCGCATGAGACACGAAGGAAAACACCATCGGTAGTGGTCCTTATCAGGCCTTATCACGTGGTACATATATTTACTGTTGCGCATAACTTGCCTAAATGATTTAAATCTTATCCAATAATGTATATTAATAAAAATCACGTCACACGTATAAAAATCAAGGGTTGATTTCAATCACCTTTACCCGGCGCCACAAATGATATAAATCTCACCTCTGCCTTCAACGCACCGAAATCCGCCCCAAAGCAACTTAAGCGCCCACATAAATGCGGCATGTAGCACCCACTAAGTTAAGAGAAGTACAGAAGTGGTGCCCGTGGCGACTCTCTCAAGTATCATGCGAAATAGAGCTATGACCCATGAAGGCCTGCACGGTGGTTTTTGCGTGATGAACCGCAGACGGGGGACCTGCATCGAGGGTTGTGCAACACGCCCCTTTTTGAAGGGCGTGCGGTCGTGACACGTCAAGGCACGCCCTGAACACGCCCGTAATCACTAAACACGCCCGACACGCTCTAAAGTAACACCCACAAAAACCCCAAGTAGCACCTACCAATGCTCTGCCTAAACCGCTCGATACGATACACCATCTTGGCGCTGGCCAGATACGTCGTGTCAAACACATCCTTGAGCAGCACGTTGGTCTGACGAGGATCGCGGCCGCTGCCTGCCGCGCTCGACGCCCCACCCACCGCAGCAGTGACACCCTCCGTGCCGACGCTCCGTGCCACGTAAGCCTCCCAAATGCTCACCAGATCAGACTCTCGGAGGCGAGGCAGCTGGCTGGCGCCGTTGACTTCCGACGCTTCGTCGTTCGCTGTCGCCTCTCCCCGCTCGCGGCATGCCTGGGACACCTCGTCCAACTCTTGCGGTATGCTTCTGGTGTTGGATGCCAGGCCTGCGACAGCACCCGCGTCAGCGTCGTTCTCGTTGTCGGCAGCGGGAGGGGGGCTCCACTCGTCCTCATGGTCATCATCGGGGTCCACCATTCCGCCGGCATCTTGACCAAAATCGCCCATGTGGGACCCAGGTGACACCGTCTGGCGCGGCGCCGCCTCTTTGGCCAGCGCAGCTCGCATTTGCAGCACCACCTTGGTCATGTAGGGCCATCGGTAGGGGTCGAGTCGGTTGCAATCCTTTCACGACCACCTCACTGCAACCAGCCTAATAAGTGCACAAGAAACCTGTAATTAAACACGCCTAAAACACGCCCCATGTTTGGGCAGGCGTGCTGGCGTGACACGCCCTAAACACGCGATAAAACACGCCCTGAGCGTGTCCGTGAACACGCCTTGGGCGTGTTGCACAACCCTACCTGCATCGGCACCGACAGACACACCGGTCCGGAAAACTTTCCTACCACGTCGATTCAACTGACACTGGGGGGTATTTATTCCGATGAGCGATTGCGGCCGAACATATCTTCACGCATTTGGATACTCGAATCAAGCCACCACCTTCCAAACGAGGCAGTTGCATGCGCTTCACCGTGACCAGCAGAGACCCTTGCCACCGTCGACCTTCCTGTCTGACAACGGATGCGACTATATCGCCACGGACGCCACGCTGTCACAAGAAACGAGCGGCATCGTGCACAGTGGAACCTGTATAGGTCACTCGGCGTCCACAAAGCTAGAAAAAAGCTCCTGATTGTACCAGACGTGGTAGCAGCCGCCTCGCGCTATTCAGCCAACCGATTCCAAGATACTCATGACGTCTACATACCGCCACGTCCCTGCGTAATCCGAAAACGTATTCATACCCCGCACCTCGTCAGGATTGCCATACCGCCCTGTACGGTCGCTCCGAGAGCGAACAAGTCGAACATAAGCGATAGCAGTCACACTACAAGATCCCTTGCACAAAAGGAAATGCTCCACAACCCCGTAAGAGCTCTTCAAGAACGATTCTTCGTCCAATTGCGCAGCTGCCGTCTGTCGGACGACCGCACCCGCAGCTGAGGCATGCGTCTTCGGTCGGTTGTCTCGTCGAAGTCGCCGTCCCTGGCGGTAATTACCGTGCCGTCCCGCAGAGCTGCCCGGTAGCACTTACGGGTGGTCATATCATCCCCCGCAACCTCCTCGTTGTACTGCCGCAGCGCCACAAGCTCGGCGCCGGCGAGCTCCACAATCGGCTTGACGGGGTGCAATAAGGCCACCTCGGTCATCTCGTCGTTGGGGAGGGACCACCGCCACGGACCGTCGCCCCCATCATCGGCATCAGTGCCGCCCTCGTCACCGACGGCCTGGCCGGTGACTGCCGTCCAGTGACTAGTACATCTGCAGCGCATACGCCTCAAGCAGCTCGGACCGGTGCCGCTTGGCAATCGCGTTGAAAAGAGAGCGTTGCGGCTGCGACCGACTGCCCGCCATAGACGGAAGCGTCCCGATGAAGCGCTCTAGCGGAAACTGCCAAAAGACCCACGCAAGGCCGCACTGCCGCACACTGGGCGCCACATCGAGCAGCGCTGCAAAAACAAATAGGCAAACGTTCAGGCGCTCAAACTTTTCACGGTAGACAATGGAGTAAAAGGAGGTCAAGAAGCTAGCAATCTCCGTCTCGGCCGTCACCAGCTCGGCTGGCGACACCGGGGCTTGGAGTGAACAAGATCCTCCCCGCTCGGTACAAGCATATGAACATCGAGTATAAATCATCTGGCACGCGCCCATTGGAGCATTGCCTCCCCACCGCACAGGAGTAAGAAAAGCCAATCCGCAGCCTTGAAGGAGCCGGCCTTCTTGTCAATGATCCGCATGGCGCGAGCCTGCCGCGCCGGCACCGTGCGTGCCGCCACAGTGTACTCCCTCCTCATCATTTCTCGGTCGGACTGGTAACGGACGTACGCGTCGACGACATTTTTCTCCGCCTGGAACTTTCCCGTGGCGAGCGCCCAGAACTTGGACACGACATTGCAGAAAAACAAGTGCATTCTGTCGTAGGGCGCGGCGCCCGCAGGCCCCATCGCCCACGGGTAGGACAGCGACGGGAAGGAGACCTTTGTGTGGGGACCGGAAGTGAGTGGGGTTGACCAGCCGTTGACGCCCATCAAGCGGCTGAGGGCGTTGATATGCGCGCCTACATCTCAGCAGTGCGCATCGCCTCCACCGCGTCCGCGTCGGCTTGAATCCCACCGTCGACAGCCAGCTCCTTCTGGTCATCGGCGCTGCAATCACCCGCACCAGCAACTGCTCCGTGCGCGCCGCCGCGTGAGTCGCTGGCGGGAAACATCACTGAGAAGAGCACAGTGCCGGTGCGTGCGTCGATTGGGGGACACTAGTAGGCCTTTCTGCTAGCCAATGCCCCATGGAAAGTCCAAAAGCGGTTTGGCGTGAATCCAGGATGGCCAGTCATGTGTGTGATCTTTTGCCCCGCCGGTAGGTCAGTAGTGATCTGCACGCAGAAGCCACGCCGCATGTGGGTGCCCCCCTTCCCGTTGATGTACATCCCAGGGACACCGGCGGCAAGTGCGTTGAGCTCCGCCATGAGTGGCGCCAAGAACGAGTCCAGGTCCGCTGGCTTACCTGGACCGGGCGTTACGAGAACCGGTAGCGTACATACAATCTTGGTCCGCATTTCTGGCGGCAGTCTGAGGATGGTGACGACGACCGACCACCTCTTGCAGCCCGTTTGCCGCCAGAAGTCGAAGCCGTCAAGTGCCATCCCCAGCGCGATGTTGGAGTCGCTGACGATGAGCCCGTCCTTGACCGGCTGCCGAAGCGTAGCGCCATTGAACCAGTCACTAAGCGAGGTGACATCAATCTCTGCAGCATACCTCAGGGCATAGGCTATGTAATCCGGAATGGCAGCCGATAGCATGAGTTCCGCAAGCATCATCAGCAGCCACGGGGTGAGGGGCCAGTACGGCATGACCCGTGCCGGTACCGACGCCTGCTTGAAGAGCGGCGCGTCGCAGTGCAGGCACTGGTCTCCCCCATCGTAGCTGTTGTAGAATGTCGTGCACCTGTTTGGGCAGCACGAAATGGGAATGGCTGCTAGATGCACGCTCGACTGCACAAAAGACGCGACGCGGGCGGGAGTGCGCAGCCGGCGACAGCCACCGCGCAGCTTGAGGAACTCGGCTACATGTGAGCGCGTGAGCTTGTAGTGCGCCGCCCATACAACGCCGGCCACGTCGTCGATGGACCAGCGAAAGTGAGCCAGCGAGAGGCGCACCCCGTTGGCATCTAACGAAAGCAGGTCTTTCAGCTTTTGGAGTGCGTCCCGGTTGTCTTCTGCCAGCGCGTCGTAGATGTACCAGGCGTCTCTGGCGTTCCTGTTGTCGCTTTGTCGGTGCCCCGTCGGCTTTGCGGGCAGGAACCACTACATTTGGTGGATCAGCGGGGGACAGGGTTTGGCCCTTCTTGATCAGTCGGGTCTACCCTGTGTCAGTTCTCACGGTGGCCTTTTTGCTGAGGTTTGTCGTACCCTTGGGTGTGACTTTTGTGTTGAGATTGTCTTTGAGAATTGATTGTTTCCGCAGGAGGACGAAATCTTCCCGCCATGGACACCACTGGGGTGACGGAGACCGGCGCCCCGGGCGCCGGCAACCCGTCACGGGGCGACCGTGACGGAGCTAGCGAGGGCTCAGGGTCTCAGAACCCCGGAGGGATTTCTCCTCGGCAGGAGCGTCACGCCGGCACCGCCACGCCAGAGCGTGGCGTGCCAAGCGACGGGGGTGGAGACGGAAGGGTATTCCCGTCTCTTCCCCCCCATGGTGCGGGGGGCACAGGCGGAAGGGTATTCCCGTCTCTCCCCCCCAAAGCACCTCCTCGTGAAGGTGGTGACCGGGCCCCAACAGGGGCCCAAGAAGCGGCTGCCATATCGGAAGCCCCTCGGGATTCGTTGGATGCTTTGATTAGCCCCTTACACGATCGACTGTCTCTTACAGAGACAGCCCTCGGGTCCACCAGACGGTCCCGGCGCCGACGTCGGCGCATGAGTTCCTCCTCCTCGGACGGAGAGAACTCCGGGGGAGATGGGGGCCGCCATGTGCCCCGTCGATCGGTTACCCGTGCCCTAGGGCACTGTGGGGAAACCCTTTCTCCTCTGATGACGCGATCCCCCCGGTATGAGCCGGGGGAGGGACCGCGAGCACACACGCAATGCCCCTAGAGGGGGTGGTGTGCGGCACCCCTTCGGGGCGCATGCCAGGTGGCGCTTAGGGCCACCCCCCAGGCTTACATCCCCCTTGCCCAGAGGCAGAGGGGGGGGCAGGGCCTGACGCGGACGAGGGGCCACGCGACCCCTCGATCCGGGCCCCCTAGAGGGGTCTGGAAGCTTGTGGAAGCTCCTTTGGCTGGGGAGAAGCCCGGGGTCGAGATTAGATCTCGGCCACTGTCGATATCCCACGAGGACTTCGATCGGAGACTTGAAAATCTGGGGATAAGTCCCTAGTGATGTATTGGGCAATTTCAGTCCAAGCTGGCTTAAATCCATGGACCATATCTCTCTTCCAGTGGAAGGGGGTCCCTTGATCCGTGGCTGGGGCCACCAGGACCCCGCATCAGGGACCGTGGCCCGCCGGGCCCCGGCCCCCCTACGACCGTCTCTTCCTGGGTCGGGATTGTGCACGTCCTGCGTCTTGTTTCTGAGGGTATATGAGTGTATGCTTTGGGGTCATCGTGCGAACTCGAATAAATCAGCGTTGCGTTTGCGTTAGTTCCGGCGTTCTGGTGCGCTCCGCGCCCTGTGATCCAGGCGTTTGTGTTCTTTCTCCTTCGTGTCATTCCGCATCCTGTGCTGGGTTTTCTGACGGGGCGGTGCCCCGTCGGCTTTGCGGGCAGAAACCACTACATCACCGTAAGCGATAACAAGAAACGCAGCCACCACCTTCTGTAGTGGATGCGCTTGCAACTTGTCCGTGGCATTGATCCGCTGTTGAAAAAAGGGCTCGTCCTTGACCGCCATGTAGACACGCCAGAACACAGCGAGAGGGACACGGAACCGCGTCTCGAAGTCTCGCTCGTCATAGATGGGCGGAAGACCACTGACACTCAAGTAGTCCCGTAGAATGCCTTGCAAGCCAGCCGCAAAGTCACGGCGCTTGTTGCCGCGGCGCCCTGTACTAGAGCCGCGATACCTCCATTGTCGGGCAATGGGTTGGGCGCGCGCGCGTCGGCGTACAGCCATCAGCCCGTTGACATGAGCTTGGACAACGGCAGCTACATCCGCGCCGTCGTCCTCAGCCATAAAGGTCGCAGTGGCCGAGAACTCCTCCTCCTCGCCGTCCATAGCGAGAGCAGGGACGCCGACGACCGGACCCCGTGGGGCGCAGGTAGCGGATGTGGAAAAAAACAGGCGCGTGCAGTCCGGCGTCAAGAGGGAGGATTGGGGGGG
>Ga0209831_1002929_pt1 | contig 14486 bp, 9 predicted proteins | sample Maine_Asex4_meta_FD_187451 | JGI IMG/M metagenome (GOLD analysis project Ga0209831, IMG submission 187451) | Marine algal microbial communities from Maine, USA - Maine_Asex4_metaG (SPAdes) (version 2) | ecosystem: Host-associated > Algae > Red algae > Unclassified | place: Maine, USA | collected...
CGCGCTCATCGCCACCCCGCTCACCGTGTGGACGCCGGTCATCGAGGACGAGGCCGAGCGGCGCGACAGCGAGGCGCTGTTCGGCACGCTGAACCTGGCCCTGTTCATGACGCTGCTGGGCGCGGGATCGTGCGCCGCCCTGCTCGGCGATGACGGGTTGCGCACCACCGCCCTGGGCACCGCCCTGTTCGTCGCCGTGTACGCGGCCCGGCAGTACAGCCGCACCACCGGCTACGCCCGCCTTCGCCCGCTGATCCCGGCGGCGGGCGACCTGACCTACGTCGCGGTCGGCACGCTGCTGATCGGTGCCTGGTGGTCGTGGCACGGCACGCTGCCGATCGGCGGCGTGCTCGCCATGCTGGCCACCGCGAACCTGGCCGCCATGCTGGTGGAGCGGTTGACGCTGCGCGGGAGGCTGGCGTGGCCGGCGCGCGTGTCGCTGACACCCTACCGCGCGATCTGGCGCGAGACCCGCTGGGCGCTGGCCGGATCGCTGACCACGCTGTTCCTGGCCCAGGCCCACAGCGTGGTGGTCACCGCACGACTCGGACCGGACGCATTCGCACCGCTGGCCGCCGGCTTCGTGCTGTTCGGTCCGGTGCGCATCGCGCTGCTGACCTGGCAGAACATGGTCAAGCCGGAGCTGGCCATGGCACTGGCCGCCGGACGCACCGCCGCGGTGCGCGCGCAGCTGCTGCGCATCACGCTGATCACCGCCGTGTCCGTCGGGGTCCTGGGCGCGGTGCTGGCCACGGCCTGGCCGTGGGTGCACGCCGCTCTCTACCAGGCACGCTACGCGGACCAGCCGATGGGCCTGATCGTCGCCCTGTGGGCGATCATCACGCTGTTCGCCGCCTGCTACAACGCACCGAGTGCGGCCCTGCAGGCGCTGCGCGAGTTCCGACGCCTGGCACTGGCCAGCGTGGCCGGTGCGGTGCTGTCCGGCGTGGCGGTGGTGGCGCTGCTCGCCACCTTCGGCGCGGTGCAGACGCTGTACGGCGTCATGGCCGCCGAGCTGTTCATGGCGGTGTGGTTGATGCGGCTGCTGCTGCAGCGCCTGGACGCGCTGCCCGCCGACCCGGCACCGGGTGCGAGCAGCGTCGCGGACGCGGGCGGGACGACGGCGAAGACCGACGTGAACGCCGTCGGGCCGCGTCCGGCATGAAGATCGTGCTGGCCGTCTGCACCTTCCGACGCCCGGACGGGATCGTGCGCCTGCTGCGCGCCGTCGCCGCGCTCGACGCGTTGCCGCCCGACCACCTGCTGGAGGTGGTGGTCATCGACAACGATGCGGCCGGTGCGGGGCAGGCGGCGGTGCGCCGGATCGCCACCGAGCTGCCGTTCGAGGTCGAGGCGGTGCTTGCCGCCGAGGTTGGCGGGCTGTCGGCGGCGCGCAACCGGGCGTGCGAGCGGGCGCTGGCGCGATCACCGGACCTGATCGTGTTCCTGGACGACGACGAGTGGCCCGACCCGGGCTGGCTGAACGCGCTGTTGCGCGTGCAGCGCACCCATGACAGCGACGCGGTCGGCGGACCCACCCGACCGGCCTTCCCGGCGCACGCCAGCGCCGAGCAACGCGCCAACGCCTACTACGGCGCGGACATGCAGCTGCCCGACGGCACGGCCTGTCGGCTGGAGGCCGGCGGCAACGTGCTGGTCCGCGCCGCGACCCTGGCAGCCCTGGGTCCCGCACCGTTCGATCCCGCCTTCGCGCAATCGGGCAGCGAGGATCTCGCCTTCTTCACCGCCCTGGCCCGACAGGGCGCCCGCATGCACTGGTGCACCGCTGCCGTGGTGCACGAGAGCGTGCCGGACGAGCGTCTGGCCGACGGCTGGATGCGTCAGCGGGTCATCAACATCGCCAACTCGCGGGTGCGCGTCATGCAACGGTTCCAGACCTCGCCGCGCGACAGGACGGTGCGCGTGGTCAAGACCGCCGGGCTGGGCGCGGTGGCGACGCTGCTGACGGTGGCGGGTCTGGCCAGTCCGACGCTGGCCGCCCGGGCGCGACTGCTGCGCTGGAAGTTCCTGGGCAAGGCACGCGCCCACCTGGGGCGCGCCACGGTGCGTCGGGAGTCCTACCCGTGAGCGCTGCCGCACCCGCACCGTCGTCGACGCCGACGCCGCGCTTCTCGGTCGTGATCCCGACCTACAATCGCGAGGAGTCGATCCTGCGCACGCTGGACAGCTGCCTTGCGCAGACCTTCGCGGATCTGGAGGTCGTGGTGGTGGACGACGGCTCCGGCGACGGCACGGTGGCGATGCTGCACGGCATCGAGGACCCGCGCCTGGTGGTGGTGCAGCAGGAGAACGCGGGGCCGGCCGCGGCGCGCAACCACGGTGTGCGCGTGGCGCGCGGCGAGCACATCGCCTTCCTGGACTCCGACGATCGCTGGTTCCCGACCTTTCTCGCCAGCGCCGCCGAGCTGCTGGAGCGCTCGCCGCAGGCGGTGGTCTACGGGCAGATCGTCGTCGATCGCGGCGTCGGACGCTGCTGGATCAAGCCGGACCGGGCGCTCGGGCCCGACGAACCGATCCACGATTACCTGTACGTGCACGGCGGGTTCATCCAGACCAGCACGCTGGTGGTGCCGCGCGCGCTGGCGACAAGGGTCGCCTGGGACGAGCGCATCGTCTACGGCGACAACGACCAGTTCGCCATCGACCTGCACGCCACCGGCGCCGCGTTCGTCATGCTGCCCGCACCGCTGGTGCTCTACGAGGACGCGATCCGGGGGGATGCGCTGTCGCAGCTGCCGATCCACGGGCTGGATTCGCCCAAGGTTACCAATTTCTTCGCATGGATGGACGGCCAGCGCGGCCGCATGAGCGAGGCGGCCTGGGCGGGGTTCGAGGCGCGTCAGAAGAGCGGTGCCCTGATGCGTGCGGATCCGCGCACCGGACTCGCTAGCCTGCACCGCGCCTGGCGCCTGGGGGCACTGGGCACCGGCGGCGTGGCGCGTCAGCTGCTCCAGAACGTTGCCCCGCGCTCCTACCGGCGGCTGACCGACCTGTACGTGCGACTGCGTGGCCGGCCCATGCCCGATACGGGTTGAGTGATGACGACGAGCGCGATGCGCCTGCTCGCCCCCGCCCTGCTGGTCATCACGCTGCTGCAGGGCACCAGCGTCACGCTGAGCCTGGCGGTGCGCCTGGACGACAGCGGACGTGCGGCCACCGGGCTGTCGCTGCTGTGGGTGGGCAGCTACGTGCTGGCCGCGGTGCTGCTGTGCCGGAACGAGGGCGTGCGGCGCATCGAGTGGCTGGTACGGTTCCGGCTGCCGCTGCTGGTGCTGCTGGCCGGCGTGCTCGCATCGACCGTGTGGTCGCTCGATCCGCTGCTGAGCGCCGAGCGTGCGGTGCACCTGCTGGGCAGCACCCTGGTGGCGCTGGCGATCGGGTTCGCGCTGCCGCTGCCGCGCACGCTGCAGATCTCGCGCGCGGTGCTGGGCGCGGTGATGATCGGCAGCGTGGCGGTCTCGCTGGCCTGGCCGATGATCGGCATCGAGGACTACCAGGGCCGACGGGTATGGCGCGGGCTGATGGCATCCAAGAACACGCTCGGCTTCTGGGCCGCGATCGCGATGCTGCTGTTCGGGCTGCAGGCCCTGCACACCCCACGGCTGGCGGCACGCGGTGGCTGGGCGTTGCTGGGCGCGGTCGCGCTGCTGTGCCTGTGGGAGAGCGTGTCCGCCACCTCGGTGCTCGCGCTGCTGCTGGCGCTGATCGTGATGGCCTATGCGTGGACGAGCGCCCGTCTGGATCTGGGAGCGCTGGCCAGCGTGTCGCTCGCCGTGCTGGCGGCGCTGGTCGCCGCCCTGGTGCTGCGCAGCGTCGACACGGCCGAGCTGATCGGGCGTTCGAACGATCTGACCGGCCGGGGCGAGCTGTGGCGCCAGACCCTGGAGCTGATCGCCGCACGCCCCTGGACCGGCTACGGGTACGATGCGATCTGGCAACCGACCGACGGCAGCCTGTGGATACAGAAGTCGCTGCTGGACCTGGACTGGATCGTCTACCACGCGCACAACGGGCTGCTGCAGGTCGCCTCCTCGATCGGGCTGCCGCTGGCGGCGGTGACCGTGTTCTTCGCCGCCCAGCAGCTGATCGAGATCGTGCACGCCCACTACCGCACCCGGGTGCCCGAGGCCCTGTTCGTGCTCGGGTTCACGGTCGCGCTGCTGGTCAGCAACTACTCGGAGGCACGGTTGCTGGTCAACCGTGAGCTGTACTGGATCTGGTTCGTCGCCCTGCCGCTGGCGCTGATCCGGCAGGGGTCCGTGGCCGGCCGGCACGACGTGGGCGCCACCGCCCCGTTCACCACGGTGTGGCGGCGTGCCTACGGGGCGTCGGCCCGGCGGCTCGAACCCGCCACGCGGCGCGGCATGATACGGCGGCGCGAGGCGCGCCGGGTGCGAACCGAGATCAAGCTGCGGCTGGCTCGCGATACCCCCCGCGTTCACCCGGCATCCGGTACCGGGCATTCCGGCACCACCACCACCGCGGGTACGAGCGGCGTTCCCACGACGTCCCCCGGCCCGACCGACTCCCACCGATAGAGCGCTCATGGCCCGACCCACCGACGATCGAACCGCACGCACCCTGCTGGTCACCGGCGGTGCCGGCTACATCGGCTCGCACATGGTCCGGCAGCTGACCGGGGCCGGTCATCGGGTGGTCGTGCTCGACGACCTGAGCCGCGGCAACCGGGATGCCGTCGCCGCGGCCGCCGCCGACCAGCCGGGAACCGCGGAACTGATCGAGGGCAGCATCGGCGATGCGGGCGCGCTGGACCGGGTGTTCGCCTGCGGCATCGAGGCGGTGGTGCACTTCGCGGCCCTGGCCTACGTCGGCGAGTCGGTGCTGGAACCGGCCCGCTACTACCGCAACAACACCGTCGGCACCCTCGCGTTGCTGGAGGCCATGCACGCGCACGGCGTGCGACGGCTGGTGTTCAGCTCCACCTGCGCCACCTATGGCGTCCCGGCAAGCCTGCCCATCACCGAGCAGACCCCCCAGAACCCGATCAACCCCTACGGAGCGTCCAAGCTGATGGTCGAGCGCATGCTGGCCGACCTGGCGCTGCCGCACGCGCTGGACAGCGTGGCGCTGCGCTATTTCAATGCCTCGGGTTGCGCCGCGGACGGCAGCCTGGGCGAGCGACACGACCCGGAAACCCACCTGCTGCCGCTGGTGCTGTTCGAGGCGCTGCGCGTGCGCGCCGGCGGCGACCCGGCCGCGACCACGCTGCGCGTGTTCGGCGACGACCTGCCCACCCGCGACGGCACCTGCGTGCGCGACTACGTGCACGTGGAGGACCTGTGCAGCGCGCACCTGCTGGCGCTCAACGACCTGTTCGACACCTCCGGCAGCGGCAGCCGTCGCTACAATCTGGGCACCCGCAACGGCGACACGGTGCTGGAGATCATCGAGACCTGCCGCCGCGTGACCGGTATCGACATCCGTCACCACATGGATGCCCGCCGTGCCGGCGACCCGCCGGAACTGGTCGCCGATGCCACGCGGGCGCGCGACGAGCTCGGCTGGACGCCGCGCTATCCCGACGTGGAGGCCGGCATCCGCCACGCCTGGGACTGGTACCGCGCGCACCCGCCGACTTCTGCCCGCGATTGACACCATGAGCGACGACACGACGATGCGTCCGATCACGCCGAAGGGCCTGCGCCCGCGCCCGCGTCCGTGCCCGCGGTGGCCGATCGCCGGTCTGATCCCGCTGCTCGTGCTGCCCTTGGCCGGTGCGGCCCGCGCGGCGATCGATCCGCTGGCGGATCTCGACGATGCCTGCTGGGAGGAGAGCTTCGTCGACGAGTTCGACACGCTGCGGCTGGAGGCCGATGGCGGGCCGTGGAAACCGGGCTACCTCTGGCCGGCCGACGTCATCATCAACGACGAGGAGCAGTACTACGTCGATCCGGGTGCGCTGCGCCATTCGCCGTTCTCGGTCGCGGACGGGGTGCTGAGCATCCGGGCCGAACCGACGCCGGCGGCGATCCGTGCCCACGTCGAGGGCCAGCCGTACGTGTCGGGCGTGCTGACCACCGAGAACGGCTTCTCGCAACGCCACGGCCGCTTCGAGGCGATCCTGCAACCGCCGGCGGGCAAGGGACTGTGGTCGGCGTTCTGGTTGCTGCCAAGCTTCGACAGCTGGCCGGAAGGGGTGGCGGTGCTGCCCGAGATCGACGTGATGGAGTTCATCGGCGATCAGCCCCGCACGCTGCACACCACGCTGCACACCAACCAGAACGGGACGCTGGAATCGCACCCCTACGACCACGCCGTGGACGCCGAACCGAGCGCGGGCTTTCACCGCTACAGCGTGGTGTGGACCGAGCAGGCGGTGCACTGGTACCTGGACCGTCGCCACCTGGTGTCGCACCCGACGCCTGCGGACTACACCCGTCCGGTGCACTTCCTGCTGAACCTGGCCGTGGGGGGTTCCTGGCCGGGCTCACCGGACGGCACGACGCCCTTTCCGGCGCTCTACCGCGTGGACAGCGTGCGCGCCTTCACCGAGTCGGGTCGCTGCTGATCAGCGACAGGACCGGCTCGACCACCGGCCCGTAGAGCATCTTCCAGGCGGTGTTGAGCGCCAGCTCGTCGACCGACGGCGACGCGCCACCGACCGCCGGTGGCACCCCCGGGCCGGTCGCTCCCGACCAGACCGCCAGCAGGCAGGCGGCACCGCCGAGCAGCGCCAGCGCGGTGGCCGAACCGCTCGACAGCGGGTGCGCCAGCAACCGGCGGGTATCGAGCCGGGCGATGAAGGCGATCGTGACCAGCGCGATCAGCAGGGCACCGAGCAGCGCCGGCAGCGGTGCTGCGCGCAGAGCGGACAGCGTGACGGCGGAGGCGTCCTGCATCGCCGCGAACACCTGCGCGTCCGGACGCACGCCCGCCAGCTGCAGGACGCCGGGGGTGAGGTACTCGGCGAGCAGCACCGCCAACACCGCAAGCGTCAGCGAGCCCGTCACCAGCACGCGGGCAGTGCCCCTGCCGCCCCGCACCGCACCGAGCAGCGGTGCCACCACGATCGCCGGCAGCGACAACAGCCCGACCAGTGCCAGGTCGACCCGCAGACCGTTCACGAACAGCCGCAGCGCATCGTTCCCGCTGGCCAGCACTTCGTGGTGCCACCACGCGTACCCGGCCCGCGACGCCGTCAGCAGGAACAGCAGCGTCAGCGCGAACAATGCGAACCGACGCAACAGATGCGTGGCAGACAAGAGTGCCACCATGGAGGACTCGCTAGGCCTGGGCCGATGCGCCAGTGTAGCAGCGCACCAGAAGCATCGACTCCGTCGCGATGTGAACCATGCCTCGATCCGGCAGCCCGACGGATCCTGCGCCGGATGATCCGTCAGGCGCACCGTCCACCCGGGCGGTGTCGAGCACCGTGCGCCATTCCCCGGCGGCGAACGCCTCGTCCGGCACCCTCAGCGACACATCGTGCGTGGTCCCGTTGATCACGATCAGCACGTGGTCGCTGCGCGTGGACACGTCGCGCGGCGAGGGCACGCCGTCGGCGGTACCGGGCACGTCCGCATCGCCCAGCAGCAGCAACGCCACGAAGCGTGCGCCGGGTGCGTGCCAGTCCGGATCGCGCATCGGCTCGCCCTCGCCGTTCAGCCAGGACACCTCCGGCAACCCGGTCGAGCGCGAACGCCGGTCCCCGTGCAGGCGGTGCCGCCGGGTCAGCACCGGCAGTTCGCGGCGCAGCCGCAGCAGTCGCTCGGTCAGCGCCGGCAGACCCGTCCGCTGGCGCCGCGTCCGCCAGTCGATCCAGCTCGCCTCGTTGTCCTGGCAGTAGGCGTTGTTGTTGCCCTGCTGGGTGTGACCGCACTCGTCGCCGGCCAGCAGCATCGGCGCGCCCTGGGCGAGCAGCAGCGTCGCCAGCAGGTTGCGCTGCGAGCGCTCGCGCGCGGCCCGGATGTCCGGATCGTCCGACGGCCCCTCGACACCGTGGTTCCACGACAGGTTGTGATCATGTCCGTCCCGGTTGCCCTCGCCGTTGGGCCCGTTGTGCTTGACATCGTAGGCGACCATGTCGGCCAGCGTGAACCCGTCGTGCGCGCTGATCAGGTTGATGCTCGCCTGCGGCGCGCGGTGGCTGTCGGCGAACGTGTCGCTGGAGCCGAGCAGCACGTCGGACAGGGCATCGAGCACCGGCTCGCGGCGCAGCCAGAAGCGCCGGGCGGTATCCCTGAACCGGTCGTTCCACTCCGACCAGCCGCTCGGGTAGGCGCCCAGCTGGTAGCCGCCCGGACCGATGTCCCACGGTTCGGCGATCAGCGTGCGCCGGCGCAGCACCGGATCCTGCGCCACCGCGTCGAAGAAGCCGGCACCGGCATCGAAGCCGCGCCGTTCGCGTCCCAGCGCGCTGGCCAGATCGAAGCGGAAGCCGTCGACATGCATCTCGGTGGCCCAGAAGCGCAGGCTGTCCATGATCAGCTGCAGCACCCGGGGGTGCTCGGCTGCCACCGTGTTGCCGCAGCCGGTGTCGTCGACGTAGTAGCGCGGATCCTCCTCCCGCAGGCGATAGTAGGAGCGGTTGTCGATCCCGCGGTAGCACAGGGTGGGCCCCATCTCGTTGCCCTCGCAGGTGTGGTTGTAGACCACGTCCAGGAACACCTCGATGCCGCCCCGGTGCAGGGCCTTGATCGCCTCGGCCAGTTCCTTCACCGCATCCCTGTGCGCGTAGCGCCCCTCCGGCGCCATGAACGCCAGCGACTGGTAGCCCCAGTAGTTCGACAGCCCGCGTTCGGTCAGGAAATGGTCGTCGGCGAAGGCGTGCACCGGCAGCAGCTCCAGGGTGGTGACCCCGAGCTGCTGCAGGTAGCGGATCACCGCGCGCGAACCGAGTGCGGCGTAACGGCCGCGACGCGCCGCCTCCAGTCCGGGAAAGCGCTGCGTGAAGCCCTTGACGTGCGCCTCGTAGATCACCCGGTGCGCCGGATCGATGTCCGGCCGGGCCACCGCGCGGCGGCGGCGGCTGAGCGGTGCGCGCACCACCGAGCGCGGCACGAACGGTGCGCTGTCACGGGTGTCGAACGACAGGTCGCGATCCGGGTGGCCGAGGGTGTGGCCGTAGACCGCATCGTCCCAGATCAGCCGCCCGCCCAACTCGCGCGCGTAGGGGTCGATCAGCAGCTTGTGGGCATTGAAGCGGTCCCCGTCGCGCGGCGCCCACGGACCGTGCACCCGATAGCCGTAGTGCAACCCCGCCTCGGCACCGGGCAGGAAGCCGTGCCACACCTCCTCGTCGCGGCCGGGCATCGGCAACCTGGCCTGTTCCACGCCGGTGGCGGCATCGAACAGGCATAGCTCGACGGCGGTGGCATGGCGCGAGAACAGCGCGAAGTCGACGCCGCCGTCGCGCACCGTCGCCCCGAGCGGTGCGCCACGACTGGGCTCCAGGCGCCCGAACGATGCGGTCATTCTGCCGGGGCGACTCCGTTCCCCGACATCGGGGCGTGGTCGGCATCGCCGACATCGATCGGCTCCAGGCGCCAGATGTCGCGGTTGTAGTCGCGCATGGTGCGGTCGGTGGAGAAGCGTCCGCTGAAGGCGGTGTTGACGATGCTGCTGCGGGTCCAGGCGTCCGCATCGCGCCAGTGCCGGTCGACCGCATCCTGCGCATCGATGTAGGCCGGCAGGTCGGCCAGGGTCAGCCAGGGGTCGGAGGCATCGCGGATCGCCGAGATCGCCTCGTGAATGGCCTCGGCACCGCCCGCATCCTCCGAGCCGTCCAGCTCGCGCGAGAAGCGACCCTCGTCGAAGGCGCGCAGCACGCGCGCCACGCGTGCATCGGCCGCGATCAGCGCCTCGGGGTCGTAGCCCGGGCGCGTGCGGGCCACGCCGTCCACGTCGAGCCCGAAGCGGAAGAAGTGATCCTCGCCCACCGCCTCGAGAATCTCCACGTTGGCCCCGTCCAGCGTACCGACGGTCAGCGCACCGTTCATCATGAACTTCATGTTGCCGGTACCCGACGCCTCCTTGCCGGCGGTGGAGATCTGCTCGGACAGGTCGGTGCCCGGGCAGATGACCTGCATCACCGAGACGTTGTAGTCGGGCAGGAACACGAAGCGCAGCGATTCGCGGGTCAGCGGGTCGGCGTTGACCACGTCGGCCACGTTGTTGGCGAGCTTGATGATCGCCTTGGCCATGCGGTAGCCCGGCGCGGCCTTACCGGCCATGACCACGCAGCGCGGCACCGCCGGTGCGTCCGGGTTCTCGCGTCGCTCCAGCCAGGCGTGCACGACGTGCAGCACGCACAGCAGCTGGCGCTTGTACTCGTGGATGCGCTTGACCTGCACGTCCATCATCATGCCCGGCAGCGGCTGCACGCCGGTGCGCTCGAACACCAGATCGGCCAGGCGCTGCCGGTTGACGGCCTTCACCTCGCGCCAGCGCTGGCGGAACGCGGCATCGTCGGCCAGCGGCACCAGCGCCTCCAGCCGGCTCATGTCCGACACCCAGCCCTCGCCGACCGCCTCGTCCATCAGGGCTTGCAGATCGGGGTTGCAGTGGGCCAGCCAGCGGCGCTGCGTCACGCCGTTGGTCTTGTTGTTGAAGCGCCCGGGCCACAGCTCAGCGAACGAGCGGAACAGCCCGGCGCGCAGCAGGTCCGAATGCAGCTGCGCCACGCCGTTGATCGAGAAGCTGCCAACGATCGCCAGGTGCGCCATGCGCACCATCGCCGAGCCGTCGCGCGAGATGATGGCCATCGCGTCCAACCGCTCCTCGTCGCCCGGCCAGCGCGCATCGATCTCGGCCAGGAAGCGTCGATCGATCTCGCGCACGATCTCCATCGGCCGCGGCAGCAGTCGCTCGATCAGCGGCAGCGACCAGCACTCCAGCGCCTCGGGCAGCAGGGTGTGGTTGGTGTAGGCCATCGTGGAACGGGTGATCGCCCAGGCGGCGTCCCACTCCAGCCCGTGCACGTCGATGAGCAGCCGCATCAGCTCGGCCACCGCCAGGCTGGGGTGGGTGTCGTTGAGCTGGAAGCAGTGCGCCTGGGCGAACCCGTCGATCGAGGCGTGCTCGGCCAGCCAGGCGCGCAGCGCGTCCTGGAGGCTGGCCGAGACCAGGAAGAACTGCTGGCGCAGCCGCAGCACCTTGCCGTTCTCGCTGGCATCGTTCGGGTACAGCACCATGGTGATGTTCTCGGCCGCCGTCTTCGCCGCCACGGCCTCCGTGTAGCCGCCGGCGTTGAACGAGCCGAGATCGAACTCGTCGGTCGCCGTGCTCTCCCACAGCCTGAGCGTGTTGACGATGCCGTTGCCGGCACCGGGCACCGGCACGTCGTGCGGCACCGCGATCACATCCTCGGTGGCGACCCAGCTGCGGTGCTCCCGGCCACCCTCGCCGGCCGGATCGACCTCGATGTGCACGTGACCGCCGAACGGGATCCGCACCGACAGCTCGTGACGCTCGATCTCCCACGGGTGGCCATTCTCCAGCCAGGCATCGGCGCGCTCGACCTGGTGGCCGTGCTCCATGCCCTGGCGGAACATGCCGTAGCGATAGCGCAGGCCGTGACCGGTGACCGGCAGTGCCAGCGCTGCACAACTGTCCAGGAAGCAGGCTGCCAGACGGCCCAGCCCACCGTTGCCGAGTCCGGCATCCGGCTCCAGCGCCTCGACGTCGTCCAGCGACAGGCCCAGCTCGCCGAGGGCGGTGCGCAGATCCTGCTCCAGGTCCAGCGCCATCACGGCATTGCCCAGCGCGCGGCCCATCAGGAATTCCAGCGACAGGTAGCAGGTGCGCCGCGCCGTGCCGCCCACCGTCGCCTCGCGCGTGCGCCGCCACGGCCCGATCAGCCGCTCGCGCACCGCCAGGGCCACCGCGGTGTAGAGCCCGTGCGCGTCGGCGTGCGCAAGCTCCAGCCCGAGGGTGGCACGGAAGTGGTGCACGATCGAACGCGCCAGCGCATCGCTGGTGCGCTCGTCATGGGGCAGGATCCTCGCCCAGGCGTCCGCGCCGTCGACCAGATCGGTGGCGAGCGTGAAGCGGGAGGCGGCCGCGGTGGCGGGCGGAACGGCGGGCGCGGCGACAGCCCGTGATGACGTGATCGAATCCATGGGAGGCAGTTTATAGACGAGATCCGCCACGCCTGTCGCCTGTCGGCGGCACGCGAGTGATCACAGGTGTTGTCCGGAACCGATGCACCGTACGTGCCCGCGACGGCCCGTCGAGGATCGTGGACAAACGCACACGCCGCTTTTCAGCGGGCCGGCGCGTCGGTACGCTGACGACCCCTGCAACCATGGTCCGGTTCCCTATGCCCGCAAATCCGCGCAATATCTCCCGCCTGACCGGACAGACGATGGCCCTGATCCTGGCCGGCGGCCAGGGTAGCCGCCTGCACGAACTGACCACCTGGCGGGCGAAGCCTGCGGTACCGTTCGGCGGCAAGTTCCGCATCATCGACTTCCCGCTGTCCAACTGCATCAATTCGGGGATCCGCCGGGTCGGGGTGGCCACCCAGTACAAGTCGCACTCGCTGGTGCGCCACCTGGTGCGCGGCTGGTCGGGCCTGCGCAACGAGTTCAACGAGTTCGTCGAGATCCTGCCGGCCTCCATGCGCATGGACGACCAGAGCTGGTACAAGGGTACGGCGGACGCGGTCTACCAGAACCTGGACATCATCCGCACCCACCGACCGGAGTTCGTGCTGATACTCGGTGGCGACCACATCTACAAGATGGACTACGGTCCGCTGCTCGCCAGCCATCACGACAACCAGGCCGACATGACCATGTGCTGCTTCGAGGTCTCGGTCAAGGAGGCGGCGAACGCCTTCGGCGTGGTCAAGGTCGACGAGAGCGGTCGCGTGCTGGAATTCCAGGAAAAGCCTGCCGAGCCTGCCGAGATCCCCGGCAAGCCGGGCCGGGTGCTCGCCTCGATGGGCAACTACGTGTTCAACACCGGCTTTCTCTACGAGCAGCTGATCCGCGATGCGGATGCTCCCGAGAGTGCGCACGACTTCGGCCACGACATCGTGCCGCACCTGGTGGAGAACTACGCCGTCTACGCCTATCGGCAGGGCGACGACATGCCCGAGGGCCAGAGCTACTGGCGCGACGTCGGTACCGTGGACACCTACTGGCAGGCGAACATGGAGCTGATCGGCTTCGAGCCCGAGCTGGACCTGTACGACAACACCTGGCCGATCTACACCTACCAGGAGCAGCTGCCGTCGGCCAAGTTCGTGCACAACGAGGGCGAGCGACGCGGCCTGGCGCTCAACAGCCTGATCTCGGGCGGCTGCATCGTCTCCGGCGGCACGGTCAACACCTCCCTGCTGTTCAGCGACGTGCACGTGCGTTCCTACAGCGAGATCACCGACTCGGTGATCCTGCCCGGTGCCAAGATCAACCGGCACGTGAAGCTGAACCGGGTGGTGATCGATTCGGGTACCGAGATCCCGGAGGGCACCGAGATCGGCTTCGATGCCGAGCAGGACCGGGCCGCCGGCTTCCGGGTCACCGAGGAGGGCATCACGCTGGTCACCCCCGATCACTTCGGACAACTCGTGCACCGCGTGCGCTGAGCCGGACGAGGACGATGCGATGAGCCCGAACGAGAACAGGAAGCAACCCATTTTGCCAGCCGGGCACGGCGCGAGCGGGCCGCAGCGATGATGACGGTGACGGATGCCGCCCCCCACCGTCGTGCCGACGAAGCCGGCCAGCACGACCTCGTCCCGACGGCGCGCAGGCGCCGCGACAGGCAGGCCTCCGCCCGCCGCCACCTCTAAGGAACCCTACCGCCCGTGAGCAAGCCCGACCAGACCTCCTCCAGCGACGCCTCGCCGGAGTCCGACGGCGACAGCAGCACCCGCCTCACCTGGAGCGAGATCGATGCGCTGTGCGGGGCGCGCCACGGCGCGCCGTTCGCGGTGCTCGGCGCGCACGCGCTCGGCGAGCACCGGGTGGTGCGCACGCTGCAACCGCAGGCCGGTGCGGTGACGCTGATCGATGCTCGCGGCGACCGCCACCCGATGCAACGCCAGCACGACAGCGCGGTGTTCGCGGTGCGGCTGGACACCGATCCGGGCGGCTACCGGCTGGAACTCGACGAGAACGGCACCGCCCGCGAGATCGTCGACCCCTACTCGCTGCCGAGCGCCATCGGCGAGCTCGACCGTCACCTGTTCGGCGAGGGCACCCACCAGGAGCTGTGGAAGCTGCTCGGCTCCCGACGCACCACCCACGGAGGGGTCCAGGGCACCCAGTTCGCCGTCTGGGCGCCCAACGCCCAGCGGGTCAGCGTGGTGGGTGCGTTCAACGACTGGGACGGACGTCGTCACGTCATGCGCTCGCACCCGGGCAGTGGGCTGTGGGACATCTTCCTGCCCGAGCTGCCCGCCGGCACGCTCTACAAGTACGAGCTGATCGGGCCGAACGGCGAGCTGCTGCCGTTGAAGAACGACCCCTACGCCACCTACTTCGAGCAGGCCCCGG
>Ga0209831_1002931_pt1 | contig 14483 bp, 13 predicted proteins | sample Maine_Asex4_meta_FD_187451 | JGI IMG/M metagenome (GOLD analysis project Ga0209831, IMG submission 187451) | Marine algal microbial communities from Maine, USA - Maine_Asex4_metaG (SPAdes) (version 2) | ecosystem: Host-associated > Algae > Red algae > Unclassified | place: Maine, USA | collected...
GTCTTGGCCGGCTCCGCAACAACAGCTACAGCTGCCTGTGCTGCCCGCAGGACGCTCGCTTGACGACCAGCCGCACGGGCAGCAGCAGCCGTTGCCAATCTTGCCGACGAACGCCCTGGCGTCAGCACGCGCCGTCCCTGCCCAACAGTCGGCGACACAGCGCCATCATTGACACTCTCAGTCGATGCTGCCGTGGTTGTGGTCGAGCCACGAGACGACGTAGATGGCGTCACCTTGTCGGCCTTCGCTCCACTAGGAGATGAGACCGCCCCATCCGATACCACAGCCCCTGAGGCCTTGTTAGGCAAGACATCGGCGGCAGGCGAGAATGGTAAACCTGCACCCCCTGCCATTGAACGAGGCGCGAGCGAGGGCAGCTTGGTTTGGCGTGTAGTGATAGGCTTCGAGCTGGTCTTGGCTCGCGTCGCGGGTCGCGCCGCCTTCCGCATCTCTCGGGTTAGCCCCGGCACGCCCACCCTGTACAAGGTGAGTTGGGCGGTCACCGTTGCTCCATGGTCGTGTCCGCAAACCAGCAACAGCCCAGCCAGAATGTCCGCCATCAGCGTGTAGGTGTCACTCGCCGGGGGACACTCCTCCAGCGTCGCGATGGTGTGGCCGTCGGGCTCAAGCTGCTCGGACTTGGACTTTGTCTTGTTCAGCAATGCGTTGGGTACCTTCACACGAGCGTCCCAGTGCTTGCCGACAAAAGGCTCAAGAGAGCCCGGAGGGGGGGTGACATAGGGCCAGACCGCCGGGAAGCAGGAAGAACGGTACCGGCTCGCCGTGTCGTTGCGGCTCACGACGCCGTTGAGTACGCAGCTCCACACCAGCCGCACCGTTGACAGCGGCGTACGAGTTGAGGTAAGGCAGCTCGAGACGAGATCGATAGTGTCCTTGTCAGGGTGGTAGATATCTGGACGCGTCAGCGACTCCACGATGGGCATGTCGTACATCTTTTTCCGCCCCTTGCCCTTCGTGCTTTTAAAGGAAGGAAGTGAAGCCAAGCCGGCGACGTTGACATCACCGGCCACTGCGATGGTGGCTGCACGCGCACCGGAGCCAGCGGCGGCGGCACCACCGGGAGCGGCCGTGGCCCCGTCGAGTTTGGCGGCGGCCCCGGCAACGGCGGCGGTGGAAGGAACGAGGTCATGGGTGTCTTCAGCGGCACGTCCCTCTGCGACGGCACCGACCGAATCGACAGAAGCCGGGTCGGCTAGCGCCGCCGCATCCATGACGGCCTCCAAGTCGTCCGCCGTGAGCCTCTTGCCGGACTTGGATGGGGCAGCTGACGCGTCGGACCCGTGCGACCCCGACCCCGATCCCGACCCAGAATCGGACAGGGCACGCTTGAGTGCCACAATTTCTGCTCCCGGCGGCCGCACCTTGTCGAGCGGGCTAGACATTGCGTCCAGAAACTCGCCGTAGGTGAGCTCCGACTCCGCCGTGACGAGGGACCCCATCATGGACGCGTTGCGACCCGTCCGTGAAGGCCGAGCCAGAGGATCGCCGTCACCTCCAACATCGCCCACCATGTGGGCGGAGGGCGCCATCAGAGCCGCTCCCCCCGCCCGCAGGCTGTCATTCGCGCGAGCAAGGTGGTAGATTTGGCCCTGCACGCGAGCCGCGTGAGGGCTGCTCTTGAGCGAATCCCCATGGAGCACCGCCCACGCAATAGAGCCGTCCTTGCTGACGCCGCTCAGATGGACGTACACCTTGAAGCGGCTGTCCGCCTTCTCGATGGCCTTAGCAGACCCAATCGCCCGAGCCGCCTCTGTGATGACGTTCTGCTTGGCACGCACCGAGCCGCCAACGAAGTTGATGTGCAGGCCGAGACGAGCCAACTCAGGGTCGACGTTAGCGGCTGCCGCGAGGCCAACCGCCCGCTTGGAACCGCCAGCTTGGGGCTCCTTGGCGGACCCGCTGCCCCCGCCACGCGCCATGGTGGTTGTGTATACGGTAATGCGAACAGGGAGACGTTCTGGGGAATGGTGCGAGGAAACTGGGGATCACCCGTGTGGGCGGTGGAGCTGTGGGGGTGATCAGCGCCAGAGCAACCGACGCGCTACGGTCGCCACCAATCTTATACCAGTCACCCGACCCGCCGAAACACCCATTGACGCGGCCTGTGGCACGGCCAGCCGCAGTGCCTGCTCGAGGCCCTCACCACCGCACTGGAGCCGCCAACTCCCCCCAGGCAGCCCGTACAAGACCGCGCGCGCTCACCCAGCCTTTCAAGTTGTCACCTGTCCATGGCTACAAAGAGGCGTACAGTCTCGGTGTATGAACGCGCCAACGAAAGGGGTGCTCACAAACCCCAGAGCCGAACGACACCGCTCTTTGCGATTCTCGCCCGCCGTGGCTTGACGAGTAAGAGCAGGAACAAGCGGGCGCGCCAATCCAACGCACCGCACGATAGTAGTCACGTCCAGAGCCCAGGCAAGAGCGCGGGAGCCATGGCGGTCTGCCAGAGGCCGCCACGTCGAGTACCTCGCGCCCTAGACCCCCAGGACAGCGCCATCCACCCGCGTTGCGACGCTGGTGGTGATACTCCCTGGAGGTGGCAGCTAACCCTCCTGCCGGTCTGAGAATCGTCACGAGCAGTAAGAACACATGCGTGGCAGTCAGAGAGGGCTGCTAGCGGCCGGGGAATACTCTCGTCATCTCGTGGCGCCAACGTGCCGCTCTGGAGGGGCCGACCGCACAATCAGCAGGCAAGCACCATGCCCAACCCAACAGTCTGACCGTGCCCACGCAGGCGGCCGTCATACCCTCTCCAGACAGCTCCACAGGTGCTCCCTGAGTGTGGGGAGGGGGTGAAATGCCGACGTTGGACGACTATGCCAGGGAGAGGACAGCGGCAACGACAGCTGCTAGCGCTCGCAGTCGCTGCCAAGGCTGAGAAGAGCGCCTCTCAAAGAACCATGAGCATTCCCGCGTAGAGCACGCCCAGGAGCATCCTGAGTATCCATGGCTGCCCGCGAAGCCTCGCAACCACGACCAGACCCTGCCACGGGCCCCCAGAGCAGCACCACCCAAAACTGCCCCGATCGTGGCCGCGGTACCACCTGGTAGCGCCAGCCGACAGAGTAGCTGCAGATTTCGAAGAGCGCTGCGTGCAGCCACGACTCAAGCGTACAGTATGGATATCTATCCAGCTGTGCACGCTCCAGAGATATATATCTTTGTGATCTATAACTGGGAGATACTCCTCGCGCGAGGGCTCACGAGAAGGCTCCGTGCTCCGACCGTGCCCCCAGAAGGCATCTCATTGGTCAGATCCTCTGCTCATCCAGAAAGTAGCCAGCTAACTGAACATTCTTTTTTGAGATTGCGGCGAGGTCCACTGTGCGCGAGGGTGATAACTTCGCGCATGCAGGGGACGTTAGTGTAGAGCAGTATTGGGCCCGCAAAACGCACGGAGCAAACCGCCTTTGACATGAGCGGGCTCGCAACGGCCATTGGGGAATCCATGGCGGTTCTCCGGTCCCTACTGCCACCAAGACCGCACGCTGCCGCAGCCGAGAAAAGTAGACCACAAGCGACGGCCGCGTCCACGGAGGTGGCACCACCTGGTGTTGACAGACGCCGCCGCCCCTGCCCGAGGAGAAAAGCGCAAGGGGCAGCAGCCCCCCGATGCGTGGCCCAACGACAACGCGGGCGGTTGATTGGGAAGCCCACCTAGGCGGGGGATAGCCAATACGCATGGTGATCCAGGGGCCAACCGCAGAGCCAGCCAGAGCAAGCAGGATCCCGACGGTATCCGACGATTTGACATTATGACGAAGGTTCCAGCCAATAGTAGTTTCCGTAAACAGTTTCCTCTTGAGGGCTAAGTTTTCACACAGAGCGATGTATGACCAATAAACTATTGCTGCTGCCCGAACTCTGCCCTCATCGCCATGGACACGGACTGACTGGTAGAACAGGCCATCCATTGGTAAACAGTCAGGTCAGCAACCTGATCAACACGCTTGTGGGACATTTTATTGGCCCACGAACGCCGGGCCCTTGCAGATTCGAGATTCTAAATATTTTTGAGATTTTAGTCCTTCTTCTTTGCCTGGACAGAACAAGACTTCAGCCGATTCGTAAATTTCGAGACTTTGACAGAGATTCCTGGATTTTGGCAGATAATCTGCTGTGCCGAACATGCGATTGCAGCTTGTGAGGGCACATTTTCTCAAGATCAGGCCCGAAATGCCCATCTGGCGTGCTTTTCGACCAATCAGAGGCCTCTCAGCAGCGCTCTTGCACAGTCGGTCACTGTCCTCTAGGACAGAATGGGGGCTCATCAATACCTTCTGGCGCCACACTTCGCCCGAGCGAGGTTTCCCAGTTGCGAGGAAAGGCGCCAGATCTCCTTCGCACAGTTCATCCATGTGACCAGTGACTGCACCACGGCGACAGTACCCCATGCGGGCGGGCACAGTCCGACCCTGTGCTGGTCACACCTCGGTCATTCGCGATTTGGGGTACCGAATTGCGGCCGACACCGGTCACTTTTTTCGCAACGGGCCAATGAAGGGCCGCTGCGTAGCCCCCAGGGGGCATGATCCCATTTCCGTAACAGCATGACGGCGACTGCACCCCGCACAGGCGGGACCCTGTGCTGGTCATACCTCGGTCATTCGCGATTTGGGGTACCGAATTGCGGCCGACACCGGTCACTTTTTTCGCAACGGGCCAATGAAGGGCCGCTGCGTAGTCCCCAGGGGGCATGATCCCATTTCCGTAACAGCATGACGGCGACTGCACCCCGCACGGGCGGGCACAGTCCGACTCTGTGCAGGTCCCACCTCGGTCGTTCGCGATTTGGGGAACCGAATTGCGGCCGGCACCGCCCACGTTTTTCGCAATTGGCCAATGAAGGGCCGCTGCGTAGCCCCAGGGGAATCACGTTCCCACTAGGTGTGTTAGCCGTTGTCCCTGGCGATGCTGATGGGGGAAGCGCCGCTACCAGCATGTGCTGCATCGCGGCTCGAGGCGGGCCCGCGACGTCTGATCGCCGGATGGAGCTGGACGGAAGCGAGGTGGATTCCGATGAACGGTTCCTAGTTGCTCTTTTTTTCAATGAACCGGAAGCGCGGTTGGGATGCAATACAGTCTTCGAGCAAGATCATTGTCTATAGCAAGTATGTAAGTCTCTGTGAGGGGCTACATATCGCCGAGAACATGTTCTCTGAATGCAGCCTCTCCATTGGCCGAGACTCCATCCCGGTCCGCGGGATGGGGACGTTCATTTACTCCATGGCGTGACGATGGACGCTGGCGAAAAACGACGGCCGCCAGCTGTTGGGCCCTAATTGGACAGGATCGAAAGTCCGACTGCAACGAACTACTCTTCGCGCCCTCGCATTGGTCACCCGAGCAGTCTCGAAAGCGAAATGTCGAGGATCAATGGACCGTTTTGAGTTTCCGTCCCACTCCCCGTGCTACAGACTTGGGCCTGCTCTCGAGGCCACATTCTTGTCTGGTGAGCGCAAGCTCCTTGTCCGGTGTGGGGACCCCCAGCAACGTGGCCACCAAGACCACCTTTGTGGCACACAGGGTTACGTGGCACGCGTCGCGTCGGTGGCTCGTCTTGTCTCCAAAGGGGCCCCGCGCTGTGCGCACTCGCCTGGCCGCGCCTGACCACAACCGAGAGGGCTATCAGCAGCCAAGTTGGCAGCCGCGCGGTTCCTTCGCGTCTCGCGCCAAAACGAGAAGCCTGACTCATGCCTCGTTCCACAATACCAAATTTGCCAGCGCTGAAATCCCTTTGCGCGGGTGCCAGCAGCCCTTGTTGCACGGCAGGCCCCAGCGGGGGCACCGCCCGTCAGGCCTTCGTTTGCTGCCGCGTGTTGCTACTGCTGGTATTTAGTGTGGGGGTCGGTGAGCGCGGCCTGCACCCGCCACCTTTTTTGCCCCCACCCGCCACAGCCTGTGGGGGCCCCCCCGACAGGACGCCCACCGCGGGCCCCTCCTGGGGATGCCAGGCGTTTCGGGCCCAGGCGGCGTGCCCGGTGGGCGCGCCTCTTGGAGCAGCCCGTCCGGGGGGGGAGGGGGCGGCGGCGGGTCTGGCGGGGGGGCGGCGCGTGGCAGCAGCTTGCTCCTCCTTTCAGCGGGGGTGTGCCCCGCTGGTGTGCCACCGCCCTCTGTCCAGTGTCGGCGGCCGACGCGGGGTGAGCGCCGCCACGCCCACCGCCACCCCCCCCCCCTCGCGGGCGCCCACCCGGCCACGCGTTCCCGTTGGCATTCCCCTCTTCTCCGCTCGGCGGAGGCACCCAGTGGGGGCGCGCCGCCACCAGGGCCGCCTGCCGCGCTGCGTCGGTCTGGCCGCCACGCGTCCGTTTGGCAGCGCCGCGCCCGGCGACGCGCGTGTTCACCGCCGCGTCGGCTTCTGCGGGGGAGAGGTGTCGCGGCCCCCACCCGCCGGCCGCCGCCACCCCGCACGTGCGGGCGGGGGTCTGGGCGGGGGGGCGAGTGCCCTGTGTTTCGCACGCGCCGCCTACGGGAGTTCCGCCCGACCCGTTGGGCATCCCCAGCGCGTCGCCCTATCCGCGCCCCCCGCCGCCCCTGTGTAGTGCGCACCCGCGTACGGCCGCGCGCGTGCGCGCGCGCGCGCGCCCCGCCTCGCGCCCCGCATTCCCGTTCCGTTGCCGACCCGGCTCTTGTGGGCGCGGCTCGGCTGCGCGCACGAGCCCGCGCGCGGGCGCGCTACAACGCGCGTGCGTACGCCACCGCCGGTGTCTGCTGGTGCTCCCGCCGGGCGGCGGAGCTCCACCCCCTCGGTCTGTGCTTTGCTCTTGTGTCCGTCCCCTCCCGCCATCCCCCGCCGCGTGGACTACCGGCGGGGACTCCGGGGCACGAGCGGCGCCCATTCCGCCTCTGCACCGGGGGCGCGCCCGCCCAGTCGCCGCGGCTTGTAAGCGGGAGTTGCGCGAGGGTCCCCCGCCTCCGCAGCGTTCCCCCCGAGTGAATGCAGCGGGTGAGCGGCGGGTGAGCGGCTGGTGAGCAGCTGCAGCGAGGCGCGGCGCGGCGCATGACCGCCACCCCGCTCGGCAGTCGGCTGACCGACGCCGCTGCGGTGGCGACGGGCGGTGGACAACGTCAGCGCCGGCACTATGCCTATGGAGGACGTGGTGTCGGCGCTGGGGCGGTTGTCGGCGGCGGGCGGGAGTGAGGGCCCGGGCAGCCGGCCGCGCTCGTGGCGAGGGAGTGCTCGCTACAGCAGTGGCATTGATAGGTACGTTGCTCAGGGGTGGGGAGGTGACGGAGGCTGGGGGGTGCGGCCAAGTTGAGCGACGCGTTGGGGGGTCGGGGTTGTGGTGCCTGCGCTGGTTGGGTGGATGCTTCCTAGCGTGGTGCTGCACTGGAGGGGCAACGTGCGTTGGACGGCATCTGACATCCAGGGTTTGTTTTCTTTCGTGGTGCGTGTGCCTTGTCCTTGTTTCGGTCTGCGCTGCTCGCATCGTCGCATTGGCCGCGCCTTGACCCCCTGGTCCACTACAGACTCATCCCCACGCGCGATGAAGACACCCTCACCCTCTTCTCCCTCCTCCCGTCCCATTCCGGTGCGCCAGACCGGCTCGCCGACTTTGCCAACGAGAACAGCTTTGTGCCCGAGCCGGCCGTCGGGTCTGCCCCCGGCGGTCCGTGCGCGTCGCCCGACGCTCGGAGCGGCGCGACCGGCCGCAACGGCGCCAACGGGGCTTCGGCGGAGCGAGCTGGACCGTCCGCGACGCCACCAACCTACTCGGCGCTCCTTAAAACCCAGTTGATCAGCGCGAGCCTCTCCTCCCCATCGGGGGGGCGGTCGCCCCAGCCACCAGCGAGCGGCGCGTCAAACGGCGCCACCGTCGGCGGGGGGGCGGGTGGGGCGGGGCCCTTGCGGCGGCGGTCGCTGCCGCAACCGCTTGTCGACGGCGCGGCGACAGGGGGCTTGGCGGCGGTGCCTCCCCACGAGCCCACGCCGACCTACTACCCCGGCGGGGACCCCCACTGGGCGGCGGCGGACGGTGCCGACGGCGCTGCGCCGCCGTCGTACACGGTGCGGCCCGGGTCGTCGTCTCTGCGCCCACCGTCGACGGGCCTCCCGCCCGACGCGGCCGTCGACGCTGGTACCAATGGCGGCCTGCCAGTCATTGGCCTGGCCGGAGAACGCCCGTGGACGCCCTCGCCGACGCCGCCGCGGCGGCGGCCCCGTGCAGGCCGCGGGGGGAGCGGCGCGTGGGAGCGGCCGAGCGGGCTGGACGCGGTCGACGCGGACGGGTCGGCCGACTGGGCCGGCGCAGCCGCCGCCGTCGCCGGCGGGCGGCCCGGCAGCACCGACGGCGGATTCGGCGCGGGTCACCCGCCACCCCCTCCTGGCGGCACGGCTCGGTCCCTCCTCGACGCTCTGTCGGCGGCGGACGACGCGGCGCTCGGCTTGACGAGCTCCCCGGCTGGCGCCAAGGTGTTCCGCTTCCACCGCCGGTCGCGGGGCTCCCGCAACTCCCTCGGCTCCATTACGGGGGCGCTGGGGGGCACCGCGCCGGGCAGCAGCGGCACCTCGCTGCTCGACTTTGACATGGGCGGTGGTGGCACGCCGACGGGTCCGACAAACCCCGTCGCGGGGGCGTCAAGTTGGCGCGTCGGCAGCCTCATCAGCCCCTCCCTGATGGACCGCTTGGAGGATGAGGAGGATAGCGGCGCCGGCGCGGTGGCGTCTGCGCGGCGGTCGTCGCGCAGCTCCACCCGCCGCATCGCGCGAGCACCGTTCAAGGTCCTGGACGCGCCGTCGTTGCAAGATGACTTTTACCTCAATCTCGTTGACTGGTCGTCGACCAACGTCATTGCGGTCGGCCTCGGCTCGCGGGTGTATCTGTGGTCGGCGGCCACGTCGGTGGTTACCAAACTGTGCGACGTCGGCACCGTCCACGGGCCCGTCTGTTCGGTGTCGTGGTCGCCCCGGGGGCGGGAGCTGGCCGTCGGCACCATGTCGGGCATCGTCCACGTGTGGGACGCGACGACCGGGCAGCGAGTGCGGAGTTTGTCCGGCCACACTTCGCGGGTGGGTGTCGTTGCCTGGAGCTCCACGCTCCTCTCATCCGGCTCCCGGGACCATCGGGTGCTCAACCGGGACCTCCGCGTCGGCGACTCGGTCGTCCACGAGCTCGCCGCCCACCGGCAGGAGGTGTGTGGGCTGCGGTGGAGCGATGACGAGCTGCAGTTGGCGTCGGGCGGGAACGACAATAAGCTCCTCATTTGGAACGCGACGACGCTCAGCTCCGCGCGGGGAGCGGCCGCCGCCGCCGCGGGCGGGGCGCGCCCGGGCGTGCGGTCGGGCGGGTGGAGCCCCGCGCTCGACGATGCGTTTGCGGGCGACACAGCCGGCGGCGGCGGCCGCGGGCGGTCGGCGGGCATCTCCTCCCCGTCGGCGGCGGGTGGCGTTGGCATTGGCGCCCACGGGTCGGCGCCCCAAATCCGGTTCAGCGACCACACGGCCGCCGTCAAGGCCATTGCGTGGTCCCCCCACCAGCGGGGCCTCCTCGCATCGGGCGGCGGCACGGCGGACCGGACCATCCGCTTTTGGAATGCCGCGACCGCCGCCTCGCTGGCGGTTGTCGACACGGGCTCGCAGGTGTGCAACCTCGCCTGGGCCCGCAACGTGAACGAGCTGGTGTCGACGCACGGCTACTCGCAAAACCAGGTGGTCGTTTGGCGCTACCCGGCGCTCGCGCCGGTCGTCACGCTCACGGGCCACACGTGGCGGGTGCTCTACTTGGCTGTCAACCCAACGGGAGAGACGATTGTGACTGGGGCGGGGGACGAGACGCTGCGGTTTTGGAACGTTTTCCCGGGGCCCCGCCCATCGTCGGTGGGGGTGGGGGGGGGGGGGCCCGGGGGGGGCGGGGGGGGGGGGGGGGGGGGGGGGGGGCTCAGCGTGGGCGCGAGTGGAGGAGGTGGGAGTGGCCTGTCGTCGGGGCGGATGGACGTGCGATGACACTGGGTGGTGGTGGTGGTGGTGGTGGGGTAGGCGGGTAGGAGGGTTGGCCAGGGCGACGCTGGACCGGTGGGGTGGGTGCGGCGGTGCTAGGCGCCACCTTGTGAGCGCTTTGACTGGTCGGCCAGGCGCGAGCAACTCTTTCTTGTCTTTTTTGCCTGAATCTGCTCTGTTTTACTGCGTGTCTGCTCGCACGTACGTACGACTGGTTCCCGTAGGCGTGTCTCTGGTCTGCTGTGACTAAAGTTAACCTCGCGCCGGCCCCCGCCGCGGTGCCGAACGAACATGTTCTTCTGCGCATATGCCGCCCCGTAGCTGCGCCTGCTCTTGTTGTGTGTTCACAGGAGCACGGAGCTCGACCGGGTCGGGACGATGCTTGGGACCGCCATGGCTACCGTGGAAGACAGCCAAAGCAACAGATTCATGGTCTACACTGCCAACGCGCACCGCGCGGTCGTTCCCGCCCCTCTACAACCGGGCTTGTCCCGTCACCGTCGGCCCCAAAGCGACACCCTCCCGTCCTCCTCACAGCGCATCCCGGCCCGACGGCAGCGCCGCCGCGGCGAACCGCCCCCACGCCGTCACGGCCTCGACCCAACCCCCCGCGCGCGGGCCGAGCGCGGCCGTCGCCCACCGCGCCGGCGCGAGCAGCGCCGCCGCCACGGCCGGATCCACCGACGTCGTGTAACAGCTGGTCCGGATGCCATCGACGAGGAGGCCCCCGTCGACGGTGTGCGGGTTGTACAAGCCCACCCCCGTCGTCGTCGACACGGCTGTGACCGCCGCCGGGCCCGCCCCAGTCATCAGGACGTCGCCAACGACAACCGTGCGGGCGGCGGCCAGGCGGCCATTGACCGGCAGGTAATGACCGGGGGAGAGGCGCAGGGGCTTGGCCTCCCCGCCCGTCGACAGCTCGATAAACGACGATACCGCATCCGCGTCGGCGTGGCTAAACGCGTAGACGCGTGACGTGCGGCCACCACCCACAGCGACCACGTCACCGATGCGGAGGTCAGCCATCGCCACCAGCCCGCGCCCGACCGCCTCGACGGCTGCGTCGGCCGGGAAACACACATCCTCATCGTCCGACCGCTTCCTCGGCACCGCGAGCCTGCCCTCAAAGCGGAGGGTCCCCGCCTGCCGGGCCGAATGCCGCATAAGCGTCGTGGCCGACGTCGGCGGGGGCCCCTCTGCCCACAGAATGTTGACAAAGCCGTTGCCGATCACCGGCTCGGCGGAAATGTTGCGGGTGAATGTGACCGTCAAGCCGGTGGCGGTGCGCTCAGCGGCCACGTTGGAGTAGCCAGCCGCCGTCACCTCGGAAGCTGGCAGTGGCTGTACGCCTGCCGGGCTGCGCGCTAGCAGCGAGTAGACGGCCGCGGACGCCTCCGTCGGGGACACAGACGTCGACAAACCTACGACGGCGCGTACCGGCGGCCCGGAGGGAGCGACCATCAACTGACCCGTCCCTGAGAAGGCGAGTGCCGCCCAGCCGGTGCTGTTGCTCGTGAATGCCGCCGTCAGAGTGTCGCTGATGTTCCAGTAAAGAACCAGGTTGACCGTGCCGAAGAGCGCGGAGCAACGATTGAACGTCGTCGGAGTGCCCCTGATCGGGATCGTGCAGTTCTTGGGCGCCACCTGGGCGACCGCGGGGGCGGCCCCAACAGCGGCCGCGACGGCGGTAAGGAGAGCGACCACAGCCCAGCGGGCAACCAGCACCATGGCAGGCGATAGCGAGAGTATTGACGGTGGCACTGGTGGGGGAGGCGGCGTCGTGATTCGATGGGGTCTCGCTGCCCGACACTAAGGAGGGCGCGCTTGTGTGGATGTGGCAACACGGCTGCCTGCTAGTCGAGGGGGCAGTGCTTATCAGACCGTCCCTGGCAACGAGCGCGCAACAACAATGCGCTGGGCCGGCGTGCGCACCTCTGCACGCACGGCAGAACGGCTCGTGGGGGCCACTGTGGAGAGGGTCCCTGCTGCACAGTGATGAACAGGGACAGATGGCCCTGTCGGCACATCCGAAGCACCGGCACCGTGCCATGATGGCATCCTGTGACGTCCAAGGAGCATCTTATCTCCACTGGGATATCCACAGGAAGCAGCAACGTCGGTGGCTTCCCAAGTGATGGGTTGACCGGGCCGAGCCATCGTCACCGCCGGCAGAATCCCCATCCGTCCCCATCCAAAGCCCGTCAGTATCCAAAACTCTGTTGGCTGGGCACTTTTAACATCTGAGCGACACTTGATTTCCCATCCAAAGAGTGACTTGGATGGGTCGCCTCTACCGAGGCCAGTCAACAGTCATCCCATTTTGGTGCAGCACAACTGCTTCTTTCCGGCCCTCGTCACGGCCGCGAGCAAAAACACCATCTCATTGGGCCAGCATCATGTTTGCTCTCTTGCTAACTGTAGCCCCCGCACCTGTCCCATCTGCACCTCCATGCTCGGCGGCGTCGAAGGTAAATACGAGACGGATCCTTGCTTTTCTGCCGTACAACTCCCATACCTCATGGTAATTGAGAATCAAATCTTGTACATTGTGTCCACACCGTCGACGTCACGAGCAGACCGACGGTCGCCTTGTTCACGCCGACAGAAAGCGACGGGAGATGACTTGGCCTTGATAATCGCGATGAGTCGGTGACATCGCAAAACGCCGTACTCCACGCAGCGGTCCGCTATTCGCTTTGAGACGGTGCGCACCGTCCGACTCCCGCGAGGATGCTCGTGCCTGCAACACGGCACTGGAGTCCCATACGCTGCAGCTCTGCCTCCGCCGCGACTGCACCGCGTCGGATTCGGAGTTGGTCGTGAGGACGGCCGGCTCCAACCGAGGCCTGTGCAATTGGCATGCTCCGTGACATAATACTTATTCTTCCAGCAGGCCAATTGCATCGGCCCAAACTGCTGCGCGGTGTGGCCAAACCACGTGCGACTGGTGGCCAATCACATGGCTTCTTCGATCCACTCCGGGGTTTTTTGAATATAAAACGGCCGAGCCTGCCGAGGATCACACGGCGTCTCTCCATCCGGATACCGGGCCACCTTGAGTCGAAGAACTCACGGGCGGGACTCGGGACCCGCCATACCTCGGAACGCACATTCAAAGCCCGTCCAAAGCCCAGCAGTATCCCATCCACTATTATATTGGATAGGGAGGAACAGGACTCCCATCTGTCGGCATTCAAAGAGTGACGAGACAACAACCCAGGCCCATCTAAAACCCGTTTGTATGTGGATTCTGCCGGTGGTGACGATGACGGCTGTATGAGGCCCCCCCACTTGATTGAGCGGCGCCTAGGGCGCTGAGGAGGACTACGTTGATGTCCTTGATGTCGCGGCAGCTTTCACGCCTCCCTCGGGCCGGCCCCTACTGTCCTTCTCATTAAGAAATACAAAAACTGCATTGCAAACGCCTGGATCATCAGTCCGGATCGCCACCTGAGGCACTTTCTTGACGGCACAGTCTCAAACGAGAATACAGAGTGCTGATTGGCCAGACACACCTTCGGCCACGTGTCTGACAAATACTAGGCCTGTATTCGTGTCCACACAAGGGCCGGACGCCCCCGTTAAGACAGGGCCTCAGCCAATCAATCGGCGATCGGTTTCCCCACGCCCAGTTAAGAAACCCCTGAGTCGGACATCAGGATTACCGGCCATTCATTGGCCCAGATTGGCAGGTCTCAGACACTTTTTACTTGTCCAGCGGTTGGAGCCAGCTTTCTGAAGACGTGTCCCAACCGTAGCCGGCAGCAGGCGCATCAGGGCGTCTCGGGGCATTCGCAGCACACGTGTTTTCTCCAATATGCCATAAATCGAAAGTCTACGTGCTGAACCATGCGAATCGCGTCGATCTGGAGCAAGCTGTGTCGCCATCACGCTCGTTTCAGACCGGGCCATGTTGAGCACTATGATGACACTGGATGATCTTCTTTTTTGGATGAGCTTATGATCGAAGGACGTGGGGGATAGTAGCTTGGATTCTATGATGCGGATGAGGAACGAGGTGACATCAATGCGTCCGATGAGGAACGAGGTGACATCAATGCGTCCACGTGGGACGATCTTTTCATAAGAGGTAGCGTGAGAAGAGCAGCAGCTACAAGAAAACGAGGACGTCAAAACTGGGTTGCAAACCACGTAGCATTATTCACCACAAGCTTCTCTATCATTGTACCTCACGACCAGTAACAGAAGTATCTGCTTTTTACCTGTTTTTTTGCGCTTCTTATGTGTACGCCTCTTGGTACCGTGGAGACGGTACGAGTTTCACGTGTACGCTGTAATGATGCAACGTGTCCGCATCCTAATGTCCGCCCTTAACTGGGCGTGTCCCGGCGTCGATGTCTACAGATGTGGCGCTTTACTTTAGAAATCTCAGTTTTTCTGTGCAGAGCCGAACGGAGCTAGTGTCTATTCTACCGCAAAATCGCATCAAATGATGCGAGGTCGAGCATCAAATGATGCGGTGCCGGAATCGCCGTTTTTGGGGCATCTGAGTGGGAAATCGAGC
>Ga0209831_1002934_pt1 | contig 14479 bp, 10 predicted proteins | sample Maine_Asex4_meta_FD_187451 | JGI IMG/M metagenome (GOLD analysis project Ga0209831, IMG submission 187451) | Marine algal microbial communities from Maine, USA - Maine_Asex4_metaG (SPAdes) (version 2) | ecosystem: Host-associated > Algae > Red algae > Unclassified | place: Maine, USA | collected...
GCGGCGATCAACTGGGATAATCCGCAACCAACATTCGGTCAAAATTTTAATACAACTGCCTTGTTATTGCCTGAAGTATCTGGTGACCTACCGGATCCACGAAATAGATTCGACGAGGAAAGTCCACAGACCCGCTCTTTTAATACGGCCAACGGCGTTCGTACCAATGATTTTGCCGCTGGATTTTATCTGACCAATCAGTTGAATTCCGGATGGGTGATGGAAAACCGTTTTAAGATCAGTACAAAATCTGCCAACTGGCAAAACACCATTTCCAGTGTTCGGCTTGGACTGGATAATTTTATCACTTATTTTCTGGGGAATAATTTTGATTCTTTTGGAGAAGTCGTTTTTCGTGATCCCGAAAGTGGCGCCGAACGCGCCAGGGTCAACAACGTTGGTGCCCTCGGTATTTTTAGTGGTCTACCTCCTTCCTTTGAATATTTGAGTGATGACCAATTACCTAACGATGCGGTACTGGGAACGGCCATTTGGCATAAACTCGACAAAGTAACGGATCTGATGTATAAAGTAAATGTAAAGAGAGACTGGAAGCAACACCGTTTAAATCTCAGTCTGTTTGCCGGACACTCGGCCGTCAACTCTTTTACACAAGGAAGTTTTGCGTACGCGACCTTTGAAAATGAACCAGAAATGTTACAGGTTTCTCTAGAGAATTCAGGAGCAGAGGTGATTCAGCTTTCTGATGATAAAGGAATCGCAAATTATGGCGGACTTCTATATAACAATGCATTAGCAGATGTTGCGCAAGTACAATTAGCCGCTAGTGATACCTGGCAGATAACGCCTGAATTGCGCTTTGATTTTGGTGCCAGTTTTGAATATACCAACCATACTGGAATTAAAGACAGATCAAACCCAACATCTTTTGTGGGCGGACAGGATGAGGATCCAAATACGGCTTATGATAATTTTACGTTGGTTCCAGCATTACTAAAAGATTCTTTTGATTTTGCTTATGCCTATCTAAATTTCTCGCTGGGTGTCAATTATAAACTTAATAAACAACGTGCTGTTTTTGGACGTTTTACGCGTAGCAATAAAGCACCGGAGTTGAATTATTATTTTAACAATTTTGAAAATATTTCTATTGATCAAAAAGGACGTGTTCAGGAAATCACCCAGGCAGAACTGGGTTTTAAACAACAAAACAAGAAGGTCAGTATTTTTGCCACTGCCTTTTGGAGTCAACTAGACAATGTAGGTTTTTCAGAATTTGTCTTTGACCAATCCGGTATGGAGGGTATCTTCTTCACCCCCGAACAAATTAATAAAACTACGACCATCGGACTAGAACTGGAAACGGTTTGGCAGCCGCTACCCAAGTTGAGTTTACGCTTTTTGACGACTTTACAAAACGCCACGGCGACCCAGTTTACGGTGTATGATACGGCGGGCGGCAGCTTTGCAACGGAGGATGATCAAATCCTGGATTATTCCGGTAACGAATTACCGCACCAACCTAAATTAACGCTAGAGTTTATTCCCGCTTATCAATTCAAAAGTTATCAATTTTTTGCGGCTTGGCGTTATCTCGGTGAGCGGCAAGCCAATGTTGCTAATGCTCATCAACTTCCCGGTTTTAGTACGTTTCGAGCGGGCGTGAGTGGTCAGCTTTCCCGGCATATTTCGATGTCGCTGGTTTGTAATAATTTGTTGAATAGTACCGGGCTGATGTACTCGTTTGGGTTGAACGAATTCGGGAGTAGTTCAAATGCAGCTACGCCGGAATTTGTGGCAGAAAATCCCGATGCTAGTTTTATTGTAATGCCAGTGTTGCCAAGGACGGTGGTGCTGAAGGTGGGGTATAGATTTTAAGGAAATGCCGCTTGCTAGTGCCTCAAGTTCTAAGTAAATTCAACCAACTTTAAATCCTTACCTCCATAAATGTATGAATATTCAATCAAAACTTCCGGACGTCGGCACCAATATTTTCTCGGTCATGTCGGCACTCGCCAACGAGCACGAAGCGATTAATCTGTCGCAGGGATTTCCCGATTTTGACTGTCCGACGGAATTACAGGATCGAGTGAATTTTCATTTGAGGAATGAGAAGAATCAATATGTTCCGATGGCGGGCGTTCCTTTATTGCGGGAGCGACTGGCACTAAAAATGGAAAATGCTTACGGTCAACCGATTAATCCGGATACCGAAATTACTATTACGGCTGGTGCTACGCAGGCGTTATTTACGGCGATCACGGCCTTTGTTCATCCGGGCGACGAAGTAATTCTCATCGAACCCGCTTACGATTCTTATCGTCCCGCCATTGAGCTGGCTGGTGGCGTTCCCGTCATTCACGAATTGCACGGACCCGATTATCAGATGGACTGGGAGCGCTTCGGAAAATTGATTTCTTCCAAAACGAAAATGATCATTATCAATACGCCCCATAATCCAATTGGTAAGGTCAGAAGTGCAGAAGATATGCGGGCGTTGGAAGTGCTTACCAATGGAACCGACATTCTGGTTTTGTCCGACGAAGTGTATGAGCATTTGATTTATGATGGTAAAGAGCATCAGAGTGTTTTGCGATTTCCGGAATTATTCAAGCGGAGTTTACTGGTTTATTCTTTTGGTAAAGCCTTCCATAGTACAGGTTGGAAAATGGGTTATTGTGTCGCTCCGGAATTATTGATGCGGGAATTTAGAAAGGTCCATCAGTTCAATGTTTTTTCTTGTAATTCTTTTGTGCAATACGGGATTGCCGATTATTTAGAAAATCCGGATACTTACCAACAATTGCCTGCCTTTTATCAACAAAAGAGAGATTTCTTTCAGCAGAAATTGATTGGCTCTGCTTTAAAACCGTTGGCATCCGAAGGTTCTTATTTCCAGTTATATGATTATAGCGCGGTGAGTGATTTGGGAGATAAGGAATTTGCCAAATATTTGACGACTGAAATTGGAGTAGCAGTTATTCCCGTATCGGCATTTTATAGTAGCGGTCGGGATGAGAAAGTAGTGCGGTTTTGTTTTGCGAAGAAAGAGGAGACGTTGGCGGCGGCGGGGAGGTTGTTGCGGAGGTTGTAAGGTTTTATTTTCCTTTTCCGATTCGGTATCCGATGGTTAAATTGATCTTAAATCTTAACATTTAAATTACTAGATTGACAAAGCACTACCTATAACTATATACTGTATTTTTTTTGCATATACCTTGCTGTTTGTAAATTAAACGGTTCCGCGTTCTTTTCACCAACTCTTCGCGACTATCCAACACTAATTATTGACCGTCTCAAGAATATTATTCAATCAGACTCAAGTAATACCTCAATAGAGTCAATACATTAAATGTATTGCTATATAAGGAATCTTGATAAAATAAATTAAGACACTATGCTTCCTCTTTTTCCACCACTCTTCCCCGCCGGACAGATTGTCAGATCGGGCAGGGTTACTAAAATGGTTATTATGCGGTGCATAACCCCGCCTGACTGACGTCAGTCGGGCAGGGCCCATTTCAGCGCCTTGATTGATGAAAAAATATTTCGCCTTTTATCTCAATCTATTTAATCGCCATTCCTAAGCAAAGAAACATCTCCCCCATATTCCAGTACCACCCCATCAATAAAACGAATTTGAGCCATCCAAACGTAAACGCCCTGATCAGCTGCTTCTCCTTTCACAAACCCATTCCAGCCTTGAAGTTCGCTACCTGGTGTTAGATTGTTTCCCTCGTAAAAAATACCACCCCAGCGATGGAAGATGGTTAAGGAAACGATGGAAGCTACTTCTACTCCACCGTAGATGGTAAAATAATCATTGCGACCGTCGGCGTTGGGACTAAAGGCATTGGGCACATAAAATGTTCTGCGTTTGATTACTGAAACGGCCACAGAATCTTTTCCAAGACAACCATCTTTGGAGACCACTTCCAATTGGTAGAAACCATCATTGAGTGGAACCGTTTCTGGATTGAGGCAAACCTCGCAATCAAACTCCGTCGTGGTAGTCCAGCGAAAAGTGTCTATTTGAATATTGTTAATCGAAGGATTTAATTCGAGGACATCTCCTAAATTTACGGCTTGACTTTCGCCTAAATCTACGACCGGAATTTCTGCTGCAGTCAAGGTGCCAGTAGTGGTGGCAGTGCAGCCGTTTTCGTCCGTTACCAATAGCTCATAATCTCCGCTGGGTAAATCAGTAAATTGCGTTTCGTTGGTCGTTTCATTATTATTCAAAACATATTGATAAACGCCAGTTCCTCCGGTTATTTCAACAATATCAATGATTCCCGTCGCCACTCCAGAACAATCCGGATTCAGAAATTCAGCAGTAATTTGAATAGGTACCGGTGCATCAAGACTTAAAGTTTCGGTTACCGAACAACCCTTGCTATCCGTTACGAGTACAGCATAATCTCCGGGAGGGAGCTCATTAATTGTTGGCGTCGTTGCTCCATTATTCCAACTATAATTATATCCGTTGTTTCCACCCATAATATCAGCGGTAACACTTCCGTCGGTCGCTTCGGGGCAAGAAACCCCAAATCCATTTTGATCTGCTGATACCAAATCTACCAACAGACGTTCCGGTTGAGTCACACTTTTTATAATAAAATTAGCATTCCCAAATCCGTCTTCAATGGTGATACTGTAAGTTCCCGCTGCCAATGTTATCAACGAGGTATTAAAATTAAGAAAATCAATAAATCCGACACCAGTAATGAAACCATCCAACTGCTCCCACGAGTAGGTAAAAGGAGGTGTTCCATCGGTCACCATAAAATCAATTTGCCCATTATTTTCTGCGAAGCAATCCACCGGTTGAACCTGAGTAGTCGATTGAATATTACAAATAACAACTTCTAGTTCTAAATTAACAATACTGTCGCAATCCTGAAAAGAAGGTAGTATTTCCTGATAAGTTCCAGTTTCTACGAAAGGAAGATTTCCGATAAAAAAAGTATCTTCGGTACAGAGCAATAAATTGAAATTAGAAACAGGTGTGGGCTGCTCCATCAGATTAACGGTAACGAGACTATCGCATCCGGCCTGGCTTTGCAGCATGAAATTATAGAATCCCGTTTCACAAATCAGGGTGTCCGCCACCGCAAAGCAATCTCCTTCACAAACAATTTCCATTAAATTTATTGGTAGTACTATTTCTACCTGAATTTCCTTGCAAGAAGGAGGCCCTTCTTCGCAGCGGTTGGCGGAAACAACACAAAGGTTATACGTGCCGGGGGCAGGAAAAATGATTTCCGTTGTACTGCTACTGTCTCCTGCTGCCTCGCCGTTTAACGTCCAAATAAATTCTGTCGCACCGATCGGAGCATCAACGGCATAGCTCAACGGAAAATCCGGACAAGCCAAACCTGGCCCGGTGATTTCGCCACTCTCCTCAATGGGCAATACACTGGTACTACCTGAGGTCACGGTAAATGTCCAATCACAGTTATCACCAAATCCTCCATCCATAACAATATAATAATACTGTCCGATGACAAGTGGTTCGTTATTGAGAATGGTTCCACTTTGTCCGGCGGGAATAATTCCCGCAGCGCCACCGAAGCAATTAGAAATACGGCGAAAATTTTGGCAGTCTATTCCTTCGTACAGACCAAATTCTAATCCAAAACCCTGATCACAATTACTGACCGCCAGGTTGACGGATAATTCAGTACTGCCTGCAATGAAAGCAATCCACTGCATATTGTGTGCTACAAAAGTACATTCACCCGCAAATCCCGGAGGAGCCTGACCGACAATATTGGCATTGTGGCGCCCCGTAAATCCATCAATATCGCAAATGATACAAGCGTCCATACAAAAGGAAGTCATCGTAGGCGGGTCCACACAGGGTTGGGGTTGGGCAGCCAGGAAAACGGAAAATAAACATAGATGTATTAGAAAGAATAAACGCATAACCAAAGATAGGTAATCCGTTTGAGAATTGAGTATTTAGGCAGTTCTACAAATAGAACAAATATTTCCTTAGGAACGAGGATTAGTGAAAATTTACGGTTAAAAAAAGTTTTTTTAGTTGTTTGGCTGCTAACAAAACGGCCCTCTTTTTATGTTAAAAAAGAGGACCGTTTAGGAATTTATTTTTAGAAATCCTGATTAATTAGCAGATACTGGTACGTTGGATTTTACGTGTAAGTCCATTTGAGGGAATGGGATACCCACGCCGGCCTTGTCAAATTCTTTTTTGATATTTTCCATCATAAAGAAATATACATCCCAGTAATGCTCACTTTTGGCCCAGGGTCGAACGGTAAAATTAACCGAGCTATCTGCCAGTTCTGCAACAAAAATATCTACTGGCTTTTGGTGTAAAATCTGTGAACAATGCTTCGCTACTTCGAGCATAATCGAACGCGCTTTATCAATGTCATCATCATATCCGATTCCGAAAGTCATGTCTACTCTGATCTCTCCCTGTCCGGAAATATTGGTAATAATTCCGCTCGTTACGACTCCATTAGGGATAATAATTTTTTTGTTATCAGGAGTAATCAAAAGCGTATTAAAAATCTGTACTTCATCTACTACTCCGATACTACCACCCAAATCTACCAGGTCACCTACCTTATAAGGTTTGAAGATTAAAATCATTATTCCACTGGCAAAATGCCCCAAGCTTCCCTGTAGCGCCATACCAATTGCGAAAGCCATGGCTCCGAAGATAGCGACAAAAGAAGTAGTTTCAATTCCAAACATTCCCGCTACACTTAATAAGAGCATCACTTTCAAACCTACACTTACCAGGGAAGTAAGAAAGGGCGATATAGTAGAGTCAATTCCCCGTTTCTGCATCATATTTTTTACCATACCGACGATCCAGCCTATAATCATAAAGCCTATGATGAGCGTAAGAATTGCGCCGATTACTTTTGGGGCGTAAGCAGTAATCATGGAAGATAATTTTTCGAAGTCAAACAAGTCTGTCATTTTTAGTGTTCTTTTAAGGTTGATAAATATGAATAGAAATTTGTATTTTGTACTTATGACGGTGATTTTTTCAAAAGTCAACCACAACAATTAAATTTTAAAAAAAATTACCCTTGGATAAAAAGCCCAAAGTTTCATTGACACAAAGCCAGGCGCTGACACGACTACAGAAGTACTGTGCTTATCAGGACCGTTGTCATAGTGAGGTTCGTTCAAAAATCATGGAAGTAGGGGTTTTCGGAGAAGATTTGGAAAATATCATTGTGTTGCTAATTGCGGATAACTTCTTAAATGAAGAACGATTTGCCCGCTCCTACGCGCGGGGTAAATTCCGTATTAAAAAATGGGGCCGGGTCCGTATCCGCCAGGAGTTAAGGCGCCGGAAGATATCTCCCTATTGTATCAAAAAGGCGATGGTGGAACTGGAAGATTATGATTACGACCAGAAACTTGTTGAGGTATTAGAAAAAAAAGATCGGACACTCCGGGAAACCGATATGTGGAAACGACGGGGTAAACTCGCAGAACATGCGATGCGCAAAGGTTTCGAAACTGGATTGATCTGGGAAACAATCAAGAGATTATGGCCTGTGTAACGGAAGCGTTCATTGAACTGTGTCTAGTGCCTCATCCCGTAAATCCATACCAATCTATGCTTGTTATTTTTCGCCTGCTTTTCCCCGCCTGACCGATGGTCAGATCGGGCAGGGTTAGAAAATTCCTCACTATGCTACGGCATAGCTCCAAGGGCCATCCCGTCCGCTAGCGGTTCCTTCACTTGAATGTCCGATGGACATTCATCCTTCGGAAACGTTCAGTCATGCCTCAACCAGACTAAAAATAACGTCGCCTAGCTTACCATTTACTTACGGGATGAGGCACTAGTGGTTCGGGAACTAAATTAGTATGTATTTCAAATTGTTGATTTTTTCCTGGGCATTAGGATTAGTTGATTAGTGATTAGTGATCAGTGATCAGTGATCAGTTGATTAGTGATTAGTTAATCGGTCCTTCCAACGCATAGGTATCATCCTGTAAAGTATTTGAAAAAATTCAAAAAAGACGGCACAGATAGTTGAGTTAATAATCGCCATCCCTAAGTCTATCTAAACATCTGCGTTATTCAGGATCCTGACTTTTATCTTTTATTGGTTTTATCTTTTCCTAAAAAAGTATTATCTTAAATCTAAGTGCAGAACTTTCTGTCAGTACCTAAAAAATAGTTATTTATGAAAAAGAAAAAATTACAACTTAGCACAATTAAAGTAAAAAGCTTTACGGCTATTCTGCCAACGGAACAACAACGTACCGCCAAAGGTGGTGCAGTGATGATTGATAATCGGATTCGCAATGGTAAAGGTTCGTGGACAGAAGTAAAATCCGGAAAAGAATCCGTTCCTGATTTTATACTGGATAGCAGATTAAGAAAAGGAGATCATTTTGCCCGGTGATAACGATTGGCGACTACGGTTGCAAAAGGAGTATTATTGATTTTACTTTCTACCCAGGAAGTAAAATCAAAATATTCCAATAGGATTTTTTCGGAAGGTTGTTCCCGCAGTTTTTCAATGGCTGCTTTCAACCCTTCTCTTGCGGTTGGCAGACTGCGGCGATCGTTTTCTTTGACAATTTGTTGAAAAAACTGAAGTAATGTTTTTTCAAATTCGTATACCTGATTTTTTCTTCTCAGGTAGCGGTACGTATTTTTTATCAGCGATTCCAGCAGTACAATATTTCCCATTTCGTAATGAATAATCAGGTTGAGCATCCGCGCCAAACTCTGTAAATCTTCCCGTTCGATACTACGCGGTAAATTCAGCCAAAGATTCAAATATTTGAGCGCTTCATCGTAGTTTTCTTTTCCAAAAGAAATATAGAAATACTGGAAATAAAAACTACCTCTTTCCAAAGACTGTCCTTTGTATTTTGGCAAATCTTTTAAGTGCTGTTGTAATATCTCCCACCCTTCATCAAAGGCGCCAATCTGAATACATAAACGAAAACTAAGGGCATTATAATGTTTAAAAATACGAAAGTCGTCGTCTTTTGAAACCCCTTTTATTTCCTTGAATACCAACAAATTAGACTTGACCTCCTCGTATTTACCCAATAATCCACAAGCCAAAATTAAATTGGTCATACCGTAGATATACGCAGATTTATCTTCCCTCAGCAGCATTGGATTTTTTTCCATCAACGTTATCTGCGCTGCGCTGTACTTATAAAATTCCTCGTATTTCAGCATCGAATAAGCAGCGTTGCTACGAATCCGAAAATAGAGTATTCTGGCCCGTCTGGAAAGTGTTTTTTTAGGAGACTGAAGCAAAGGATCTTCGAGCATTTTGTTGAGCCACTGTTGTTGATCAGCACTTCGTAAGACAGCATATTTTCGGCGACTAATAATCAATTGATAGAGCATTCGCTGGTAGGCAGACAAGTTTCTGATTTGTGCAACATGTCCCTCCTGTTCGGCGTCCATGTTTTCCAGTTGTTCATCCAGAAATGCAATGTCCTCCCGGGCGTAGGCGATTTTTTTTCTCCAATTAAGTATCTCAATGAGTTCCAGAAAAAGTTCGTATTCTTCTCCAATTTTTTTTCCCTTTGTTAATAACTCCAGACATTCCCGATAGTGAGAACGATTGTATAGAACCTGCACTTGCTGTAAGAGGTTATTTATTTTATAAACCACCGAGGTTCCTTCGTCATAGAGTTGGAGTGCACTAAGAATGGCCTGGTAGAGATATGCTTTTAGTTGAGAATATTTTCTACTCGTAATCTTTTTGTCACCATAAATTTTTTTCTGCACCACCCGTTCGTTCTGCGTCTTCTGGTTGGCAATAGTTTGAAAGAGTAATAAATATTTTTGATCATTACGGGTGGCTTGCCGTTTTAGGTAGATGGATACGTAGCGAAGCTCCGGTCCGGAAAGAGAATGGATGAGGCGAAATAATTTATCAGATGGTGTTTTAGACATAGGTTTCTGTCAGGTATTAGTCAGGAAAGGTAGATAATTAGATTGGCAAATTCAAATCAGAAACCTGACTTATGGGCAAATTTCGGTTTGTTTAACCGCTTTAATCTTCCTAAAATTGCTATACCCCAATCAGTCGAATTCTATTAATAATCAAAATCTGCCCAACATGAATAATGCTTCACAACTTCCACCATGCTCTCCTTCCGACAAATTTCGGAAAAAAATTTTGTTACCCATTATGGGAGGTCTTAATTTTGAAAAGACAGAAGAGATTATCAGCCTGCAAGCCAAAGGCAATTACACCCAACTTTATTTTAGCGATGGCCGAAAGATGCTGGTTTGTAAAACCCTCAGTGCACTGGAATTCATGATTGGTAATCCGCTAAAATTTGTACGGGTACACCGATCTTATACGATCAATATCAATCGTATTCAGCAATATATGCGCGGGAAAGGTGGCTACGTAAAAATGGAGAACGGACAGAAAATTGACGTTTCGGTTAGTCGAAAAAAATATTTTATGGAGGCCTTGGGAAATTATTTTGGGTAAAATAATTTCATTGGCGTGTTGCTAACCGATGCGACGATGCCTCAACGGAATTATTTCCATTTAATATTACAGCCCATGCTGGGATATTGCTTTTCTATTGATTTTCCATCCAGAATGGTATCAATCGCTGATCGCAAATCTTCACCGGTCAGTGGAATACCGTTGCCAGGTCGAGAATCATCCAGTCGCCCACGGTAAGCAAGTTTCAGGTCGCCATCAAAAACATAAAAATCAGGGGTACAAGCCGCATCGTATGCTTTAGCTACTTCCTGGTGTTTATCGTATAAATACGGAAATGGAAAACGCAATACCTTTGCCACCAAACTCATTTTGTCCGGGCTGTCTTCCGGATGTGCTTCCACATCATTCGAACTGATCGCAATAAATGAAACACCTTTGCTACGATATTCGTTGGCAATTCTTACCAATTCCGGATTGACGTGGATAACGTAAGGACAGTGATTACAAATAAACATGATCACCGTCGCTTTATCAGATTTTAGATCATCCAGCGTATAATAGTTATTGCTGACAGTATCTTTGATGTGAAAATTTGGGGCCTCGGTATTGAGGGGGAGCATTGTGGATTCTACTAGAGCCATGGGGGAAGGAGTTTTGAGTTTTGAGTTTTGAAAATTTCAGAACAGTTACCTAATCTTTACCGTAGAAGAGATATCCAACAGTCAATATTCTTTAAAGACACGTATGGTTAATTCCGAAGACATATTTTTTTATAATCCCGATTTTGGGAGCAGTCTCAGCGCCGTCGAAACCAGAAATATCGGTATCGGTTAAACGAATTTTATACTGATCAGATAGACGAGTCGCCAATGGCAAATAAGACCAATGCCATTTTTCTTCGTTATAACCTTCGGGACGTTCGGATCCTTTGGGGGTGTAAGGCTGACAGAAACCAAAGGTGGCAGCGTTTGCAACCAGCCAGTCATATTCTTTTTTTCCCTGTCCTTTTTCAAAATAGGAATTAACAAAAGCATTGAGATCGATATCTGTTCCCCAGTGATGTCGGGAAGTCCCCGGCATAGAACTATATTCCAAAATTTTAAGCGCACGCTGTACCGGATCCGGAATCTTTTTGGCGGCATTGATATTGCCTTCCAGTAATCGTTTTCCCTTCCACTTTCCTTCCCAGATCGTTTTTTGCGCGAAGAAATTACGAGTAGCAGATTTGATAATTAATTGGATACCATCCTCCTTTGCCGCTTTGTGCATTTTAATAAAAGCAGCATAGGTTTCTTTATGTAAAAGTTGGCCGGGACGATCCGCGTATTGAATTTCAATTTTAACAAAATCGCTGTCTTTCAAAGGATCAAATTTCCCCATCAGGTGCGTAGTTGCAATCGAAGTATCTATTTTTATTTCCGGAGGAAGTGTATCCATATTATTATTTTGAAGATCAATATCAGTGATCACCGTTTGTTTTGCCATTGGTGACGGAGTGGTTTCATCAGCGGGTAGCGGCGCCGTATTACACGCGACTAATACCGCCAAACATCCACACAGCAGAGACAAAGCTGACATAAATTTCACTATTCTATCTTTAGTATTCAAATTCTTTCTGTTTATATGGAAAATCAAACAAGCATTTATCCTTGATCATTTTTGCCACCCGTGGAGGAACCATTTGCTCCCAATCGTCTTCATCGTTTTTCAACATTTTCAATACCTCTCTGGAAAAAATGTGTAGATGTTCTTTTTGAAATCCTTCGATATCCACAATATGTTTAGAATCGAGTAAATGCTTATACAAGAATTTAATCCCTTCCGGAATCGGTAAATTTTTGGCATTCATCAACTCTTCACTTCCCTCCTGCATGGTCGGATAAATATACATTTTTACTTTCCGTGTGAAAAGTTCTCCAAAACTTGCCAGTAATCTTCCATCTCTATTTTCAAAATATTTAGTACTGATCATTTCCAACAATTCTCGTACACCCAGTACAAGTCCAAGGTTAGCTGGTTTATAATCTGCCAGGTAACGGACCAGTTTATGGTGTTCTTCACAATTAGAAATAACAACCGTCTGATTGAGGGTACAAAGTAAATCAGCACGATCCATAAAATCTTTTTCGTCTAACTCACCGTTAGACTTTAAATTGTCCATGGTTATCTCTGTCAAAACAAATGCTTTGTCCGGATCGGTTTCTGCTTCCTGAAAAAACTGATTTCTACTGGAACGGATCATATCAATATTGACCAGCGTAGGTGGTCGGAAACTACCCCGTACGACCAGCACATTTTTACGATACAAAAATTCCGAAGCGTGGACAGATCGGCCATCCGGTCCAAACATCGCCACATCACTCAATCCGTGCTTGACGAGCATCAGACAAAGCCAACGATTGTCTACCTCTTCAAAGTTGGGTCCTGACAACCGCAACATATCAATCGCTACCCGACCGTGCAGTCCGTCCATCAGAGACTGGATAAGCATCTCTGGATTTTCGTGGTATTTATAACAACCATAAATCAAATTAACACCAAGTACCCCAATCGCTTGTTGTTGAAGATGATTGTCATTATCGAGCATTTTTACGTGGAGCACAATTTCGTTGGGAAGTCCATTTGGCGAAAGCTGAAATCGCAATCCCAACCAACCATCGCCTTTGATGGTCTTGGTATAATTAATGGCAGCAATGGTATCGGCAAAAACAAAAAAGTTGGCAGTAGGACGTTGATTTTCGAGTCGTTCGATCATCAGGTCGTATTCGTGGTCCAACATTTTATAGAGTCTGGATTCACAAACGTAGCGTCCGCTGGCTTCCAGTCCGTAGATTTTATCTGAATAAACTTTGTCGTAAGCGGAGATGGTTTTAGCGATGGTTCCTGCGGCGGCGCCAACCTGAAAAAAGTATCGGGCTACCTCTTGTCCGGCACCGATTTCGGCAAAAGTACCGTAGATATTATCATCCAGATTAATTTCGAGCGCCTTTTGCTCTGTTTCGAGTGCCTGTAAAGCCATGATGGTTGGAATATTGGTTGGTACAAATTTAAGAAAAAAACAGAGGAGTCGTTTATAAAGTCTTCCCTTATGGATTCTCCTTAAAAGGACGTAAATTCGCTTTATTAGTTACGAAGCTTCATAAATAAAAATATTTCTGTGTCAGAAAAAAAGCAAGTATATATTGTGGGTGGTGGAGCGGCCGGTTTTTTTGCGGCCATTACCTGTGCGGAAGCCAATCCGGATTTGTCCGTGACGATTCTGGAACGAGGAAAATCGGTCTTGGAAAAAGTAAGAATTTCCGGTGGTGGTCGTTGCAATTTGACGCATGCCTGTTTTCAACCCAAGCCACTTACCAAATTTTATCCTCGGGGTGAAAAACCGCTTTTAAGTCCTTTCTACCAATTTCAGTGTAAGGATACGGTAGAATGGTTTGAAAGTAGAGGGGTTAAAACCAAGGTCGAATCGGATGGTCGAATGTTTCCGGTGACGGATCGCTCTCAGACGGTGATTGATTGTTTACTGGGCGCTGCGCAGAAGGCGGGAGTACGGGTTTTGACGAGTACGCGGGTTACAAAAATTGCGCTGACAACCGACGATTCTGAACAGTGGATTGTAACTACTCCCGCAGCCGATTACCGGGCGGACAAGTTGATGCTCGCTTCTGGTAGCAATCCAAAAATCTGGGCGATGCTACAGGAGGTTGGTCACCAAACAATTGCGCCGGTTCCTTCTCTTTTTACTTTTAATATCAAGGACGAAAGAATTAAGGATTTGGCGGGCTTATCGGTTCCAAATGCGCTGGTCAAAGTGACGGGCACCAAACTGGAAGCAAATGGTCCATTATTGATTACGCACTGGGGATTGAGTGGCCCGGGAGTACTCAAACTATCGGCTTGGGGTGCGCGGGTATTGAATGAAAAACAATATAATTTTAATTTGCAAATTAACTGGCTGGGCGAAATAAATTATAATGAAGCAGCACAATATCTGGGAAAGATGAAGGAGGAAAACCGATTGCGCCTGGTGGTAAAATATCCGCAATTTGATTTGCCTAGACGATTGTGGCAGCGAATGA
>Ga0209831_1002941_pt1 | contig 14449 bp, 1 predicted proteins | sample Maine_Asex4_meta_FD_187451 | JGI IMG/M metagenome (GOLD analysis project Ga0209831, IMG submission 187451) | Marine algal microbial communities from Maine, USA - Maine_Asex4_metaG (SPAdes) (version 2) | ecosystem: Host-associated > Algae > Red algae > Unclassified | place: Maine, USA | collected...
TAGTGGAATGCCGACCGCATTACCAAATGGGAATTATGAAGTACAATATGATTTTATAATAGAAAATGTAGGAGGTAGTGAATTCTGTCAAATAGATTTATTAGAAGACTTTGCTACTCAATACGACTGCGCCTTTGTTGGGGTGTTAAGCACCACGAATCCAGTTTTAATTAATACCTCTGCAAACAGTATTAATCCGACTTTAAATTCTCTATACAATGGAAATAGCCAAGTAAATTTATTGAATACAGATGGCTGTTTATTTCCGGGAGATTCTATTTCCTTATCGGTTACGATAGAAGTAGATATATCTTGTGATAGTCGTCCAAATCCTTTAGCCAATACCGCTACCGTAAATGGAGAAGACTCAAATGGTGACCCTGTAACAGATGATTCAGATGATGATACAGATTTAAATAATGATGATGAACCAGATAATGAAACAGGAGATGAGGATGATCCAACATTATTACCAATTCCAGAAATAGCAGTTACAAAAGCAGTAGTAGGAGGCAGGGAATTACCGAATGGTAACTATCAATTAGACTTTGAGTTTATCGTTGAAAATACAGGAAATGTAGATTTAACCAATTTAAGTTTATTAGATCCCCTAGTATTTGGACCAACACTTACTGCCACGCCGATGGTAACCGTAATGAATATTTCTGCTACCAATCCTCCATTGACAAACCCTGTTTATGATGGTACGATAGATGTGAATTTACTAGCAGGTTCGGCAGCAGACCAATTAAAGCCTGGCGAACAATTTAAAGTCTTATTAAAAACAGAAGTAGATATTGCCGCTTTTGCTGCATTGGCGCAACCTGTCGAAAACCAAGCAACAGCGAGTGGAGACGATCCAAACGGAATCACGGTAGAAGATACTTCAGATGATGAATCAGAATTGATAAATGATACAGGAGGGGAAGACGACCCGACCTTAATTCCTGTACCTCAAATAAAATTAACCAAAGAGGTAGTCAACATAGAACCTGCTTTAATAGATGGTAATTTCTACGCTACTTTTGAGTTGGTTGTAAAAAATACGGGTAATGTAGATTTAGATAGTATTCAAGTAGCCGATGATTTAGCGGCAGAATTTGGAACGGCTTATGTGGGCATGACGGCTGGTCCAACCGTTACTGCTACCAATGGTTCGCCTACGATGCCAAATGCAGGTGGTTTCCCAATTAACATATTTGACGGGACTTCTGGTTTAATGAAACCGATGGATGAAATGACCATTCAGTTTACGGTTGAAATTGATCCAGATGCAGGTGGCGCACCTACGCCTTTAGAAAACCAAGCTAGGGCAACTGCAAATGATCCAACTGGAAATCCAATAGAAGATGAATCAGATGATAGTGCCGATCCAGATGATCCAGATATGGATAATCCAACGCCATTGTCATTACCAAAAATAAGTCTTGCCAAAACGATTACTGAGGTGCGTCCTGCTGCAAGTGGGCAACCTAATAATTTCGATGTAACCTATCGTTTTGTAATTGAAAATACGGGTAATGTTACTTTAGATAGCCTGTCTTTAATAGATGACTTAGCGAGCGATTTAGGAAGTGCTTTTGTAGAAGTAATTAGCTTGCCTACCATTTACGCACCCTTAACGACTGCGACAAATGCACCTACCATTAATCCATTATTTATAGGAACTACTCCTGCTATAGATTTATTATTAGGTATGCCTAGCGATGAATTGCAAGTAGGTGAAGTACTAGCTGTGGAGGTAGTCGTAGAATTAAATCCAAGTGATCCATTAGCTGATAATCCATTATACAATCAGGCAACTGCAAGCGGAAACGATCCAGATGGAACTAGGGTAGAAGATGACTCTGATAATGGAACAGACCCAGAAGGAGATAATGGCGATGGTGGACCAGATGATCCGACACCATTTGATTGTGTACCTGCAAACTTGTCGGTGACACCCGACCAAACTATTTGTGAAGGAGAGTCTATTACTTTAGAAGTGACAAGTGATATAGCATCGGCAAATTATGAGTGGCAGAACTTGAACTTATCAGGTGTTGTTTCTTCCACAGCGCAAAATCCTACTTTTGAAGATATAACCGCAACGACAGATTTTGTGGTAAATATTATTCCTACCGATGGCAACTGTTACACGGGTTTAACGGATACTATACGTATCACCGTTACGCCAACACCAAGTGCGCCAAGTGTAGCAAATATAGCAGTTTGCGAAGGAGATTTAATACAATTAACGACGACTAGAATTGCAGATAGCTATGAATGGACAGGGCCAAATGGATTTAGTTCTTCAGACCAAAATCCATTCTTAACGGATGCAGCTACGCTAACAGATGCAGGTAGCTATCAGTTAATCGTAATGATGAATGAGTGTCCATCTGAACCAGCTTTTGCTACGGTCGTTGTTAACGAAATACCTGATGCGCCAACGCTGCGTAATAATGGACCTATCTGCGCAGGGGAGGATATGGTTTTATCAACAAGTTCTGTATGCGACACCTATCAATGGATAGGACCTGATGGTAATAGCGACAATACTTTATCAAATCCACTATTAACAACTACTACTAATACGACTACGATTCCAGCGACGGATGCTGCTTATGATGCAGGTCTTTGGACGCTAATTTGTAGCAATGGAAATGATTGTGTTTCCGAACCTTCGGCAGCAGTAGCAATGGAGATTCATACTGTTCCAGCAAGACCTACGCCTAATTATACTGGCTCTGTTTGTGCAGGGAATCCGATTACCTTGTTAGCAGGTGGAACGTATAGTGATGCCATTACTTTTGCATGGTACGATAGCGACCCAGCAAGTGGAACGGCAAGCGTAATTGCTACTTCTGAAAATCCGACTATTAATGATTTACCAGCAGGCATACAAGAATTTTGGTTAATTGTAACAAACAATAATTGTGCTTCTCCTGCTGCGTCTGTAAGAGTAGTAATCAATGAAATACCAATGGTCACCGCATCGAATGATGGAACGGAGTGTATAGATCCAATGGCAGATTTAAATCTAAGTGCTACACCAGCAGACGGGCAATCTCCTTATACATACACTTGGACTGGACCGAATAGTTTTGCTTCGATAGAACAAAATCCAATATTACCCAATGCAGAAAATGATTTATCAGGCACCTACGTAGTCGTGTTGACAGATGCAAATGGTTGTACCGCACAAGCTAGTACGACCATAGATGTAACGCAGGGTCCAAACGAGCCTTTTTTGACAGGGATAGGAACATTATGCCAAGAGGAATCTTTTTCATTAACAGCAGAACAAACTTACACGGGCATAGATGTACATTATGAATGGACAGGTCCTTTGGGTAGTACAACAAGTGGTGCTTATACAGATGCGGCTACTTTAGCAATTGATGCAGTATCCCTACTCGATATTGGTGCTTATAATTTACAAGTTACGGTAGATGGTTGTAGCACGGTTATCTCTCAACCGCACTTTTTAAGCGTAACAAATACACCAGAAGCACCTCTAGTAGAAGACATCGTTATTTGCATAGGAGATTTATTACAACTAGAAACAGAAACAACAGCAGAGAATTATGAATGGACTGGTCCAAATGGTTTCACCTCTACCGACCAAAATCCTTTTGTATCTGCTAATGCAGGACCAACAGATATTGGAGCTTATGTATTAGTCGTTATCCAAGATGGATGCCCTTCTGAATCAGCGACGGTAAATGTAAGTATAAATTCTTCAGCAGATGTACCTACGGTACGAACGAATGGACCAATATGTGAAGGAGATGATTTAGTCTTAGAAACAAGTGCAACTTGTGATATGTACCAATGGATAGGTCCAGATGGAAATAGTGTAGAAACACTAGCCAATCCTTTATTAACAACAACTACCAATACCACAACAATTCCAGCGAATGATGTCGCTTATGACGCAGGTGTTTGGACCTTAATTTGTTTAAATGGAGAAGGTTGTGCGTCCTCTGCTTCTGAACCAGTAGAAGTAGTGATTACGCCCATTCCTGCGATGCCGATTGTGCAAAACAGCGGGGCAGTTTGTTTAGGTTCGGAAGTCAATTTATTAGCAGGGGCTACTTATCCAGAAGGAACGATTTATAATTGGTATGATAGTGACCCAAGTTTAGGAACGGCTACGATTATCAGCCAAGAAACCAATCCAATAATCAATGATTTTAGTGTGGCTGGTACTTATGAGTACTGGTTAACCATTACAATAAATAACTGTACTTCCCCTGCTGGGAAAACGAGCATCATTATTAATGAATTGCCGACTGTCTCCACTACAAATGATGGAACAGAATGTACGGAGCCAATGGCAGATTTAAACCTAAGTGCCACACCAGCAGACGGACAATCTCCTTATACTTATGCTTGGACAGGACCGAATAATTTTGCATCCATAGAACAGAATCCAGTATTACCAAATGCTGGAAATGATTTAACAGGCACTTACATAGTCGTGCTAACAGATGCAAATGGCTGTACGGCACAAAGCAGTACGACCATAGATGTAACGCAGGGTCCTGACGAACCTTTTTTAACGGGCAACGGAAGCCTATGTCAAGGAGAATCCTTTTTACTAACAGCTGAACCAACCTACACAGGCGTAGATGTGCATTATGAATGGACAGGTCCATTGGGTAGCACAACAAGTGGTGCTTATGCGGATGCGGCTACCTTAGCAATTGATTCGGTATCAATGGCAGATATTGGTGACTATAATCTACAAGTTACGATAGATGGATGTAGCACAGTTATTTCTCAACCGCACTTTTTAAATGTAACACCTACTTCTGAAGCACCTTTAGTAGAGGATGTAATTATCTGCATAGGAGATTTATTACAACTAGAAACAGAAACAGTAGCAGAAAATTATCAATGGACAGGCCCAAATGAATTTACGTCTACCGACCAAAATCCTTTTGTATCTGCTAATGCAGGTGCAACAGATATTGGGGCTTATGTACTAGTCGTTATCCAAGATGGATGTCCTTCTGAACCAGCGACGGTGAATGTGAGTATAAATTCTTCAGCAGATGTGCCTACGGTACGAACCAATGGACCAATATGTGAAGGAGATAATTTAGTCTTAGAAACAAGTGCAACTTGTGATAGGTACCAATGGATAGGTCCAGATGGAAATAGTATAGAAACACTAGCCAATCCTTTATTAACAACAACAACGAATACCACAACGATTCCAGCGAATGATGTCGCTTATGACGCGGGTGTTTGGACGTTAATTTGTTTAAATGGAGAAGGTTGTGCGTCTTCTGCTTCTGAACCAGTAGAAGTAGTGATTACACCAATTCCAGCGATGCCGATTGTACAAAATAGTGGTGCGGTTTGTTTGGGGTCAGAAGTGACCTTGTTAGCAGGAGCTACTTATCCAGAAGGAACAATTTATAATTGGTATGATAGCGACCCAAGTTTGGGAACGGCTACGATTTTTAGCCAAGAAACCAATCCAATAGTCAATGATTTTAATATGGCTGGTACTTATGAGTACTGGTTAACAATTACAATAAATAGCTGTACTTCACCTGCTGGGAATATTAGTATATCCATTAATGAATTGCCGACTATTTCGGCTATGAATAATGGGAGCGAGTGCGTTGACCCGATGACAGATTTAATTATAAGCTCCGTACCAGCAGGTGGTACAGCACCTTATGTTTTTAGCTGGACAGGACCAAATGATTTTGCATCTATTGAGCAGAATCCAATCTTGCCCAATGCTGGAGACGATTTAACAGGCACTTATGTGGTCGTGTTGACAGATGCGAATGGCTGTACAGCACAAGCCGCTACGACTATTGATGCAACAGGCAATCCGAATCGCCCCAATTTACAATATACAGGTGTTGCTTGTGAAGGTGCTTCAATGACTTTGCGTGTACAAGAATATGCAGGGGTATCAGTTAAATATAACTGGTTCAAAGATGGAATAGGAATAGAAAACATAGGGAATCAATTAATCTTTAATCCTGCAAGATTGGAAGACATAGGTGCTTATCACGTCTTCATAGAGATTGATGATTGTACGACTATTTCGGACACATTGGAAGTGGCGGTTTACGCAACACCTAGTGCAGAAATTGCAATGGTTGCACCTCAACCTTGTGTAGTTGGAACAGAAGATGTTCAATTAATTGCTTTACCAACAGGCGGTAGCGGTGTCTATCAATACAATTGGACAGGACCAAATGACTTTGCTTCTAGCGATTCTATTGCCACTTTAATTAATGTAAATGCGACTACTAGTGGTTCTTATTCTTTAGTAGTAACAGATGCCAATGGATGTAGCAGCGAGGCAAGCACCACAACAGTAGATATTACAGAAGGCCAATACGAGCCAATTATTAACATAAATGATTTAGCATGCGAAGGCGGGGAGGTAAAACTAAGCATCCCCGCCTACAGTGGCGCAAACGTCACTTACAACTGGACAACTCCAACCTCTACGAATATAACGGGATGGACAACGAATGAGATAATAATTAACCCGATGGACTCTACGATTCATCGGGGCGCTTATTCCGTTTCTGTTCTAGTGGATGGTTGTAACATTCAATCTGATACATTTTTATTAAAAACGTTGCCATCGCCAACAGTTGCTCCTACCGCAAGCACAGGAGCGATTTGTTCTGGTGGCAATTTAGAATTATTTTCCAACGCACAGGATGCGGTCCTTTTTGAGTGGGCAGGTCCTGACAACTTTAGTTCTTCATTACCCAATCCTTTAATTTCGAGTGTAAGCGTGGTAAATAATGGTCCTTATGCCGTGACGGTCACTAATACTAGTGGCTGTTCGGCTGTTGGATTTGTAGAGGTAGCTAATATTGGAGAAGCAAAACCTACTGCAAGTATTATTAGTAATAGCCCTATTTGTAAAGGAGTAGATATAGTTTTAAGTACGAGCACGAGCGGTATGCGCTATGAATGGATAGGGCCTTTAGGTGCGAGTGAACAAACCCTTAGCACCTTTATGGGACTTACAACGAATACAGGTAGTACAATTATCTCTTCTAGTAGCATGGCTTACATACCTGGCGAATGGCAGGTCCGAGTTACAGATTCTAATGGTTGTGTAGCACTATCTGATCCGATAGAAATTGTGATAAATGAGGTACCTCGTGCCTTAGCATTTAATAATGGACCTATTTGTCAAGGGGAAAGTATTCAACTAGAAGCAGAAGCTATTTTGGATGCTGTTTATGAATGGCGGATAGTTGGAGATACCAATATCCTTTCAACAGAAAGAAATACTAGTTTTAATAATATTACTGTAAATACCGTATATGAATTAACGGTTATTTCCAACAATTGTAATAGTGGAACTACCACAACGGAAGTAACAGTATGGCAAGCACCTGTCGTGGCACCAAGTACCAATTATGCTTTAAATACAGATTGCACACCTAGCGATTTACAATTATTTGCAAATGTTTCTCTAGGTGCTAATGTCATTAGTCAATACACTTGGACTGGACCAAACGGCTTCACTTCTAGTATTATGAATCCGACGATTCCAAATGCAGGTGCTTCCGCAAATGGAACGTATGAATTAGAAATACTAGATGGAAATGGCTGTACAACAAATGGGGCTGTAGAGGTCTTAAATATTGTAGATAGCCAAAACGCCTTATTTATTTTACCAAGTGGACCAAGTTGTGAAGGGGGCAGAATAGAATTAGCAGTTCCTCAATATTCCGGAGCAACAGTAGCATATACTTGGTTGAAAAATGGCGATACCCTTGCCAATTCTAATAATCATCAATTAATTTTTGACCCTGTTAGTTTAACGGATTTAGGAACTTATAGAGTCGGCATTACCGTAGATGGTTGCACGATTACTAGTGCGCCTTATGAGTTAGCTATTTATGATAAACCAACTGCGACCATCGCTCCCATAGCTGAAGTACCTTGTGTAGTTGGCAATGAAGAAATTGCTTTAAATGCAACGGTAACGGGTGGCACAGGACCATATAACTATAAATGGACTGGACCACAAGATTTTGAAGCAGCTATTGAGGATCCTTTATTAGTAAATGTGAATGCAGAGAATAGTGGTCTATACACCTTAGTTGTAACGGATGCGAATGGATGCCAATCCTTAGCTGCCTCCGTAAGTGTGGATATTACAGCAGGCAACCATGAACCAATTATTACGGCAAATGGACCAAGTTGTGAAGGCGGTAGTGTCACCTTAATTACCCAAGCAGATTGGGGCGGAAGTATTTCTTATCTATGGTATAAAGAGGGCGTTTTATTAAGTGATGTTCATAGCCATGAATTAACTATTTTTCCTGTGGAATTAGCGGATGCAGGAGCATACCGAGTACAAGTGACGGTAGATGGTTGTACGAATGTGTCTGATGAATACAATCTAGTCATTAATGCTATGCCAACCATTGTTATTGAAAATAATGGAGCGGAATGCGTGGAAGCAATGGATGATATTCAACTATTCGCCACACCAAGTGCTAATGTAGAAGGCTTAACATACCAATGGTCTGGACCAAATGGTTTCTCTTCTAACTCTCCAGCTCCATTATTACCCAATGCTACGGATGCCTATTCTGGTGCGTATACGCTTATTGTAAGAAATGAAAATGGTTGTGAAAATAGCTATTCTACGACCGTAGATATTAGCCGAATTCCTGACAAGCCGTTGATTAGTTCAGAAGGAGATATTTGTAGTGGCACGCTTTTAACCTTAACCGCCCCTATTTATTCAGGAACAAATGTAGCGTATGAATGGATAGGTCCGAATGGGTCGACTTCCACAGGGGGATACCCGAATAGTCCAAATTTGGTTTTAACGCCAGCAACTACCGCATTAAATGGATTCTATTTATTAAGTGTTTCTGTGAATGGTTGTGCTTCTGTTTTATCAGAACCTTTTGAAGTCAATATAGGTGTGCCTCCTGTAGTAACGATTACTACCGATAATCTTAATTGTGCAGCACCCACTTCTACTTTGAGTTTAAACACAAGTATAGTAGGTGGAATCGCACCTTATAATTATCAATGGACAGGACCAAATAGATTTACGTCTAGTGCGGCGAGTCCTGTTTTGGCAAATCTAAGTAAAGAAGATGCGGGAACTTATACGGTGTTGGTAACAGATGCAAGTGGTTGTCAAGCTCAGGTAGCGGAGCAATTTATTGCGATTAGCACACCACCAACAACACCTATATTACAGATTGCAACACCAGATGTTTGTGAAGGAGAGACCGTGATTTTATCCGCTAATAGTTACAATGGTACGAGTATTTTTTACTATTGGACTTTACAAACAGATACGACTAGAGTGTACACGACTACAAGTCCGACTTTGGTAATGGAAGACTTACCCGCATCAAAAACAGGCTTCGTATCTGTACGAGTAGAAGTGGATGGTTGTACCTCCGCCAATTCAGGAGAACAACAATTAATCATTACTCCAAAACCTACTGCACCAGCATTGCCAACTACCTTCGTAATTTGTGAGGGGGATGCTTTACAGTTATTTACAAATACACTCGCAGATGACTATAGATGGACGGGACCAAATGGTTTCCATTCTAACGCTCAATATCCTGCGGTGATTGAGAATATTTCTTTTCAAGATGCAGGAATTTATGCCTTGGTAAGTATTGAAAATGGTTGTGAATCGGACCCTGTTTACACCACAGTTGTTTTAAATTCGCAAGGCACTCGACCAAGTATACAAGTGACCTCTGAAATTTGTGAGGGCGAACCAATCGTATTGCAAGTACTTAATCCGCAACCCGGAATTACTTATCAATGGATACCGCCATCTATGACTCCCGAGCAATTTGCAGTTAGTCAAAGTTTAATGACGGATACTGTATTGTGGACAACTCTTCCTCAGACGATAATTTCTCAAGAAAAATATCCACATTTATATGAAAGTGGTTCTTGGCGAGTACGGATAGTAAACACTTCTAGATGTATGTCGGAAGCGTCTTTACCTAAGACAATTACAATCCATGAAATTCCAGCATTGCCGTATATGGCGAATAATGGTCCTGTATGTGAAGGGGAATCAGTGCGGTTGACAGCGGGTGCAGTACCGGGCGTGACCTATAGCTGGTATCGAGAAATTCCTTTAACTGATACAACGCTTACTTATGAATTAGTAGCCAATAGCCAAAGTTTTGAAGTTTATGATTTACCTACTGGAACGCATCGCTACTACTTAGCATTAGAACGCAATGGGTGTTCCGTTAGTAGTTTGCCAGATAATACGCAAAGCAACACAACAGGCATTTTTACAGAAGTTGTTATTCGTAGCGTTCCAGAAGTGAGTCTGCCAGAAGTAAGTGGTACTTATTGTGAGGGCGATAGTTTGCGCTTGGATGCCCCAAGTATTGAGGGGGGGGAATATGCGTGGACTGGACCAAATGGTTTTGTTTCTTTTGAAGAAGATCCACTGATTTTAGAAAGTTCTAGTGCTAGTGGAGGAGTATATCGTTTAGTAGTTTCCAATGGTTCTTGTGTTGCGCCAGAAGTGAGTACCCAAATATTAGTAAGCACGCAACCTCGAACGCCTACGATAAGCTATGATGGTTCGACTTGTGAAGGGGACGAATTAAGACTAACGGTTTCTAATATTGCGAATGGCAACAATGTGCGCTATGAATGGACTGGACCAAATGACTTTTTTGCTACTACGCAAAACCTAGTGCTACCAAATGCACAAGCTGCATTCTCAGGCGAGTATGCGGTAAGGGTGATTGTAAATGGATGTCCTTCATTAGCTTCTTTGCCCACTCCTGTCGTTATACATCCAATTCCCGCTGCACCAAGTGTAGCAACTAATGGTCCTACAGATGCGCCATTGTGTGAAGGAGAAACGATTTTACTGGAAACAGATTTTTCTGTAAACACGAGTTATAATTGGACAGGTCCAGAAGGGTTTAATTCAAATGTATATAATCCAACCATTACGGATGCGCAGCTATCCAATTCGGGGACTTATGCTTTAAATATTATAGAGAATGACTGTACTTCTCCTATTAGTTTTATAGAAGTAGCCGTGCAAGGAAAACCAAGTCTTCCTTTTGCAGCGAATAGTGGTCCTATTTGCGCAGGAAATGATTTGACCTTATCTGTAGCTAATCCTATACCTGGCAATAGTTATGAATGGTTCAAGCAAGAAGGCAATGTATTTATAGGTGCTGGGGCAGTTTTAGTTATTCCTGATGTGGATATTAGAGATGCAGGTGCTTACTATGTATTAGCTTCTGTAGGCGATTGTATTTCTGATGCCTTTGGAGACACAGGAGTGCTAGAAGCTGTTTATACAGAAGTCATTATTGAAAATCCAGTGAAGGAATTAGCCTTGACGGAAGGCTATGTTTTTGCCTGTGAAAATAGTGCAACAATAAGCGCAAATCCACCACAATCTGCAAATGGATTTTGGTCAACAGTAGATGCCAATAGCCCTGTAGGCTTGGTAGATCCAACGAATCCAAATACCCAAGTTGTCAATTTACAAACAGGACAAAATGCCTTTGTTTGGTCTTTGGAAACCTCTACCTGTGGAGTAATTTCAACAGATACCTTGATAGTGGAATATAATATAGCACCAGTTGTAAATAGTGATTTCTACGTACTTGATTTGAATGAAACTAGAGATTTGAACTTAATAGAAAATGACGAATTGCCGACTACAGATGTATTTGTAAATATATTAACTGACCTACAATTGGGTCGGGTAGTGCGAACAGGACAAGGTATATTTACTTATATCCCTAATGAGAATGCAGTAGGTGTAGAAACGTTCACCTATCAAATATGTCATAAAGAATGCACTGACCAATGTGCAGAAACTACAGTGACTGTTTCGATAGGTGAAAGCTCGGAATGTTTTGCAGGAGAATTAGTAACGCCTAATAATGATGGTTTCAATGATACCTTTATTGTGCCTTGTTTGGCAAATTATGAAGGTAGTGCGCTATCCATCTACAATCGCTATGGAGATGAAATATACTTTAATGCCAACTATCAAAATGATTGGGATGGTACCTACGAAGGTTTGCCTTTACCTGCTGGAACTTACTACTATATACTTAGAGTAAATGACCCACAAGGGACGGTCTTAAGTGGCTATATTTTCTTGCAACGCTAGGTTTAACGTAATAGCCAAATTTATTTGGCTGATTCCACGTCTAGTCAATAAGCATCAGCTAAAATAAATGTCCAATGATATTTATTTAGCGGATTTAAAAACGTCCTAGTGGCTGGACGTAGAATCAGCCAAATAAATTTGGCTATTACGTGCAACACAAAATATTTACAATCAAGTGGCTATATTTTCTTACAACGCTAGGTCTAGCGTAATAGCCAAATTTATTTGGCTAATTCCACGTCTAGTCAATAAGCATCAGCTAAAATAAATGTCCAATGATATTTATTTAGTGGATTTAAAAACGTCCTAGTGGCTGGACGTTGAATCAGCCAAATAAATTTGGCTATTACGTGCAAACCAAAAAATACAATACTAAAAAATGCGCTAAACAGAACACGATTTTATGAAAAAAATATACCTATTTACATTTTTGCTAGCATTGGCATTGCCTATATACGGACAACAATACGTCCAATACACGCAATTCATGTTTAACAAAATAGCCCTAAATCCTGCCTATGCAGGAAGTAAAGGCGGACCTACTTTCTCTGGCTTATACCGAACACAATGGGTGAACCTAGAGGGCGCACCAGTCAGTCAAAGTTTTAGCTTTCATACACCGATTATGAATGATCGGATCGGTGTAGGTTTATCTGTACATCATGACGACATTGGTCCTACAAACTCTTGGTTTTATAATTTGCAGTATGCCTATCGAATTCCTATAGGCAAAGGACATCTGGCATTAGGCTTGCAAGCATTATTAAGAAGTTACCGAGTAGATTGGTTAGAAGTGACCTCCATTCATTCCTCCGATCCTTTATATGGCGGCGGTGGAGACGTTAAATTTTTACCTAATGTAGGCTTTGGTGCTTATTACCATACGGACAATTTTTATGCAGGGGTTTCCTTACCTAGATTATTGAGAGGGGAGTTGACTTTTGCAGGCTCAACGGTTGCTAATTCAGATTATGCCATAGAAGAACGACATGGTTTATTAATGGCAGGTGGTCTAATAAGATTAAGCGAGCATATAAAATTTAAACCAGATGGTTTGATTAAATATACGCCTAATGCTCCATTGGATATTGATTTACATGCTGGTTTGGTATTTCTAGATTTATTTAATGTAGGGGTTACTTATCGGATGGGCGGTATCACTGGTGTAAGCAGAACTGTAACTGCACCTGCGAGTCCAACAGCTGTGCCAGTTCCCGTTACCCAAACTCGAAATAGCGCTGGAGAATCCTTAGATTTTATTTTACAAATTATATTTTCTAAGAATTTAAAATTGGGCTTGGCCTATGATTATACGCTCTCACAGGTACGGGATTTTAATTCGGGTACCTACGAAATTATGCTAGAATATACGATTGCTAAAAAGCAATTTGGAAATACGAATCCTCGGTTTTTTTAGTAATAACTTACATTTCGCTGAAATTAAATTTAAAAACTAAAAATTATTTCTTTGGCCATTGGATGATTTTAATAAATACTAATTTCAGTTTGGTATCTGGTAAAAAGTATATTTAAGATTTTTCTTTAGAGGGAGCAAATTGGTTTTGTTTTTTGTGAAAAAACAAAACCAATTTGCTCCCTCTAAAAAACGAATCAAGGCTACCTATAAATGTAAGTTATCAAGGATGAATGAAAAATGATAGATTCGCATCAAGCAAATAGTAGATTGGATAGTTTTTTTTAGAGGGAGTGAATTGGTTTTGTTTTTTTGCAAAAAAACAAAATCAATTCACTCCCTCTAAAACCTATAACTAAATATACTTTTTACCTACTGTTTTAGCAATTAATTTATGTAACTGTTTAGGAGTTAAACTGATACCTGATTTTTAAGTAATTAATAGCGTTATGAAAAAACTACTCTTCACCATCATCATAAGCAGTCTAGCTTTATTTTCTTTTGCACAAAAGAAGAAGGCAGAAAAGCTATACGATAAGCTAGGATACAAAGCTTCTATTCCATTATTTGAAGATAGAGATCAACTATCTTCAGAGGATTTAATCAAAATAGCGAATAGCTATCGCCTAAATCACGATGTGGTAAGCGCAGAATTGTGGTATTCCCAAGTGGTGCAAGAAAGTAGCGAACCTATCCACTTCTTACATTATGCGCAAGCATTACACAGCAATAAAAAATATGAGCAAGCCAAAGAATATTACAGTTTATATAATGATAAAATAGGAGGTAGTGGAAGTGATCAAAGAGGCGAACGCTTAAAGCAGTCTATTGAGCGTATGAGAGAATTCAAGCATAGCAATTCACCCTTAAAAAATGAGTCAGCTGTT
>Ga0209831_1002942_pt1 | contig 14448 bp, 21 predicted proteins | sample Maine_Asex4_meta_FD_187451 | JGI IMG/M metagenome (GOLD analysis project Ga0209831, IMG submission 187451) | Marine algal microbial communities from Maine, USA - Maine_Asex4_metaG (SPAdes) (version 2) | ecosystem: Host-associated > Algae > Red algae > Unclassified | place: Maine, USA | collected...
GGTCGTCTGTAGCGGCCGCGGCGCGGACGTCGATCGGCGTAGTGGTGGTCCTCAGAGTCGCCGCTGCCGCTGCTGCCTCTGCTCGCACACCGACAAGCCGAGTCAAGGTCGCTCGTGCTACGGCCTGCCCGACTTTCCAGGACGCCATCTCTGCCCTGGAATCCTTCGACCGCGGACGAACAGACAAGGCCCCGTTCTGCTCGGGTCTGGCGGGCGTTCCACCGTGCCTTCGACGCCGCTTTTGGGCGATCGCTTCCGCTATGGCGGCCGCCCCGTCAGCGCAGCGCTTTACGCCAACAGCCCGCCGTGGCAGCATGTGCATGCGATCAGGGGTGTCTGCGGCCTCCCTCTCATCCAGACTTGTCGACATGGAGAATCGCCGTCCTCGACCATCAGGCCGGTGAACGCCGCCGCGCGCAGCGATGGAGCGTCGCGACGCGGGGGGGGTTGCCGACTCAACACATCCGGGAACACGTGGAGGGCGACCGGTGCTGCAGCGACCACCGCCGGAGACAACCAAGATTGCGTTGAGAGGCATGGGTACGGCAGAGAGCGGCTGTGGCATCGGCGAGGAAGACATGGCGGCCGTCGCCGACCAACACGTGGCTTTGCGGATCTGCCTCGCGGAGCAAGGTACGGCCAAGCAGATCCACAGGCGTGCAGCACGGCCAAGCCAATGTGTGGCAGGCAGACAGATGACGACACAGCACCGGTGCTCAGGGACACCCACGAGGTGTGTCACCCAACCAGAGGTGACACATTGGAAACGTTTTATTGGTGATTGGTCGGCCTTGGATTGGACGCTTTGATATGTTGGCCTCGAGAGGAGCCGCTTGCGCCTCGGTTGCGAGAGCAGCGAGGCACAGCCATGCACGCTCTGATCTCGCCACAGCCCCAACGGGCGGCATATGCACCGTCTCTGTGCCACGACACTGTCTGCTCCCATCGCTCCTGAGACACCGGTTGTGTGGAGGACAGCGTGAGGCACTACGTCGCTGCTTGCAGCTGCACCATGGATACCGCATCTTCCCGCGTTGCGTCTTCCTCCCCTCCCATTCCTGCAGTCGGCTCTACTGCTGATGAGCGAGCGCGCGCGAGTCCCTCGCCACGCGCTCGAGCGGCGACGCCGCAACTTCCAGCTTCGCCTCCCATCACGAAGAACGCGACGCCTCGTGAGGTAAGCATTAAGCTGGAGCACCTCGCCGCCGACACCCGCCATCGCCGACGCGTTGCCGTTGCAATGCACCGGCATTTCCACCCGCCTGCTGCCGCCCCTCTGCCGGGTGTTGGCGAGAGACCAAGTGCTGGCGCAGTGGGGCGTGCAACGCCTGAAAAAGACGACGACAGCACCGCCAACAACCGCGCGCCGGTCGTCGGAGGTGTCATCGCTGGGGCAGCCGCGACCAAGGTGCGCGGCGGTGACGACGGAGGGGGCGGTTTGAGTGCCGGCGTGGCGGGTGACGGCGCGGAGAGTCGCCGAGGGACGAAGGGTGCCGTCGCGGACGGTGGCGGCATTGGGGGAGGAGCTGCCCGCGCTCACCCGCCACCACTTCCTGCATCTGGTCAACGCCTGGAGGTGCCTCTTGCGATTCCCGGCTGTCGCTTTTTTAAGCCGGCGCAGGTGGCCGAGGTCGTCGCCCAGGCGGCCTGTGTTGGCATGGCACCACACCGAAAAGAATCTCTAACCAGAGCCATCTTCCTGGCAGCTGACCAGGAGGATATCACGGGGCAGCTCGTCCTCGACTCGCGAGCCGAAGACGTCATGAAGGCATTGTTGTCATCTTCTCGCCGGACGTGGCGAGGAATCATTCCTTTTGGGACCCGCGTGCGAGTCCTCCGCTTTCTCCGCGCTATGCGGTGATGAAGTGTGGGCGGGGGGGTGGGATGTCACGGGCGGCGTGGCGCTAGTATAGCAGTGGTTAAAGGTAGAAAACGGGAGGCGGGCAAGGGCGGCAGTGCCTCGTGCCGGTTGTCGTGCTGTGAACTTTTCAGGATAGAGAGGGGGGGTGACGATGTATCCCCTTCAGACGGGACGCTACGCGGCCGCCGCAGGTTGCTATTTTCTACCGTCACACAGTGGTACCGACTGCCCACGGCGATGGTGGCGGCGGATGCCAACAACTATGGCCATGATGAGATCCCTATCCGGCAATGCGTCGCGTGGCGCCAGTCGCGCCATCGCGACTACGACAACGGCAGCGCCTCGTTGCGGTACATGGGGGATGTGTGGAAAGTGTGGCACGGAGAGGGGCACGGAGCCGGGCGGGGCGGCCTGTAGCGCGAACCGCAGTGGCCGTGCCGGGGGCAGGGGGACAGCGAGACGCCCGAGCCCGTGACCACCCTCCTGCAGCCTCCGGCCGCCGCGTCGACGGCTTCTTCCCGGTGTCCTCCGTGTCTGTGGCAACGGCGGCGGCCCTGCTGGTCGCCGCCGCCGCCGCCGCCGCCATGCGCGTCGTGTCGGCCTACACGGTGCCCGTAATCCCTCTTCCCTTTCGGCTTTAGCGGCACTGCTGCCGGCGCCGGGGGTAGCCGACGATGTGGGCGCCCGCTGGTTTCTTCAGCACGTTCGGCGCCCTCACGTCGGCCATAGAGGGCGGCACGCGGCTTTCGGACGCGGACGTGGCCGCGCGGGCGGGGTTCACCAAGCCCGACCAGAGGGCGGGCGTGTCAGGCACCGACGTCGCGAGCATGGCGCTCATTGTCGGGCGGCTCGCGGGGTACACGACGTCGGGGCTGTCCGACACGCGCCTCGAGCACGCTTTTCCGGCGCCGGACCTTGACGCGAGGGGGGCTGCGTCGACACCTGTCTCACTGCCCTTTCCGCCGGCAACGCGCGGTCGGCGACGGCAGTGGCAGCCGCCGTCGCCGCGGTCGTGGCACGCTGCTACGTTAGCGCCTCAGACGCTGAGTGCGCACCGATGGTAGTGTTCGCGGCGCCAGAGAGCGTCCCGAGTCCTAAGAGGACTGCAGCGACGGTGGCGGTGGGACTTGGGGGTGTCTTCGTCGCTTTTGTGACGTGGCGCGGTGGCGTCTGGCAGCGATGAGCGTCTGTTTATAAGAGCTACACGTCTGCCGTCCACTCTCCGTGTCACTTCAAGCCATTCACCGCGCCCTCCACAGCGTCCTCCCTCGCCCCGTCGTCGATTACATGGTTTCCCTCATGCTCACTCTTCACCGTCTCCTCCTTGTCACTGTCGTCCCCTTCGCTCCCCTCCACCTTGTCCGGCTCCGGCGAAGGACCGTCGGCCGAAAGGTTGCCCGTGTCGGCAGAGTCGGACAGGAGGCATGCGTGGCGGCTGCACCACGCCGCGTAGCGGGCCTGCACAAACGCGCAATGGCCGCGTTGCAGACAAAGGAAGTGAAAGACCCTGGGGCACGTCGAAACTTGGCATCCGATTGTAGCCCCGACGACACGGCAAGCACTGCATCGGAGGTGCCTACCGCGTCGGTAGGCCTGTACGACGTTTCGCAGGGTGCCTCTTGTCTCGTCATAAAACACCTCCGGAGCCCATAACGCGCAAATGCGATGCACGTAGACGGAGCGAGTGGGTCTGCTTCCCAGGGAGACGGCGTACGGCCCCATCAGGGGGGAAGGAAGGATGCCGCCCGTACGCGTATCCAGAGGACACAAACCGCACATGTCGGCCGCACGACGCCACGGGCGAGCCATAGCTCGCGTGGATCGCGGTGCAGGTGGCCCGCTTCGGCGAACGGAGCAAGGAACAGGCGGGACAGGGTGATGACTGCTGAACGTTGTAAGAGAGCATCCAGTATGAACAGGCTCGACCTGCACGCCGCAAAGTACCACACATCACGATTCTGTGCGGATTGCAGGACGCGCAAGGAGAACGGATACCGCTGTTGCATCGCAGCTGTGGCATCCCAGGAGCACTGAAGTACACCGGCTGTCTTTGCTGCTGCCGTACGCGGTCAATGCGGCAACTTCTTCAGGGGGGGGGAACGCAAAGGGTCACGACGGCAGTACGCAGTCGTGGAATACGTGCCCGTTCGCGACAGCCAACGGTGCCTTTGGTGGGCCACGTTTCTTGGCCGATTTCTCACCTCTTCAGGCAGCCAATGAATGCGCTGTTCTATTTGTTCCCGAGCGATCTTGCAGTGGTAACGGCCGAACATGCACTGTCCGTCGTGCGGGTTTGCATGCTCATTTCGACACCCAGCTCGGGTTTCTCCGTTCCTGCACATCGCACTAAGCGGGGGGCGACCCTGAAGGCGGTGCGGGAGGGGTGCTATTACGAATTGCGACGTCAAGTTAATCTCGTGCGTGCACGTTTGCCCCCCCATTTCAGAGAGGCCCTCTGAACCGCGGTACAGGTCCACCACGGATCGCCGTGAGGGTGCCCCCACTCGACCAACGGCCGAACGTTTTGCAATTCGGTCTCGATCGGCGCTCTTTGAACTCAGGACTGCCTCGAGGCCCGTGAAAGCGTCAGCGAGACATGTCTTTTCTGGCCTCTGTGGGGGGGGGTGAGACAACATCATCGGGTTTGGGCAAACGTCGACGACAACTAACGTTGCAATTTTTAGAAAAGCACCATATGGTGCTTTGCTAGATTGTGGCCAGCCTATGAGGCGATGGTTTGCCGATACCATTGTGGACCGAAAAGTCTCGATTGTGGTCCAAATTGAACACGATGGCGGGTGGAGCCAATAAGACAGCAGGACAGCAGGGAACTTGACACCAACAGAAAAGTTCAGTTAGACGCCTTCGTTTCAAACAGGTTAGTCCCAGTCCTGATGCTTTCCCAGTGAAGTGAGTCCGATGCCCACGCAGTAGGATTTCCTTTCGAGACCGGCCCCTGTCACGTGGCTGCTCGCCACCGCGTGACTCGACCCACCGTCGTCACCACCATCGTCGTCAGCAAGACCACGTCCCTGGACGACGGGGACGCGACGGTGAGCTGCACAGCGGCAGCTGAAGGTCCCTGCGGCTGTGGCGCTCACGGTGACACGACAGTGACACGACGTGGTCGTTGCACTGGTCTGCTCGCTGGTGGTGTCGGGTGCCGATCAGCCACGACAACAGGAGCAGTTGAGCTGCACGTGCCCTCCACGGGATGAAGTGCGGGATCTGTCACTATGTGAGCTCACCGGACGGGCTGACCCACAACGCCCGTACGTGCCCGCTGAGGCAGACAGAGTGCCGACGCAGCCTGCACGAGGGGCACCCCTTCATTTAGCCTGGGCATTGCGTCAGTGCCGGGTGCGTCCACAAACAGAAATGCAACACCTGTGGCATTACTGGGCATCTCTACGGCACACAGGCGCTCACGACGCGGCGGTGGAAGCTGAACAAGAATGGGGGGCTGGTGCGCAAGCAGACGAGCGAGGCGCTGAAAAAGGAGGACTTCGTGTGCACGCTCCTGACGGAGCTGTCTGTCAAGAGCATGGTGGACAACTCCGTAAGCGTCTCCACGGCAGCGGCTCAAGATGCCCACACACGTCCGGTGGCGACGTCCCGGCTGCGCGGCAACGGCAATGACGAGCGCCTTGGCATTGACGAGACCGTCCGCGTCATAGAGGGTCTGGGTAGCGTGGCCGCGCTCCTCCAGGGCCAGAACCAGAAGGGATTCAAGACACTGTACGCCAATGCACACCTCGGTGCGGTGGAGGCCAACCGTTTAGCCGCGTCGGCGGCGGAAAGCAGTCTGGACGAAGCGACACCCCCGCCGTCCAATGGTGAGGAGGAAGACCTGCTCAGCACGCCGGGCGTCGACGGCGCGTCGCCGTGGAGCAAGGGCGGCGGCAGCGCGAACGGACTCGCGCAGTGTGGTGAGCCGGGCGTCGGTTCGCGTGGCAGGTCGAACGGCGGGTCCGGGTTCGGCGGCAGGTCCAGCAGCGGGCGGCCGAAGCAGCAGGAGAAGTCGGAGAGGCGTCTTCTGGCCGGGCGGCAGAGCAGGACGGCGCGCTACGCTGCAGCGGTGGCCAAACGCCAGGCAAGGTCGTCACGAAAGAGTGTCGGCCAGAAACCCGGGAAGGGAAAGGGCAAAGCGTTGCGGGCGGGGGCGGCATTGGCGTCCTCTGAGCCCATTGACGTGGACGCCGCTGCCGACGGTCCCTACCTGAAGGACTGGCCGTTGAACACACGGGCACGGTTTGAGACCAACCTCCCAGTCTTCTTTTCCCCTCGCTTTGCCGGCACCCCACCGCTGCGCATTGCGCACGCTGTTGTCTCGGAGCTGTACCAGTGCTTGTTGAAGGAGGTGGACTCGGACATGGCTGGCATTGTGGTCAAAGGCGCGAGCGACAGCCAGGGGCGGGGCTCCACGCTGACGTCGGGGACGCTGTGCGCGGCGCAAGTTGCGGAGTGGCTCTGCGCCGCAATGACACAAGCGCTTCGTTGCGCAACACTTACAAGCATGGCTCTTGCCATTGTGAATGTTGTGGAGAAGGAGGCAGCAGCAGCTGCAAAGGCCTCGGGGGTCAGCGTTCACGCGACCGCTGCACCTGCAGTTTCCGCACGTGTCGGAGCTGTTGGGCGGTCGGCGGCGGCCGCTGCCCCAGTGGGTACCCCGGCGGCATTGTCACAGGCACCTCCGGCTTCGGCGTCCTCGCTGTCCCCCGTGTGAGGCCCGCGACTCACTTTCCGTACCTCATCGCTCTTTTTCTTGTAGTCGGGAGCGCCTTGGTATCACGTTTGTACTGCCGTAGTGGTTCACTTGCGGGAAAAGCCTGGGGGCGCGGCGTGATGAGGATTCGCGGGGTCTTTCAGCGCACGGAGGTGGAAGAGATCTATGCCGATAGAATAAAAATGCAGTGTAGTGGGCGCTGAGAGCTTGGTATGCTCCTTTTCTCATCCGTGTCCCGTCGCGGTGGTCCCACTCTTTCCCCCATCCGCACTGCCCACAGCGCATTTTCGCAAGTGTCTCTGTGGCTTGGCCCAAACCAAGCGATGGGGAGAGTGTGAGGTGCGAATGGGCGCACTGGGTAGCGCAGAGAGCGCGTGGAAAGCGAGGCTGCAGCGCCCGAACCGCGACGCCAGGCAGGCACTGTTGCAGTGCGGCCCAGGCGCAATACCAGGATCGCCCAATGGCCGCCGACGGGCACAGACATGAGGCACGAATTCCCAGGAACGTTGTCATCGAAGTCACAACGTTCAGAAGGATTGGCGCAGGAGCCACTGGATCTGGAGGATTAAGGCCAAGCAAATGTGGAGATCAACTGACGTTCTCGGATTGGTGCCGCACGATGCGTCGAGGGGCACTGTCCTTTCGTCCACCAAGTGAGCGCGCCGAGATCTCGCTTGTTGGCGGCGGCGTGTCGCTTGCCGGTGGAGGCGCCCGTTCCCACTGTCCGTCTGATGCTGTAGGCCATCCTGCCTGCTACGGTGGGCCTGTCGCCAGCTGCCTGGAGGACATGGCTCTGTCCGGCTAGGAGCAACCCGCAGGGATAGTCCCACTCTGGCACTCGCTCATCCGTGTTCGTGGAAAGGCCCTAGGCGCAAAGCATGTGGTTAGAGTGCGGAAATCTGTCAGGTTCCCCCCTCCAGTGCGCGCTTCCAGTGGGCTCGTCCTCACGGCAGGTACATGATACCGTGCTTTCGGACTCACACCACCAATCACGACCGCACGCGTCGTAACAGCCCGGGCACCGAGCCACACTCTCGTCGGGAGCTACGTCACTCTAACTTGCCAAAACGGACACCCTCTGTCGTGTGCACTTGCGCAGCCAGTTCGGTTTTGGTCCACAGACAAGCCTTTCCGTCTTGGCTTGGGCGTCGACTCGCGCTTGGTCGGGAACGCGGCTTTTGCTCCGACTATGACAGCGCCAGCGCGGTATCACATCATCTCCACCAACGCGTTCAGCGTCGACTTCCTCGCCTCCTCCGGCGGCTCCGCCGTGTGTCTGCCTCCGCCACAGCGACGCGTGCCACGATTGGTGCGTCCAATGCCGGGTGGACGTGCAGCGTCGGCCTCAGCGGCATCACCTCCGCCGACTCCTCCGCCGACACCGCCACCGTCACCGCCGCCGCAGCCGCCGCGCACGCCCCCGCCGCGGGCAACAACGCCACCCGTGAAGCCACCGCCGCCAAGTTCTCTCCCCCGACCATGCGCCGCCGCCCTACCTGGCGCGGGCGTGGAGATCATCTCGCTGATCACCCCCCCATCCATCCCGAAGCCTCAAACGCGGTCTCCTTCCCTCCGCCCGTCACGAGAGTTACCTCTGCGGGAGCCTCCGTCCCCGAGGTCCTCTGCCCCACAGCCAGAGTCTCCTCCCTCGCCAACTACTTCTGAGCGTGCCGTAGCTCTTGGGCTGCCCGTCCCACCAAGATCCGTGTTCGGTATTGCCGACTATCCATCCAGTGTCGCAACGCGGCGGCAACGTCGTAAAGACGTTGCATGGTGGACAAGCCTTGTTGCTGCAGACAAGACGCGGCGCGAGAAGGGGACGCCGGCAACTGGTGCGGTCGCTCCGGCGGCGCCCGTTCCATACATTGGGAAGGGGAAGGGCCGGCGCAGTTGGGCGGGCCCCCAACATCCTCGGCAACAAAAAACGGCCGCCGCAGCAAGGGTGGGAGCAAGGGCGGTCCCTCTTCCTCCAGATGGAAGCGCTCCAAGACCCTCGCGCGCACCAGTGAGCAGCAGCAAGATCTGAACGAACCAGAGTCGGTTGACCCAAAGTGTGACTTTTGCCCCCCGGTCAGCCGGACCGGTGGGACGCTTTCGTCGCCCATGCTGGGGCCCTACTCCAAGGGGCGAATGCGGAAGGAGATTCACGTGCATTACGTGTGCGCCATGTGGGCGCCCGAAGTATACCATGACCCTGACACGAACGACCTGGTCAACGTGGCGTCGGAGTACCATCGTAGCCGTGGGTTGACGTGTACGGTGTGCTTGGCGCGCGGTGCAACCGTCGGCTGCTACGTGCCGTCGTGTCCGAACGTCTACCACTATTGCTGCCTGTACGGCACGCCCCCACCATCGGCCAACCGGGATGCAAATGGACCGTGCGTTCTTCATGACAACTACTACGCGGCCTTCTGCTCGGCACACGCGGCCGAAACCAACGATGACGTGTTAATGCAGCGGATGCGGGCCGACTCGGAGCTGTCCAAGTTTTTGTCGGACCGCGCTGCAGCCGTGGATAGCGCCCTCGACGGGAACCCCGAGCAGGGTCGCGACTGTCCCGGCTTTGTCGCAACTGGACTCCGTCGGAATGAGACAGAAACGATTTTCTGCCGTGTATGGGGCATAACGTCAGTGCCAACCAACTCTTCGTGGGTGACCATGGTGGGACGACACCACCGGCGTCTTCTTAAACCTGGCGAGCGGATCTCCATTAAGGACTGTCCCCACCGCGTCCCCAGCACAGCGCTGGCAGTCGTCACTGGCGCAATCGGCGGCATCCGCGGGGGCGGGGCGCGCACCATGGCAGCAGCTACCACTCCCGTTGGCGACCGGTCGGGAAACGAGACGGCAGCCGCGTCTCCTGTCCGCGAGGAGGCGGGGAGCCGCGAGGGTGCCGTGGACCCCGTCGGTGGAAAGGCCAGAAGCGGTGCGGTAGCCGCACAAGCTGTCGGTGCAGGGGAGGGAAGCGGGCAGGGCTATGTTGCTCCCTCGGCACCTGGTCCTGTGGCTGGCTCCAACGAAGCCGAGCGCGGCACAGGTAGGCGCACCGGACCGAGCCCACCGGTATTTCTCCTGCGAAACTTGCAGCAGTGTCGGGCGGTGGGGCGACAGGTGCTCCGACAGTCGCTACCCGCCATACCTTCATCATTTCTTCACGCGACGGTCATGCAGCAGACGCATTACCGGCCGCAGTCGCTGACCCTGGACACGGAGCGGCGCGGTGGTGCAGCCAGTGGTGACGGCAGTGGTGGAGCGGGCGCATCACGCCGTGTGGGACAAGGTGCAGCCGCAATGGGCCCGTGGCCGGCGCCACTACCGGTGACTGCCGGAGAAGATGACGGGGATGGCGCAAGTCGGTTTCAGACAGAGAGAGACGAGTAGTGGGGGTATCAACGTGCGTTCTTGTTTTTTTCTCTTTGGTAGTGGACTGTGTTTTCCTTGATGGCTCTCTGTTACATCCCCTATCGCTGCTCAACTGCGGCTGTGGCGACGCGGAATACAAATGAAGGCCGTTAATCAGCTCTGGAGCCGCCCCCCACATGTCGGCAAACGCCGCCGTGACGGTGGCACGACGGCGGAGGCGAGCGCATGCTCCGAGACGGCGACAGCCACAACGTCCCCCTTTGTGAGGACGGCCAGCGCCTCTATTCCGGCAGGACGCGAGTTCGCCCTGTCCCGACAGCCTAGCTGCCGCCGTCCCCGTGCACGGCCCACACGGACGAGGCGGTGGCGGCCAAGCCCTGAACACAAGTGCTTCTCGGTATGGAACTGGGCGGCTGCCTGCACGCGGTACTGGACGGTACTAACCGCCTCCGCGGCATCAGCCGGTGTCAATGTCGGACGCTCGTCAGCCCGCGACTCGCGGCGCGTGCGGCGGCGACCACTGGCACCGCCGCTCCCGTCGCCGTTCGCCACTCCGGGATGTCTTTTAGCAGCACTGCAACGAGGCCGCCTGCACAGCCCGCAGCCGTAGCCCGAAATGCAGGACCTTTGGTCAATGAGCCTTTTCCGACGGCTCACGCTTACGAAGGAGTCCGGCGAATCAGGAGCCGGCAGTCTCCGAACCAACAGCCAGGATAGTTCTGTAAATGTAGCCCCCTACGGATGCCCCTGCGATTCGCATGCTTTCAACAAGCACGCGACGATCGCATCGTTCAGTTCTTCTCCGACGCCATGATGCACTTTTCGAGGAGCCAAGTTGTGACCTGGGACCGGCTTGAGCAAGTCGAGGGCCCCTTTCATGAAGAAAACCCTCACAGCGGAGGCTACATCCCACACAGCCGCTGTTTCAAAGAAACACATGCTACTGAATCGCGTATTATGATACTCAAGGACGCCTGGCGCGAGCAGGGCAATGGGAACCCAACGCGAAGCGGCGTTCTGCATGCGAGTTGAGGGATCTCTGGAAGATCTCCACTCTGGTGCGGCCCGCATCGAGTACCCTCCTGCTCGGACGACAGGGATTGTCTCATGTGATCACCCGTGAGCCCTCAGCCACTCACTCCCGACGCAACCGGCGTCGTCAGCGACAGCCGTGCCGCGGCATTGTTGTTTCCTTGCCACGGCTCCCGAAGGGATCTCCACCACCGCATTTGCCACCTTTTCATCCGTCCCTCCTGTGACGGCTCAAGGACACCTGTGGTACGTGGTTTGATCTGGGGTGCCGGGCATCAAAATCCTTTCGTTCCGCGGGATTCCTGACCCGTATCGCATTAGATTTCTGTGATAGACTGGCTGGAGGCCTGCATGAGCCCGTATACTCACTATGGCGTCCTCTACGCTCTTTATCCGCTTTGTCCATCGTGTCGACTTCACGGTTCTCTGCTTTGTTTTATCCTCAGCATCAGGGCGCCAGGCGCACTGCACGGCATGATATGCAATCTTTGCAAGTTCGAGCCCCGCGAAGGAGAGATGGGGCACCACTCCCGGTGCTGTCCGCTGCGCGGAGTGGAATCCCGTCGCTCCCTGCCATCGGACAACCCCTTCAGTCTTCCGGGTCCTTTTGTCTCGCAATACCGCGTGCACAGGGCTCAATGCCAATTCTGCGGCCTGATCGGGCATACGGGCAAGACGCTCAAGTTGGTCCCAACGCGATGGGCGGTCTTATCGACCGGGCAACTCGTTTTAGCCCACAATTCTCCCTCCCTCACCAAAGCCGACTTTATGTGTTGCTTCGTATCCGAAGATACCGTCCGCCTGCTGTTGAGCAGAGTCTATGACGGGAGCATGTAGTGTGTGAAGGGAGTACGTACTGTGTATGTCGGGGGTATGTATTGCACGTGTCGGTGGCATATAGTTTGTAGGTCGAAGGTATATTGCTGCCTCTCAGCTCGGCCGGTCTGGTGGTGAGGAGGCGGATGTAGATGGAGCGCTTGGCCACGAGAGCGACTGTTGATAGGGCTCTTCGGGCGCTGCAGGTGCCAAAGTACCCTCCCACCAAGCGCCAGTCTACGAAAGACGTCTTCGGTGAGGTCACAATGAACTTGGCGCGTCTGGGCATCAGCGCGGATACTGATGGCTCCAGCAACCCCTTTTCGGTACATACGAGTGCCCAATTGAGAATCGCAAGTATGAGGTTTGTGAACACATCTGATTTCGAGCCTTCATCTCATGTGAGGCAGACGACGCACGCCATTTCTGACGACCCGGACCACTTCAGCGGGTGCTGACTGACGGCCGAGATGGTGACGACGGATGCTGCCACTGTAATTCTGTCCTTGTGCGCCGTCAAGGCCGGCCTTCGCAACGTTGCTGCTCTCTCGTCCGTGAAGCAGCTCAGCCTGGAGCTGCGCCGCGCCAACGACAGCCTTAGCGCGTGCTTCTCCAAGGTACGTGTTGCCCCTTCGCCGGACAGCCACCAAAGGCGTTAGAACAATGAGGAGTATTGTGACAGCATCACCTACCCCCACACACGAGCACGCCGTCGCCGGTGTCCGGCCAGTCCCGCTGAATGCGATGCGCGCTCAATGTACAACAACTCTCCGACCGTGCGCTCACATGTGTCCACTGATCCATTTGCTCTGTCCTTTCATGAGCCTCTTCTCATGGCCTGTGACTTTTTTGACATCCCAGAATTTAAAACGGCCAATTTTAAGAACCCGTCTCCGCGCTGTCTCGTGCAGCCTCCGTGATGGTGGGTGTCGTGGCCGTGTGCCGTCCCCACCCTCGTACTGGACATCGCGGAGAGCGTATCTGGACACTTCCGATTCCAAAAACTGAACTGGCGCCTCACCTCGGATTGCCGGGCTGGTGGGCGCTGTGGCCGTATGCCGGCCCCACACCGGTACCCAACAGCGCCCGAAAGAGGTTTTGGAAGACACCATTCCGGAATCTGAACTGGCGCCTCACCTGGAGCCGCAGTGCCAGTTGGGGGTGTGGCCATGTGCCGTTCCCCCACCCGAACCTGACGGCGTGGGGAGGGGTTTTCCATGTCCATTTAAGTTCATGCGCGTGATTTTTTGATTCGCTTTGGTTCAGTTCTTGCACCCCGGATGTATGCACCATCAGGACCAGGGCATGTGAGCCTTTCTTGGGCGCCCGTAGCCCGCGGGCGGACGTCTTCCTGACCGGACATGGTACCTACCAGCCTTCTCGCTGGCATCAGATGTTTCAATGCGCCGCCATCCTCCCCTGCAGCTCCAATGGCCTCCCTCCCGCCAGGTATTGCTCCATTTTCATCCGCCGACTTGGCTGGACATGACTGCCATGTCTCTTCTCTATCACAGAGAGTTCCTGTTAGTAACCATTTGATCAGAATAGCTCCCCTCTCTCCCTTCTTGTCGTTTTCTGTCCTGCACTACCGTTCCTCACGCTGCGGCCTGCATACCCCAGCTGCCTGCCTCTCCCGCCGTGCAGATTCCTCGGAGCTCTTCTCGCGTGGTGCCACCACCGCTTTGCCGACAAAGAATCCTCCGGCACCAGAATTCTTGGCGCTTCGAACGCCTTCATCAATCCCCACCCTCTCGAAATACCCGACGTGCCGATGTGCGCCCTCGGCAGTGTAGGTGCGAGTTGCACCATCGAATCTGATGTGCTCCCGGTCGAGGCGCCCGGCAACAAGCCCGGAAGGAAGAGTCGTGTTGCGGTGGTGCAAAAGAGACCAAGACATATGTCATGGTCTGCTCAACCACAACCACCGCACAGCTGCGATAGCACAGAAAAATAAAAAGACCAACGAGAAAACAGACAAGGGGCATGGTGACTCCCCTAGAAATCACGCTCAAGGCAACAGGAAAAGACTCGCACATGAGCGGCATCAAACAAAATGTGGCCAAACAACTGAAGCAGCAGCATCCCAAGTCCGCAGGCAATCAAAGAGAGAGAGGAAACAATGAGACGAAGACACCATAAGACTGGCGCCAATCCGTGTGGGGAAGAACTGGCCTCACCTCAGACGAAGCACAAGCCCCAAAGCAGCGCGCCACGGACACCGACGGACAGCGTGCACCTGTGCTCTCGTTTGGCACAGTATCCGACGACGCCGCCGCCGCCCCAAACCCCGACATTAACTTTCAAAAGGCGTTCACTGGTGCGGCTAGCAAAGTCACAGACCACAGGCATGCGACGAAAAAAGCGTAGCACACGGGAAGCAGCAGATCACCAACCAGTGGCACAGCAAACTGAGGAAAGTCAGGACATGTGCGTATTGCGACAAGTGTACAGAGGCATTGGCGTCCGTGCCACTTGTAGCATATCTCTGCTACCAATTGGCAATTAGCCACGGGTAGCCCCCTTGACTGGCCGAATCCACGGATGTGTGCGACTCGGCTTGTGGCACGCCCTTTGGGGGGTTACTTCCGCATTGTTTATTTTTTATTGCTTGTTTGCTTGCCTGTCTTATCTGTCTGCCGGCACTCATTAC
>Ga0209831_1002943_pt1 | contig 14444 bp, 16 predicted proteins | sample Maine_Asex4_meta_FD_187451 | JGI IMG/M metagenome (GOLD analysis project Ga0209831, IMG submission 187451) | Marine algal microbial communities from Maine, USA - Maine_Asex4_metaG (SPAdes) (version 2) | ecosystem: Host-associated > Algae > Red algae > Unclassified | place: Maine, USA | collected...
CCCCCCCCCCCGAGGTGTCCCCAGAATTGTCCCCCTCCCCCGAGAGAGGTACGGTTCTTTGCTAATAAATGGCCAGCAGTCCGGGGATGCAGTTTTCCCAAACAAAACTACACCCTCTCTAAGGGGTCAAATTTGGCGATGTCGTGTGCGAGAGAGAAGACAGCGCGTCTGTTTCGTGACGACGAGCTCCATGTCTGGTGAGAATTTCAGGACGCAAGCCATGTCTTTGTGGCCCAGTCCCACAGGAAACCTGATCAGGTGCCCCCACAGCAAACCCCATCGCACGCAGGAGGCCCTCTCTCAAATGGGTGGGCAAACCATCGAGTGCCAGAATTGCTAAGGGCAATGTTATTAATCGATACCCCTAGCATGAGCACTCTGGGAGGGGCAGTACTTTGGGTTGTCGTCTGACGGCTGAAATGAGTGGGCAAACCACGCAGTGCGGTTCGAACGGCTGACAGCCCAAGATCTTGAGGCGTCGAGCTGCACGCATTTTCATTGGACGGATCAATGTGTCGCTTCGCGGCAATCGACTGAGACGTTCTGGCTGATAGACTCACGAGTTGGTCTCGACACTTGTCGTGGCAGATATCCTGTCTGCGTGTCATTGCTGCCCAGTCAAATGTGCTCTGGGTCAGTGGCCGAGCTTTTGGGTTTTCGGCCTGGTCAACTCATGATACAACTAGCCCAGCAGCGTGCCCAGCAGACACCACAGCTTCCGTGGCGGCCTTCCCATAGCAGCGCGACGCCCGCCCTCGTGATTAATCAAGTTTCAATGGCAACCGTCCTGCTGATCCTTTGTTTACATCGCGCGCAGGATGGCTCATGCTTTGCCGTCTTTCACGAGCGGGCCTGTTCGGCCGGACCATGGTTGGCTGCTTGACGATGATCATCTTCATCACGCCTGCTCCCCTCTTTCTCCCCGGCACGTCGTCGCAGCCGACGTGCATGCCAGCAGTGTGCGGGTCCACCAAGGGCGGCGACGGCACGGGCATCCGAGGCGGCGGCCACCACGCGCGGGCGTCGGCGTCCACGCCCGTGATCTTCTGGTGCGCACTTGCGGGTGCGCCAAGGTCGTCCATGACGGGGCATCGTGGGCTGTGAGCACCACGTCGTCACCAGCGACGCCGTGCACGCCTGGGGTCTTCTTTTGCGGCTCGTCGGCGCGCGACAGAGCCGACGCCACTGCAGCGGTTGCGTCTGCCTCTGACGTGGCTGCGGCCCAGGTGCTGTCGAGCGTTGCTGTGGACGGCATGTTTCTGGAAAGCACTCGGCTGCACGTCCTAGACCTCTTGGAGGAGGGCTACAACGCGGACGACGTAGCCGACATTATCGGATGCTCCACGCGTTTCATGCGACGCTGGGTGCATCGCATGGCCGCGAACGGTACGTTCTGGCGGAACCCGGATCTTCGAAACCTGCACGCCGATTCCGCTGTACGCAATGTCGACCTGACCAGAGCCATCCTCACTCTTGTGGAGGCCGGGCCCGCCGCCTTCCTGTCGAGCCACGTGGACCTGTTGGTGGCATTGAGCCTTGACTATCCAACAAGCGATCACCGCTACGTGAGCTCGTCAACGGTGTACCGCATCTTGCGGAGGCATGACTACACGCGCAAGAAGATTGAGCGCCTCTATGCGGAGAGGTCCCTCGCAGCTCAGCGCGCTTTTGCGGTCGCCTTCAACGAGATTCCGCCCCGGTGCGTCGTGTCCGTGGACGAGACGCACACGGCCGGCAGCGACCTGTACGTGAAGTACGGGCGGACGCTGCGCAACGTCCGGTGCGTGCTCTACGACCGAGATGCGCGAGCGGTACCGCGCACAAGCACTATGATGGCCGTGTCCCTTACTCACGGGGTGCTGTGGTCGCAGACGGTCATTGTCGTTACGGCCCAAACCGCCGACGACTGGCGCCTGTTCCTGCAGTGCCTCCGAAGCCGAATGAATACGTACATCCCGGGCCTTCCCTGGGATATGCAGCCTGATGCATGCGTCGTACTTTACGACAATGCCGGCATCCACGACGAGGCGGGTGACGAGTACATGCAGGCCAACGGAATGCATCACGTGCGCCTTCCGCCGTACTTCCCCAACCTCCAACCGATTGAGGGCGTCTTCAGCGATTTGAAGAAGCACACCCGCTCGCTCGTGTACGTGGATGGGCGGTACTTGGACAAGCCGATGCGCCTGATGGCGGCGGCTGTTTCCATGCTGACCACCGCGCAGGTCGCTGGCCAGTTTTCTCGAGTGTAAAACAACCTGGCAGAGGTACTGGCCGATGGCCCCCATTGATGCGTGTGCTCGTTCATTGCGCTCCTACCTCTGCGTAGCCGTCTGTTTTCTCTCGTTCGATAAACCATAGCTGTCTTTTTGGCATTCACGTGGCCTTCCTTACGGCATGATTCCAAGCGACAGCGGTACGTGAGCCACACGAGAATTGCATGCTCGTCACCAGCTTTGTGCTCACGCTGTTGATCCTCTCCACGCCCGCCGCGTCGAGTGCTGTGTGTAAGACGTAACACAGACGCTTTTTAAACAAGCATGTGGAGGAAGCGCCCTTGTCACGGTCTGTGCTGAAGGCGCCTCCATTGCTGCGTGCGGGTTGTCAGCGACGAATGGGGAAGTCGTCAAGGGGGACGAGCAAGACGATGTATTCATTCATGGCTGCGTGTGCAGGGGGTAGTAGGAGGACTTTGAAGAGGTCAACTGCGATGTTTTCTGCCATGGCAGGTGCTACGCACGCCACATGAACAGACCGCAGTGGCGGTAGGGGCTTCAGGTCGGAGGACATGTTGGGCAGTGCCTTCGACAGAGTGTGACGCACGCCGACAGAACATCGCTTGCGACAAGTGGGAGCCCGACTCTGCCCCGGGCACCAGAGAAGCCGACTGTTACGTCGGCTGCTGTTTTCCGTCAATTGGTGCTGCTGCGAGCCGCCCCGCCGACGGCGGATGCCGCGTCTGCTCATCGCTCAGCGGCGTCCTCTGACCACCGCCCGACCACCGCCCACAGCAGTTCGGAAGCTGGGGCACAAGACAAATGAAATAAACGGCACGCGAACTGTCGCTCCACGCCAGGTGAAACAAGCAGCTTCGAAATGCCGTCTTCAATGGCACTTGCAGCACGCTCTGTCAGATGAAGGGTAGCCCCCCGATGCTGGAATGTGCATTTAGGGTTCTTTCGCTTTTCTCATACAGTTGAGCAAGCTGAGTCATTGTCAAGTGCCTGCGAAAATCCTGGCAAGATCGCTGGTGCAACGAGGGTCCAGGTCGCACTTGAGCCAGCTTGCGCATGCTCAATGTGCCATTGAGCATACGATTGACGGAGGCCACTCGGCAAGAGGTGCGAAAGCACTACTTCAGTAGCGCTTCCATGTCAATGTGCGTTCCTATCCATCGATGGGTCTCAGACAGATGGCCTTTGAGCGCGCGTGAGCTGTCTCGTGAGAGGCACCGTGTGCAAAATCGTCCGCGATCTCGCTCGTTGGCAAGATGCTCTGGCAAGCGTTCCGTTTTCTTTCCAGGATCGGTGACGATCGTGTCGGAGAACCCGTCGCTTTCCGCCATGGGTCGCTGTCCAGCATCCCACCCATCCCCCCTCCACACCGTCGTCCTCTCATTATCCTGTCGGGCCGCCCGTCTTCTTGTCATCCCCGTGCAGACCCATTACCTGCCGCCGCCGTTGTACTGCTCCAGTGCCGTGCCTTACTCATGGGTCTTCCGAAATGGCGATCACTGTCTCGTTTTCGTTGGCGGCCTTTTTCGGTGATGACACGTCGTGGACGACGACGCGAGGCTCCTCGCTGTACATCGCAGGTAAGTTTATATGAGAGCTACTGTGGCACGTCACTTTCTCGTTGCTCACAACGGTCTCTGTGCGTCGTAGTATCAACAGTGCGTGTCCTGTACGCTTTTTGTTTTGTGTCACAGGCTCATTCTTCCGCTCAGCACATGTGTCCGACAAACTGACTTTCGTTGCCTCTTTTTTTTGAATGGGAGAACAGGAGACGGTATCTCATCCTCATTACCCATGAAGCCAAAGTCCAACGAATATGGTGGCACCCACGCGCCTGTGGATGGCGGTGCGCACACCACCCGTCTTCTGCGACCCTCATCAACGTCGTCAAGGACGACAGGAGGGTGCTGACGACGGGGGTGATGCGAAAGTGCACGGCAATGGGATCCGAGCGGCAATGTCCTCTCATACAGAAGCTACAACTTGTTCGCAGGCGGTGCCTCGACCGCGTCTACCACGCACACGCTACCGGCAGCCCGGCAAACGCTTTCCTTCCACTCTGGGTGCAAGGCAGAGACAGCATCGAGGGAACCAATGCACTAGCCACCACGTGGTCGCCACATCAAAGCGCGGTGAGGACTAGGGTTCGAACATCTCCTGATGGTACTTGGGCTCTCCGTGACGTAGCGTGGCTCTGTGGAGCGCATGAGTCATCAAAGAGAACGAGATAGGTGGATGGTGAGGTCCCCCCGTGAGCTCCTCACCTAGCGATATTAGAGAGTTTTGGCAAGTAATCTGACGGTCGCTTTCGACTATATCTCGACTATATCTGGATGGACGGGGGGCACCGGAGTTTTACTTCCGTCGTGGACTCAAGTGAGTTTTGGCAAGTAAAATTCCGGTAATTCGACGGTGCTGTACACACCTGTGACACAGGGCGCGGCGCACCGCCGCCGGTGCGGTGATGCAGCCAGATGTGTGGTTGTGCGATTGCATTGTTGGTGAGTGAGAGCGTTGGGAGCATCGGTGTGCGTACAGCATACTGAGGTGTGTATGGTAGGGGTGGGGCAGGAAAGAGAGGGGTGAACGCGGCGATGACCCGCGGTGACAGACAGCATCGCGGGAGATAAATGCAAAGGCGAGGGAGTACATGACCAGCTGGGAAGCAGCGGCCTACCGCGAAGGGGCCGTGACCTGCCGCTCAGCTGGTGCAGCTACCGTACGTATGGGAACAAGTACACGCCCGAGAAAGAGGACGGGGAGGCTGTGCTGTGGCGCGCTGTCTGTCCGCACTTACCAGCAACACGCTGAGCGCGTAAAAAGAAGACTGTGTGGAAAGGGGGGGAGGGCGGGGCGGCGTTGGCTGGGGTTGGGCTGTGGGTCGGCATCGCGGCCCCAACGACGTGAGTGGCGGTGGTAAAAACAGAGCATCGCAGGGGTGAGGATGGGTGGCGCAGATGGGTAACAGGGGCACAGGACACCGCGCGGCAACGCAGCAGCTGTTCTGGGCCGCAAAGTCACCGGCTGGATGTGATCACCTGTTTTGCTGAGAAGGAGGCTGCCAGGCGGCCCCCAATGTACCGAATCGGGTCGTACCAGTACGTGTTCCGGCCGTGCCACCCCCCAGAAGAGCCCCGCAGGCTCGACACGCGGTCGAAATGCACCGCCGATGTACAGTCCGCTCGACTCGGGCCCGACGGTATATCCCGAGATTACCGTCGGGGACGGTCGGGAATTCCTGTATCTTGATGGTATCTCCGCAACGTGGCACGATGTACAGTCGAAAGACCGTCAAAGCGACCGTCGAGTTCCATGCCAAAACTCTCTATTCTGTATCCAGTACCTTCGTGCGTTTTATGAGAGTGATGTGTAACGATGACGTGTGCCGTAGTCGGCGTGCCGTTGTTCTATAGAGGCACAGGTCGACCAAGACACGGATTTGCGCGAGCGCTGTGCAGGTGCAGGCACAAGGTTCTCTCGCTATCCAGAAAAATCACGCGTCGTCCCCGGTGGCCGCAGTCCATCTCTTGGACAGAGGCAGTCCCGCTGAGCAAGCGACCCTCCTCTGCGGCCACCACTGTGCCTGCACCAATCGCCTCCAATCCGTCCTGGTCCTCAACCAGCTTCATCTCATTAGCCACGCAAACAGGAGGACGCTTCAATGCCACCCGCGTCGCACACCTCTCGCTCTGTGGCGGCCTCCCGCTTCCGCCCGCGTCGCGCGGGACGGCGCCGCGGCCCCGCGCCAGCACCAATGCTTGCTTGGAACCCTGTTACTGACGGGTGTGACGCGGTCGCGGCGGCGCTTTGGCACAGGCGTCGCCGCACTGGTGGCACACCACCCCGCCCTGATGAGCGTGGTGTCCTGAGGACGCGCCATCATGCTTCTGGACCTGGCTCTTCCACCAACCAAGTCGTGGCGCCTGCCATCATGGCCGTGGGTTTGACAGCCGATGCGGCTGCGGCAGCCAATGATGTGCTACAGGGCCCAGATTGCAGTACTGTCGTCAACGACGGGGCGCACATCATCTCGACTGATGCGAGTTCCACTGTCTTCGTAGCAGACGCTGTGGCGGCATATTGTGTTACCGCTACACTTCAGAAGCAGGAGAAGGCTTCAGCTGTGGCGACTGAGGAAGCCGCAGAGACTCTTCCACTGGCGACGTCTGCAACCGCTCCAGTCACGTCGCTGCATCCACGGGAGCTTCCTGTGCCATCGTCCGACCGTACGTAGAGCAGCATGAGTGAGCATACCGATGTCGCGCGGTCACAATAGTGGAGAAGTCGAATCGCCCCTTTTTTGCTGCAGCGCGTGTATGCATATTCAACGCCCGCACGGTTTACATCCAAGAACCAGCCAACGCATCTGTGGAAAGCGCACTAGAAAAGAGAAACTGATCCATAGTGAAAAGAAGAGCTAGAATCTACGAGGACGACAGATGCGTGGCCTCCAGCAGATCTGCAACGTCTCTATCGGTGTACAACGAGCACGCAAAGTCCCTCTTACGGAGGGCAACGTCTGCGCTCATGATGCTGGGACGTACGCTCCCAAAGTTGTTCAATGTCCAGCGCCCAATAGACAGCTTCTGTGTGATGGCCGAGTGCCCCTTGAGCCCACATCCCGCGCAAACAGCCGCGGAGACGCAGCCAGGATTGAAGCAAGGGCCTACCACAGCGAACGGGTGTTCCGCTGGAAGGTGCCTACGGCACTCGTGCTGCTTCAAAGGGCACGTGCGTGCTCCATGTCCCGGACGCCCAGGTGCCGGTTCAAAATGACAAATGGGGCACGTCATTTATCTGCTGCCGTTGCCGCCGATGCAGGGGGTCTGTTCATCCAAAAGACGCCATCATCCGAAAAAAGATCAACCAAAACCATTGCTCCGATAGGGCACTATGTTAGCTTCCCTCTCGAGCAGCAACACGCAAGACAACAGCATCTCATCAAGGGTGACCTCAATCGTATCGACCCCGAGCCAATGCGATCGGTCCCTCACAAGTGCGATACAACGAGCCAGCATGACATACACTGTTCTCAGCACACCGTGCCAGTCGCCGATGAGTACTTTGCACGGGCAGCGGGACACGGAGAGTACCTTGCACGGGGAGCGGGACACGTAGGAGTGAGAGGGGAAGAAGGTGCCCAGCACCGTGCTGTCACCGTCACGAGCGAGGAGGACGATGCGTGGCAGTGTCGCGCAAGCATGGACGATCTGGAAGCGTGTGGACACGCGGCCAGCGCCCAACGATCGTCCGAGCCAAAGACAAGATCACAATCGTGTTCACCCCGTGAGATCCCACTTCGGACGGCCGATGATGCTTGCAGAATGAGGTTCTCAATGCTACGAGACTCGAGCTTCCGTTCCCGTTTCCCGTCACAGTCATCTTGGGTTCCCTGACAGCAAACTCAGAGCCAAATTCGGTGTGAAGACACATGAAACGGGCGGCGTAGCCTCCCCGGCTGGTTGTCTCGGCACCCTGCAGCCTTTCTCGGGAGTAATCTGCACTCCGTCGGGGGTCATCCGCGCCCGGATCCTTCAGCGCGTGGGCAACAAACGAAGTCGTACAAGCTCTTTGTAGCAATGGGGATTTAGATCCGTCAATGCATCCCTGCTTTTGGGGTGTGGGGGTCTTCCTCTACAGCGACTCCGGAGGCGCCCGGAGCTCCCCTCCCATTGGCTTCCCCACTGGTGTCAGAATGTGGGACGCAAAGCCCCACATTGAGTGGCGTCTGGCTCGATTATACCCATGACTACAAATATGCGAGTTCACAGCTCTTCGGATTGTTTCCGAATTTCATCACGTGAAGGAGTTCTTCGACCTGTGCTGAATGGGCCCCAACAGTCTGACAACAACTGAGGGCATGTGCAGTGCAGAACCTTCATTGCTGGTGAGGCAACAAATGCTCGTGATGTGACATATGTCCAGTTCCTTCGTCATGAGTGGAGCAAAGTTGTACTGCCGGTTATTCATTCGGATTCGAAATTCTTGTGGCTTGACCTGTGCATCCAATTTCAAACTGGCAACTGATCTTCGATGAGAGGGGCGTTGAGAAGGGTGTGCGTGGAACTGTCACATGGATATTTTTTCATTGAACTCGCAGATATTGTCAATCGAGATGTTGTCGCATCCATCTGGAATGAATTTAGCAATTTGTCATCGCTTTCTCGTGGCGCTCCACGCCGCGCTCGCCTTTCTGTCGTCGAAGTCTGGGCATGCCGCGTCGCCTTCACCGGTGCAAGCCACCGTGACGGGGCTGACCAAACTGTCTCGGTGGAGTGCACCCTGCTGATCATGTTGAGGACTCTCGCGTGCTCCTTGCCGTCGTGTGGCATGCAGTCTGTGGCGACCCTGACGCACTTCTCGCCGCGCCGCCGTCCTGGTTGTGTGATATACTGCCTCGCCATCGTCACCCGGCGCAGCTCCGCCGGGGGCGCGCCGCGCCCCCTCCGTCGAGTCGGTCGTGTACGCGCTGCCGCCAAGGCAGTGTATCTCACACTTGCTGCGAGTTGAGTGGCCGCGCCCTCACAGCAGCCATGCTTCGCCAGTCACAAATGCTCGGTGGGGTCTATGTCATAGTGTCGTTCTGCTCGTGTCAACAGCGGCAAGTGCCAAGACATTAATGCAGTAGGAACAGGAGAGCAGAACTGCCATCAGGGATGTGGTACCTGCTTGTTCGCGTCACCATCACACTGCTCATCTTCGCTATCCACACTCCCATCCACATTAGCGCGCACTTCAAACGGAACCGGCCGAGGCCACGCAGCAGCGCTGGGTGCGTGATCGTTCATGGCAGCGGCGGTAGGCACTGACGGAAGTCGCCCCCCAACAGTGACAGGCACCTCTACGACTGTCAAGTTGAGAAATGAAGACGGCACGGCCGGTAGAGAGCGGCGTACGGAGTGAGGGTCAACTGCGGGGGATCCGCGCATATTGCGGAGCAAGAATGGATTGCGAGACAGACCGGCTGCGCCTTCAGGCTCCGCAGCTCCTTGTCCGCCTGCCTTATCCGCTGCACTGCCCCCGGCTTATTGTAGACCGGCAGCGACGCTCACATGCACCACTGCTGGTACCGGAGCGCCCGTCGCAGGTCCCGGAAGCTGCTCGTCTTGACGGAGGACGTGGTGGTGGGGCAGCCTACCGGCAGCCGTCAGAGACTTGTCGTCAGGAACATCGGATGCCACACCCCACACGCGGGAGAAGATCGTCTTGGTTTCGTTGCGGCGTATTCCTGTTATGTCGAAGTTGGGGCAGTCGGTGCCCATGCCAGGGTCGCCGTCCTGCGCAGCGGCAACGGCAGCGGCGCGACTGCGGAGGAATGATGACCGGTCCGCATCCTCCCGCATCTGCCGAATTAGCACCTTGTCACTCGCCTTGCCCACATGAGTCTGACAAAAGGCCGCAAAGAGGTCGTCAAGCCGCAGGAAAGGCCCCACTCTCGCGCAGGGTGGGGTGTAGGCCACGGGCGGTGGCGTTTTATACAGGCAGCAGTAGTGATAGACATTGGGACAGGTAGGCTCGAAACACCCAACCGTGGCGCCCTTGCCCACGCACACAGCGCATATCAGCCGCCGGCTCCGATAGTAGGCCGAAGATACGCCCACCAGCAGATTCGTCGTGTCGTGGTCGTGGTGGATGTCGGGTGCCCACCGCGCGCACACCGCGTGGATGTAGATCATCTTCGCTCTCTTGCCATTCTTTTACGGCCCAAGAATGGGCGACGCCAAGAACCCGCCAGTTCTGCTAACGGTGGGGCAGAAATCGCACATCAGCTCGTCCGCTTCCACGGGCTCCCCCATTCGATCAGCCTCTGCCGCTCGGTGCCTTGCCAACGTAGCGCTACCTTGGCCTTGGGTCCCGCTTCCATGGGCGACACCACCCTTGGCTCGCGCTTTACCCTTACCCTTGTAGGTAGGTGCGGCCACTGCCCGCGCATTTGCATCGGCTCGCGCTTCAGCTGCAGCTGCTGCGCGCCGCGAGCGCCTGCGTTCTTGTCTATTCCGCTGCCTTGAAGCCCTTGTCGATGGAAACTGGAGCGACGTCTCCCGCCACGTCTCGATTCTGCCGCCGACGGCTCCATGCGTCTTCTTGGGCACCGCTGAAGACGAAACACCCGGATCGAGTGACACTCCGCGAGACGCAGCTACATGGTGGCGAGGCACTCGGCTTGAAGCTCCCCCGGAATCACGTTTTTCGGAAGTAGACACGGCCCCAAGGGAAGGCGGAGATGGTGCTCGACGTGGTGATGCAGGTTGCGTGTCACGCCCGAGTGCGCAGGCGTGCGACGCGGTGGCACCTGCAACATGCGTGCCGACTGAAGGAGGAAGCACTGGTGCAGAAGGGTCAGGTCCTTGGGATGGACCCCCTACCTCAGCGGCCGTCAGTGCTGGAGTGTGCGGCGCCACGTCCTCGTCCGAGGAAATTAGCGAAATGTACACTATTGCTGCCGGGAACGACGTACGACTCATTGAAGCAGGCGGCCCTGGGGGCGGCGGCGTAGAGCTCATAGTTCTTGACACCCCGCTGCCGGCATAATCCCAGAGCGTGAAGGGGTAGGTGATCGTGCAGGCTGACCCAACTGAGGGCACAAGCCGTCGGTGACTCGTCCCCTGCCAAGTCCCAGAAATGACTCCACAGATGATCCGGGCAGTAGCGACACACATGAAACAGAAGGAATACCCCGGCGGACGGTCGATGCAGCCATCCTGTCTCGCGGCACGAGCTGACCGCCTGTGAGGGCGCTGTTGAGCTTCATCCAGAGATGTGCTCTAGCAGGCTGCGCAGGCATCTAGACGAAATCAACGGGCACCGAGCCAAGAGGAACTGCAGAAATTCATGCTGCCTACTGGTCCAGAGTACGGCCGCCACACGCGGTCGTAGCCGCCTGTCCAATGAAGTGCTGACTGCAGCACCTTCAAGACCCAATAAAGTGTACCATGGGTCAGGCCTGGTGCTCTTCTGGCGACGGAAACGGGTCTCCTGGTATTCTGCACTCCTGAAGAGCCACACCTGCTAGTCATGAGTCCTCATGGCCGGCGACCCGAGGCGCACTGAAGGGGCACATTGAAGGCCTCTGCCAACGTATTCACCACGAGTGAAGTATGTCTGCTACTGATCGCCACAGAATTCTGGCCCGTCTTGCGGGCGGGCGACACAACATGTTACGTCTGCCTGTTGAAGCGCCTGTGCAGAACTACGCAGTCACTTGTACGGAGGAACGGAGCGCTTCCGGGAACCGCACGCGGCTAGCCGTGTTGCTGGGCGCCCAGAGGCTCCAGGGACATTCCGAGAGAACAGGAACGTCGGGCTGAGCCACTGCCACAAACGGGCGAGGGACACCCACGCCCTCCATTTCCATGGGTCCTATGCGTGCGACGAGACATCAAGCAGCCCGCAGACACGAAGGGTGGGCACCGCCTGCGCATGCTGTTTGGCTTGGCGTGTCGATGCTCTGAGGAACACGCGTGAACCGACAGTCCAATGAAGTACCACCGCCGGCCCGTTTCCATTGTACCACCGCGCGCCCGTTGGGAATCAGATCGTCGCCGAGAAGGCGCATGAAAACTGCACAGCGGGCGCCGAGCGGATGGTGGTCGTCGTCGGCGACAAGACCAGCAACATTCCGTACCCTCGTGGCCAGGGATTGCGGCGAGATCGCCGCTGGATGGTCATGGGTCAATGTGGGAGGAAATATGATTTTGTTGGCAGTCCCAAGCGTGATCTGTGTGAGTTTGGTCTCGTGACAAGCCCGCCCTCCGATTCGACCACTTGGTTGAAAATCCGCAGCTGGACTCTCACCCATCACCGAGTCTCTTGATGAGTATGCTCGGGCTGCAGCATTCAATGGCTCCCGCCGTCATGGTGTTTGTCTGCCTTTGTCGTGGCGCCGACGAAACAAGGCCCTTGACGCGGCCTCAAGCAGCGTTATCGGTGGATTGATGACTTCGATGCGGCTCGCCCCCGATACCAGCATTGGTAGAGTCCCACCATTCGGGTGACTGCTGATCGTGTCGAGCTTTTCAGAACAAGAACAGGAAAGATGCGCCCTCGGAGAAGGTGGAACCTGCTTCTGGTGCTGGCCTCCTTCGCAACACACAAAGACTATGAGATAAAACACGAAGAAATATCAAACGTCCATGCAATGCATCGCCGATCGAGCCGCATGTGATCTACTGCCCGCTAGGCCCCGGGTCCGACGCCCCCAAAGCTGCCACTGCCGCGGCAACCAACGGCCCTCCGACACCGGATGCCGCCGCGGCCTCCGCCGCCGCCTTGGTCACCACGAGCTCGACGGCGCGTGCCATACTCGGTAGGGTTGCAGACCGCAAAGAGTCGGGCATAGCGGAGCAGAGCCATTCAGAGACCAGTGCAGGGGTCATCGTGCCCGATGTAAGCATGTAGCCTCGCACTTGCTTCTCAATTGCACCCTTGACAATGAGACCCGCCACCTCAGCATCCACGTCCTCCAGAAGGCACTGACACAGCTCCACTGAGACGGCGTGCGCATTGCGTAGGGGTGGCATGCCGCCAAAGTGAGGAGAGAAAAAGACCGGTAACGGGACTTCGAAGCGCTGGCGGGTGGTCGCCGGCCAGTCGCCGTTGCTGCTGCTCGCTGCAGCGACGGGGTCATCGACAACAATGACAGCTTCATTCTTGACCTTGTTTTCCCCTTGCCCTTCCTTCCCGATCGCATCGACGCGGCACCCTTCTCTTTGGCTGTGCCAGTCGAGCGACGCTGGCCGAGCGCGACCGCCGACGCATACCGGTCCGTCCGGATCTGCCGACCACCTACATGTGCACGCAGCGCCTTGAGCACACCGCCGCTGCCGGAGCCCCCACCCTTGCGCGCACCTTTGGCGGCAACCGCCGCGCCGCCATCGCTGGAGGAGTTGTCGTAGTCCGTGTCGTCATCACCCAACGAGTCGGGCGTGCTCTCGTCCATGCTGCTCTCCGCCGCGGCCGCGGCCGCATGTCCAGCCGCGACAGCTCCCAGGTGCGCATTGTCACATGCAGCTTCGAAGGAGGCCTTGTTCTTCGGGTTGAGGACGGCAGCGTCGCTGTTCATATCCTCGAGGACACGCACGGTCTCGTTGATGTCCAAGTTTTCCATGTTCGTGTTCCCTCGGATGCGAGACGTCATCACCCGCCGCTGGTGCGCATCGACAGCGGCCGCAGCGGCGACGCTGTGAGAGTTGTCCACCATGCTCTTGATGGACACATTGGTCATGAGGGAGCAGACAGAGTCGGCTTTGCAGAGCGCCTTTTTGCTCGGCTTGCGCACAACGCGACCATGGACGTTGATCTTCCACCGCCGGGTGTTCAGCGTCTGGGTGCCGTGCAGGTGCCCAGGAAAACCGCACGTGTTGCATTTGGACTTGTGCACGCAGCCAGCGCTCACGCAGTGGCCGGCCTCAAAGAACGGATGACCCTCGGGGAGGCTGCGGCGACACTCAGTCTGCCTCAGAAGACAGCTCCGAGCTGTGAGCTTCGGGCCGTTCGGTGGGCTCACGTAGTTGCACATGCTGCACCGCGTCATGCCGGCGAGAACGTTGTGCAACAGCAATGATGAACCACACTCCCCGTGGCGACCGTCGTGCTGGTGCGGCCGTCTCTTCCGCCGCTGCCGTTGACGCCGTCGCCGCCGCCGTTGACGCCGTCGTCACCACCGCAGCCGTTGACACCGTCGTCACCGTCGTTGACGCCGTCGATGTCGACGCGGATTTGACCAGCGTGCCGTCGCGGCAATGACGTGCTGCCCGGCGAAATGTGCCGCTGGGTGACTGACTGGAGCCTAATGATCCTGTTCTCGGCGCGCCCACACACTCGAGCACAGTATCTGAAGCTCCCACACTCGCGTGTATACAGAGAATGGCAATACCATGTCATCGCCACTGGGCCCCCGATCTCTGGCTGCAGTGCATCGGACCGACTGGCAACAACTCGGAGAGGCGGTCGTGCTCCCGAGACCCGCGGCATGTCGTCGTTCCGGACGCGTTGCCCTACAATTGGCTAAACGACCACTCTCGAACGAGTGGGCCGCCCGGGGGCCGCGCGCGAGACAAATCGGTCCATGAAGGTTTCTCGAAACTATTGCTCAACCGGGTTGGCCATTTATTAGCAAAGCACCATAGTCCGTGTTTCGATTGATATTTGTTCCCAATTCAACTCACAAACCCCGTGCAACCGATCGCCTCACGAGCCACCGGTCAGCTA
>Ga0209831_1002945_pt1 | contig 14441 bp, 15 predicted proteins | sample Maine_Asex4_meta_FD_187451 | JGI IMG/M metagenome (GOLD analysis project Ga0209831, IMG submission 187451) | Marine algal microbial communities from Maine, USA - Maine_Asex4_metaG (SPAdes) (version 2) | ecosystem: Host-associated > Algae > Red algae > Unclassified | place: Maine, USA | collected...
CAAAGCATACGGTTTGGAGAGAGAGGTTATTTGATTTTTTCATATTGGTAAAGGATTGAGGTAACGGGTAATAAGCTGTTGGCTGTTGGCTATTGGCTATTGGCTGTTGGCTGTTGGCTGTTGGCTTCTCTTTATTCGTGAAGATGAAACTACTTTATTAATTGTCGGGGTTTAACTATTGCCTACGGGACTAAAAATAACTGGACATGTTGATCAACGTAGGAACAAGGCATTGCCTTGTTCCTACGTTGATCTGTTAACTTAAATTTCTCTACCGTCTTTTTTGAGTTTTTCAAATACTTTAGAAGACGATACCTGTGCGTTGGAAGGACCGATCAAATAATCACGAATCACGAATCAACTGTTCTTAATGTCCAGGAAAAAATTAACAATTTGAAATACATACTAATTTAGTACGCGAACCAATAACCAAACTTGGCTAAAGTCCAGCTAAGGAACAACGATCTAATAGATTCAGAATTATGACTAATATTTTTTGTGCCTAACTTCGTTTAAAATACGCGCCATAGCTACGGCTATGTCTGTGTTTTTTAACTCGTTATACACAAAAACTACCTACTCAAAATTTCTTAATCTATTTAATCCTTGTTCCTAAGCAATGTTGACCAAATATAATAAATAGTAGCTATTTTTGTAGAAGAAAACTGTAAACATAAACTTTAAAATATTATTCGCTAACGCTGAACGATTAATCGCTGCAGTCGTTTGTGATGGTACAATACTAAATCCATGAATGACTTTATCCCTTTATTTCCCTTAAGTATGGTGGTATTTCCCGGAGAAAACCTCAATTTACATATCTTCGAACCTCGCTATCGACAGTTAATCCGGGAGTGCGAAGAAAACAAGATAACCTTCGGTATTCCAGCTTATATTGACGATAAACTTATGGATTTGGGTACCGAGGTTCGATTGAAAAATATCCACAATATCCATCCCGACGGGAAGATGGACGTGGAAACCGAGGGTATCGGAATTTTTAAAATTCATACCTTCTACCGGGAGGTACCTAATAAGTTATATGGTGGTGCGGATATTGAACGAATGGAGAATGATTTAAAAGGAAATTCTCATACGGCTCATCGGATCTTAATGGCAGCAGAGGAGCTTTTTGATTTGCTGTCAATTAAAAAAGCAGTACCGAAAGATGCCAGTGATTTTTCAGTTTACGATTTGGCGCACCACGTTGGATTTTCTCTTGGTCAGGAATATAATTTTTTGTGTATTCCTACAGAAATGGAAAGGCAACAATTTATGTTGAAGCATTTAGAGGAATTAATTCCGGTGGTGAAAGAAACGGAACGCCTCCGAAAAAAAGCCAGCATGAACGGGCATTTCAAGCGGATGATTTCGCCGGGGGATTTGTAGGTATTCGTTGATTTTATCTTTTCTAATAGCTATGCTGCAACCTATTTAGCTAGCTATTGTTTTATCAGTCTGTTTAACCAAGGGAGAAAAGACGGATATAACTCCTCAAAATCATATTTACTTGTCATACGATGTCATCATTGCGGGAGGAGGCTTGGCTGGCCTGGTGAGTGCGTTGCACCTTTCACAAAAAGGTCTGCAGGTATTATTAATTGAAAAACATACCTATCCCAAACACAAAGTATGTGGTGAGTATATTTCCAATGAAGTATTGCCCTATCTGGTTTCCCTGGGATTTGATCCCTTTGAATTTGGTGCAAAAAAAATTACTGATTTTACCCTGAGTACCCCCGGCAGTCGATCTATTAGCACCACTTTGCCACTGGGCGGCTTTAGTATCAGTCGTTATTGTATTGATTCAGAATTGGCCAAAAAAGCAGCTGGACATGGAACCAAAATTCACCACGCCATCATCACTGACATTCAATTTTCTAAAAATAAATTTACTGTTTTTACCAATAAAAGAGAAAACTTTACCGCTGAACTCGTCATCGGTTCTTTTGGTAAGCGTTCCAACCTGGATATAAAACTAGATCGTGCTTTTATTAAAAAAGCTTCTCCTTTTCTGGGGGTAAAAGCACATTATAAAGGCGATTTTCCAGAAGAGGCGGTCGGTCTACATAACTTTCCGGGAGGTTATTGCGGGATTTCAAAAGTAGAAAATGATCACATCAATATTTGTTATATTGCAGATTATAAGTCCTTCAAAAAATACAGGAATATTGATTCGTTTCAAGACAAAGTATTGAGTCGGAACAAATTTCTCAAAAAAGCTTTTAAAGATTATGAAATGGTTTTTGAAAAGCCATTGACAATCAGTCAGGTTTCTTTTTCGGCAAAAAATCCAGTGGAAAATCATATACTGATGGCTGGAGATGCGGCGGGAATGATTCACCCATTAGCTGGAAATGGAATGGGCATGGCGATTACCGCAGGACAAATGGTTGCTCAATTAATTTTGGAATATAAAGCGGGTAAAATAAAAACCCGTTCTGAACTAGAAAAAAAATATGCGAAAATTTGGCAAAAAGCATTTAGCCTGCGACTGAAATCTGGTCATATCATCTCCCGACTATTTCGGCTTGGTATTTTTTCGGAAGGCATTCTAATATTCTTAAAATTATTTCCTTTCTTACTTCCACAGATTATTAAACGTACTCACGGAAAAAAACTAAACCCTGTATGAGCTTTTGGAAAGACACAACCTACCGTAGTGAAGAGACGGAAATCATGGACGACCTCGATATGGGTGGCCCGTTGGTGATAGATGCGCTGGATCACCTGGCGACCATCAATAAATGGTTGGGCGGTAACCTGGTAACGATAAACGGAATAGAGAAACTACTGAAAAATCACGCAAAAAATGAAGAAGTCATCATTCTGGATTTGGGTTGTGGCAACGGAGACATGTTACGACAAGTAGCTGACTTTGGTAGAAAACGTGGCTATAATTTTAAATTAATTGGTATTGATGCCAATCCGACAACCGTTAATTACGCCAGAGATTTATCGCAAAATTATCCAGAGATCAGTTATAGCCAACAAGATATATTTTCCAAAGAATTTCAAAGTGTAGCGTACGATATCGCTCTCTGCACCTTATTCTTACATCATTTTAAAGACGATTTTATTTTAAAATTTGTGGAAACATTGACCCGAAATGCTCAAACCGGAGTGGTCATTAATGATCTCCACCGGCATCCTTTGGCTTATATTTTATTTCAATTATTATCTATTTTCATCAAAAATCACGTAGTCAAAACAGATGGATTAATTTCTATTCTACGTGCTTTTAAAAGACAAGACCTGGAAAGGTACGCAGAACATGTTTCGTTTAAAAGTACCATTAAATGGTTTTGGGCATTCCGATTCCAATGGATCATCTGGAAGGAATGTTGATAAAATAAATTAAGACACTACACTTCCTCTTTGTCCATCATTCCAAGAAAACTACTAAATAACAACCTCAATTAAATGTCTGTAAAAATCACCTCCGTTGCGACCGAATTACCTCCATATTCAAGGACAACAAAAGAGATCATTCCCTTTTTAAAAGTCTGGATGCACGGTCAGGAAGATCGTTTTCAAAGAAAAGTAATTAAGTTGTTTGAAAATGCTGCTGTGGACAAACGCTACTCTATCATGGACGCGGACGAGGTTTTTAATAATACTTCTTTCGAAGCAAAAAATGCCGTTTACAAAAGAGAAACCATCAAACTAGCAGAAAACGCGCTCACCAAAGCATTGAACAAAGCAAAACTAAGAGCAACGGATATTGACTTTATCATCACGGTGAGTTGCACCGGTATTATGATTCCATCCGTGGACGCGTATCTGATCAATCGATTGGAAATGAAACAGGATATTGTCCGACTTCCCGTTACCGAAATGGGTTGTGTGGCAGGTATCTCCGGAATGATTTACGCGAATAATTTTTTAAAAGCAAATCCTGATAAACGAGCGGTGGTTCTGGCTGTAGAGTCTCCAACCTCTACTTTTCAACTCGATGATTTTTCAATGGTGAATATTGTCAGTGCGGCGATTTTTGGAGACGGCTGTGCTTGTACGATTTTGTCTTCTTACGAAAACGAGGAGGGTCCAGAAATTATCGATGATGCGATGTATCATTTTTATGATGCGGAACATATGATGGGTTTTGAATTAAAAAATACAGGATTACAAATGGTACTGGACAAGGAAGTTCCTGAAAAAATTGCGGAGCATTTTCCTAAATTTACACATCCTTTTTTGGCCCGAAATAATATGACGATTGAGGATGTTGATCACTTGATTTTTCATCCGGGTGGAAAAAAGATTGTACAGACCGTGGAGCAACTTTTTGGAGCTCTAGGTAAAAATATTGATAATACGAAAGCGATTTTAAAAGAGTATGGCAATATGTCGAGTGCAACGGTCTTGTATGTGCTGGAAAGATTTATGGAGCAGGGTGTGGAAAAAGGCGCGGTTGGATTGATGCTTAGCTTTGGACCGGGATTTACGGCGCAGCGGTTGTTGTTGAGATGGTAGGTTGTTTAGTTTAAAATCAAACTATTTATGTACAGTTTATAAAAAGGCAATGGTGAAAGATTTTTTTGATAAAAATGAGTGGGCAATTATTTTGGGTGCCTCTAGTGGGTTGGGATTAGCAACGGCCAGGAAACTGGCGCATCATGGAATGAACTTGTGTTTGGTCTATCGGACAAGACGGTCGGATCTCCCGGCAATAGCGGATGCTTATCAAAAGTTAGTAAAGGAATATGGGATTCAGTTGATTCATTTTAATGTAGATGCGATCAAGGTGGAAAAGAGAGATGCGGTGTTAAATGCTCTAAAGCAAAATTTGGGAAAAAACGGAAAGGTCAAAACGTTGGTGCATAGTATCGCAAAGGGAAATTTAAAACCAATGCAATCTACCGACACCACAGAATTGGCCAACGATGATTTTCATTTGACAATCGAAAATATGGCGATTAGTCTTTACGACTGGACAAAAGCTGTTTTTAAAAACAATTTATTTGCTAAAGATGCAAGAGTAATAAGTTTTACCAGCGAAGGAAACACAAAGGCCTGGCTTAATTACGCTGCCGTTTCCGCGGCCAAGGCCGTACTCGAAGCACTAACCAGAAATATTGCCCTGGAATTTGCCCCATATGGCATTCGTGCGAATTGTATCCAAGCCGGCGTAACGGATACTTTTTCTTTTCAGTTAATTCCGGGAAGTGCGGAATTAAAAGCACACACGCTAGAACGAAATCCATTCAAGCGGTTGACTACGCCCGAGGATATCGCTAACGTCGTTTATTTACTCACCAAAGACGAAGCGGCCTGGATTACCGGAGCAGTGATTCCCGTCAACGGTGGCGAACATCTTAGCTAGAAAACTCTAACATGACTATAGAAAAAATCAAATCATTCCTCCCCTATCAGGATCCTTTTTTATTTGTGGACGAACTGCTGAGCGTGGATGAAAACGGTATCAGAGGAACTTATACCTATTCCGAAACGGCTGATTTCTACCGAGGTCATTTTAAAAATAATCCCGTAACCCCAGGTGTAATTCTGACCGAAACCATGGCGCAGATCGGATTGGTGGCTTACGGGATTTATTTATTAAATTTGACCAATACAACCAAGGATCTGACCCGTGCGCAGGTGGCACTTGTTTCTACAGAAATGAGTTTTTTTATTCCGGTTTATCCAAATGAAAAAGTCGAGGTCGTGAGTAAAAAGGAGTATTTTCGATTTAATAAATTAAAATGCAAGGTGGAAATGTTTAATGCTAAAAAAGAATTGGTTTGTCGGGGGAAGATTGCGGGGATGCTAGTGCCTTCGGCACTAAGTTGTTGATTAGTTAATCGGTGGATCAGTCACTTAGTACGCAATGCGAACGTAACCATCTTGGTTGCGCTCTTACATCAGGATTACCTAAAATTTGACCGACTACTGATTAACCAATAAACTGATTAACAACTATTTACAAATAGTATACTTATTTATGAATTTTAAATTACTTTATTAAACACCATGAAATAAACACACCATCAGATCTATCAAGCACCCTTAACCTTTATACATAGAAATTTAGTTCCGAAAGCACTAGTGCCAAAGCACCAGCAATAAAAATTTAAAAGAGAAACAATGAAAAGCAGAGTGGTCATTACAGGGATGGGCGTGGTTGCACCGAACGGTACAGGACTGGACGCATTTACCACGGCGCTCAAATCCGGCACTTCCGGAATCGAATTTTATCCGCATCTTAAAGACCTCGGATTCTCTTGCTGCATCGGTGGCATTCCCAATATTTCGGAAGAAAAAAAGCGGGAGTATTTTACAGAATTACAACTGCGAAATTTTAACAGTGCCAGTATTCTTTACGGATGTATTGCGGGGGTAGATGCCTGGAAAGACGCAGGTCTGGAGATAACAGATCGAACGGATTTTGAAAGCGGAACCATTTTTGGAGCGGGCACTTCGGGCGTCGAAAGATTTCGGGAAGCTATTTATGGGGTAGATGACCACAAAGTAAGACGACTGGGTAGTACCGTGGTTGCGCAAACAATGGCCAGTGGTGTGAGTGCTTATCTCGGTGGAATGCTCGGCTTGGGAAATCAGGTCACTACCAATTCTTCGGCCTGTACAACGGGTACCGAAGCTTTGCTAATGGGCTACGACAGAATACAATTAGGAAAAGCAAAACGAATGTTAGTCGGTAGCAGTAGTGAGGACGGGCCGTACGTCTGGGGCGGTTTTGATGCAATGCGGGTACTTACCCGCCGACACAATGAGTCGCCCAAATCGGGTTCGAGACCGATGAGTGCCACGGCATCCGGCTTTGTACCGGGCAGTGGCGCAGGGGCGCTCGTACTGGAATCGCTGGAAACTGCGCAGGCGAGAAATGCGATTATTTACGCAGAGATCATCGGTGGATCCGTTAATTCGGGCGGACAGCGGAACGGCGGAACGATGACTGCACCTAATTCGGATGCAGTACAGCGTTGTATTAAGGAAGCGATAACCGACGCTGGAATCGCAGCGGTAGATATTGATACTATTAATGGTCACCTGACGGCCACCATCAAAGATCCTGTGGAAATCCAAAACTGGGCAACAGCATTGCAGTTGAGTGGTACAGATTTTCCTTATATTAATGCCTTAAAATCCACGACGGGACATTGTTTATCTGCCTCCGGCTCTATTGAAAGTGTGGCGAGTGTGTTGCAAATAAAAGATGGTTTTATTTTTCCTTCTATCAATTGCGAGGATCTGCATCCGGAGATTGAGGCGTTGATTGGCCACGAAAAGATACCACAAAAGACGATCCACCAATCGGTTAATATTGTAGCCAAAGCCAGTTTTGGGTTTGGCGATGTGAACGGTTGTATTATTTTTAAAAAATTTGAATTATGAGTAATAACGAAAAAATGCTGGCAGATTTAAAAACTATTATACAACCTTATATTCAAAACCAGGAAGCTTTTGATAATTTGACTGAAGAGACAGATTTTATTAATGACTTGAAAATAAATTCTGCTAATCTAGTGGATATTATTCTGGACGTGGAAGATAAATTTGACATCGAAATTGACAATGATTCCATGGATCGTATGCTCAATGTAAAAGCAGCACTGGAAGTTATTCAGGAAAAAACAAGCGCCCTTTAAAGTGATCGGAAATGATATCGTCGATTTAAAAGAAGCCAGTTTAACCTCTAATTGGGAGCGACCTGGTTTTTTGAATAAAGTATTTTCTCCGGAAGAACAGCGGCTTCTCCACACATCGTCCAACCCTTTTCAAACTGTTTGGCGAATGTGGAGTATGAAAGAGAGTGCCTATAAATTTTATTTGCAAAAAACTGCGACGCCAATCAAAGGTTTTTATCCAGCCAAAGTAATTTGTGAATGCTACTCCCCTACCCACGGTCAGGTTACCATTCAAGGACTGGTTGTAGAAACTACCTCTATTATTCATCCTGAATATATCTTTTCGACTGCTTTTTCTGATGTAAATATTCCGACGGAGACAGCTATTTTTTTTCTATCCGAGAAAAATTACCAATTCCAAACTACCTTTATCCGGGATAAATTACTGGATTTTTTAGTGCAAAAAAAGCAACTGAATAAAATAGACTTAACGATAGAAAAAAACCAGCATAATATTCCTGAAATTTTCTACAAAAAAAAACCATTACCTATTGCCTGTTCGCTAACGCACCATGGAAATTACGGTGGATTCTCCCTTTCATCGATTTAATAAATTAAAATAATGATCAAGGATTTTATCGCTTATGCAAAGAAAAAACTAGACGTTGACAGACGCTTGATTTTAGTTTATATCGTTGTCTATTTTCTTTGGGGAATGGGCATGAATGAATTCGGTTCGATGGTAAAAATCGCACGATTTACCTATTGGTGGCAAGTCATTACAGTTTACCTTTTGTATATGGTTCCGATTTCCTTGATCTTGCGCAATCTGCCTTTTCATCAGCAGTACGCCTACGGTCTGGTGACGATGGGTTTGTTAGAGTTTGGTGGTTATGCACTTCAGTCTTCTTACGCTTATCCTGATAATTTACTTGACCAACTCTTTAACATTCGAAATTTCAGTTTAGGAATGGCCTTGTTTTTTGCATTGTATTATCCGGCGGGCAACTGGCTTTGTGGTAAAATTTATAAAATTATTTTTTCGGATGCCCACGCGTAATAGGGGTTGGCTGCACGACCGCAGCTCCGAGCAGGAACATTTAGATGTTCATCCGTTTTCTGGCGCCATTAATCGAAAAAAAGCAGATAATTTCCTAAATTGTCATAGAATACAGTACGAACCAACTTTGACAACCAATGAAATTTAATCTTTCTCATATTAGCTCCACAGATAATTTGGCACAAGTTCCCGTAGCTTTAAGGGTACTCTTAAAAACTCCCGCTTTTATAAAAAAGCACCAACTCTGGAAAGGATTCTTCGATCACAAATGGATCATAGTCGTCACTATCCTGATTATGGGTACCCTATCGGTAACACTCTACAATGATATTCATGATTATTTTGCCCCGAATAAAATAGCCATAGATATAGAGATTCCTACCGAAGGCTTTGATGTTGGTATCAAAGCATTGGAAAACGCGGCGCTTAGCTTACCGGAAGAATCAAGAGAAAATCTGCTGCGAGGTAAAAAAACTTTGTCTGAGACGAAAGAGAAACTGGAAGAAAATCATAAACCGCTCTTTTCAGGTAGTTATAAATTTCTGATTCTAATATTTTTAGAAATTCTGATTTTTCATTTCGCGGTTGGCACCAATAATATTCTAAAAAATGAAAATCGTATTTTAACTGTAAAAGAATTTTCCCGTGCTCAAATAAGAATGATCAAAGTGATGGCTCATAAATGGATTTTTGGTTTACTCATTTATATTTTTGTTTCCGTTGTTTTTGGGATTCTGGGTTTATCCAAAATGACCAATTTCATCATGTTTTTTGTCTACAGTTTTTTTCTGGGATTTGCATTCCTGGACAATTATCTGGAGCAGTATCACTTTTCAATTAAACGTAGCTCTATACGTATTCAAACCCATCTTGGTGCAGCCACGACTTTTGGGATTCTCGCCAGTGCCGGTATGAGTATTCCAGTAATTGGCCCCATTCTGATCCCGTTTATTTTTGCGGTAGCAGCTACGATTTACGGACATGAGGTGGAAATGCAAAAGGAGGTCGTGATGGCGTAGTTTTGGTATAACCAGGACTTTCGAGAAAACATAGTTTTAAACGGTACAGTTTCAGATATTTCTTTAATTTTGGAAGTTCAGGAATATTAGGGATGAGAATTAAATAGATCAATCCATTCCCAAAGGAAATTTTCAAAAATGAATACAAAAAAACAAGTCCGTTTTACCAATTTTAAGGTCTCAATTGAAGCGATACCGCTACCAGAGAAATTCACTTTCCCTTTTTATTATGAAACACATCCTCTGGCTAAAATAGCAGCCGAACAATTACAGCACTATTTAGAAAAACAGGAACCATCATTTCATAATTTTGGTATTAAAAACCCAGATACGCCCGATGCAGTAGGTAAGATGTTTGGTGTTTTAGTAGTAAAGAATAAAGCGGGTGAAATGGGTTTCCTTTCAGCTTTTTCGGGTAAAATGCTGGGTAAAAAAACACCGGACCTTTTCGTTCCAAATACTTTTGATGCCTATCCCGGTGGGGAATTTTATATAGATGGTTCAAAAGAACTAAATGTCATGACGGCCCGAATTGAGCGATTGGAAAAAAATCCTGAATTATTAAAATTACAAAATATTGTAGAAAAAGAAAAAGAGCTTGTTAACCAAAAAATCCATCGGTTAAAATCAGCACAACGGGCCGCCAAAGCGGATCGCAAACATCGTAGAACTATCGGCAAAAAAAAATTGTCAGCCGAAGATTATGAGCTACTTTTGGACACCCTCGGCAAAGAAAGTATTGCCAAAAGAAATCAAGTGCGCGATGTCGAAAATCAACTTCTTTCTGAATTAAACGAAAAATCTATTCCCCTGCTAAAACTGGAAAATGAAATTGCTGAATTACGGAACGCCCGAAAAGAAAAATCGGTAAAATTACAAGATGGACTATTTACACATTATCGTTTTCTAAACATTCTAGGTGAAAAAAAAAACCTGCACGAAATTTTTGCCGACCTGCCTAAACCATCCGGCGCCGGAGAATGTGCCGCACCCAAGCTGTTACAATATGCGTTTATGCATCAACTGACACCGATCGCCCTGACAGAATTTTGGTGGGGAAAATCTCCTGCTTCAGCTGTACGTCTTCATCGCCAGCATTACCACGCTTGCATGGGCAAGTGCCAACCCATTCTCACCCACATGCTAGCGGGTATGGAAGTAGACAAAAACCCACTGCTGGTTAATCCGGCTCGCGAAAAAGATTTACCAATTATTTTTGAAGACGATCAAGTAGTTGTGGTTAACAAACCTTCCGGGCTGCTTTCTACGCCTGGTAAATTCATTCCGGACTCCGTACAAAATCGGATGCACCAACGGTATCCGGAAGTAGACGGGGCGATGATTATTCACCGGCTGGATATGCATACTTCGGGTATTTTATTACTCACCAAAAATCCAGAAAATCATAAATTTCTACAAAACCAATTTATCAATAGAACGATAAAAAAAAGGTATATTGCATTGCTTCAGGGAGTGGTCAAGGGAGAGGCGGGACGAATTGATTTACCGTTACGGACCGACTACGATAATCGACCTCACCAAATAATTTGTTACGAAGATGGAAAATCTGCCGTGACGGATTGGGAAGTAATTGATAGAACCGATACGCATACAAAAGTTTACTTTTATCCACTCACCGGGCGTAGCCATCAATTGCGCGTTCACGCGGCGCATACATTGGGCCTGGGCTGTCCGATTGTCGGTGATGATCTTTACGGAACAAAAGCAGAACGTTTACATTTACACGCAGAACGTTTGGAATTTTATCATCCGGTGACAAGAGAACGGATATTGGTGGAGGTAGCGGCGGAATTTTAGTGCACAGAATAGATTTTATTCTAAAATAGATTTATATGATACTTGCGGCCATTGACATCGGATCCAATGCGATCCGCCTACAAATTATTCGAGTAATTCAGGAGGAGAATATGGTTAGTTTTAAAAAACTACAATATTTACGATTTCCGTTACGGTTGGGAAAAGATGTTTTCAAGAATGGAATTATTAGCGAACCAACTAAAATAAAATTTGAAAATTTGATGCGTACGTATAAGTTGCTTATCAACTTATACGAAGCAGATGCTTATACTGCCGTAGCTACTTCTGCGATGCGAGAAGCAGAAAACGGCCTGGAAATCGTGACGACCATCGGCACCTATTTTGATTTGAAAATAAATATTATCTCCGGCAAAGAAGAAGCAGAGATGCTAAGTAAAGCCATCGTTCCTTATCTGGATAATAAAAATTATATTCATATTGACGTAGGAGGCGGAAGTACAGAATTGAATTTATACAGAAATAAAAAGAAAATAAACAGTCAATCTTTTAAAATCGGTTCTGTTCGTACTTTAACAACAACACAGCGAAAAAACATATTTTCTGATATGAAGACCTGGTTGAATCAAGAAAAAAATATTGTTGGTACGCCGATTATTGCCGTTGGAACCGGCGGAAATATTAATAAATTATTTAAACTTTCTCACCAAAAAAATAGTAACAATAATAGCATTAGTCTGACCGAATTAAACGCATTACGTGTGTACGTTAATGAGTTTGACTATGAAAAACGAATTAGTATTCTAAAGTTAAATCCTGACCGCGCAGATGTTATTGTTCCCGCTGCCGAAATTTACGGCAAAGCCATGAAGTTGACTGGAGCGGATTCGATCATAGTTCCCGGGGTCGGATTAAAAGATGGTTTGCTTTATACTTTATTTGAGAAAACAACAAATGAAAATATTGCCAACATCCAATTTCTGGAACCGTTTTAAAAACCAAAAATCGACTGAACAATACCCGTCCTTCCCTGTTTGTCAAATAGTTAAAAAACGTTGAATCTGTGATGTTTTTTTGCCCCATTTTTCAATCCAGCCCTACCTACACAAAATAATTGTATGGCTTCAAAACATAATCAATGGCTCAGAAACCCAATAACCGTCTAGATGGTCAAACTTGTATTGTAACCGGAGGAAATTCCGGAATTGGAAAAGCGGTCGCGCTGGCAATGGGGATGGATGGCGCCAAAGTGGTCATTAATTATTATTCTGATAAAACAGAGGCGGAAGAGGTCGCCCACGATATTTCGCAGATGGATGGCGAGGCCGATGCCATTATTCACAAGTGTGATGTGAGCAAGGAAAAACAGGTAACCGCCATGTTTAAAAAGACCATTAAAAAATTTGGAACGGTAGATATTCTGGTAGCCAACGCAGGAATTCAAATCGATGCTCCTTTCGAAGAAATGGAATTAAAACAATGGCAGCGCGTCATCGATGTTAATTTAACTGGACAATTTTTATGCGCCCGCGCAGCGATCCGGGAGTTTTTAAATCGCGGTATGCGTAGCGATATTTCTTGCGCTTTGGGAAAAATTATTCACATGAGTTCCGTACATGAAATAATTCCCTGGGCGGGACATGTTAATTATGCTGCCGCAAAAGGTGGACTGATTATGCTGATGCAATCCCTGGCACAAGAATATGGCAAACAAAAAATTCGAGTAAACAGTATTGCTCCCGGCGCGATCCGTACGCCGATCAACGAATCGGTCTGGAGTAGTAAATCAGGGATGCGAAATTTAAAAAAATTAATTCCTTATGATCGAATCGGTGAACCATCCGATATTGGTTCGGTAGCAGCCTGGCTGGCTTCGGATGAATCTGATTACATTACGGGCACTACCTTGTTTGTGGATGGCGGGATGACTTGCTATCCCGGATTTACGGAAAACGGGTAGAGAGATAGAAAGTTTGGAATGCTTCACTTAGCTTGACTTTACTATTTTTATTAAACAGTAGATATTTACATTAAGCATTTTTCTTTTTATAGTTCATTTTTTTGCAGAAAAAAAACGAAACCCCGCCTGACTGACATCAGTCGGGCAGGAAAAAATCTGCCGCCTGTCGCATTTTTCCCTGTCTGACTGGTCATCCAGGCAGGGAATTCGCGGTCCCGCCCGCTTAGCGGTTCATTCACTTCTCGCATTGTCATGCTCGACTCTTCGAGATCGTTCATTCATTAATAAAAATTCAAAGCGAATAAACTCGCATTATAAATTTTCTATTATTTAACATGTTGGTTTATCGAACTTTGTGTTTTAATTAAATTTATCTTTGCTCACACTATCGCTTTCGCTGTGCTCTCACTTAACGTATTGTCATACGTTACCCTCCGGGATCGTTCGTTTATACCGAATGGAAAAAAGCTCAAGGTCGGAGGGGTTCGTTTAAAGCAAGAATTATTTCGTTCATCAAGTAAAGTTTAGAAAAATACTAGTTTGAAAACATCATAACTTTTAATAACCATATTTTTAGCGCTTATTAATAGTTTAAATTTTTTATTAAAAACCAATTAAACTACTTCCATTTTGTAGTAGTATTTTTAATGTTAAATAACTGATGATCAACATTTTATTTTTTCAATGATGTAGTTTTTCTTTGTTTAATTCAGCTGCACAAAGTAGTAAAGTCGAGCTTAGGAATGCAAAATTGTTTTGTTATGCAATTATTATTTCTAATAAAATTTATACTTTTTTTTAGAAAAACAAAACACGAATGAACATCCAGACAGGTTACTCGTTACAGAGACATTGAATAACAATAAAAACTTTCATCATGAATAATCAAGATCAAGTAAGCAAATTAAACGAATTAATAACTGCTAATTATGATGCCGAGGCAGGGTATAAACAAGTAGCAGAAAGAGCAGATCATGCAACATTAAAAACGCAATTTACAAACTATGCCCAGCAGCGTTATGATTTCGGTCACGAGA
>Ga0209831_1002946_pt1 | contig 14440 bp, 15 predicted proteins | sample Maine_Asex4_meta_FD_187451 | JGI IMG/M metagenome (GOLD analysis project Ga0209831, IMG submission 187451) | Marine algal microbial communities from Maine, USA - Maine_Asex4_metaG (SPAdes) (version 2) | ecosystem: Host-associated > Algae > Red algae > Unclassified | place: Maine, USA | collected...
CCACGTGGTCCTCACCGATCGGTATTTGGCGTGGGTCGGATGACCCAGATAGCCACAAATGGGTTCCAAATGTGGGTAACGGCTGCTACGTGGCACGAAACGTGTCCTCGAACCACGCCGCCGACCCACATTTGACTTGCCGACACTCTCTATTGCCGCAGAGACGCCGCCGACGCTCCGCCAGGTGCTGGAGCCCCGGCGGCAGCAATAACACCGCCGACGCCACCGTGGCTGCCGCCGCCAGGTGCAAGTGCCCCGGCGGCAGCAATGCCGCCAGCTGGTGTCCCACCGCTCTCCCCTTCCCCATCATCTGACCCGCCGCCAGCATCGCCACCTACACCACAGTTAGTCCCACCATCACCCCCCACCGCACGTCGACGGGGACTCAAAAAGTTGCTACGTCGACTCTCTACAAGGGGTTGTCAGGATATGGTTTTTGGGCCGTAATAGAATACGGATACATGCTGATCCTTCGTGTCTGACTGCGGATAACTCCCTCAGCTGAGATCCGGAGCAGGATATCTGCCTCCGGAACCGGATGTTTGAGAAGATCATATCCGTATCCGGATACGATTGTTGAATCCGAATAAAATCCCCCAAGTCCGACGGACTGCTCAATTAGAGCCCAAGAAGGACGCCATCCAGCCGTTACTCGAATGCTAGATGGACGTCGGTACGACTTGAAATCCGCATTTGATTTCAACGCCCCAACGGGCGCCGTCGAGGTGGTTCCCCGCCATTTGTGTAAACTGACGCCAGAATGACCGTTCTGAATCTCGTGTTACACTCTGACAACAACGCAATTGGGTCGAGTCGCGCGATTGAACGGTTCCATTCGGGTCAGGCTGAATCGCCGCTTGTCGCTGCCAAATGTTTGGACATTAATCCCGGGATTCTTGGAACTCGAAAAGAGTTATTGACTATGTTTAGCCAGAATTCTCCAGGCGCGCGAAGCCTCATAATCGTATATGTCCCTGTATGCTGACTGTCATATCTGGGATACGGATCCGATATAATCTCGCAATTTCTGTCGGACAGGATAGATATATCCTCTCCTCCTTTTCTCCTGATGCATTTTCGATAAGCGGGTCCGGCTCGTATCCCAAGTGGATACGGATATAATGCACGGATATAATCCTCGGGGATCTATCCATGACAACTCCTGCTCTCTACACACATGTTATGCAGAATGCATATGGCCTTGTAGGTCGTCACGAGCTGCGACACAGAGCGGTAGCGCCCAGGGTGGAGCGCAACATGAAAGCGCTTCATCAATACGCCAAACAGCCGCTCCACGTCCTTTCGGATGGCCTCTTGGAGGCGGTTGAACGTCGTCTGCTCCTTGGTGGACGGCTTGGGGTTCTGTGACATCAGAAAAGCGTAGCGCGGGTACATCCTCTCGACAAGGTAGTAGGGTAGCGTGCAGGTGCGGCCATTGATAGTAAAGGGCGTGCCGCGAGGCGGCCACCGGCCGCCGGTGACGTCCAGGTACAGCGGCTACTGCTGCATGACATTGATGTCGTTCAGTCGTCTGGGGGCCCCTGCAAGCAGGTGCCACACCCACAGGTCCTCGTCACACACAGCTTCTACGACGATGCCCCGGTTGCCCTTGCGACTCTGGTACGCCCCCGCCATCCTCGTCGGGCACTGGTGCCACTCCCAGTGGCAACAGTCAAGGGAGCCCATGCACCCCGGCATTCCGCGTTCCTTGTTGCGCTCCATAATGGTGTTGAGCTCGTCCTGGTTCGGTCGTCGCAGGTAGGTAGGTCCCCATCGCTTGAAAATAAACTCCATGAGCAACTTGGTCGTCTTGGCGATCACCGTCCGGGACAGGCGCACGTACTCGTCCGCTCGGTCGGCTGCTTCGCCGTAGGCGATCACGCGAAAGGCAGCCACTACCTTCTGCAGTGGATGCGCTTGCAGCTTGCTTGTCGCATTAATGCGTTTTTGGAAGAACGGCTTGTCCTTAACAGCCAAATAGATACGCCGAAAGTCGGCGCGGGGGACACGGAACCGCGTCTCAATGTCCCGGTCATCGAAGCAAGGGAGCACACCGCCAACACCGAAGTCGTCTCACAAAAAGGCGTGCACACCGGCCGCAAAGTCGCGGCGGTTGTTGCCACGGCGCCCCGCGATGGAGCCACGATAAAGTGATCGTCGCGCGATGCGCTTGGCGCGCGCGCGTCGGCGCACCGCCATGAGCACACTGACGTGCGCCTGCACCAGCGCAGCAACGTCCGCGCCGTCGTCCTCGGCCAGCAGGGAGGCGGTGGCCGACACCTCCTCCTCCTGGACGTCCATAGGGAAAGCAGGGACGAACAAGACCGGACCCCGTGGGGGGCGGGGTGGGAATGGGGAAGAACAGCAGGGGCGCCGGGTGCTTCGTGGAAATGGAGGAGGGAGGGAGGAGGGGGGACAAGCGGTGCAAGCAGCGCGAGTGCCCAGCGAGATCGAGGAGGGGGGGGGAGTGGAATGAAGCCCAGCGGTGAGAGCAGAGCGCGTGGCCGGTGCGATGGAGGAGGAGCCTCGTCGGCCGTTCTCACGGGTGTGGTGGGTGGACAAAAATCGGCGGCGGCGGGATGGGGGTGACGACGGCGGTGGCAATCAGCGGGCGGCCCGTGCCGTCCTCTAAATGGCGTGTCCCGCCGACCACTGCGGACAGCCACCCCAGCGAATCCCCCCACTGCTGATGCACGCTGGGAGGCCCCGCCACCACCCCCCCCAGGCAGCGCTCGTGCGGGTGCCCCTGCCACTGATGCACGGTGGCTGGGCGGCCACCCCCTTTCAAATGGTGCCGATCGCGGCCCTCGCCATCCAGGCGCGACCGTTCAGGCTGCAGGACCCCTTCAGGCTCCTGTCAGGGTGCCCCAATAGCTGTAGCACATCGACCTGCCCGATCTCGCCCCTCCACGCGGCGCTGTCGTTGGCCCGCGCCGCCCTCGTGAAACGACCTCCCTCCACGAGGGCCCCCAGAGAGGCCCTCCGCAGGCGCAGCACACCTTGGTCGACAGCCCCGCCCCTCTCAGATTGCTCTGTGAGCGATACGTGGGAGCCACGCAGGCGCAAAAAGATCCAACGCGCTTCCCTTTGTGCATGCCGTGACAAAAATATCTGGCGAGAGACGTGGACCCTCTTTCGAGAGGAGTGGTCCAGATCGACAATTTCTAGTTTCTGAATGACTGTGAAAAACCGGGGCTGATCGTGGGCCCACACGTTGCTCTCTTAAGCGTGCTATCTTCTATACTGTTTCGAATCGCTCGACCAATGAAAGAGCATAGAAGAATGTGGTCGGCTTCGGACCGACCCCATTTCCGGTCGGGAATGGGGTCGGCCCCATTTCTGAAAGCAACACATGCGTTATACTTGCGTCATTTGATTTGAGCGAAATGAAGCCTAAATGGGGTCGGAGACGTTGAAGCCGGAGCGTTCCGGCCCCATCTCCTTAATAATGCGACACGTTTGCGCCACGTTGCACCACGTTTCGCAAATATGACTGGGGGCCGACGTTGCAGGGTTTGCTCTGACCCATTGCACCAACCCTCCTCCAACGAGCTACATATAAGGACAGGGCTGGCTAAGTCGTATTCGACATTACCTAGCCACGATGTGGCACTTCGTCGCACGGCAGTCCATGACGAGCTGGGCCACATACTTTCTTTGAAGCCAAAAACAGTCTTAGGCTTTAAAAAACCCCTAATCATCACAATGAGAACCGCTTCACGGGCCAGTTCCTGGCAGTGGAGGAACCGACACACAAGACATACCAAAGGCGCCGAACAGAATGGCGTTTCGTGCGGCGTCTGTCCCCGAACAGACGGCCCTAACAGATGGCCTTCTGTTCGGCTGTTGCCCAACAGCGATTCTGTTCGGCGTTTTGTCGGGCTGCCGCCTGCAGCGACGACGCTGCGGCGTGGCAGCGCCCCCGAGGGCGCCCCCCCCCCCCCCTTCTTCGTCCATGAAGCTTTCAGACGCCACCGTGTTGGCCTCTGACCCACCCGCCTTCCCCCCGCTTCCCCACCCTTGCCCACTCCTAAAAGTCACGGTGGTGCTCCAGAAGCGGAGGGTGCCGACTGTCGGTGAAGAGGGCAAAAGTCGAGGCAACTGTAACCGTGGGAGGCCGCGTTGGCAATCTCCGAGTATCCAGCGCAATCAGACCCTGGCACTGTTATCGTGAAGCGTCGCGCAATCGTCGCTGTATCACAAGAAACGGTGAGATATATAATCATATTCGTTCGCTCTCTCAAGCAGGCGCCTGCGGCGGCTGCTCTCCGCGCATTAAACATCCCAGCGCATCGGCTGCCTGCCTCAGCCCAGCAGAGCGGCTCTCTCGTGCCGCCACTGCCGACAGTCGGCGGACCCCATGTAGAAACTGAAAGTTTCGATCACGTACCGTTTGTTGGTGCGGAGACGCGCTCTCAGCGCTCGGCTCCCAGCCACCGCATAGTGGGGCTTAGACCACGTTCCTGGGAGAGCCCGAATTCCTTTGTATACAGTTGTATACAAGGTGTTACAGGGCTCCTTTTCTTGCACAAACGGCGGTTTTTCGTGCACGATTCTTGGAGCAAGCCTAGCAGTGATGCACTAACGAAACGTGTCTATTTTATTGGTGCAACGTGTCTATATTCGCTTATTCGTCCACGAACCACCCTCTTGTCAATGTCAACGTGCCGCAAACAACGTCGAGTAACCTCGAACCACCACCGACAATTTACACAACTCTTTCTCGGTCCAATAGTCCGGGTGGCAGAATAGGGCGTGCATGTTCTTTTCGAAGGCAAAGTACGGCACGACACCCCTTTTCCGGACACGAGGACTATCCTAGACGCCCTCCCATTGGCTGATCGTAAAATGAGATGGATCCACTACGGGTCCCACGGCCTCGGATAACCTGAAACGATGACCGTCGAACAATCGCACGCTACAGACAGGGCTGTATCTGACATGTAACGAGACGTTTGACAGAACATTGGACGCTCCCAGACAGACACTGCCGGCTCGAGAAGGAGGATCGTTTGAGAGAGACACGGACGCCGGACGAAGGGGCCCATCAGTACCACACCTCCGTTTGACGGACACATGACACCTGAGCGAAACAAGCCGTTCAACATTGGGAAAAGTTAAGGACGCGCGGGCCTGTCACGTTGACACGGTCTCGTGTTGGTCGCGGTGATGGCGCACTCAGCTAACCGCAAATCGAGTACCCAAGGTGACGAAATGTCCAGTACCTTGCACTTAACACGATACATTGTCCTCGGAATGGCGAAAACACGACTGCAGGAGTCGAACCCACAGAGTGTGGCAGGAAATGCATGCATCAAACTTCTTCCCCGTTGATATGATGCGAGGGGTAGCGGCAGGTCCGATGTCCTGTATGGACCCGCCGATGATTTGGGAGGGGTGGGGGCAGCAACAGTATGGTGCCCAGGCGCGATGACATTCTGGGGGGGAGGGGGCCGGCTGCTCTATCCGCGGCTGCACCCGTCGCGCTCCATCCTCCAGCGAAACGGAGGAGCACCGCGCTCGCGACCACGACGACCGCCGTGCTCGCGACCACCGTGCTCTCGAACGCCGTGCTCGCGACTGCCGTGCTCGCGACCGCCGTGCTCGCGACCGCCATGCTCCCGCCGCCGCGTTCGCGTCGTGTGCGCAAGCACAGTACTCCAGCGCCATGGACGACGGTTCCATCGTCAGTCAAATCGACACGCCCGAAGGTAGTTTTTCCCGTGCGGTCGGATGTTGCTCGACACCTGCCTAGACGAAATACTCCCGTCGCGGATCGCAGATGCATGGGCTTTGCCACGAGCCAATCTCGAGAGAGAACCCGTCAGGCCAAGTCTTGCCGATAAAAAGAGATGGTAAGCACGCAGAATCTGCATTATCATTGCTATGGGCAGGCACAAAATTTCTTTTACGTGCATGTATTGCATGGTGCCGTAAGAAGTCCTGCTGTTCCCTCCTTTCGGTCCGCGCCACGCGGGCATTGTTGGACTGTGATGCTTGTCGCCGAATCAACTGGCGGTTCGCAGTTGGATGATGGTCGGTGACCCATATAGTACCCCACATGGTACATTCGCAAGACGTGGTCAAGTTGCGCACATTCGTGTTGGATCATCTTGGGGCGTTACTTTTGGCATGTTTTGGATCTGTTCTTCGCTTTGCTCTTGTAACTTTTGATTGGGTGAGTGATCCGATTTGGTGCAAGGGCGTGGGCGTCGGTGTGGGTGCGAGAGGGGGGAGCACTTGGGCCGCTGGGAACTACTTGAGAGGTGCTCTCGGTTGGGAGAGGCGGGCGAACCTTAGGACAACCAACAAAGCACAATCGCACACACATACACAAGCGCAAGCCACTCAACCACTTCACCGTGGTCCCCCATCCCCTATCCCCACTGCGCTTCAACAAACTATGGGCCCAGAGCCGGGGCTGTGACAAGAGCAAGGTGTGCGAGCTGGCGTCGCGGCGGTCGCGACAAGTGCGAAGAAGACGAGGTCAAGGTGGTTCAAGGACGTGACGGTCAAGGCACACGGCTCGGCAATGTCGGGCGCTACGACAAGAAGACATCATGGACGGAGGCGCTGCCAGCATGGGCGTCATCAGGATCGAAAAGTTTACGGAGACGAACTTCCACGAGTGGCGTCAGCGCATTAAGATCGTCCTCGCGCTGCGCGACCTGGACGATATTCTTGAAGAAGACGCCAAGCAGACGGACGCGAAAGACCGCGAGTTGGCTTTGTGGAAGCGTAGAGACACGAAGGCGAGCGCCATCATCGGGCTCACCCTTGTGTCTGAGCAGCTCGTGCACGTGTCGGGCTGCAAGACGACGGGGGAAACGTGGTCGACGCTGCAAGGTATCTTTCAGCGCAAGAGTTTGATGAACAAGATGAAGGCGCGACGCGAGTTCTACACCGTCGAAATGACCGTCGGCAAGGGCATGCCGGGCTACATCAACCGCTTGCGCAACCTGGGCGAGAACCTCAAGGCCATGGGCGGCGAGGTGACGGAGATGGACGTTTCTATGAGCGTCCTCAACGGGCTGACGTCCAAGGACGAGAACCTGGTGGTGGCTCTTGACGCCAAGAGCGAGGATGACCTGAGCCTCGACTGTGTCAAGAGCCGTTTGCTTCAGGAGAAGCGGCGGCAGGCGGACAAGTCACCGTCGACCGAACGCATTGGCGATATGGCACTCAGTGGCGCCAACTATCGAGGTCAAGGTCGCCGTGGTGACCTCTTCAAGATCGAGTGCTACTACTGCCATAAGTTTGGACACATCTCTCACGATTGCCCAGAGCTCAAGGCCAAGAGGCAGAGACAGGACAAGGTGGCCGCGATTGCGGCTGACGATGGGAACGACAGCGACGACGCGATCTGTCTGGTGGGCAATGCAGCTGACAGCGATGACATCTCCAAGTCGTTGCTTGTCGACTCTGCGGCGTCTACACACATGTGCTGGATGCGCGGGTGCTTCGACGACTACCATACGACCACGGAACGGAGCGTCACCATGGGTGACAAGGGGTCCGTAGCCATGGCGGGCGTCGGAACCGTCGTGCTCAATGTCATCGTTCACGGCAAGACGCGAAAGATCAAGTTGGAGAAGGTACTCCATGTTCCTACCATGGGCTTCAACCTCGTCTCGGTCGGCATGATGGGAGAGAGTGGTGCAGAAGTGTCATTTAAGGGCGGTAAGGCGATCATTAAGATTAGCGACAACGTCTCTGCGTGCGGCACGCGGAAGAGCGGGCTCTACCACCTGGACATGGCCGCAATGTCGGGTATTGCTGCGGTGGCCTCTCTTCAGCTCTGGCATGCGCGCCTTGGGCATGTCAACGTGGCTGGCGTTAAGCGGATGATCAAGAACAAGGACAAAGATGGACTCAAGTGCTCTTCCATGGCGGTCAAGGACGTCTGCGAGCCGTGCGTCTATGGGAAGGCGGCTTTGACGCCTATGCCCAGTGCAGGAGGAGGTCGAGTGATTAAGCGCCTGCAGCTCGTGCACTCGGACCTGGGCGGGCCAATGTCAGAGCCGTCGCGTGGCGGTGCGCTCTATCTCGGCACCTTTACCGGCGACTTCTCCCGCTGGACAGACGTGGTATTCTTGCAGAAGAAGAGCGATCATTTCGCGGAGTACAAGAAGTGGCTGACGAAGGCCCAGATGCACACCGGAATTAAGATCAAGATCCTGCGCTCCGACAATGGCTGCGAGTATGTGAAGAACGCATTCAACTCTCTTCACGATGAGAACGGCACGACGCACCAGACCACGGTGCCCGACACGCCGCAGCAGAACGGCGCTGCTGAGCGGCTCAACCGAGGTCTAGTGGCGACGGCTCGCACCATGATGCGACACAAGGACGTCGATCAGGATCATTGGGCGGATGCCATCAAGACGGCGGTGTACATCGAGAACCGCGTCACCAGCCGGGCGCTTCCCGTCGGCAAGACGCCTTTTGAGCTGTGGACCGGGAATAAGCCCGACGTTTGCCACATGCAGATGGTTGGGTCGACGTGCTGGGTGATGCTGCACAAGAGTCACATCGACGGCGAGTTTGGCGACAAGGCGGCGAAGGGCGTCTTCTTAGGCTATCCCGACGTCTGCAAGGCGTACCAGGTCATCCTCTACGACGGCAAGGTCGTCAAGGCACGAAGCGTCGTGTTCGCCGAGACGAACATAAACGAGGTCGCAGAAGTTGCTCGGGAGCTTCCCAGAGACGAAGTTGTCGAAGTCGAGGCGGGTTTGCGCTCTGCAAGCGACGGCGGAGACGTAGATGCTGACAATGACCACGAGGATGACAAGCAAGACGATGGTTCTGACAAGTCCGCGGACGACAATCAAGGTTGTGGCGGCTCTCAAGACACGCTGCGTCGGAGCGGCAGAGCGCGGCGGCCTTCGGTCGAGTACTGGCGCCCAGTGAGCCTGGTTGCTTACGAGGCGCCCACGACGTACATAAGAGCCGTTCCAGGGCAAGAATCTGCTAAGTGGCAGATTGCCATGGATGAGGAGATGGAGGCCATTTGCAAGAACAAGACTTGGCGCTCGACGGATCGCCCGGCCGGTCGACGCGGGCTGAAGGGCAAGTGGGTTTACAAGGTAAAGAACGAGGTTGACAAGAACAGGAACAACACGACGCGGCACAAGGCGCGCCTGTGCTTCATGGGGAATCGGCAGATCAAGGGGCTCGACTTCAACGAGACATTCGCGCCGGTGGCCAAGTTCACCATCCGATGCATCCTGGCGATGACGGCGGCGAACGGGTGGGAGCTACATCAGATAGTTATCAAGACGGCATTCCTCAACGGCGACATTGACGAGGAGGTCTACATGGAGTGGCCAGATGGCTATGTCGATCCGACGTATCCTGACAAGGCGTGCCGTCTCCTCCAAGCGCTGTATGGTCTGAAGTGAGCCCCCAAGATGTGGTACGCCACGCTCGACGCCTTCCTCAAGTCTCAGGGATTCGATAACATCGACCCGGATGCATGCCTCTACCTCCTGATGGATGAAGGCGAAATCATCATCGTCCTGGTGTACGTCGACGATCTTCTTTTGGCGGCATCAAGCCTGGCGGCGATCTACAAAATTAAGGACGCTCTGCACAAGCGTTTTGAGATGAAGGACCTGGGCGAGGCGAAGTTCATCCTCGGGCTAGAGATCAGGCGGGACAAGGCGTTCGGCACCCTCAAGCTGTCGCAGAGCGAGTACGCGGGGAAAGTCCTGGAGATGTCCGGGATGGACGAGTGCAACCCGATCGGAACGCCGCTGGAGGTGGGCCTGCAGCTGGTCAAGGCCGACGAGAGCGACGACGCGCTGCCCTACGTCGAAGCCGTCGGCAGTGTCATGAAACTGATGGTCGGCACACGTCCTGACTTCGCCTTCGCCTTCGGGAAGCTGAGTCGGTTTGTCTCGTGCTACGGCAAGGAGCATTGGGCGGCGATCAAGCGCGTTCTATGGTTCGTCCAGGGTTCGATGGACAAGGGGCTGGTCTTCAACAAGAATTCTTCCTTTGTTCTACAAGGCTGGAGTGATGCCGACTGGGCGGGTGACAACGAAACACAACGTTCTACGACGGACTTCACCTTCATCTTTGGCGGAGCAGCCGTCAGCTGGGGTTCTAAGTTGCAGAAGACGGTGGCGCTGTCCACGATGGAAGCTGAGTACATGGCTCTATGTGAGGCCAGCAAGGAAGCTGTTTGGCTCAACAAGCTCGTGCAAAGCGTGGCATCTCAAGGGCTGCAGACAGCGACCTCGGGCGGGCCGATCAATATCAAGGTCGACAACAGCGACTGCACTGACTTCTCCAAACACCCCGTCGATCACAAGCGCACCAAGCACATCGACAATCGCTTCCACTTCGTGCGCGAGGCCATCACGACGGACAAGGTTTTGACAACACGCTCAGCCCACCCCACCCAGTTGGGGTGAGGGCGAGCCAAAATGTGTCGCTGGGTAGCCCTGTCGGGGAATACCCGCCCCGGAAGAAAATCCCGAAGAGCACACACGCACGGCGTCGACCGGGGGAAGGCGCCCCGAGCGACATACACGAGTCGTGTGACCGAGAGTTTACGTGCCCGCGACGGAGGCCTCGAGGGGACACTCACGCCTCACCCTATGATCCCATCCGTTCCCCTCGGACCCTCGGAAAACCCTCCTCAGACTCCCTCAAAGGACCCTCGGAAAGCCCACCTCAGACACCCTCAAAGGACCCGCCGAAAACCCTCCCCTGAGGGCTCACGGGGCCCATAACCCGGAGGCCGGCCGACGCTTCAAATACCGCCTTGAGTAGAGCCAGGGGAAGGGTGCTACGTAACGCCCTCGCGGCGCCCCGGGGTCAGGGACGCCTACCAACATAAGTAGATAATCCAAGTGGGGTTTACACAAAATTAGGCCCTTAAGTAGGGGCCCGCTCGGGGGGGTTACGAATCTCAGGGAAGTATTGGGATTGCCGTTGTGGTTGGTGAGCCACGAGGTGATCACAAGTGGGTCCCCAACGGAACAATTTGAAATATGTGGTAGTGGGGCATATTTCCGGGGAATCTGGTTCCCCGAGTGTGGGGGCCATGTGACGGACCGTCACAATTCTCTTTTTTAAAGAGGTCTCCGCCCCGGTGGCCCAGAGGCAGAGGGCCGGGCCCGCGCGAGTGTGGCGCGCGGGCCAGGACAGATAGCCGCCGGGATCCCCAGTGTAGGGCCCGGAAGCTGCCCCGATCCTCTCCAGCGGGGGCCGCCCCGGATCGTGGGGGCACCCCCGCCGGGGCAAGGGGGTACGCGCCGTGGCCGTACGGTGGACACGGCGGCGGGGGCAAGCGGTGCGGCCGCGTGTCCGGGGCGGGCCCACTAACCGTGCCCATTGGGCCAACAGGGGGGTGCCCAGTATGGCACCCCCCCCGCCCTCCCACTCGGGGGGCTGTCTTGCGGGCCCCCCTCCCTGTGAAGAATCATCCAGGGGGGGTGGCCCGCGGGGCAGGGGCTGAGAAGATCCGGGGTAAGGGCCTCTGTCCGCACGCAGGGGCTCGTAAAAAGGGGGTAGGCGGGGAACAGACGGGGAGGCCGTCCACTTCCGGCCGTCACCGTTCCCCCCAACCGCTACTTGAGTTGAGAGCCGCCCCTCGTCCGTCTGTGCGCAGGACGCCCCTCTGCCTATTGCCATCCCCCTCGCCGTTCCCCCTACTCGGGCGCGGCGGCTACGGCTTCCTCGTGGTCGACGGCAGTGGCGCCGACCGAGCAGATGGCTTGCCCAGGTGCGGGGCGCGCCACGCCGGCGCCGAGTGGGACGCCGGCGTCGGCAACAGCCAAGTCGGGCATCCCTGCGGCGGGGTCCCCGCGGGTGGGCGGAACGTCGGGCAGTACGGGCGCCCCTAGGGTCAAGGGCTTGACGGCGGCCACCCCGCCGGCTGGCGGGGCGGCGGTATCTGTACCTGCGACGCTGGCAGGCGCCACCAAGTCAAGTGGCGCGGCGGTGGCGGCGTTTCGGGGCGAGGCAGCCCGCCGGCCGCGCCAGGCCAACGGCGCGCCACCGAGTCGGGAGTCGTCGGCGGCGGGGAGTCAAGCGACTCAACCGCCGCCGCCCATGCGCCGGTTCAAGTCGACGGCGGGGTCGGCGTCGGCCTTCCGCGCGTCGAGTGCGGTGACGCGGTCGGCTGGCGAGGACGCGGCCGGGCCCCGCACGGCGGCGGCGCGCGTGCCGCTGCCGACCAGCCGGTTGAGCACTCCCCCGGCGGCTGAGGCGGCGCCGGGCGAGGCGGGGGATGAACTCATGGAGCAGGTGTCCCCCTCGCCGGTGCCGCGCCGGGGGCGCCTCCCGGCAGGGGAGGGGTCGGGGCTTGCGGGGCCGGGGGCATTGGTCCAGTGGATGCCCCAGGAAGCCCCAAGTCAGATGAGGGAGTGCCGCTTGCGGACGTCGTACTTCGCAATCCCGCTGCCCAAGCTGGGCCTGGCTTGGAAGCGCTGGCTGACGCGTCACCCCGTGCATTATGCCCTGCCTGCCGGCGTGGCGACGGACCTCCCCGCCCTATAAGAGGCGGGGGACGCGCCGTGGGTGGAGAGCGTGGCCGTGCGCCTGTCAAACGTCATGGACGTGGCCACGGCCGACGACGTTCCGCCTGTCGTGACGTCGGATTGGGCGTGCTCCTCCCCCTCGTACTTGGCGGAGAAGGAGCCCCACGTTCACCACCAGAACGCCCGCACCGAGCGCCGGCAGCTAGAGGCGTCGGGCATCCTGGTGCGGGCCTCTCCAGCAGACAGCACCCAGGTCAACACCTCGGCGCGGCGGGCATACTACGTCCCGACGCCGTCCTGATGGTCGGCCATGGAGGCGCCGTTTGGGTTTCCGGCCCGCATGCCGCGCTGTGGGGGAAACCCCCTCTCCTCTGATGACGCGATCCCCCCCTGGTATGATCCGGGGGAGGGGCCGCAAGCCCACACGCAATGCCCCTAGAGTGAGCGGTGTGCGGCGCCCCTTCGAGGCGCATGCCGGGTGGCGCTTAGGGACGCCCCCGAGGCGTACACCCCCCTTCCCCGAAGGCAGAGTGGGGAAGGGCCTGACGCGGACGAGGGGCCACGCGACCCCTCGATCAGGGTTCCCTAGAGGGGCCTTGAAGCTTGTGGAAGCTCTTTTGACCTGGAAGAAAGCCCGGGGCCGAGAGAAGATCTCGGCCACTGTCGATATCCCACGAGGACTTCGATCGGAGACTTGAAAATCTGGGGATAAGTCCCTTGTGATGTATTGGGCAATTTCAGTCCAAGCTGGCTGAATCCAGGGACCATATCTCTCTTTCAGTGGAAGGAGGTCCCTTGATCCGTGGCCGGGGCCACCAGGACCCCGCGTCAGGGACCGTGGCCCGCCAGGCCCCGGCCTCCCCTACGACCGTCTCTGCCTGGGTCGGGATTGTGCACGTCCTGCGTCGTGTTTCTGAGGGTACATGAGTGTATGCCTTGGGGTCATCGTGCGTGCTCGAATAAATCAGCTTTGAGTTTGCGTCAGTTCCGGCGTTCTGGTGCGCTCCGCGCCCTGTTATCCATGCGTTTGTGTTCTTTCTCCTTTGTGTCGCTCCGCATCATGTGCTGTGTGTTCTGACAATGCGGTGCCCCGTCCGCTTTGCGGGCAGGAACCACTACATTTGGTGGATCAGCTGGGGACAGGTTTTGGCCCTTCTTGATCAGTCGGGTCTACCCTGTGTCAGATCTCACGGTGGTCTTTTTTCTGTGCTTTGTCTTACCCTTGGGTGTGACTGTTCTGTTGATATTGTCTTTGAGGATTGATTGTTCCTGTAGGAGGACGGAGTCTTTCCGCCATGGACACCACTGGGGTGACGGAGACCGGCGCACCGGGCGCCGGCAGCACGTCACGGGGCGACCGTGACGGAACCAGCGAGGGCTCGGGGTCTCAGGACTCCGGAGGGATCCCTCCTCGGCGGGAGCATCAAGCCGGCAGCGCCACGCCAGAGCGTGGCGCGCCGAGCAACTAGGGTGAAGAAGGAAGGGTAATCCCGTCTCTTCCCCCCCATGGTGCGGGGGGAACAGGCGGAAGGGTATTCCCGTCTCTCCCCCCCCAAGGAGCGGAGGGTGTAGACGGAGAGGTATTCCCGTCTCTTCCCCCCATAGGTGCGGGGGGCGTAGGTGGAAGGCGTAGTGCCACTATTTAGGGGGTTACCTCGAGAGGAGGGAAGCAACGGCCGTCTTAGCCGCTCGCGCGACACCCGCTATGGGACTCGAGGTCCGGGCAGTCGGGCCGATCGAAACGCCAAGACATCGAGACACGGTTTACTTGCCGGCGACGACGGTGCCTCCCACCGTCGTCGCCCTTCGTCCTAAAAGGGCGGGAACCGTCGCCCGGGCCTAATTTCCCCGAATGGGAATTGACCCGGGCCGTCACCAACCAATGCAGATTATTCCCTCCATGCATGTCAAGTCCCCCGAGGCGACCACTACAGACGAGGGGGAGAAAC
>Ga0209831_1002948_pt1 | contig 14435 bp, 7 predicted proteins | sample Maine_Asex4_meta_FD_187451 | JGI IMG/M metagenome (GOLD analysis project Ga0209831, IMG submission 187451) | Marine algal microbial communities from Maine, USA - Maine_Asex4_metaG (SPAdes) (version 2) | ecosystem: Host-associated > Algae > Red algae > Unclassified | place: Maine, USA | collected...
GCCCGACGCAGCCTCGACCGACATGCGACATACATCGTCTCAACCTTCATCGCCGGAGCGACCCGACCAGCCTGACCCACCGCCATAACAAGCGTTACCGAGCGATGATCACCTACATAACGCCGGTGATGCAGTGGGTGGTATCGGTTCCCGCTTCGCGATTATGTGTTGGGTCTTTCGACTTGATATCTGATGGCGAAGAAGTGCCGATCTTGTGTGGGTTTACACGCGACATGGGGGCGCTATGTGAGCGCCCAAGTAGTGCCGACGTCGGCGAGTTCAACGCTGGCGGAGCGATACTGTGTATGCATGGAGCCTGCATCAGCGGCATCGAATGTAGCTACGGCGCAGAACGGGGTACCGATTCCCGTCGCTGTCGTCCGCCAACCCAGCCACCATCTTGTGATGGGGCTGCTACTGGCGTTTATTGGGGTCGTCGAACTTGCGATCTTGGATCCAACTTTGGGCTTCCGAGAATGGTTCCGTGCTGGGTGGTGGATCGTATTCGGTAGCTGCTTCCTGTTTTCATATTTCACGCATTCGATCACAGTTACCCGAGACGTGATGGTCATGCGGCGGTGGTTTCGAGCCGAGGCGATTCGCACAGACGATTTCGTGTCGATTGAGCGCAACGGTTCGTGGATCCGGCGCTCAGACACCGTGATCACGAAGCACGGCTCGGTGCGTGCGCCTTGGTATCACCCAAACCTTTCGGCTGCCGTCCGGAAAGCCATCAACGAAGTCGACGCACGCCATATGACTCGACTCTTGCGCTAGTACGCGGTGTCATCGGCTTGAACACCAAGACCTGTAACGGCGCGGAAATGGTGACTGAGGGCGACCCAAGTGCCTTACTCCATATCCGCTCCGCAACGATGTCCGTTCACCTGCCGTCGACCGGCAATGAGCTGCGGACTACCGAGGGGCGAGGCCATCGCCGAACTGCTCAATAACCGCGTCACGGAATTACGAACCTCAGTAGCCGAACAGCGCCGCACTTCGGCCCGACTGTGGCCCCACATAAGACTGTGCGATCGGGTGCCTGGCCATGGCCGGCGTGGCGCGGATGCTAGCTGGAGCGTTCGAAGTGCAATTCGATGTCGTTGCCGTTGAGGGTGAGGTTTCCGTCGCTTCCGATTCCACCTTCGCTCATCTGCGGAAGTGCGTCGAGGTACGACTCGATTGGGCTTTCAGGACCGTCAAAGGGTTCCCCACATCCCTTCTGTTCGGCTGTGGGTGCGCCCATTTCTAGTGATTGAAGGCTGACGCCTATCTCGGCAGATCCTTCGTACCGGTTGCATGCGACCAGACCCTCATATGAGTCCTCGAGGAACGTCAGGGTGATACGGGTGCCGGCGCCTCGGTTTACCGAACGTGGGTCGGAGATCGTACGTACACCGTCGCCGCCAACAAAGACCCAATCGATTCCTGTGAGGGATTCTTGGTCTGTCACCACTTCAGTTCCAGTGAGTTCGTCGCCGGTTGCCCCATCAATGTCGCGGTACCGCAAGGCCTCCTTTCCTTGGGAACTCAGGAACAGCTGCTCACCAGTTACCTCAGGGGTGAAGTACACCGATAACTGAGCTGTCTTGTGCCGCTAGCGATGCGGGACACTCACCTTCGGCTCTCATCTCGTTGAAGTTGATCTCGCCACCAAAGACGACGTAGCGACCAACGAGATCTCGACAGCCAGTCGAGGCGATAAAGGCTCCATTGGTTTGCAGCTGCAGCGTGGCGGGTGCGCCTTCGACAGCCGTCGACACCCCGTTAGCGACAGTCGTTTCAAGCAGCCAGGTCCGGTCTGTTACATCGCCGATAGGGGCGTTGGAGGTCAGGGAGAAGGCCAGTTCCGTCGATGGACCACTCAAGGCGAGTTCTCCGTTGACGATCTCGATCGCGTCGACGTCGAGTAGAGCGGCCAAGAAGGCGGCTTCGGCCGCTTGCACATCATTCTGGCAACCCATTTGTGTCCACCCGAACTCTCCGAATTCGAGCCGCTCACCACTGATTTCGTAACGCCCTCCGTACCCGTTGCATGCAGCTGTACCTCCAAATGTCGCGTTGCTATCAAAGGTAAGAGTGACCGGGAAGCCGTCGACCAGATCGATTTCACCTTCGGGTCCGCTTCCGTGCTGAAGATTCCACGTGCCGATCGCAGCGGAATCGGAGGCGCCTCCTGTTGGCGACCCACACGCAACGCAGAGCAGAGCGAAGACCAGGAGTGCCGATCCCGGAAGAGTGAAAACGCCCCGCCCATTCATACTGACATCTTCGCACGGGCCCCCTGCTCGGCCAGGTCAGCGAGCACCACTCATAACAGCACCCAGAATCACGGCCTCGTTGCACACCAGAGCGCCACACTGCGGCCCAAGTGCGCTAGCTCGTAATACCGGATGCTGGGACGGCCTTCTGGTCGAGCAGATCCGACATCATGCCGCTCGCTGGCTTATCATCTCGATCCCCGGTGTTGCGTTGACCACTTGAACCCAAGGGGCGATTCAAGTCAAAACTCATACCCAATTCCGGGGATCGTTAGATTTCTTTGGATTTCTTTGGTTGAGAAGCTGTTTCTAGGTCTTTATTGTCACACCCCTCTGTCAGTATTGAGGTATGGCAGCAGTCCTCAACTTCGACACCGGGTCACCGGCCGACGCGCCCGGCATCGCCGCTGGGTGCGATGTTGATAGCGCGTTCGAGACTGCTTTTGGTTTGCTGGCAACGTTGCCGGCTCGGACTGGTGTGCCTCGGATTCAGCGGTACCGGCAACGGCTGACCTCTATCGAACTTGAGCAACTCAAACACACTATTGATGCTGCTGGTGGTGATACCAAAGGCGCCGAAAAAGTTGTTGGCAAGTCCGGCAAAGTCTCAAAGACTGAGAAGAAGAAGGCGATTGCTCGGGCCAAACTCAACGCCAAGAATCCGGCGATCGCCGAGAAGATGGCGTCTGAAGAATTGACTGAAGAGCAGGTCGATGTCATAGCTGACACTGGGTAGTCCGCCTTTTCAGCTCGTTCCTCACTGAAAACGCTGCGCGAACTAAGGAATCTACGGTCCCGGCCAGCTCCCGCCTGCGAACACACCGACGGCGCAGCGAGTACCAGCGAAGCCTTCATCGACGAGATAGTCGCCGCTGGTGTTGACGGGGCCCGAGGCGTAGCTGCTGATTTCATCACCGATCACGCGAACGCCGACGGCACTCAAACTGAGCATGATCGGCAGCGGCTGCTGCGCACCGCGACCAAGTTCCGCACCGACCGGCGCACCGAAGCCATCATGCTCGAAGGCGACAAAGCCTCGATCAACAAGCTCTGGACAGCAGCCCAAAAACAATGCGACCTCTCCTACCAACAAGAAGGTGGGCGCGATCTAGCTGTTGGCAAACATGCCCGCACCCACAACCAGCGCCTCTTCGACGCCTTCATCGACATCTTCGAAAACAGCCTCACTAACAATGCAGACGCAACGACTAGCACCAGCGAGTCAGGCACCACAAGCGAGCAGACAGCTCGGCCGGCGAAACAGTCAAAGCGTCACACGCCCAAAGTCACCAGCGTCAAACCCACCATCGTCATCACCCTCACCCTCGAAAAATGGGCCGGCCTAGACCCAGACGCCGCAGCCGAGATGATCGGCACCGGCCCCATCGCCGACAGCGTCCTTGCCCAATACATCGCCGCTGACCCCGACATCGTCGGACTCATCTTTGGGCTCAACGGCCAACCCCTCTGGCTCGGCCGCAACGCCCGCCTTGCCAGCCACGCCCAACAACTCGCACTCATCATCCGCGACAAACGATGCGTACTCTGCGGCGCCGACCCCAACCGCTGCAAAGCCCACCACATCACCCCATGGAACGCCCCGGCCAAAGGCAAAACCGACATCACCAAACTCGTGCTCGTCTGCGACAGCTGCCACCACCACATCCACGACAACCACCAAACCATCTACCAAGACCCCACCAGCCGCCACTGGAAACTCAGACCAGCACACCCCCACGAAATCGCCGCACCACGACCACCCAAACCATCCAACGGCCGAGCACCCCAACGCACCTAGAACAGGGACGAGCGTTCGCCGTGCCAGCGCAGGACCAACCCGCGGTGCACCCGTCGTGGGAGCTTCAGCTACAGCCAAATCTGGAAACGCCGCGGGCTGAGGGTCGAACGCGACCGGCTTGTGGAGCGAGCCAGTACCGTTCCGGCACTTTGCGACATTGCAGAGACGACCCCTGACACACACCACCACCACCAGCAACCAGCAGTCAGCAGCCAAACGAGTACCGCAACTCGGCGAGCACCCAAACGAGACCCAGCCAAACGAACTCGACGAAGGATGTCAGATACAAATGCCGATCCGGTTTTCAGCGAATGGACCACCCAGACGCCCGATGAACACTGGCTGCTTGCCGTCGTCTCAGAGTCTCGGTGCGCATCAGGCGGTGCATATCACGCAGCAGTATTCAGGTAGCCGACGCATCGGAGCAGATTGCCTGCTGGGCCAAGAGCCGGATCTTGTCACGCAACCGCGCCTTGTCTCGTTGGGCTTGGCTGGTATCGACAGACCCGGCCGCGCCTAGGCTCGGCGGATGTCTCCTATCGCTGGCTGGACTGGGTCTGCTGCGCCCGCCTTTGGACCCGATGCTGTTGCCGAAGCTGCCCATCACATTCGTGAGACGGCTTTTGTTGTGGCTGATCCGGGGTCCGGGGCCGTAGGAGTTGCCTTTGAAGGAGCCTTGGTCGCAGCCGGGTCACCCGATGCGTGGCCCGTCCATGGCGTGCTTCCTCCTCTGTTTCCCGAGTGGCTTGGCGACCGCAGCTTCACCGAGGCGCACGGCACTCGGTTCCCGTATGTGACCGGCGCAATGGCCAACGGCATCGCCACCACCGGCCTGGTCATTGCCATGGCCCATGCCGGCTGCCTCGGGTTCTTCGGCGCGGGTGGGCTCAGCTTCGCTCGGGTCGAGGCCGCTATCGACGAACTCGTGGCCGAACTCGGTCACGATGGCCTTCCGTGGGGTGCCAACCTGATCCACTCGCCAAACGAACCAGCGCTGGAAGCTGCCGTTGCCGACCTGTACATCCGCCGCAATGTGCGCAAGGTGTCTGCTGCTGCGTACATGTCGCTGACCCCTGCCATTGTGCGATATGCCTATAGCGGCGTCACCGTCGATGCCAATGGCGTCGTGTCACGCAAGAACATGGTGTTTGCCAAAGTGTCACGGCCCGAAGTCGCCCGGCATTTCATGAACCCGGCACCGGCCCGCATGCTCGAAGCGCTCGTCAATGACGCCAAGTTGACCGCAGACGAAGCTCAGCTGGCAGCAACCCTGCCGGTCGCTGAGGACTTCACCATCGAAAGCGACAGCGGCGGCCACACCGACAATCGTCCTCTTGGGCCGCTGTTCTCGGCAATTCAGGCGGTGCGAGACGACGTCGCCGCAACCCACAACTACGCCCGACCGATTCGACTAGGTGCCGCGGGCGGCATCGGCACTCCTCAAGCTGTTGCTTCGGCCTTTGCCCTCGGAGCGTCCTACGTGTTGACCGGCACAGTCAACGAAGCTTCGGTCGAGTCGGGCCTGGCTCCGGACGCCAAGGTAATGCTGGCCGCGGCCGATATCGCCGATGTCGCGATGGCACCCGCCGCTGACATGTTCGAACTGGGGGTGGAACTCCAGGTCCTCAAACGAGGCACCATGTTCGCGCCCCGAGCCAAACAGCTCTACGAGGTCTACCGCAGCTACCCGTCGCTCGACTCGATCCCGCCGGACATCGCTCGCGATCTCGAGGTCAAGGTCCTCGACATGACGATTGAAGAGTGCTGGACAACCACCCGAGCGTTCTGGATGGATCGTGACCCCGATCAGGTCGCCAAAGCCGAGGCCGACCCACGCCACAAGATGGCACTCACGTTCCGTAGCTACTTGGGACTGTCGAGCCGTTGGGCCATCGACGGCACCCAAGAGCGACGCCTGGATTACCAGATCTGGTGTGGCCCCGCCATGGGTGCATTCAATGCGTGGACCGCAGGTTCATTTCTCGAGGATCCCGAGGCACGCACGGCTCCCCAAATTGCACGAAACCTTTTGGAGGGTGCGGCGGTCATAACCCGTGCACATCAACTCCGAACATCGGGCGTCGCAGTTCCCCCGCACGCCTTTAACTACCGCCCTCGACCGCTCGTCTGACCCGCCTGACGGTCAACGGGCTGTTCGAACAGCACCGCAACTCGAGGACCACCTATGGCAGCCAGCGATGACACGAAACGGCCGCCGATCGCGGTCGTAGGGGTATCGGCTCTTTTCCCAGGTTCGGTGAACGCGACCGGCTTCTGGAACGACATTTTGGCTGGCACCGACCGCATGAGTGACGTGCCAGCAAGTCACTGGCTCATCGACGACTACTACGACGCTGACATGGTCGCTCCCGACAAGACCTACGGCCGACGCGGCGGGTTTCTTGACCCGATCGATTTCGACGTCATGGAGTTCGGGATACCGCCAGCCGTCGTACCGTCTACCGATACCGCGCAACTCTTGGCACTCATCGTTGCCCAACAGGTCCTCGATGATGCGACCCGAGGACAGTTCTCGGACCTCGACCGATCACGAGTCTCGGTGATCTTGGGTGTGACCTCGGGGCAAGAGTTGCTAGGCGCGATGGCGAGCCGCATGAACCGACCGCTGTGGCTGCAGGGCATGCGTCGTGCTGGCATCGCTGAAGATGTCGCGCAAGCGGCATGTGAACGCATCGAAGGTCTGCATCCCGAGTGGACCGAGAGCACGTTTCCGGGGCTTCTCGGAAACGTCGTTGCCGGACGCATCGCCAACCGGCTGGATCTCGGCGGAACCAACTGTGTCACCGACGCAGCCTGCGCCTCGTCGTTCTCATCGATCTCGATGGGCGTCAACGAGCTGTATCTGGGCGACAGCGATGTCGTGATCGCCGGTGGTGTCGACGCGATGAACGACATCTTCATGTACATGTGCTTTTCGAAGACACCGGCGCTGTCTCCAACCGAGGACATCCGGCCGTTTTCTGACCAAGCCGACGGCACCATGCTCGGCGAAGGCATCGGCATGGTTGCGCTCAAGCGATTGGCCGATGCCGAACGCGACGGCAACCACGTCTACTGTGTGATCAACGGTGTGGGTTCGAGCTCCGATGGTCGATCCAAGAGCGTGTATGCGCCGGTATCGGCTGGCCAAGCCCGTGCGCTGTCGAACGCGTACGACAAGGCCGGTTATGGCCCCGACACCGTCGAGCTGGTCGAAGCTCACGGCACTGGCACCGTCGCTGGCGATGCTGCCGAGTTCGGCGGACTGCAGATGGCCTTCGACGCTTCGCAGCGCCAGGACCGCCAGTGGTGTGCTCTGGGCTCGGTCAAGAGCCAGATTGGTCACACCAAAGCTGCGGCGGGCGCCGCAGGCCTGTTCAAGGTCATCATGGGCTTGCATCACAAGGTGCTGCCCCAGACCGCAAAGATCGACCAACCGAACCCCAAACTCGACCTTGAAAACTCGCCATTTCACCTCAACACTCTGACCCGTCCCTGGATTCGCGGCTCAGACCACGAGCGCCGTGGTTCAGTCAGCTCGTTTGGTTTCGGCGGCTCCAACTTCCACATTGCGTTGTCCGAGTACGCAGGCGAAGGCGTGCGAGCACCGCGTTTGCGGAGCAGCGACACCGAACTTGTCGTGTTGTGCGGATCCGACGGAACCGACATCGTCGGCCAAGCCAACGCGCATCGAGATGCAGCCTCCGAACGCGGCTACCTGCTGTGGCTCGCGCAAACTAGCCAGCGGAGCTACGACGCCAAGGCGGCAGCTCGACTTTCGCTTGTGTGCACCGACGAGGCCGACCTGGTCGCCAAGCTCGGCGAGGCAATCAGCTACATCGAAAAGGACCCAGCCAAGCCATTCTCGACACCGACCAAGATTCACTACGGCGTCGGCGCACCCGAGGGCGATATCGGGTTCGTCTTCCCCGGCCAGGGAAGCCAGTACCTGTTCATGGGGTCTGAGCTAGCGATGCAATACGGCGAGGCGCTCGCTCCGTGGGACCTGGCGGCCGACCTCGATTGGTATGACCAGCCGCTACAGAGTGTCGTGTTCCCGGTTTCGTCGTTCGAAGAAGGCGCCCGCGAGTCCCAGGAGTCGTTGCTCACTGCTACCCAATGGGCTCAGCCTGCCATTGGGGCCATGTCGCTCAGCATGGTCCGTATGCTCAGCGCCCTTGGCATCGAAGCCACTCATGTTGGCGGTCATAGCTTTGGTGAAATCACCGCGCTACACGCCGCAGGTGTGTTGACCGAGGCCGACATGGTGCGGGTCGCTCGCCGCCGCGGCGAACTCATGGCCGAGGCAGCACAAACACCGGGCGCCATGATTGCGGTGGCAGGAACGATCGCCGACGTTCGAGCGCTCGTCGAGCGGTCGGGCATCGACGTTGTCGTGGCGAATCACAACAGCCACAACCAGGTCGTGCTTTCTGGGCCTATGCCTGCAGTCGACGCAATCGAAGCGCTGCTTGAGTCCCAGGGCGTCACTGCCAAGCGCTTGCCGGTGGCGACCGCCTTCCATTCGCCGGTCGTCAGCGGTGCAAGCGCCGCCTTCGCCGAGTTTCTCGACACGATCCCCTTTAGCGCTCCCCGCATTCCCGTGTTCGCCAACGAGACGGCCGAGCCCTATCCCCAAGACGCGGCTGCGATGCGTTCTCAGCTTGGTCGCCAACTCGCCAACTCGGTGCGTTTCGTCGACATGGTCGAAGCAATGTACAACCACGGCGTTCGCACGTTCGTCGAGGTCGGCCCGGGGTCGACGTTGAGTGGACTGATCGGCAAGATTCTGAACGGTCGGGAGCATCGGGTGGTGCCGCTCGACAAGAAGAATCAGCCCGGCATGGGCAGCTTCTTCGGTGGTCTTGGTCAGCTCGCCGCTGCTGGCGTTGCGATGGACCTGAACTCGATGTGGGATGGCTACGACGACTACGAGAATCCGCACGACAGCCAGGCTCCCAAACTTACGATTGCCATCACGGGCGCGAACCACGGCACGCCGTACCCGCCCCAGGACTTGAACGAACTCACACCTCCCAACCCTGCTGTTGCAGCCTCGACAGCTCCGACCGCCCCTGCTGTGGTGACTCCGATGCAACAACCCGCCCCCACTGCCGCTATGGCTTCGGCTTCTTCCCTAGCGCCTCCAAACGCAGCGATCGCGCCACCAGTGACTGCTCCTCAATCGGTGAGCCTTCAACCGGGCGCCCCACGGCCAACGCCACCGGCGGCAGCGACAACCGTGGCCGCAGCGCCGGGCATGCTCTCGGCCTATCAAGCCATCCAGCAACAGACCGCCGACGCCCATGCTGAGTACCTGCGCTCGATGGCCCAGGTACACAGTGCCTTTCTCGACACCGCTCAGCAAAGCATGGCGCTGCTCGGTCACCTCGCAGGCGGACCTGCACCGGCTGCACGTGCCGCTGCGCCACCGTCACAGATGCCATCGACTCAGGTTGCGCCCGCCCCAGCTTTTCCCGCCCCAGCTCTTCCTGCCCCAGCTCTTCCCGCCCCGGTTTTCCCCGCTCCAGTGACGCCATCGCCAGTTGCGCCCCTCGCTGGCTCACCAGTGCCAGCGCCCGCCCAAGTTGCACCCCCACTGGTCGAAGCACCAATTGACGACGTGCCTGCGCCAGCAGCAACGGCACCAGCAACCGCTACACCGGCGACCAACGGCCAGGTTGCACCCACGTCGCCGAGCCTGTCATCTGACGAACTCATGGCACTCCTGCTCAGCGTGGTGTCAGACAAAACCGGCTACCCCACCGAAATGCTCACCATGGAAATGGAACTCGAAGGCGACCTCGGCATCGACTCCATCAAACGCGTCGAAATCCTCAGCGCCATGCAAGACCAGGTCCCCACCCTCCCCGAAGTCGACACCGCCGTCATGGCCGAACTCATCACCCTCGGCCAAATCGTCGACTACATGTTCAGCCAAATCCAAGCCACCACCCCAACACCCGCCTCGCCACCAGCAACAACAGCACCAGCAACCACTACATCGGCGACCAACGGCCAGGTTGCACCCACGTCGCCGAGCCTGTCATCTGACGAACTCATGGCACTCCTGCTCAGCGTGGTGTCAGACAAAACCGGCTACCCCACCGAAATGCTCACCATGGAAATGGAACTCGAAGGCGACCTCGGCATCGACTCCATCAAACGCGTCGAAATCCTCAGCGCCATGCAAGACCAGGTCCCCACCCTCCCCGAAGTCGACACCGCCGTCATGGCCGAACTCATCACCCTCGGCCAAATCGTCGACTACATGTTCAGCCAAATCCAAGCCACCACCCCAACACCCGCCTCGCCACCAGCAACAACGGCAACCACGACACCGGCGACCAACCGCCAGGTTGTGCCCGGTCCGCTTGACCGATTCGTCGTCGAAGCCGTTGCCGCCCCAAGCCCAGGCGTCCCGACACCGGGACTGAGCAATGGCACGGTTGCGGTAACCGACGAGGGCACCGGCATTGGCCCTGCGCTGGTGGAGCTACTCACCTCCGGCGGCGTCGACGCAACCTTGACCAGCGACATGCCCGGGGCTGGCTACGCGAGCCTGATCTATCTGGGTGGACTGCGGCCCTTCGCCACAGCCGAAGAAGCAGTTGCTGTGAACCGTCAAGCCTTCGCAGCAGCTCGCGAGTTCGGCTCGGCGAACCCGACGGCAGTGTTCGCGACGGTCTCAGATTTGGGTGGAACCTTCGGGCTCGATGGCTCCGATGCCGTCCAAGCGTGGAGCGCTGGCCTCACTGCGCTCGCCCGCACCGCCGCCATCGAATGGCCCACCGCAACCGTTCGAGCGATCGACATCGCGCGACATGAGCGCGACGCAGCAACAATCGCAGCCTCGATTCACGCCGAGCTGATGACCGGTGCGAGCGACCTCGAGATTGGTTTGCCGGCCGATGGCAGCCGGGTCGCGCTTGTGAACACGGTCGCCGAGGTCGAGACCGGGGCCATGCCGCTGACCTCGACCGACATCGTGATTGCTTCTGGCGGTGCTCGTGGGGTCGCTGCGGCCACGATGATCGAACTCGCAGCCGTATCCGGAGCGACATTTGTGCTGCTGGGTCGGTCCGTTCTCGCCGACGAGCCAGCCATGACCCGCGCAGCAGACGATGATCGCGCCCTCAAACAGATCTTGCTCAACGCTGCGACAACTGCTGGCACGCCACTCAGCCCAAACGAGTTGACCAAGCAGGTCGCCGCGATACTCGCCAACCGCGAGATCAACGCAACCCTGGCCGCTATCGCTGCCGCCGGAGGCCACGCTCGCTACGTGTCTCTCGATGTCACCGACCAGGCAGCAGTCACCCAAGTGGTTGGCGAGATACGAGCCGAACTCGGACCGATCACCGGAGTGGTGCATGGCGCTGGGGTGCTGGCCGACAAGCTCATCACAGAAAAAACCGACGCCCAGTTCAACGCCGTGTTCGACACCAAAGTCGCTGGGCTTCAGGCACTGCTGGCAGCAACCCACGATGACCCCCTCAAGATGTTGTGCTTGTTCTCGTCGGTTGCTGCCCGAACTGGCAACAACGGCCAAGCCGACTACGCCATGGCCAACGAGATCCTGAACAAGGTCGCAACCGCCGAGGCTGCCCGCCGCGGCACTGGTTGTGTGGTCAAGTCACTCGGATGGGGACCGTGGGACGGTGGCATGGTCGGCCCCACGCTGCGGGCTCACTTCGAAGCCATGGGCGTGAGCCTGATACCGCTCGCCGAAGGCGCCCGCATGCTGGTCGACGAGATCGCCAGCCCTCAAACTGACCAGATCGAACTTGTGCTCGGCGGAGGCGTGCTGAGCCAGACCAGCACTGCGTGAAGACATCCAGCGCACCGATGACTCAGTTTCAGCCAATCGCCATCGTCGGCCGTGCCTGTCTGCTGCCAGGCGCATCGAGCCCCGAGCAGCTGTGGGATGCCGTAGTCGATGGCCAGGACCTGGTCAGCTCGGTCCCGGCAGATCGATGGGGACTCTCACCCGGCGATGTGATGTGTTCGGGGCCCGAAGACAGCGCCGACCGCACCTGGTCAGATCGCGGCGGGTACGTACGTGGGTTCGACGAGATCTTCGACCCCGAGGGTTTTGGGTTGCCATCATCAGAGATCCTGGCGCTTGATCCAGTCTTTCAATGGACATTCCACACGGCTCGCCAAGCACTCCACGACGCTGGCTACAGCGTCCACTCTGAGCAATCCGGAGCGGGGGGACTACCCGGGCGTGGAAGAACCGGCGCAATATTTGGCAACCTGTCGTTTCCTTCGGCTTCGATGGCGGCATTCACCCAAGCGACATCGATCGCTGCACTGCCTGACTATGGCCCACAAGCGTTGGCAGATGCTGATATCGAAGTCCCCGATCCACGAAATCGATTCACATCGGGGTTGCCAGCATTATTGCTGGAGCGAGCACTTGGGCTCGACGCTGGAGCGTTCGCGCTCGACGCTGCTTGCGCGAGCAGCCTGTACGCCATCAAATTGGCGTGTGATCGCCTCCACGACGGCGAGGCCGATCTCATGCTGGCCGGAGCGGTTAACTGCGCCGACGACCTTTGCGTGCACTTGGGGTTCTCTGCGCTGACCGCACTCAGTAGAACCGGTCGGTCGCGGCCGTTTCATAGCCAGGCCGATGGCCTGGTTCCTGCCGAGGGCTGCGGCTTCGTGGCGCTTCGCCGCCTGGCCGACGCCGAACGAGACGACGACACGATCCACGGCGTCATCCGGGGCGTGGGACTTTCGAACGACGGCCGAGGCCGTGGCATGCTGGTGCCTTCGAGCGACGGCCAGTCGCGCGCTATCACTCGCGCTCTCGACATTGCTGGTCTTGCTCCTAGCGATGTGTCGCTGCTCGAATGCCATGCCACCGGCACCCAGGTTGGCGACGCGACAGAGATCCAGTCATCGGCTGCGGCCTACGCCGGATGCGCAGACCTACCGATCGGCTCGCTCAAGTCGAATATGGGGCACCTGATTACCGCCGCTGGTGTCGGTGGACTCATCAAGGTGATCGAGGCCATGCGGCACGAGGTTCGGCCTCCCACGCTGCATGCCGATGAACCTCTCGACGTGATCGCCGACTCACCCTTTCGGCTGCTCGATCAGCCCGAAGCATGGGACCGAAGCAGTACTTCCGACGGTGTACTGCGGGCCGGAGTCTCGGCGTTCGGGTTCGGCGGCAACAACGCACACCTCATCATCGAAGAACCCACAACGCCTCAGCCAACAGCTATGGCCGAGACAGCGCCTGCAGCGTCACTGAGCACTGCACCAATCCCGATCGCCATCGTGGGGATGGGCGTCGCTGCTGCATCGGCCGTGGGCCGCGAGGCCTTCGCCGACGCACTTCGCACCAACACTGCATGTCTGAACAGAGCCGGCCAGGGTGCCATGGCTGACATATCGCTACCGATCGCAAGCCAGAAGTTTCCGCCTAACGACTTGAAGCGAGCCCTCGCACAACAGCTGGTCATGCTGCAGGTCACCGACGAAGCAATCGCAGACTCAGGACCGCTGCCGAATCTTGCCACTGGCGTCTACGTTGGCATGGGCACCGACCCCGAGGCGGCTCGTTACGGCACCCGATGGCGCATCGCCACGTTGGCCAAGAGGTGGGGCTACTCCGACGGTTGGCTCGCCGAGGCTCGCGACACGATTGGACCGGTGCTCGATGCGCCGGGCGTGCTAGGCACGATGCCGAACATCGTGGCCAACCGGCTCAATAGCCAACATGATCTGTCTGGTCCGAGCTTCACGGTGAGCTCCGAAGAACGAAGTGGCCTCGACGCGATCGAGCTCGCAGCCCGCGCTCTGCGAGAAGGCGAGATCGACGCTGCGCTCGTCGGTGCGGTCGACCTGTCGTGTGATCCGGTGCACCGAGCCGCTGCCCTCGACCGCCTTGGGCCGACCCGCCAGACGCCCGGCGATGCTGCGGTCATGTTGGTACTCAAGCGACTCGACGATGCCGAACGAGACGGTGATCGGGTCTATGCGGTGCTGCCAGGCGGACGATTCGGTATGACCGAAGTTCCGTCGGTCGCCGGACCATCGACGGTCAGCCGGCTCGATGATCGGCCTGACCTGCGCTTCGGGCTTACCGAGGATTCCACCAGCATCACGCATCTGTTCGGTCACGCTCACGCTGCGTCAGGACTGTTACATCTTGCCGCCGGGGCGCTGGCGCTGCATCATCGCACCACGATTGGTGACGTGCCGATCTTGGCGTCGAATGACGCCGATGGAAGCGGTCTGGCTCCCGGCGTAGGCCCCCGCACCGCCGCTATCGCCGTCGAAGCCATGGATGGCCTGAGCAATCGATCAGTTCTGCTGGCCGAGGCCGCCAATCACCGTGCCCCGAGCATTAGCACCCC
>Ga0209831_1002958_pt1 | contig 14407 bp, 7 predicted proteins | sample Maine_Asex4_meta_FD_187451 | JGI IMG/M metagenome (GOLD analysis project Ga0209831, IMG submission 187451) | Marine algal microbial communities from Maine, USA - Maine_Asex4_metaG (SPAdes) (version 2) | ecosystem: Host-associated > Algae > Red algae > Unclassified | place: Maine, USA | collected...
ATTATAAACGATAGTATTTCCTGCTGCATCGCTTATTACAATACCGTCAGCATCAACAGTAGGAACTCCCATACCGATTATCCCGTCACCATCAGGATCTGGATTATCATTTTCAATAGCATCTTTAATGCCATCATTATCAGAATCTCGGTCTAAGTGATCAGGCACACCATCTTGGTCTGAATCTCCATTAGTACCAGCTACTCGAATTTCATCTGCATCTAAGATACCATCATTATCATCATCCAAGTCAATATCATTATCAATTCCATCACCGTCTGTATCTATACCAGATAAAACAGGCGGATTAGGCGGAGCAGCAGCTCTAATGACACAACCATTCACATCTACTTCTACAGGACTCATTCCAAACCTCCCATCATTATCAGGGTCAGGGAATCCTGCTTCTACCACATCAAAAATGCCATTGTTATCACTATCTATATCAATATGGTCAGGTCTACCTGGTCCATCAGGATCCACAAAATCAGGATTATAAACGATAGTATTTCCTGCTGCATCGCTTATTACAATACCGTCAGCATTAACGGTAACTGCGCCCATACCGATACGACCATCACCATCTGGATCAGGATTATCATTTTCAATAGCATCTTTCAAGCCATCGTTATCAGAATCCAAATCGAAATGATCTGGAACACCATCTAGGTCTGAATCTCCGCCATTATCGGCTACTCGAATTTCATCTGCATCTAAGATACCATCATTATCATCATCCAAGTCAATATCATCATCAACACCATCGCCATCTGTATCTATACCAGATAACTCTACTGCATTCAAATCTTGAACAATAGCGATAGCAATTGCACCAGCTCCAAAATTATTAGCTTCTACAAAAGCCCAAGAATCTAATAATCTTTGATTACCAAAGTTATCTTGGTATACAAAAGGAGTAGGTGTAGCTAAGGCATTACCAGAAGTACCACCACCGCTAACAGCACCACCAACTTGTGAATGATCGAAGAAGAAATCATTAGCAGGACTATTTACCCCATTAATTCTAGTAAAAGTCACCCCTCCTAAATTATTTTCTACATCATCCATCAAAATATGAACTTCCCCTCCTCTAACCGTTAAGTCATAAGTAAATTCAAAATTAGGATTTGCTGGAACTGCATTGCCTTCGCCATCAACACCATCCCAAAAAATAGCATTATTATCTCCCAACACTGCCTCTGCCGAAATTATTCTATCTACGAGGTCTGTAAAAGAGCCATTATTATTTAAGTCTAATTGTAGTGTGGCAATACCACCAACTTGAGAAGCATAAGCAAAATTACCACCTTCTCCTACTTGCATTCTGGCAGCCTCCGTACCACCTTCTGGATTAACACCATTAAACCCAAAAGTATTTTCTCCTACATTCTCGTCTGCCACAGCATTATACAACCAAGTAGTATGTGTATTATTACCATTAATAACATCTGTAACAGTAGCCTGTGCGGGCATATTTACATCAGGAATATTAAAAAATATTTTATTATTCCATAATAAGCCGCTGTCTTCTGCTTGTGGATGATACAGATAATTGTCGGTCGCTATCCATGAACTTGGATCAGCACTACGCGTATAATTCGCCTGGTCAAAAGACTGGTAAGTAGCTTTTCTATCACCAGTTACAATTCCCATTGAATTAGAAAACAAAGGAAATCCCCAAGGATCTGCTCTGTCAAAATCAATTTGGTATTGGAATCCAGGACGGGTCAATACATAGAAAGTTGGAGAGGTAGCATTAATAACCTCATCAGATGAACTAACAATAGATATATATTCATTAGAATATACTCTACCTTCTAGTAAGTTACCTCCCATATTGCCAGCGGCATTTTGGCTTACCGTTATATCCCAAGCCAAAGCTACCCGCCCATTAGTTGGCTGATTCACTTCTCTCGTCCAAACTTCACCATTGGAAAGATTAAGAAAAGCACCACTTCCTTGTAGTGCTTCAGGATAGTCTAAAACGACGGTCCATATACCAGCTTGACCAGCTTCAACTTGTATTACACCGGGAACATATCCAGCACCATTGGTACTACCTGCCCCTGTTGGACCTGCCAATTCTTCTACATCATTACTAATAATAGCCGTTCCAGTACTACCGTCAAAGGTAGTATGAATCGTGCCATCTGGACGGTATACATTAATAAATCCTTCTGCAATACCTATATGGCTTGACCCAACGTTGATGAATTCGCCTTCAGCAGCATATACTTTTAACTGCTGTTCATTAGTTATCTCTGGACTAGCATCTGCTATTAGGTAAAACAATCGAAATCCAGAATAATCCCAGAAATCTTTTGATCCTTCCCCAAATACTGATAGGTTACCTACAAAAAGTAGTAGAAAAACTACCAAAAACTCCCTTATAGGAGGAGGGTAAAATAATCGCTTCATAAATTTAATTTAGATGTTACTAAATATTAGTAAAAATTAGGGATTTACTAATTTCAGGTAGAAGGCAATAAATACTTATTTACCTTAGTTTGGTCTTTATTAAAATAGATCAATAGATAATTGTGTATTTTCTTTTCCTCCTACTATATTTCAAAGTAGCTTGTCAAAATGCTAATAACATAGGCTAATAACCTTAAGAGCATCAAAAGTCTGACCGCTACTATAAAAATTTCCGCTAAGTTGTTTGTGTAAGCCTAGGGTATTCTCCTTTATAAAAGGAACAAAATAATACAGGTTTTGAGTGTGTGTAAGTTTAATCTTTAGTATGAAATAATATTGTTTAGTAACAAGAATAAAGGAATTGTACAAAGAGGAAAAATTTGAATAAAATTCAAATTTTTCCTCTTTGTAAGAGACTTTTATTCAAGGAGTTTATATTATAGTTTTTCAAATTTCTAATACAAAAACTCTTTTCACACAACCTCTTATTGATATTTTTTGTTCTAAAGACCACAGAACTATAGCCAATTAACAATAAAATTTACGCAGATTGTCTAAATAAAGATACTTTCATTGTAATAAAAAGTAAGTATGCGCTAGTTTTAAGACAGTTTATTTGAGTAAAGTAACCTTAATGTATGTCTCCCAGTAGCACATAAAGCTTTTATCTAGCGGCTAGAAGACAAAAATATTTAGAAAGAAGTTGACTACTAATTCTTTATACTTTAAATCCAAATCTATAACTAGGATAAAATCAAGTGCTTTTAGATTAATAAAAAAATATATTGCCAGAATAGCCTTTTTCTCCAGTAAAGGTAACTTTTTTGTATTATTTCATACAGATATTTTAACAAAAAAAAACACTCCTAGACAAAATATTTTTCTATTTGATTCTATCAGGATTGTCTTTAAGGAAGCCTTTCCATCCCCCCGATTGGCGGCTTTTTCCTAGCAAACTAGATGTTTGAAAATAATGACATACTGCTGCACCCAGTGCATCCGTAGCATCAAAAGTAGTTTGTTCTAATTTGACGTTAAGAATATTTTCTAGCATGGCTGCTACTTGTTCCTTAGACGCATTTCCACTTCCTGTAACAGATTGTTTAATCTTTTTGGGCGCATATTCCGTCATCTCTACTCCTTTTGTGATAGCAGCAGCGATGGCAACTCCTTGCGCTCTACCTAGTTTCAACATAGATTGTATGTTCTTGCCGTAAAATGGTGCCTCAATAGCCATTTCTTTAGGTTGGTGAATATCAATCAATTGTTGAAGTCGTTCAAATATTTTTTTAAGTTTTAGTTGATGACTTCCTAGATGAGCTAATTTGACCACTCCATGCTCAATTAAGCGTAGTTTCTTATTCTTTACCTCAATAATGGCGTAGCCCAGAATGTTTGTTCCCGGATCTATACCTAGTAATTTATAGGGTGCTGTTGACAGGATAATTGTATGTTAGAGAAAAGAAAAGAAGTCAGAAGTCAGACCGAAAAATAAATTTTTCTGTCAGAAGTGAGATTTATGACGTGTTCTTAGACGCATGTATAACGTATTCTTAGACGCTAACTAATACGTTATATATGCGTCTAAGAACACGTCATAAATCTCACTTCTGACAGAAAAATTTATTTTTCGGTCTGACTTCTGACTTCTTTTCTTGTTGTTAAAAGCTAAAACCTAAAGAGAATTGAATGGAGAAATTCTGATCTTTATCAGTTTGGTTTATAAAATTGCCTCCATTTAGAGTTGCCTTAGAAACATCATATCCATCATTAGAAGTAACATCTGATAAACCGTAATTTACTCTAGCACCTAGATATAAAGTTTGATTCCAGTAATAATTAATACCTCCTACCAAACCAAAATCTAAGACATTGTAATATCTTCCTCTATCTGTAGTGAAGGGATAAAAAGCAGTTAATATTTTTGGTACATTGATAGCTTGACCATCAATATTTAATGCTACTACATCAGGAGTTGTTACAATACCTGGATTATCTCTATTATACCGATAGTCTAGCACCCCATTATAGATACCTGCTGATGCGCCTGAAGCGGTAACACCATCTATTTCTAATTCGCCACTGGCAGAAGCGGAAAGTAAAAAGCCAACACTGACCCCCCCTTCAAATTCAAACTTTCCAAGTCTGCCATAAGCCATAATTGGTATATCTAAGTAAGAAGTAGAAACCCCCAAATCAATACGTTGTTCTCCTGTCAGTATAGTTTGACCACCTGCATCGTTAGGGAATATTTGGTAGCCAGGCCCCTGGAAATTATAGTTTGTACCTTTTTGATTGTATAATATCTCCCCTTTTATGCCTGCTAAATCGGTAAATTTGTACCCAATAATAGCACCAATCATAAATCCACCGTCTGTTGTGTTAGATTCCAAATCCATTCCACTAGCCTGCTCAGACGGTCCGTCAATTTTAGAAATGGTTACACCTGTCTTAAAGCCCAATTTCCATCCTTGTGCACTCCCTAAAAAAGGAATGCTTACTATAAGGGTAATAAAAAATAGATTCTTCATAGTTTAATATTTTAGCGGTCAGAGCGCAAAATGTCCGTAGGAACGTAGAAAAAATAAAATGCTTTTTTATTTTTAATAAACTTAAAGACAATTTCTATTCCTCGTCGATAGAATCTTCCTCAGAAGCATCCTCTTCAGTGGAATCTGTCTCTTCAGAAGAATCAGTCGTTCCCGTTTCGTCCGTATTTTCTGTATTAGGATTTGCTGCATTTTCTACTGCATCACTTCCCTCTTCCGTCGCAGTTTGACCTTCCTTTTCAGGAACTTCATCTTCTGTCTTTCCCGTTACGGCAATATCTGCTATTTCATCACCTTCATCAATTCTAATAACTTTCACACCTTGTGTCGCCCGTCCCATTACCCGTAAATCTTCCACAGGAATTCGAATGATTACTCCTGATTTAGTAGTAATCATCAAATCATTTTCTTCATTAACATATTTAATGGCAGCTAGTTTACCTGTTTTTTCTGTAACGCTAATCGTTTTGACCCCTTTTCCACCTCTATTGGTGTTTCGGTAATCTTCTAAAGAAGAGCGTTTTCCATAGCCTTTATCAGAAATTACTAAGATAGTAGATTGCTCATCTTTTGGATCGACACTAATCATACCAACCACCTCATCCTTTTCTTTATCTAAAGTAATCCCTCTTACCCCACTAGCCGTACGCCCCATTGGTCGCACTTTTGCCTCAGGGAATCTAATCGCTCTACCACTTTTAATAGCCATTAGTATTTCATTATTGCCATTGGTCAGTCTAGCTTCAAGCAATTGATCTCCTTCATTAATAGAGATAGCAATAATACCATTTGTTCGTGGTCTAGAAAAAGCCTCGACAGAAGTCTTTTTAATTGCCCCTTTTTTGGTACAGAAAATAAGGTAGTTATTCTTTAAAAATTCTTCATCTGTCAAATCCTTTATCATCACATAGGCCTTTACTTTATCATCTTTAGGCAGCGCAATAATATTTTGTAGCACTCGTCCACTAGAAGCTTTACTGGCTTCTGGAAGCTCATAGACGCGCAACCAATGACATTTCCCTTTCTCTGTGAAAAGCAATAGGTAATTATGTGTACTAGCCGTAAACATGTGCTCTACATAATCCGTAGCTCTCGTTTTTGCACCTCTTGAGCCCCGACCACCTCGGGCTTGTGTTCTATATTCACTAGCAGCCGTACGCTTAATATAACCTAGATTAGAAATAGTAATCACCACTTCTTCATCCTTGATCATGTCCTCAATACTAATTTCTCCGTCTGAATAGCTAATTTTAGTTCTTCGTTCATCTCCAAAATCAGCCTTTGCAGTTAATAACTCCTCTTTGACTATATCCTTTCGCATCTCCTCATTCGCTAAAATTTCTTTATAGCCTGCGATTTCTTTTTGTACTTCAGCAAACTCTGCTCGAACCTTATCTATTTCTAGACCTGTCAACTTTTGTAGGCGCATTTCTAGAATCGCCTTTGCCTGTATTTCACTCAGACTAAATTGCGACATCAAGCCAGTCCTTGCGGCCTCCACTGTTTTGGATGCTCGAATCAAATCAATGACTGCATCTAAATTATCTAAAGCAATTATTAAACCTTCTATTATGTGCGCCCGTCTTTCTGCTTTGTCTAAGTCAAATTGTGTTCGACGAACAATAACCTCTAACCTAAATTTTATAAACTCTGTAATAATTTGCTTTAGGTTCAGCAATTCTGGTCTGCCATTTACTAAAGCAATATTATTAACCCCATAAGAAGATTGAAGCGGCGTATATTTAAAAAGTTGGCTTAAAATGACATTCGCCATTGCATCTCGTTTCACCTCTACCACTATTCTCAAACCTTTTCTATCCGATTCATCTCGAACCGCACTAATACCTTTTACTCTTTCTTGGTTTACTAAGTCTGCAATTTTAACAATTAAAGTCGCCTTATTTACCTGATAAGGAATTTCTGTAACAATTATTTTTTCTCTTCCCGAACTATCCGTCTCAATTTCCGCCTCTGCTCGCAGCACAATTCTTCCCCTACCTGTATGGAAAGCTTCTTTCACGCCCGACATTCCATAAAGAATCCCTCCTGTAGGAAAATCAGGTGCTTTGACATATTCCATCAATTCATCAATAGTAATATCAGGATTATCTATTGTTGCAATGATACCATCTACACTCTCCGATAAATTGTGTGGCATCATATTGGTCGCCATCCCTACAGCAATACCCGAGGCGCCATTGATTAATAAATTGGGAATATTAGTAGGTAGTACAGTAGGTTCTTTTAGCGTATCATCAAAGTTATCTGCAAAGTCTACCGTATTTTTATTCAGATCGGATAATATTTCATCCGCAATATCTTCTAATCTAGCTTCTGTATATCGCATAGCAGCTGGACTATCGCCGTCCATAGAACCGAAGTTTCCTTGTCCATCTACTAAAGGATACCGTAGAGACCAGTCTTGAGCCATCCGCACCATCGAATCATAAACAGAGGTATCGCCATGTGGGTGGTATTTACCTAAAACCTCCCCAACTATTCTTGCAGATTTTTTATGTGATTTATTATGGGTTAATCCTAATTCCGACATTCCATACAAGACCCGGCGATGCACTGGTTTCAAACCATCTCGGACATCAGGTAGCGCTCTGGATACAATCACGGACATAGAATAATCTATGTAAGCAGATTTCATGTGATCCTCAATCGAAACAGGAATAATTCTTTCTTTATTTGACATGGAGATAAATTAAAATTAGGAAAGGAATAGTGTAAATTCTCAATAGTAATTGAATTGTTTGTAGTCGTCTATACTTTTCGGTATATATTATGCCTATATTTTGTTACATAAATAAAAAAGGCTTTCTTTTTTTGAAGCGCAAAGTTAAACAAAATTGACTAATTTTACTTGATTTTCAGCAATTAAGTTAGTTATGTACATTGCTTTATTTCCTAGCTTAATATTTAAGTACCTAACCATAAATAATCGTCACTTTGTGAAGGACTCTTTTTCCATTCTACTTCCTAAAAAAATAGTTCAATAAAGGGATTATTAAACGATTTTTTTAGTTGTATAATGAAAAAATAGTCTCTTCAAAAATGACGATTATTTATAGTTAGGTACTTAAAAAATAGTTATATTCTAGATAAGGATTCTATTTATTTTGACTAATAAAAAAACGAAGTTTAGTAGCTAGTGAAGTATTAAAAAATGGTATATTTAAAAAATTTCCTCTTAGAGTCGAAAATAAAAATCTACTTGTCTTTTTTAGAGAAAAAGGTCTAGTTATTTGAAGAAGCGTATTAAAAATAAGATTATTAGGTACAAATTATTTTTAATATATCATAATATTTAAAAAATAAGAATATTTTTAATAAAAAAATAAAATATACCTATTGTACAATTCGTTAAGCATTAAGATTTTATTGCATATAAAAAATATTTTAATTTAACCAGTAAATTCTGTCATTTTTAACGAAAATTGGTCATTTTTTTTTACTATTTCTTGTTTAATAAATTTTTTCTTCGTAAAATTGTCTTGTTAAGTAGAAAAAAATACTTTAAAATATAGTGTTTCATAGTGTGAGGGGTAACCGCTTATCGTGGTTGCTCCTTTTTACTTTATCCCCTCTAATTATCACCTTATCCTTTCTAATCATCATCTTATCCCCTTTAATTATTATTTCATCCCCTCTAATACTATTTTACCCTCTCCAATAACTCTTTTGCTATTTCCTGCAAATGTATTTTCCGCTCTTCTACTACCTTCACCAACGCTAGATGCGCTATTGCTTTTTGGTGATATTCATCTTTCTTTTCACTAGCTATCGCTTTTATATCCAAGGCATCAAAAATGTCTACCACTGTAGCTATTTTAGCTTCTTCCTCTTTTGGGTAAGTACTCAATAGATTTTCCAATACTTGCTTTTGTGTGTTGTTTGCTAATTGCATTGCTTTTAAAACAAGATATGTTTTTTTGTTTTGTACGATATCCCCACCAATGCGCTTACCAAAAGTAGCTGCATTACCATAAGTGTCTAAAATATCATCCTGCAATTGAAAAGCTATCCCTAAATTTCTACCAAATTCATAAAGATGATATAAATCTTCTGCGGGTGCTCCTGCTAAGAGCGCGCCCGTCTTTAAAGCACCTGCAATTAAGGAAGCTGTTTTATATTCAATCATCTGTAGGTAGGCAGCTATCGTAATGCTATCGCTTGTTTCAAAGTTCATATCATATTGTTGTCCTATACAAACTTCAGCGGCTACTTTAGAGAACAAAGTCATCAACTCTGGAACTAAATTTTTATCAGGGGTTTCTAGCAGATATTTGTAAGCATAAATCAACATGACATCACCAGAAAGAATGCCCGTATTTATGTCATATTTTTGATGAATTGTAGCTTTTCCTCTCCGCAAGGGTGCTTCATCCATAATATCGTCATGTACTAAAGAAAAATTATGGAAAATTTCATAGGCGTAAGCTGCAGATAAAGCGCTATCCACCTCTGTTTGGTATAAGTTATGGCTCATCAATAATAAAACGGGACGAAGCCGTTTTCCTCCTAATTGAAGGATGTAATCAACGGGTTCAAATAGTTCCTTTGGCGCCAATTGAAAATTATGCTGTTGCATATAATCTAGAAAAAGGCTTTTTAATTCCGATGGAGTGTGCATAATAAACATTCAAGTATGATACCCTAAAGGAATAAATCCTACCTTTTAGGGGGTAATTATTAAAAAAAATCAAAAATAATATATATCTGCCTGTCACAACTATGCCCAATTTCTATTTGGGCATCATATTTGAATAATTGACAGGGAAAGGGTAGTCCGAAAAATACAAAATACAAAATAAAAAAATAATTGTTTTCTGCAATCTTAGATATTTATTCCACCCTACATCAACTTCCCCTCATACCGATTTAAGCCGATTGTTAGTCCCCTAATACTCGACAAGTTCCTATTGTATAGTACAGATTGGCTTTTAAACCTCTGGTTTTAGTAACAAATAGTATTATTTCTCCATCTTTAGTAGACTTTAAAACTGCTAATATTTCTTACTAAGGACTGGAATTAAAAGCAATTCTAATTGCTTAATAGCAAAGGCCTAAATAGTAAATTTGTACTAACTCAATATGACAACGCAAGCATCAGCTTTTGAACACTAATTTGAGTAAGTTTTCAATTTGATTATAAATTTTTGAATAGACTTTTAAAAGTGGGCAAAATAAATGTTCCTTTTTCATTAGTTTTTAAAAACAGACTTTTTGAAATACATCTTTTTTTAAAAACTAATAAAAAATCAATTTGAACATTTCTTCAATGCGCTCTATATCGTCCTGCTTGGGAACGATGAAAAAATAACTAGATCGTTTTTAAAATGAGTTCTTTTTTAATGGGTTGAAAACCTATGCAAAAAAGACTCAATTAAAAAACAAGAAGACCTATTTATTTTTAATCAATACTTAGGAACGGAAATAAAATAATCTTACATTTTATAGTACTCAAACCCTTATGGAGATTGAGTTTTTAAAAATAAAATGTTCCTTTTATTTTTCCTTTGTTCCTTACTAGCTCATTCAGAAATATCGGCTTACACCGCATATATTCAAAAAGAACACTACTCCTCGAACCTACTTACACAATTCGATCTATATAGATCGATCTACATTGGAAAAAATGAACTTACGGTTTTATGAGCAGTAACAAAAAAACTTGCATACTATTAATAGAAGAAAATGCAGCGGATGTACAAAGTATGGAGAAAATGCTAAAGAATTCTTCTGTCAGGTATAACTTGATTACCTCAGAAGGATTATATAATGGCATTGAAATCACACAGCAACGAGAGGTAGATATAGTGTTGTTAGAATTAAATCTTGCAGACAGCACTGGATTTAAGACGCTTACGACTTTTCTAGATAGAGTCCCAGGACTTCCAGTCCTTGTTGTGACAAAGATTAATAATGAAATTATTGGTAACCAGTCTATTAAAGCTGGCGCCCAAGATTTTTTAGTAAAAGGACAGTTTGAAGGAAAATTACTAGGCCGTTCTATCAGATATGCGCTTCAAAGACACACCACCACTTTAAAACTAGAAGATACTGCTAAGAATTTATCCATTAGCAAAAAACGATTTCTGGATGCGCAGTCTATGGCGCAGTTTGGAAATTTCGAAATGGATATTGTTAATAGTTCGATGAAGTGGACCCTTGAAATTTTCAACATTTTCGGGCTTCGACCCAATAGTATCCAGCCTACTTTATCTGATTATTTAAGCTATGTCCATATAGATGACAAGGAACGAGTTACTATCTTTTTTGATGATATTTCAGAAAGCGGTAATTTAGATAAAATAGAACATCGAATTGTTCAGGAGGATCATACGATTAGGTATGTAGCTTTGAATGCTAAAGTATTCTATGATGAAATTACAGAAAAGATTATTTTAATCGGTAGTGTACAAGACATTACGGAAAGGAAAATTTCCGAGCAACTCATTATTGAAAAAAATATAAACACTAAAGCGTCTAAAGTAAAAGAAGAAGCTTTAATGAATATGAGTTTTCATATTAGAACGCCCTTGGCTTCAGTTGTCAATTTACTTTTCTTATTAGAAAACTCTAGACTAAATCCACAGCAAAAAGAGTTTCTTAATGACTTAAAAACTTCTGTAGATGACCTATCTATTATGGTCAATAATCTATTAAATTTCTCTCTTTTAGCAGCCGACCAAGTAAATAAAGAAGAGGAAGAAATTAAGCTAAAAGACTTTTTGCAAAGCCTTAAACGATTGATACAAATCAAAGCAGATAATTCTAAATTGGAGGTTGCTTTTAATATGCCTAAAAAGGTGTCTAGTATCGCTTATAGTGACCCACAAAAAATCACACAGATTGTCTATAATTTAACAGATAATGCCTTGAAAAACTGTAAAGGAAAAGAAACTTTATCTTTTCAAACAGCTATCGTTAGGCAAGAAGAAGATAATGCCGTTTTCAATTTTATTATCGCAGATCCTGTCACCCTACTCTCTAGCGAACAGCTAAAAGAAATTGAGGGGGCAGAGAAAATGTTGGAAGTCTATTCTGAAAACCTCACGCAAGATAGTCAGAAGAATTTATTGAATATTGCTATGGTCTCCAAATTAACGACCATTTTAGAAGGCAGTTTTTCGGTCACTAGTAATAAAGAAGAAGGTACTTTTTATAATGTCCAATTGCCTATCAAATTGGGCAAACAAATAACCTCATCAGCTGGCACCACTCCCGACGCACCTATTAAGATTTTATTAGTAGAAGATCACTTCCTTAATCAAATTGCCACTAAGAAGGTATTGACTACTTGGTCCAGTTATGTGAAGGTAGATATTGCTGAAAACGGAATGATAGGCGTAGAAAAATTTAGAGAACATGGCTATGATCTAATTCTAATGGATATCCAAATGCCTGTGATGAATGGGATTGAAGCTGCCAAAAGAATTCGAGCATCAAGTGATGTGCCTATTATCGCCCTTACTGCCAATGCTTCTAAACAAGAATCTGATAAATGCTTGGCAGTCGGCATGAACAACTATGTTGTCAAACCTTTTAAACCACAAGATCTATATAGCAAAATTATGAATGCTTTGGTTTTAGCGGAAGCTTAGTGGTTTGCTTATTAATTAATTGCTTGATTGATTGATTATTCCTACTAGATGTTGACTATCATCAGTTTCTAAACTCCATAGACTACTTTTTTTTATAAAGTTATCGTTTGTAGATAGAAGGGCGATGCTAGGCGATACTTTGAAAGTATCGCCTAGCATCGCCCTTCTATCTACAAACGATAACTTTATAAAAAAGACCATCTATGTTACACTCCTTTGAAATTGACTTTGAAAAGTGCCTTATATTATTTCTTATTTCTTTCTAAAAAACGATATACTTTTTCAAAATAAGCTTTCCCTCCTGTTTTCCATACGGTCAAATGATTTGCCTCAAGAACTTCCAAAAATTCCTTTTGTTCACTTTTGATAGCTTTAAAGTTCTCCTTCCCATACCCAATATTAATTCTCCTATCTTCCGTTCCATGTACTATTAAAATTGGTTGATTTATTTTTGTGCAAAAATCTACTGGTTTCGCTTCATCAGGACTAAAGTCCGCAATCTTGCCAGCTCTGTCGACAAGATAATTAGTAAAAGGTCTAACACTAAAGCCTATGTGGTATTTAAAATAGTCATTAGCGATGATACCAAAATCTGAAAAAGTGCTTTCAATGATGCCAAATTTTATACGTTTATCCATGCCCATTGCTTGTAGCGCAATAGCGCCACCTAGAGACTGTCCCCACACACCGATATTGTCATTTGCTTTTTCTTGCTCTAATAAAATCGTAATTAAAGTACTAATATCTTTTTTCTCTTTTACACCAAATGTACAATGCGTACCGCTACTCTCCCCATGTGCTCTCGAATCCATTGCTACAGACTGATAACCATTCTTTGCTAATTCTTTACTTAATTTTATAAAGTGTTCTTTATACGCCCTTATACCGTGTAAAAGAATAATAGTGCCTTTAATCGTATCCAATTTGGAATAGGTTACAAAGCCCCTTAGCTCTGTATCATCGAAGGATTGAAAATTCAAAAAATGTCCATTTGTCTTATTTTCTTGAAAAGTAGGTTTTACAGGAAGCAGGTAATTGGGTTTTATTAAGCTAATGATTGGATTTTTAATTTCTGTTATCAATCTCGGCGCATAGAAATGTAGAAAAAGCAGCCCTGCGATCAAACAACCAAAAAGGCTCAATTTTAGTAATTTTATAATACGGGTGTTACTCATTATGCTTCTTATTTCTTACGTTTCGCTCCCCCTAAAGAGAAATATTAAACATACTTTTTACCAGATACCAAGCCGAAACTATTATAATCATCTAATTATCAAAGAATTTATTTTTAGCTTTTTATTTAATTTCAGCAAAAAGTAATTTATCCAGACCTAATTCTATAAAAATTGCTGAAGATTTTTTTTAAAATACTGCGCACTATCAGCGGCGCTAATTATGGAATTTGTTGCATAATTCCCGCCTTGTTCCAAATAATAAAATTCCAAACCTGATTTAATTGGGTCAGGAAGTAGTTCCAGATAATTGATAGAACCATTTCCTAGTTCCGTATAGTCTCTTGTAATTTTGTCCATGTCTTTGATATGCCACATTACATATCTTCCTGGTTGGGCATCAATCAATTCTTTAGGCGTAAACTTTGAGGAGTGCATGACCCAATACATATCTATTTGAAGTTTCACTAAAGAAGCATCCGTATCTTTTATAATAATGTCAAAACCATTTTCTCCGTTGTGATCTTCAAATTCAAAACCATGATTATGATAGGCAAAACCAAGCCCTGCCGCTTTAACTTGCGCTCCTATTACATTAAGTTTTTGGGCCATTAACTTAAAATTATCTATTGTTCTTTGTTCCGGAGTAATCCAA
>Ga0209831_1002970_pt1 | contig 14352 bp, 6 predicted proteins | sample Maine_Asex4_meta_FD_187451 | JGI IMG/M metagenome (GOLD analysis project Ga0209831, IMG submission 187451) | Marine algal microbial communities from Maine, USA - Maine_Asex4_metaG (SPAdes) (version 2) | ecosystem: Host-associated > Algae > Red algae > Unclassified | place: Maine, USA | collected...
CCGCGGGCGCCGCCGTCGACGCCGCCTCGGCCGACCCAGAGCGGCTCGAGATGACGCTCGTCGAGCCAGCGGATCCGCGCGATGCGTCACTGGGGCGCGCCACCCACCCTCCGCCGGCGCCCGCACCAGCGGCAGGGGTAGCAGCACCCTCCTCTGCACCCGTGGCCCGCTCCCTGCTGCCCTGCCGCTCCACCGGCCGCGGCGACGGGGGCGGCAGCGCCGCCGCAACCTCTCGCGGGCGGGTAAAGCGCCGCAGGAGCGCCGCCCCGCCGCCGCCGCCCCCCCCCGCCAGCGCCGTCGACATGAGCCGTCGCGACCGCCGGAGGCTGCTGCCCCTTGCGCCCGCGTTTGCGCCTGCGCCTTCGGGGCCGCTGCCCGACGATGCGGTCGACGCGTCCGACGGGCGCGTGGCGCCTGCCCCGCCGTGCGACGCCGAAGCCGGGCCCGGCAATGGCGAGGCGCCGGGGACGGCGGCGCCGGCCGATGCAACGGTCCCAGACGATGCGGGTGGCGAGGTCGGGAGCACGGGGAGCCCCGCCGGTCCCGACAGGGGCATGCCCGGCGGGACGGCCGGCCCGCGAGCGCGGGTACCGCCGACGGCGCTACCGGGGGCGGTCCCCGACAGCGACCGCAACAAATCCCCTGCCTGCGTGACGACCGCCGGCGAGCCGCGGTGTGCCTGCCCCGCCGCTTGGGCCAACCCCGCGAGCGGGGTGGAGCGGAGCGCACGGCAAATGGCATCGTTGGCCGCCAGATTGACCAGCAGCGCCAAGCCGTGCTCGGCCACAGCCTCGCTGCCCGCGTGCGCTTCGAGCGCCGTCCGCGCCGCCTCCACCCCGCCGCCAATGACAATGAGCCGCCGGTTGTAGTCGACCGCGTCTGCCAAATTCCGCAACAGCCGCGCGCAGTCGGCTTGCGTGTCCGCGTCGGCCGGCGACCGGCGCATGACGGTGAGGACGGCGGTGATGCCGCCGGCCCGCCCGACGGCTGCCTTGTTGGCATTGGAATCAAACGTGGCGTTGCTCAGCGCCTTTAGCGCATGGCCCGCCCCGTAGCCCCCGTCGACCGCAAACGTGAGCGCGTCGACGAGGGCGGTGATGCCCCCACACTCGGTCAACGCCGACCGGTGGGCAGAGTAAAAGGCGAGCGCGCGGACTAGCGCGCACGCCGCCGCCTGCACGGCGGGCGAGTGGGGGTGCCGCCGCATCGCAGCGACGGTTGTGGCAAGCGCGCCGCCGTCGGCCAGCGCTGCCTGGTTGCCCGCATCCCCCGAGGCGAGCAAGCGCAAGGAGTTGAGGCCCGCCTCCTGCACAGCCACCGAGGTGGGGCTCGTGCGGAGGGTGGCGAGGAGGACGTCCAATCCGCCCGCCGCGCGAATGCGCGCGCGGCCGGCGGCCCCCGACGAGCCGAGGTTGCCGAGCGACCGCAGCCCCTGCGCAATCACAATCTCATTGCCCGGGTGCGCCGTCATGGCGCCGACGAGCGCGTCGGCGGCGCCGTCAGCCACCATGGCCGCCGCGTCGGTGGGCGACGCGTTGCTCAAGTTGCGAAGGGCCATGGACCCCCACGCGGCGAGCTCCTCCTCCCCCGGCGACGCGGCCATGGTCGATACCAGCGCCTCAACGGCGCCCGCGTCCAGTGCCCGACGCTTGTTGGCGTCCGACCCGTACGCCAAGTTGCCGAGCAACATCGCCGCCTGCGTCTCGACGCGCCGGCAGCCAGCGTGCCGCCGCAGCGCGTCGACGAGCACCCCCAACCCGCCGCACGCGCCAATGAGATCCCGCGTCGGCGCGTCGGCAGTCAGCCGCCGGAGCGTCGACAGGCCGTGCGCCTGCACCCGCGCCTCGTCTCGCGTTTGCCGCATCACGTCAACGATGAGGGGCACCATCGAGTCGCGGGCGTCTCGGTCACGGCCGCCTGCCCGGCGGGGGCCGAGATCCCCAATCCGCCCGCGGAGAGCGTCGAGCGCGCGCACGGCGCGGGCGGCCTTGGCGGCCGCCACTGCGCCCGGACGCAAGGCGGGCTCATCAGGTGTCCCGGGCGGCGGCACGACTGCCGCCACACCGGCGGCGGTACGTGTTGATGAGGCGGATTCCAGCGATTCGAGGCCGGACACGCTCTGGCGGCCGCGACCGGCTCTTGCAGTGGTTGTCTCCTCCCGCCCGCGCCCGTTGTGCTGGTGCGCCGTGTGGAGGCTGAGCGACTCAATCTCGGGGCCGCCATCTTGCGACTCGTGCCGCCCCGAGGCGCCGTCGGCCAACCCAGCGCCCAGAAATCGGCGGTGGCTCGGAGGCTCCAAGTCGAGGGCCTCCCGCTCCTCTGGATCGTCCGCGTCAATGGACGGTACGTCCAGCTGAGACGCAAAGCCCCGACCCGACGTACCCGACACGGGCGTGTCTAGCCAGTGAACCGCATGAGACGCGGGGGGCACCTGCTCACCCTCCTCCTCGTCATCACGACCGTCCGTACCGTTGGGCAGGTGCTCCTCCTCCTCCTCGTCTTCCTCCGGGGGCAACGCCACCCCCCGTGGGGAGGGCACGTAGCCACCCGCGGCAATTCCCGGCCCGAGCCCCAAGCGGTGGCTGCCTGGTGGCGACCGCCGGCCGGGCGCGCCGTATCCCGTCGCTGCCGCCGATGATCCATTGGATGTCGACGAGCTTCGGCGCCCGAGAAAGGCGTCAGCGACGCCACCGCCACCCCCGCCACCGGCGGTAGCGGCGACGGGCGCCACTGGGTCGACCCCGTCAACCAGCGAAGCGGGCTCATGGACGCCGTCGGCACCGACAAACGGCATCTCCACGTCTGGCAGCAAGCTGCTGCTCCCGCGGGTGTGCATCTCGTTAAAGGTAGTCTGGGAGGGCAAGTTTGGGTAGTCCTCGTCGTGGTCTACATGCGCGGTGGCGCCGGCCACAAGGACGCCCACTTCGTCCGTCTCAAAGCCGTCCCGGGAGCCGTCGGCGTCGCCATACCGCTCCTCTGCATCCTCGTCAGTAGATGCGGATGGCAGGCGAGGAGGCAGCGGCCACGTTTGGGCATCCCCCTCCTCTTCGGCGGCCGCCGCGGCCGCCGCCGCCGATGCTGCTGCTACCGCCGCTGCTGCCGACGCGGCGGCCGCGTTTTGTTGCTGCCCCGGTGGTAGCGGTTGCCCGACCGTCGCCATAATCTTCTCCCGTGGGCTCCGACGCCGCAAAGCCGTGGCGCCGCCTGCCTCCCCGCCGTCCACCCCAAACGGCGACACGGGGATTTGCAGTGCGGTGGCCGACGGAAAACCGCGCTTGCCCCCCCGCGCGCTGAGCCGGTTGAGCGCAAACGCGGGGACAACCTCCACACTGTCCGGCTCGGTGGTGCTGCTCGCCACGCTAGTGGTGGGGGCGCCGCCGCCAAGTGATACGCCGCCGCCGCTCGCAACGGCGGTGCGCCGGTCGGGCGCAGTGAAGGAGCTGTGTGCGCCCGCACCGACCCGCCGGTCTCGGAGCACTCCGTCTTCGCCGCCGGCGGCAAGCGGGGGCTTGGCTCCAAAAGTCGGTGCCGGCGGTGGTGCCGGCGGCCACCCGCCACCTGGCCGGACCACTGGGTCGTCGACTCCGGGGGCACCCGAAACTCCGGCGGCAGCGCCTTCCGAGCCTTCCTCCCGTCGCACCTCTGGCGAAGCCGGCATTGGCCACGGCTGCGGAGACTCTGGGCGCTCCCGCGGCGACCACGGGGGAGGGGAGGTTTCCCGCACCGTCCGCGCTGGCCACTCTTGGGGTGATGTTGGCGTCTCGTCGGCGGGCCACGCTTGTGGGGACATGGGGCCCCCGCCGGCCGCCTCCGCACCCCCCCGTGCCGGCGTCGGCGATGGCAGCGGCGACGCAATGGCCTCGACAAAGGGCGCTTCGAGGAGCGTCGGCGGAGTCACGGGCACGGCCTCGGCGGCTCCCTCCGAGGGACGCCCCCCCCCCAGGGAGGCCCCCCACCCCCCCCCCGCGCCGCCGCCCTCCTCTCCATCGCGCCATCCGCCGGGTTCGACGAGAGCGTGGTGGTGGTGGTGGTGATGGTGCTCGTGCCGGTGCTCGTGCCGCGTGGCCACCCCAGACGGCCGCCGCCCGTCATGCCGGTGAGAGTGTCGGCCAGCCTCCTCGGCCTCCCCTGCCGCCGTCACGTTGAGGATGTGACCGCCGAGCGCGCCGGCGTGGCCGCCGCCCCCGGCATACCCGACGGCGGCAGCAGCAGCAGCGCCGACTTTCTGTTGCATCGCGTAGATGACGTCGGGCGAATTTTCCCGCGACCCAAACGGCGAGCCGACGCCCCCGCCGTCGGCGGCCGTGCCAGCCATCCACCCGCCGTCGGCACCAGCCTCCCGCACATCCGCGGAGTGTGGCCGACCGTAGCCGCCACCGCCGCCGGTGCCACCCCCCCCACCACCACCCCACTGCTTGGCACCCCCGTGGCGCGGATTCTCCCGCAGGGTGGCCGCGAGCAACACGGCGGCGGCGGAGCTGAGGCTCTCCCGTCCATAGCGATCACCCGCAGAGACGGTGGCGGTGGTGGCGCCACCGGCACCCGACCGGGCCGGGGCCGACGCGTACCCTCCCCCCCCGCCGCCTCCCACCGCTGCCACGGGGGCTCCCCCCCCCGACACCCCGAGGCCGACCACGCCCATGCCGGCTGCCATCCCCCCCCCGGACGGCGGCATCAAGCTGTAGTGGTGGTGGTGGTGGTGATAGTGATGGTGCTCGTGCAGCTCTGTTGCCACCGGCCGCCGCGGGGAACGCCCCGTCCGGCGGCGGGGCGTGGCACCCGCGCCACTGGGAGAGGCGAACGGTCGGGGTGGCGGCGGTGCCGGCGACCTCGGTGCCGGCGACGCTGGTCGTCGGCGGTCAGCAGCGCCGGCGGGGGCCGAGGCGGCGCTCCCACCTCGCTCCGTAGCCCCTCGGCCACCCGACGCGGCGGCAACGGCAGCAGCAGTCGCGGCGATGCCGCCCTCGTGGCCGCCGTCCACGTCTCTTTGGTAACCCTTGGGCCCACCCTCCCCTGCGTGGTGGTGACGTGGGGAGGCTGCCACTTTGGCAATCCCCCCGGGGCCGCGAGCACCGCCAATGCCCGACGCGGCAGCGGCGGTGGTGGCGGCCGACCCGGTGGCGTCCAGCGCCGCCATCCGCTCCCGAACTGACTGCATGGTGGCAGCGGCGGTGGTCGTCGTGGGCGTTGACCCCCTCCCGCAAGCCAAACTCCCCCCAACGGGGAAGGAGGGGGGGAAGGGCGCGGCAGGCGACAGGTGGTTGGTTGGTGGGGGCCGCTTCCCCCCGGGGAGCCCCTCCTCCTCCGCGATGCGCGGCGGGGTGCGGGGTCCTCGACCGTGGTTCCCCCGGGGTGCGGCACGACGCGTCGCGGCGCGGCGGGGGCGACGACGGCGGCGGCCGGCCCACGCGGGTCGCGCGAGGCCCGCCGCACGCACTCGCGGCGGTGGGTGATGGCGGGGATGGTGGCGGGGGTGGTTGGCACAAGGGACAGGCGCCGCGCGTGCGTGGTGGGCGGGCGCCGCCCGCGTGTGGCGTCGGGCCGCCAACCACGGCCGGCCGGGGTCGTGCACGCCGACCGCGGGGTGCAGCCACAGAGACGAGGCGTCGACGGTCGGTAGCGCACTCGGCCGCGGGCGCGACGTGGGCGGCGGCGACGGTGGGCGGCCCGTGGAGGCGCGCGCGCGTCCGCTGCGCACGCGGCCTGGGGAGCGACGGGCGCACTGGGGCGGCGTGATGGTAAGCCAACGCCGCCGCCCTTCGCGGCGCACGCTCCGCGCCTCGCGGCGCCCGCGCGGCGCGCAAACACCCCGCTCGTGGCCGCCGGCGACGCTGCTGGCGCCGCCGTGGCACGACGCGGCGAGACAGCGCCACTGTCGTGCACGGCGGTGGCGGCGGTTTCGGGGGGGGCCTCTCTTCCCCCCCCCACCCGCCGGCCTGGCGCTCGCGCCGAGACACTCCGGCGTCTCTCGAGAGGGCGTCTTACTGCCCCGACAGGTGGAGGCGGCCCCCGCACCCGCTGTCGCCAGAGCGCGTCGAAGTAGGGGTGGCCAGTGGTGCGCTGTGGTCGCCGCCCCATCGCGACAAAGCAACATCGACTGCCAATGGCCTGCGCGTGGCAGCCCAATCGGGAAGGGCCAGCGGTGGCAGCGGGGAGAGGCGTGCAAGCGTACCACGCTCTGGGTGGTGGGGGGGGGGGGGGGGGGGAAGGAGAGATCTGCGAAAATAGCTGGGCTGTCGGTGGCGCTGACGCAGTGTCGCTCGTGTCAAAATGTGCCTGTGGGCGGCGGGGAAGCACCCGAAACGCTTCCGCCCACGCGTCGTCTTGAGGTAAAAATACTTTTGAGCTGGCTGTGGAGAGTGGACCGCAACTGCAGTCGGGAGACATAATCCCACACAAACTTTGCATGTCGACCCAAGACCAATGAAGTGTCTCTTGACCGACAACAAATGGCGGGTGGAAGCACTCATGCTTTTTTGTTGAAGGTCTTGAATTTAAATATGTCGCTTGCGTGACAAAAGTTGGGTGAAAGCTGGGTGACTGTGTGGTCAGTCTCGTCGACTGGCACGGATTGAACAATTCGTGGGGCACCATGCCTTCTTCTAGCCCCTGGGTATCAGGAGCGCCGCAGGCAGCCACATTGTAGCTAAAGATGTCGCTCGCGAGCATCTCCTCCTACCGGACCGAAGCATCCGACGGCGAAGAGAAGGGTGTGATCACAGGCCGATACAAAAAGGTGCAGCCGCATCTCGAGAAACACGCGCACCATGATGCTCCAGCAGCAGCTGTAGTACATACAGTAGGTGGAGACTGGACAGCTGATTCTGATCGCCAGCGGACTGCAACACGGAGGCATGGCTTCGGCTTTTCAATATGTTCGTCGCAGAAGATTCGTCGACTAGACTGAAATATCCATATGAACCTCTCTGGAGACCCTTGTGTTAGGCACAATGTGGTCACTTGTGAAAAACTCACAATGTGCGAACATGAAATTTGGGTTTCGTAGAAACTACCAAGCCAGCTGCTGCACGCTTCAAGCGAAGCGCCCACGAGCGTCCCTCCAATGTGGGGCCCATGGTGCATTCGCGCTGCAATCACCTCTTTCAACACGCCTCAAAAATGTCCTTGAGCGCGCCCCCAGAGGCGTTACGCAGTCTGACCTCCCGCCGTCGCTGCCCTTCGCCCTATTCAAGTCGGAAACGATCACGAGGGGACTGGGACCACTATAGTTGACCCAGTCCTGCCTTGATGGACACCTACAGTTCCTGTATTTTCCTTCAATGCGCCGCTCTGGGTCAGGAAATTCCTCCGCGGAACGCCAGGCGTGCTGGCGCGCACGTCCAAAGCGCCCTTGGAGTCAAAGGCGCCCCGACTGCCCCACGCGGTACGAAACGCCCGAATGGGCACCATAGCCCAGCGAAGCAGGGACTCCGCTAGCGCCCAGAGTATGAGCGCCGAGGTCGTATGGGTCTACCCACTCGCCGGCACGTGACGTTCAGTGGGTTGTAGAAAGATGACACTGCCACGCGTGAGGCAGGGCCGCGATTCGTGTCGAGGAGCCCGCTGTCTGATTTTGGCGGCTCGCTGCCAAGTGACAGGACCGCCGGCTGCGGGCCATTGAGTGATGGGATGATGGTTGCAGCTGATGTCGCAGTGGTATTGTTCTTTGCTCTGGTAGCTTCGAAGAGTATTGAGGCACTCGTCTCTGGTCAAGCTCGGGGTGCTCGGCATCATAGGGGGCTGTGTGTAAAAGAGATGAAGCTTAGATGCAAGGCAAGGTGGCGGCCACACAAACAGCGTCATCGCAACAATCGACTTGGAAATGCATGATTTTGATAGTAATATGATAGTCTTTTCACGAACCTACAGCATGCAAATAGGTGACGTGGCCGAGTGGTCAACACATCCACAGTAAGGCGCCAGTTTAAGGCACTGGTCCTTCGGGGCGTGAGTTCGAATCTCACCGTCATCATGATTTTGTTTTCGTTGACAAGTACTCATGTTGCCCGAAAAGTAAGCGAAGTGTCCGTTAGGGTTGCTCAGGCCTTGTCTAGACGGCGCGTGCACGGCGTGCACACAGGCGTGCTAGCCAATGGGAGCGCGTCGTTCCAATCACATGCCATTCACATTGACCAGATTCGTCACTTTTACCCGAATCGGGCGGACCCGCGCACGAAGGACTTACAAGCCAACTCTGGCCCATCTTGGCCGGTTTGGGCTGAACACGTTCACGTGCGCGAGATTCTTTTTTTTATCTCGCGCACGTGAACGTGTTTGGAGCTCAACTTGCGGTGCGAGTTGCGATTGCTTCCGCGCGTGTGATTGGAGGAGATCGCCCCGTAGAAGTCAAACTGGATTGACGCGCCGGCGGTTCCCTGGATGCTGCGCCGCGGCAGCGGCTCCTGAAGCGCACCTCGATGGCACCTTCGGAGGGGGCCTGGGCCACTAGGGGCCCCTCGCGCAAGCAACTGGAGGCACTGCTGGAGGGCGCACGCATGCGGCACCGTGTACAGCGGCCGTGCCACTGGAAGCATGGCAGCAGGGGAGGTCTAGGGGCGCGTGTGCCCTGAGACCTCCAGCACGAGCCACTGGGGGCACAGCAGGTCGAAGGGCGCGCCCCGAGCGAGGGGCACGGCAGGCCTGCCACTGAAATTATTGGAAAGCGCGGGGGAGGGGCATGCCGCTGGCGACGCCTTCCCGCAAGCCGTTGAGTGCATCTCTTGCGGTCTCGCGCACGCGGTCCCAGGGTCCCGGTCCGTGTGTTCCCAGCGGCCTCGAAGCGGTGAGTACTGTGGGCCGCCGAGGGCCCTGCAGGCATGTTTTCTCGCACGCAAGGGGCTCCAGATTGGGGAGGGGGGCTGTGCGGGCGCTTCTGCGCGGGCACACTGGGGATACCACGCCGACCTGGACAGGTACATGACGTTTATGTGGGTGCAAAGTACTCGTCTCGGTCCCCGGCAACGGCAACTAGCCCGGCTAGCAGACCTTCGAGCCCATGCTTCCCGAGCCCCAGCAGGTTTTCCGGGCCCTCCCCATCCCCAAGACACAAGTGGATCTTGCGCCTGCCTCCCATGGCTCTTCACGATTCTCGTCCTGTTTCTGAGGAGATCGACGATGGCGAGGAAGACGTCTTTCGGCTCAGCCTGGCGACGCCGCCACTCGACACCCCCAGCGCCCCCGCCGCCGCAGTACACCCCCCGCGCATTGCCGGGCCCACCTTGCCGATGACCGCGCCACTGTCTTCTCGTGCGGGCTCCGCGCCTACCAGGCCCGTCGTCGACCATGAAAAGGCGTCCTCCTTTCTCTCGAAGCTGTCGGCGACGGAGCTGCGTACCGTGATGCGGGTGTTACGTATCAAGGGCAAGATGCAGGCCAACATGGCTGATAAGCGGGCCATTGCTCTAGTCGCCATGGAGAACCAGAAGGTGGACGACGTGGCCCTCGAAGCCATGATGGATGACGCCGACCTCGCGCTGCCCTCTACGCCCTCCTCTGGCGTGGCAGCCTTCGTTGCTCCCGTTGCGTCTGTCTCGCCGTCGCCCTCCGGGCGTGCTTCGGGTGCTGGCGGCTCTGCACCCCCGGCTGTTTGCGTTGCGTCTGCTGCTCCTATGGCAATCACTCGGGGCCCGTCATTCTCAGCCAACGATTTTGCTCGGTTGGCCCACGTTGTGACAGACCCTGCACACTTCCAAGCCGTCAGCGACGACGGCCGACCTTTGTCGCGGGCCGAACTCGACAAGCCGCGGGACAGCCTGTGGGATTCCGTGCTCGCCCCGGCCTTCAACAATCCAGAGTACAAACCGGAGCGGGCGAGGGCTGTGGACGGGGTACTAGAGTCGGACTTGCGCGGCATGGACCCCACGCGCTTCACATGTCAACGTGACGCGTCCAAGCTTGAGACCATCTACCGGGCCATGAGGTCTAACTACACCAAGACGTACGCCAACTATACGCGCAGCGGGCAGCTGGAGGGGGGGGTGTTCAAGGACTTTATCAACGGGGAGCATCAACTCCTCTACCTGCATTGCCTCCTTTTCGATAATCCCTCTGTAGATTTTGTTCTCCGGTCTTTGCCGCAAGCCGCGCAAGCAGAGGTGGGTTTTCCTGGGAGCGCGGCAGTCGGCCGCGGGCCCGGACACCCTGGATCTGCCCCTGTTCCAGCCCGAAAGCGGTCGCGCCAGGCGGAGGTCACGATTGGCGGTATGGATGGCTTGACGTCTGCAATCGTGGCTTTGGGCAACTCCGGCGGATCGGGCGCCAATGACGCCGTTGGGCGGCGCTCGGCCGACGCCTTCGACAACGCCGAGGCCATGGCCGCCGTTTGGAAGCAACTGAAGGTCGCCCGCGCCGCGGTCGCCGAGGACCCGATGGACGTGCTTGCTGCATCGATGCTCGCCCACTGCGAGTCGCAGCTCGAAAGGCTGATGGAAGCTTCCTAAGTGTCGGCGTGCGCGGCAACCTACGGGAGTGATGCGAGGGAATGCGTGCGGGGATGGCTCTTTAGTATTTGTAGACGAGGTTGGCAAAGGTGGGGAGAGAGTTCGGATTGATGGGAGCTCCCTTGCAGTGTCTGGTACATGTGTGTAAACATGCTTTGATTTATTTTGCACTCTATACTCTTGTATGCATCAGCCTGGTTGCAGGAGTCGCAGACAGGTTCCTGGATTTTTGCTTCACTCACTGGCGTACATGCATGTTTTGCAGGAGCAAAAAACCCCGGCCGCTGACATCGACCAGTGCAGAAAAATACACCAGCGATTATGGGGTTTTCTATGCACACGCTTTCCTTCTGCAACGCTGTGGCAGTGTATATGTCGCCCCGAGCGGTGTACGCGTCGCCCATGGCCTTCAATAGGGTTTTTGGGTGGGCAACGCTGGAGCGGTTGTCGCGCGTCTGGGTGCTGGGGAGTTTAGTGTAGCGACGGCGTGAAATAGAAGGGTGCTGCTGGTGGTATGAGTGGCAACGGTGACGGTAATCGAGCAGAGCAGGCGTGACGGGCCGAGATTGGTACCCGCCCTCGCCGATGGCATGTCCCCCCCGACGTGCGCGATGCCCCCCCCGCCGTGCGCGAGACGATTGACACCTCTGGTGCATACACGGTGCACAAGATTGTCGCCACGGGGCGAGCCTGACCGCCAAAAAGTGGCGCAGCTGCAAGCGCGGCTGCTGGGCGGCTCCTGTTGGTGCGCCAGCCCGGCAGCAACTGCCTGATACTTCTGCGGATGGTGGCTGTTGCGCTGTGCCGCGGGGTGTGTGGGACCAAGGTGGTCCAGCTCTCCTTTCCGGCCGGCGACGCAGACGCACCCGTCTGGGTAATGGGTTGGGGCTCCTTTGTGTTGTGGAGAGTCCCTCTTTGTCCGGCTGCGCGTGTTCTTAGTGGCCTTGTGGTGCCAGTGGTACAGGACAATACGTTGTAATATAGCTCTTACCAGGAAAGGAATGAGGTGCTAAGGGAACAGAGCGCGTCGTTGAAAGTAAAGAGCCTCGTTCCGAATGGTCAGGTAGTCACCGAGACGTTTATTGAAACAACTGTCAAGCGGGGCGGCGGCACTGCAGTTGCTTCAGACGGCGGGTCAAAGCGACACGAAGGGGACATGGCTCCCTGTCGCGCCTGCGCTGGCGCAAGCGGTCATCCAGGTCGCACTGGTCCTGCATGATCAAAGCAGACGACCCGCCCCCAACACAATCCACCCACAGAGATTCATCAACGCGAGGGCTGCTTCTCTCAACCAAAAAGTTGTGCAGACGGGCACAAACACGCACAATCAAAGCAGCACACGAAACAGAGAAACGAATGGGTCTCCATAACACACCCCACCGACCGACAATCTGCCCGAAGACCTGTTCGACGAAAGTACGCGACGAGCTATGGTAGTAGTTGAACGAGTCCTTCTCCCAGGGCAGGTTGTGCCCGGGCCAAGGGGTAAGTAGGCGTAAGCCGGCAATGTAGGCGTCGTCACCCGCCGCCCAGTATCCCCGCGGCAGCCCGTCCGCCGCCGCCAGCAACGCCGCCAGGCCGCTTGACATGAAGGCAGTGCTGTCATGACATGACCCAGCGGTGACGGTGGACAGGAATTGCACCTTGTAGTCCGCACCCACGGCCGCCTGCACGTTGACCGCGAAAAAGCCTTTGCGCGTCCAATAGGAGGAGGGGTTTGGAGCCTCAGAGACCTGGGGGCGGCGGATGCGCAGCGCGATCCCGTCGATCGCCGACACACACCCACGTAGCGGGTTTTTTCCACCACGCGAAAAGAGGTCACTCTGTGTGGCGAGTTCTGATTGCGAGGATGGTAACTTGATGTTTTGTAAGAAAGGTTCAGAGTCAAGGGCAGTCAGCACCTGCAACCAAAAGTAAGAAAGAGCCACGAAGAAGATTAAGCAAGTGGCGAACACCATCATCCAGAAAAGAACAATGGGTGGCGACGGAAACGAAAGCGACATGTGGCGATGGAAATGCGGCGTTAGCTGTTGCTCGAATTAGGGTATAGCATGGCTTGCTCGCGTCACCCGTCCACTTCAAACCACAGGCCGCACTAATGACTCGCACCAAGATGAGCCATACATACCTGATGGAACACCGAATAGACGGTGCACCGACCGAGTCCAAACGATAACATGCAATCAAGATATGATGCGCCGGCGAGCATGCGGAGACAGAGGGCAAGTCGGCACTCGGTGGGGATGCACGCACCACTCGACAGGACCGCCATGCCCTCCTCGACCGCCAGACGAGGCGCCACCGCAGCGTGAAGCGTCTGGAAATCATCTCGTGTTACACGAAAAAGTAGGCGAAAGTCAATGTCCGAGACGTGGTTGAGCCCCGTCTGGAATGAGAGCCGCGTGCGGGTACCCGACGTGGACACCCGCGGTGGCGGCGTCGCCGCGGCCGCCGCCATCGCCGGCAGGCACGCTGCGGCGACAGCAGCCGCCAGCATAGCCGCACGCCGGGCGCCTTCGATGCGCCGACGACGGTCGAGCAGGCCGAGGTGGGGCCCGCACCCACCCGTCATCTCGCTGCGGCGGCGCACAATACTCGACCGCCGTGGCGCCATCGAGGCGCGCGGAGCGCACCGGACCGTCCGTCGGCGACCGCAGGTGGGTAAAAGGTAGACAGAGTTGGCGCCCAGCGGGGGGGGGGTGGGACGCAGGGCCTTGTGGAACCTACAGGCAGGTGGGAGGTGAAGATTGGGCGTGCGGAAGGCGTCGCGGCGTCACGTGCTGGCCAACCGGGCAGCCACGGAATGGAGGGAAGAGGGGGAGGGCCAGCACGCAAAACGGCGGCGGCAGGTCGCAAAAGATAACGAAAGTGTGGAGGGGGGTGCGGGAGGAGGCGGTGCCCGAACGCGGCGGCGCGGCACACCTGCTGGTCGACCAGGTCGGCACCGAGCGTGGGTGTGGCAGGCAGAGGACCAGCCCGCGGCACACCGGCGGCAGGCCGCGAGAGCGCACAAAGAAAGAGGGGGGCGTGGGCGGGGCGCGCATGCAGCAGAACCGTATAGCGGCCGAGAGACACCCGGTGGCGTCGTCCGCATGTGGTTCCCAGTGGTGCGGTGCTCTGGCGACGGTGTGATAACTGTTTGCGCACATGCGGTGACCAGCAAGAGCCTCTGAACGTGCATGAGGACAGGGGGGCAGCTCGTGCGTGTGGTGGGTGGCTCCAATGCACCCGCCGGGGGAGCTGGCGTGTTGGTGGCTCCAATGCAGCGCGGGGGGCCACAGAGCTGCGTGGCCAACGACGTACCCAGTTGAGGCCGATACAGAGCTGTGTGATCCAATCAAATCCCAGGGCTGGGGCTGACACTGTGCAGCACCCTGGGAGGATCGTGTCCGGGGTCCTCCCGTCGTGTGGGGAAGGGAAGGGGGGCCCTCGATCGCGCCAGTGATCCGAGCAGCTGCGGCTGCAACGTTGAGGGATCGCCAGGGTGTGACCAGCGAAGGGGGCACTGCGCTTGTGTGGTGCCCTCGGGTCCGTGCGCGGACGTTTTCGGCGCATGTCATACAATCTGCCCGTTCCAGCAATAGACGTTTTGAGCACGACGTGTTCATGAATTTGCTCCTGCCGTCAAGACAGCAGTGTTTCAATCACGTCCGGTTCACGGAATTAGGTTCCGATTCACATCCGAACACGTGCACGACCGCTCGCCGTCTAGACAAGGCCTCAGAGCAATCCCAGCGGTTTGACCCCAACCCCACTTTAAGAGCAGCCGCAAAAACACGTACTGGACGATGGGTGGACGAGCCCCAAACTATAGATCAACCGCGAAGCCGACCCGCCCAGCGGCTCGCTCCCCCATAACATGCGGTGAGAAGAAGTTATATAGTACTTGAGCACTTTCCAACAATTCTGCCAA
>Ga0209831_1002975_pt1 | contig 14347 bp, 9 predicted proteins | sample Maine_Asex4_meta_FD_187451 | JGI IMG/M metagenome (GOLD analysis project Ga0209831, IMG submission 187451) | Marine algal microbial communities from Maine, USA - Maine_Asex4_metaG (SPAdes) (version 2) | ecosystem: Host-associated > Algae > Red algae > Unclassified | place: Maine, USA | collected...
TTGGTTTCTGGGCGCAGTTGAGATTTGTCTCGTTTAATGACTTTTATAATTAACTGATAAATTGTCAGTTATATATTTTTATTAAAATTAATTATTGATATAATGAGTGAAATTACAATTTTAAAAGTCAATTCATCAATACAGTTTTTTTTAAATCTGCATAACTATATATAAATCAAGTGTTTATAATTTTTAACTTATTTGCAAAATAAGACAAACCGCAACTGCGCCCCAATTAAAATTAAAAAATGAACTGACAATCAGTAGTTTATAATTTTAAAAATGTAAATTTATTTTTTCAACGTTCCATAGAGGTGGAGGATTTGTTTATTTAGTAAGGGAGGGGAGGAATAACTAGCCTCAACGAGCATAAGCGTCAACTTGAAAAAAGCTAATATAAGGAAATACTTAAGCGGATAAATGACTTAGGAGCATTTTTTATTTCGAGAGAAACATTACGGAAGCAACGTAAAAGAAACAGCGAAAGCGATAACCGCAATAATAAGCCCATACATAAAAATACGGTAGCAAGTGCGCAAATAGCGATATTTTTTGGCAAGTACAATCCCTAAAAAATACAAATCTCTAGTCATAGAACTATACAAGAAATCACTATCTTTTATCATTTCCATCATGCCCCAATGAAAATCATCCATTTTCATATTATAGAAATTGCCGAAGAAAAGTAGATTAGATTTCTTTTGTTCAATATCCTCTCTTGTGAATTTTCCCTCTGTAATTTTAGGCATCGTAGAGAGCGTAGCAAAAACAATAGCGCTTAAGCAAACTATGAGCAAAATAATGGTAGGAATTATTAATTTAGGATTCTCATCAAATCTAGGAACAAGAGAAGAAACGGTAATAGAAATAATAATGGCATTAATACTGAGCATGAGGTTAGCCTTATTATCGGCAATAGAACTAAGATTAATATGCGTGCGGTAGGTAGTTCGAAACATCGTCTCTACACCTCTGCCCAACCGCAATTGATTTAATTGCTGTTTTTGGGTTCTAAATTTTTTTGTTACTTTGATCTTTTTCTTTTTACCTTTTTTTTTGGTTAATACGTCTACCTCTTCACTTGTTAAACTTTTAGGGTTAAGTCGTGCTTTTTGCTTGATTAGTTGCTTGATATGTTTAAGTTTATCCTTCTGATATAACTGTTGGGCAGCTTCTGAATGATACTTATGCTTATTCATAAAATCAATCTCAAAATCTAGCCACTCCTGCTCATTCATAATAAGCTCACTGACCAATGCCATTTCTTGACGGACCTTACCACAGCGGTCCCAATAAATACCTTTGCCAAGATGACTTAAATCTGCATCTGCCAATATCTCTTCCAGATAATTCTTTGGATGTTGAGGATATTTGGTTGCTAAGATACAACCACAAATAGTTTCAATATCTGCGGCGGGCATATTTTCTCCCTTTAAAAAATCTGTAGCATATTGTATGCTTCGAGCTTCATGTAATTTAGGTCCCTTATCATAGCCGACATCATGAAACCAAGCAGCTAGTTCGAGGATTTCAATTTCCTTTTCGGACATATCCTCATAAGCACTTGCAATTTCTCGAACAGCATTGACCACATTTTTAGTATGTTGCAGGTTGTGAAAGGCATATTTTTTGGAAATATGCTTTTCAAAAAATGCTTTGACATATTTTTCTGCACTTGCTAATATGATATGTTGCTCAACTTGCATGAAAACGTTTCTATAGTTTTATATGAAAAAGAAGTGAGAAGTCAGACCGAAAAATAAATTTTTCTGTCATAAGTCAGATTCGAGACGTGGTGGTCCACGTCATAAGTCTGACTTCAGACAGAAAAATTTATTTTTCGGTCTGACTTCTGACTTCTTTTTCTGACTTCTTTTTATTTACTCATTACACCGACAGGTTTCAAGACATCTACCCGAACATCTAATAAGCTACCTAAATTTAAAAAAGCAGCTTTCCAATCCTCACTCGGAAAAGTTCGTTTTCCAGATAAGAAGTCTTTTAGTAATAAGAAGAAATAATTTTGACTTTTCCAAATATCCAACTCTAAATCTAAATCGTTGAAGATATTAATTATATCTACTAACATTTGAATCTGCTCTTTTGGTATAGCTAGGTAGTCAATTTTTCGTATTTCGTAAAAAATTCGCTCTCCAGCAGAGAAACTAATTGCTTTTGCATCGGCAATATCTAGTTTCCACTTGATAATTTCATCTGCCAAATGCTTTAAATCAGATATTTTTAAAATTTCTTGATCAAAGAAACTTTGTAAGTCTGCATTGATAATATGATTGATGGCACTTTTGTAAGCATCTGGTAAGGGAATATCACTAGCGACCATACCAGACATCAACTGATAATTATCATCAAATATTTCTCGAAAGCCATGTTCAATTTCCTTGAGGCTTTTCTCTGTAATTTGCCTTAAAATTTTTCTTTTTTCATCACGGAATAAATGCCAAATAGAAAACTTATCAGAGCCGAAAAAAGATTGCATAGATCCAATGACTCTTCCTAAATCCGTAGACTTAAACTGTTTACTAAGTACCGTTTGCATTTCTTGGAATTTCTCAATAGATATCTTAGTAGACAAATTGCCTATAATGTTTTGTTGACCAAGATATAGTACAGCAAAGCTAAAATCTTTTTTAGATAATGTGATTTTAGATTGTACCGTCGTTTTACCGGTCACTAACCGATAATTACCAGCTACTTCTTTCTTAAATGCGTGATTAAATGCCGTATAATTAAATAGCGATAAATTGTCTGGATTTTTTTCAAACAAAGAAGCGATTGCATAGTGCATGCCTACCCGTTCTAAGCCTAGTCGAGTAGGAAGTATATTTTTTTTATAACTTACTGCTCCATTTTCATAAACATTACTTGGTGCTTGCTCTAATCTTTTCACAAATTCAGGGTGTAGGTCTCTTTCACTTACTTGCTTGGCGTAAGAAATAGCCCTTAAAGCATACTGTAAAACTTGATTAACTTCAATACCTGAAATTTCATCGAAAAACCATGCACAACTCGTAAACATCAACAAAGCATTTCGCTGCATCTCCATTAATCGAAGAACCGTAGATATTTCTAAATCTTCTAAGCGTCGCTTAGCATGTTGTTGAATGAAATCATGGATATTATCAACCTCTCTATTTAGAATAACCTCTATATAATGATTTCGTGCTTCCCAGGGGTCTTTTAAATATTTAGCTACTTCTTCTTCGTAAATAGGAATTAATTCATCTCTTAGCCAATCTAATAATTCCCGTAACGGTTGTCGCCAATTTTGACTCCAACCGGCATTACCTCCTGAATTACAGCCACAATTAGAGCGCCAGCGTTCGACCCCATGTACACAACTCCAAGAACTATTTTCATGGATTTGTGCTTCATATATCGGAGGAAATTTAGCTAAATATTCACTATAGTTTGTCAATTTAGCAACGCCACTTTCTTTAATGTGGTTTAAACAATCTGCCAATGCCATCTCTCCATGATCATGGTGATGCCCATAGCTTTCTCCATCCGTAGCAATATGTACTAACTGTGGAATATCGTCGTCATCAAAAATATCTATTAAGCGTTGTGCAAAACCTTTACCATTATTTAGCAGCCCTCTAAATGCTACATCTTGGGCCACATTACCATCATAAAAGAAAAGGTCTATATGTTTTCCAGAAGGTAAAAAACAACGATAAGGTCGCCGAGGGTCAATGCCGCTATGCTCTAAATAATTCCAATTATTTCCCCCTATTTTTTTGAATGCCTTTGCTTGCCGTGGTGCTAATACGGTATATTCGATACCATGCTTGACAAGCGCTTCTAAGGTAGATGTATCCGCAGCGGTTTCCGCCAGCCACATACCTTTTGGCTGCCTATTAAAACGGCGAGCAAACTCTTTAATACCCCATATAATTTGTGTGTCTTTATCTCGTTGATTAGCAAGGGGCATAATAATATGATTATACACCTGTGCCATTCCAGAACCTTCTCCTGAAAATAAAGCTTTACTATGCTGGTCCGCATTGATAATCGCTTGATAAGCATCTGGATCTGCTTTTTGCATCCAAGAAAGCAGAGTAGGCCCAAAATTGAAACTAATTTGAGCGTAGTTGTTATTTATATTAATAATATTACTCTCCCCATCTAATATACGGGCGGCCGTATTAGGTGCATAACATTCGTGGTTAATGCGTTCGTTCCAATCATGAAACGGTGCAGCAGAGTCTTGTTTTTCTATCGCTTCTAGCCAGGCATTCTCTCTAGGAGGCTGATAAAAATGACCATGTATGCATATAAATTTATTGTCTTTCTTCATAAAATTTCTTACTTAAAAATACTTGAGTATCTCTTTTGTTTATAGCGCATTAGCTAAAAAAATGATAAAACGTGTTTTTGCGTTGGACGAAAATACACGTTTTATCATTTTTTTAGCTGACGATCTAAATTTGTTTACTTGACTAGATTATCAATAGACTTGTCCTTCTTTAAAAATATTTATATGAAATAGCTATTTTTTTGCTAGTTTTCTTTAAAAAATCACTGAGTAATCCTTTTATTGAGTTATTTTTTAAAGGAAAATAGCAGAAAAAGAGCATTTCAGATAGGTGTTTCTTAAAGGGTAACAAGTCTAATATAAAAACTCTTTTTACACAATCCCATTTAGCCTTACATTTGTACCACTACCCACAAAAGTATTATTTGTTGATTACTAAACATAAAAATATTGATTATTGATCAATTAAAGTTTTGGGTAGTGCTATAACTGTAATGCTCAACTGAAGTCGAATGTAGGGGATACTTTCAAAGTATCCCCTACATTTAGCCTTACATTTGTACCACTACTAAGTTTTGAATAACGAGTCAATTAAAAGTGAAAAATACTTGAATTCAACTATTTATTTAGCTAAGGTTAACATAAATATGTAGGAAACACTTTTTTTTCTAAAAAAATGCCAAATTTCGTAATTTGAACACAAAAATCCCTACTAAAATGCTATCAAAAATCCTTCTAATCAACCCTGTAAATATGTTAAGATTATTACTTGTATGCTCTTTTTGTTTTTATCTAGCACTTGCTTACAGGCGCAACAACGTTTTAAAGCAGGTGTCGTATTAGGGGTCACAGCCGCACAAATAAATGGCGATGACTCTGCGGAATTTAATAAATTAGGATTCACAGGTGGCTTAAGGGCTGTTACTATTTTATCAGAAAGGTCAGATGTATTAATAGAGCTATTATATAGCCAAAGAGGCAGTCAAACAGCCTTGTCTTCTAATTCCGTTGCATTTCAACGGGTCGTTCATTTAGATTATATCGAAGTGCCTATCTTATTTAATTACAAGGATTGGTTGGCAGACGATGATTATTATAAATTACATTTTCATGGAGGTTTATCTTACGGACGATTGTTTAATAGTCGTTTTGAAGATTCTCCTTTAGAAGAGGCAGCGCCTTTTTTTAGAGAAAATGATTTTAGTTGGGCGGCGGGTGTTACTTTTTTTATCAATAAAAATGTTGGCTTTTCAGCTCGTTATACTCGCTCTATTAATTTACTATTTAAAAGTGACGACACTAATACAAATGTTAATTCTTTATTGAGTTATTTTTTGAGCTTTAGTGGTAATTATATTTTTTGAAGACGACAAAGGTTGTTTATTTGTTGAAATTGTTTATTTGTTTATTTAGCTAAACGTGAATGCTAAACAAATAAACAATTTCAACAAATAAACAACCTTACTTAATACCTAATTTCTTACAATAGGACAGGTATTTCAAAAAAGTAAGCCATATATACAGAAGGAAACAAGAATACTTATGAATTATTAATAACTTTACTAGTCATAAGTTCGTTGATTAGATAGAAAATATAGTTATAAAATATTAATTTATTTAGGGAGGCAAAACTTGTTTTCTCCCTACCAAGCCTGATTAGATGAGAAACATTATATACTTCTTTCCCTTACTAATTCTATTAATTATTTCCAGTTGTGGCGATAAAAAAACTGGAATTAAGGAACAAAAGCCAGCTATTGCCCAAAAGACAACAGCACCTGTTGTTACACCTAATGCCTTACCCAGTATTACTTTAGAAGAAATGAAAACGCTTTATGAAAAATGTAATTATATAGATTTTATTTTCTATAATATGGATTTTAGTATGAGTGTTCAAGACAAAAACAATGTGCAAAGAGTCGTCACGTTTGTAGATAAGACACAGCCTAGTGGTAATCTTACTTGCAAAGCAATGGGCCGAATTATTTACCAAGCTAGTGGCGAAATTTTAATGGAAGCGGATATGCACTTTGATAAAACTTGCCGCCATCTCGTTTTTTATAAAGACGGAAAAAAGGTAGCCGCTAATAATATGACAGACCAAGGCGTTGCCTATTTTAACCAGATGTTCAGTAAGGTTAAGGTAAGTCCAACACCTCAGTAAAAATTCAAATTCTAAAACTTATCTATTTTTTAGCTATTGGCCTTTCGTCTTTGGTACGCTAATTCCTACATCTAAGCATAAGCGTACCAAAGACTAAACAGGCTGACCGATAATAGCCAAGATGTGCCAGATTTCAAAAATCTGGCACATCTAAGTGACGCAAAATCAGTCATCTAAAAAAGTGAATTTGCGAAATTTTGAATTATCGGTCAGCCTGTAAAGGCTAATAGCTAAAGACTAGATAAGTTTTAGAATTACAAAAGCTTAGCCCAATGCAGTATTCAAAACCTATAAATATTTTACGCATTTCTAATTATTTTGCTTTCCTTGTTTCTTGCTTTCTTTTTTTTCTTCTTCTTCCTTTGTCCCTCCATGCTCAAGAAGTTTGTACCTATCAACTTAAATTAGTAGATTCTTTTGACGATGGCTGGGACGATTCCTTTGTGGTCATTACTATCAATGGAAACGCAGTGATGAATTATACCTTAGGGGACGGAGATGATAACGAAGCAGAACAGGTGATAGATTTATTAGTCGCTTCGGATGAAACCTTGACGATTCGCTATGGAACGGACGGTGTACCTACTTTCCAGAATGAAATTAGTTATAGCTTACTAGATTCTGAAGGCTTTACTATATTTGAGGATGGCCCTAGTCCAGCAGATGGATTAGTATTTACAACAGCTATTTTTTGCCCTACTTGTACTGCTTTAGACCAAACTAATGTAGCCGTTGAGGAGATAACGGCTACTAGTGCAAGTATCAATTGGAGCATAGAAGCAGGAGAACAAGTGCAGCTGGAGTACGGTCTTGTGGGTTTTGAACCGGGTACTGGTCAACAAATGGTGGCCTCAGGTATTAGCACTAATGTGACGGGGCTATTAGAAAATACAGGCTATTCGGTTTTTCTATCTAGACTGTGTGCAGATGGATCGCAAAGCCGTCCTATAGGTCCTTTTATGTTTAAAACGCCATTTATTAACCCGCCAGATACTTGCTTTTACACCCTTCGCTTGTTAGATTTATTTGGAGATGGCTGGAATGGTGCCTCAATGAGCGTAACAATAAACGGGGAATCAACAGACTATACTTTAACGGATGGTTCTCGTATAGATATACCCCTAGCTGCTTTAAGTAATATTCCCATACAAGTCAGTTTCAATAGCGGCCCTTTTGATGAAGAAGTCAGCTATATTATCCTTGATCCAGTAGGCGAAACCATTACTAGTGATGGACCCTCTCCAATGGCAGGCTTAGTTGTCGATTTGCTTGCTTGCCCAAGTTGCCCCGTGCCAGATAGTTTACACATAGATCCATCAGCATTAACAGCCAACTTAAATTGGGAGGAGGAAGATGCTGCTTTTTATGTCTTAGAATATGGAGAAAAAGGCTTTGAATTAGGGACTGGTTTAGAAGTCATAACGCAAAATACCACTACTGTTTTGGGAAATTTAGAAGAGAAGACGGATTATGAGGTATATTTATATTCGGTCTGTTTGGAGCGGGACACCAGTGTTCAAACTCTTGGACCAGTAGCTTTTCAAACAGGTTATTTGAAAGATGTGGGAATTGATAAAATTACGATGCCTGTAACAAGTTGTGGTCTAGGTATTTCGGAAATGATAGAAGTTGAACTAAAAAATTATGGTGCGAATCCTCAATCTTTAATCCCTTTTAAATTTAGTGTAAATGGTGTAGATGGCGGTGTTCCCGTTCCTACCGATGGATTTTATACGGGGATTATTAGTAAAGACAGTAGTACGATTATACAATTTGAAACGCCAACAGATTTAATGGCTACAGGGATTTATGAGATTGCTGTTTGGACAGAATTAGAAGGAGATAGTGATACTAGTAATGATACAACTACTGTTGTCGTTACCAATATTCCTACGATACAGACCTTTCCTTATGGGGACAATTTTGATACGAATACTGGTGGCTGGACAATGAGTTCCGATAGTGAAAATGGTAGCTGGGAATATGGGGTTCCTAATGGGAGAATCTTAACAAATGCTTTTAGTGGAGAAGCTGCATGGGTTACTAATTTAAATGGTCCTTATGAGGAATCCGAATTGTCTTATTTACTTTCTCCTTGTTTAGATTTTTCTTCTTTAACTACTGATCCTCTTATTGCATTTAGGTATTTTTTTAATGCACCAATTAGTGGAGATACCAAAGGATGGCTAGAGGTTAGTAAGAATGGAGAAAGATGGACAAGAGTAGGTAAAGAGGGGTTGAATTGGTATAATCAAGATGGGCAAACAAATTGGGGAGGTAATGCGAGTCTAGGTACTTGGTTGTATGCGGAAGATGTTTTAGCAAAAACAGCAGGTATAGGAGATATTCGTTTACGTTTCGTTTTTGCCGCTGATGGGTCGGTAACAAATACGGATGGTTTTGCAATAGATGACATCCATATTTTCCCTAGAGAAGTGCCCAATATGGTAGCAAGATTGGCTTTTAATGCAGCGAGGGATGGTTGTGGTTCTGCTACAGATAGCGTCTCTTTATTACTGCGCAATTCAGGTCAAGATACAGTTCGGCAATTAGAAGTAGGCTATCAGGTAAATAATGGCTCTATTATTCTAGAACAATTAGATACCCTAATCGCACCAGAAGCTTCTATCACCTATCCTTTTCAAAGACCTTTTAATTCTTCTACTATAGGTCGGTATCAGATCAAATCTTGGGTAACACTGGCAGGTGAGGCTGTTCCAATTAGTGATACTACTTATAATTACTTTGAAGTATTGCCATCCAATCCCTTACCTTTAATAGAAGATTTTGACGATGCTGCTGTAGACAATGGTTGGATTGCTTTGCAAGGAAGTGGTACCTTTAGTGGGGCGAATGACCATAATAATGAGACAATTATCTTGTCTTCAAATATGTGGTTTGGCAATGCAGTTTTAGAATTTGTAACAGCTAATTATGGTCCAATCAATGCGGGGGATAGTTTAAGTTTTGATTATCGTTTTGCAGATTGGCCAAATGCCAATGAAGGCAAAATCTTATCAGGGGATTCCTTACAGGTGGCTATTTCTACAGACTGCGGAAGTACTTATACGCCTATTTACACAGTACAGGAAGGAAACCATGTAACGACTGCAGATTTTACGACTATTTCCCTTTCTTTAGCGGACTATATCGGACAAGGGGTGTCTTTTAAGTTTTTAACAACTTGGGGAGACGGAGATTATTGGTTTGATATGGATAATATTAATGTGCTGGGTTGCCCTAATAATCTTGGTCTAACAGCAAATATAATAGATGCAACAGGGGAAAATCAAGCAGATGGAAGTATTCAAGTGATTCCCACTCAAGGGGCTGGTGGCTATGATTATATATGGCAAATAACAGAGGAAAATACGGATAGTGTTGGTACTTTATTGCCCGGGGATTATCGAGTAAAAGTAGTGGACACTTTATTGGGCTGCGAAGATTTTTTAACGGTAACAGTAGGGATTATGACGACTTCGGTAACAGATTTAGCCATCGTAGAGCAATTACAACTGTATCCCAATCCAACAAATAGTTCTGCCCAACTGCTACTAGAATTACACGAATCTAAGCCAGTCGGCATAGAAATTTTTAATATAATGGGGCAATCCTTGCAGCAAATGCAGCTTAGCCCAAGTACTCGCATACAACAAGAGTTAAATCTTGCTACTTATTCCAAAGGCGTTTATTGGGTGAAAATTACTATTGGTACGCAGCAGGTTATGCAAAAATTGATGCGTTTATAAAAAAAAGAGGTCAGATGTCAGACCGAAAAATAAATTTTTCTGTCAGAGGTCAGACTTATGACGTATTCAGCCGCCGTGAATCTCAACTTTGCTGGGGCATATAAAAAGTACTTGCGTTGTACGTAATTGCCCAATTTATTGGGACTGCAAAAAAGCTGGAGCAAATACATTTTGGATATTTTTTTGAATGAAATATAGGAGCGTAGCTCCGACAACGTCTGTAGGAATGGGATATGAAACTATGTCAAAGGAGCGTAGCTTCGGCAACGTAGAATCGTGCGGCAGACGTTGTCGAACAGGCTGACCGTAAACTCAGAAAATAGGTTTTACGATTTTGTAAGTAACTGATTTAATGGAACTTAGATGTGCCAGATTTTTAAAATCTGGCACATCTTGACTATTCTCGGTCAGCCTGTTCGGCAACGTAGAACCGTGCGGTAGACGTTGCCGAACAGGCTGACCGTAAACTCAGAAAATAGGTTTTACGATTTTGTAAGTAACTGATTTAATGGAACTTAGATGTGCCAGATTTTTAAAATCTGGCACATCTTCAACTAAAAGAGATCAGAAGTCATACAACGAAAATAGCCATCATGAGATTATCAGATACAGAATTCCTAGAAGTCATTGAAAGAACTCCTTTAGTTTCTATTGATTTAATAATCCGAAATTCAAAAAATCAAATTTTGATGGGATTAAGAACCAATCAACCTGCAAAAGGATTTTGGTTTGTTCCCGGAGGACGAATTTTAAAAGGGGAGCAAATAGCAGATGCTTTTGAGCGGATTACGTTGAAAGAGCTAAATAAAAAAATTAGATTTTCTGTTGCCAAGTTAATGGGGGTTTATGACCATATATATGATACTAATTTTTTTGATAAAACAGGGATCTTAACTCAATACGTGGTACTTGCTTATGAACTCCATGAAAAGGAATTAAAAATTGAGAATATAATTAAGTCCCACGATGATCAACATAAGGCATTCAAATGGATTTCCTTAACTGATACCAAAATACTAGGTGTTCATGAAAATTCTAAAGCATATTTTATGTAAAAGAAGTCAGAAGTCAGACCGAAAAATAAATTTTTCTGTCAGATGTGAGATTTATGACGTGTATAGCACGCCGTAAATCTAACTTCTGAAGAGGTACGTAAAAGTATTTGCGTTCTATGTAATTGCCAAATTTATTTGGCAGATTTTACTCGCCCCACTCTTTTTTAAAATAATATCTGGCATATTTTGAATCTGCCAAATAAATTTGGCAATTACATAGGACGCGAGTCCAATCTAACTTCTTAAAAAAACGATATATTGAACACGTCATAAACTGACTTCTGACAGAAAAATTTATTTTTCGATCTGACTTCTGACTTCTTTAAAAATTAACTATGATAAATAGAACACAAGCCCAAGCTATTCTACAAGAATATACAAAAACACCTTCCTTATTACGTCATGCCCGAACAGTAGAGCTAGTCATGCGAGCCTTAGCTAAACATTTTGGTGAAGACGAAGAAAAATATGGCGTAGTCGGTTTATTACACGATGCAGATTACGAAATGTATCCAGAAGAACATCCCAATATTATTGTTAAGAAATTAGAAGAAATGGGAGAGGCAGAGATGGCACATGCCATAGCAGGACATTACACCAAATGGAATGTGCCTCGAAACTCCTTACTAGATAAATGTATAGTGGCAGCAGATGAACTCACAGGTTTTATAGTGGCTGCTGCACTCATTAGACCTACCAAAATAGTTGGCTTAAAAGCTAAATCCGTTCTTAAAAAATTTAAAACGGTCACTTTTGCTGCGAAAGTAGATAGGGAAGAAGTTAAAAAAGGCGCAGCTCTGTTAGATTGGGAATTAAGAGAGTTAATAGACTTTATTATTCCTGTATTAGAAGCACATAAAGAAGAATTAGAATTGGTATAAATGAAAAAGCCACAACCCACCTTTCAGAAAAGATGAACATTTTGAGCATTCGTTCGGTTATATTTGCGCTTCTTCGCTCAATGCGAAAGACGAAGTTCTTCAAGACTTAATATTCAACAGAAAACATGAAAATAGGTATTGTTTGTTATCCCACCTATGGTGGTAGTGGCGTGGTGGCAACCGAAGTAGGTTTAGGTTTAGCTAAAAGAGGACATGAAATTCATTTCATTACCTATAAACGACCCGTAAGATTATCTCCATTTAATGAAAACGTGTTTTTTCATGAAGTAGGGGAGGCCGATTATCCACTTTTTGAATATCCGCCTTATGACACCGCCTTAGCGAGTAAAATGGTAGATGTAGTGAAAAATTCGAATCTGGATTTACTGCATGTACATTATGCTATTCCACATGCTGCGGTAGCCTATATGGCAAAGAAAATTCTATTGGCAGAAGGTCGCTATGTACCAGTCATAACTACCTTACATGGTACAGATATAACGCTAGTTGGAAAACACCGAACCTTTGCGCCCGTTGTTTCCTTTTCTATTAATAAATCAGATGGGGTAACAGCTGTCTCTGATTACCTAAGAAAAGAGACCTTGGAGCTTTTTGACATCAAGAAAGACATAAAAGTTATCTATAATTTTATAGATTTTGATAGATTTAAAAGGAAAAATAAAGACCATTTTAAAAAACTAATTGCCCCCGACGGAGAGCGTATTTTGACGCATGTTTCTAATTTCAGAAAAGTAAAAAGGGTAGAAGATGTCATTCACGTTTTTAAAAAGGTTTATGAACAAATTCCTAGTAAATTATTATTGATAGGGGATGGACCTGAACGACAAAACTTGGAAGAACTGTGTAGAGAGATCGGCTTATGCCATGAAATTCGATTTCTAGGTAAACAGGATGCCGTAGAAGAATTATTGGCTATTTCTGATTTATTCATTCTACCTTCTGGTAATGAAAGCTTTGGTTTGGCGGCATTAGAAGCAATGGCTTGCGAAGTGCCAGTTATTTCTTCTAATATTGGAGGTATACCAGAGGTGAATATACATGGTAAAACAGGGTTTTTAAGTGACGTAGGTAATGTAGAAGAAATGGCTAAATATGCGATTCATATATTGAAAGATGAAGCGATTTTGAAAGAGTTTAGGGCAAATGCTTTAGCGCAAGCAGAGCAATTCAATATCACTAAAATACTCCCACAATACGAGGCGTATTATGAAGAAATATTGAGGACAGCAGTTTATTAATGGGAAGTGAAAAGTGTTTTGTATTAGAAATTTGAAAAATTTCTAATACAAAACAGATGAAGAGAATCCCGCAACACTAAAACATGGCAGAACATCATCAAATACCCGTCACCAGAACGGCACAATATTACACCATTGGCACACCAGGAAAACACATTAAAAAACTTTGGATAGTTGCACATGGCTATGGGCAGTTAGCAAGTACTTTTATTCATCGGTTTAAAGACTTAGAGGATGGGGCTACACTGATTATTGCACCAGAAGGTTTATCTAAATTTTATTGGGGAAAATTTACGGGAAAACCCGTAGCCTCTTGGATGACCAAAGCAGATAGATTAGATGAAATAGCAGATTTTTCTAACTATCTACAGCAATTATATGAGCGATATATTCCCCAATTATCAGAAGAAGTAGCGATTAATTTATTAGGTTTTTCGCAAGGTTCTGCTACGGTGGTTCGTTGGGCATTGGCTAAATTTCCACACTTTCATAATTTAATTATATGGGCAGGAGCGTTTCCAGAGGATATTCCGTATCATGAGCGCAAGGGGTACTGGAAAGATAAAAAACTCTTTTTAGTCTATGGAACTGCTGATGAATTGATGTCAGAAAAGCGACAGCAATGGTGTTTGGAGGTAATAAAAGAAAAAGCGATAGATGTTTCTATTTCCACTTTTGATGGAAAACATGAAGTGGATAAAGGAGCATTAATAGGTTTTATAAAAGCCAATAATTTATGAAAAGACTAAATATATTGTTATATTGTTATATTGTTATATTGTTATATTGTTATATTGTTATATTGTTATATTGTTATATTGCTGATTGCCAGCGTCTAGCCATAAAACAATAAAGCCATAAAACAATACAACAGGTTTTAGAACCCAATTTTTATCTTTCCATCATTTTAAAGAAGCAGATGCTTTGCAGATTTTACAAAATGCAGTCAACAATAAGGTTCCA
>Ga0209831_1002984_pt1 | contig 14319 bp, 7 predicted proteins | sample Maine_Asex4_meta_FD_187451 | JGI IMG/M metagenome (GOLD analysis project Ga0209831, IMG submission 187451) | Marine algal microbial communities from Maine, USA - Maine_Asex4_metaG (SPAdes) (version 2) | ecosystem: Host-associated > Algae > Red algae > Unclassified | place: Maine, USA | collected...
CTGTTTTTATGGCCTGGTGTGCGGATCTCACTAAACTGGATCGGGCGTGCGATCTGCGCGGCTATACGCACGTGCATAGTCATGTGGAAAACTTTTTGGTTGCTGCGGTCGATGCTGCGCTGGCGATGCAAAATGCTGCGGTGGCTGCCGAATCCATGGGCATGGGCATGTGCTACATCGGCGCGATCCGCAATGAGTCGCAGGGCGTCATCGATCTGCTCGAACTGCCAGAATTGGTCTTTCCCGTGTCGGGTATGGTGTTGGGCTGGCCCAATGCTGAACCGAACATTCGACCACGTTTGGGGCTAGACGCGGTGATACACTGGGAGTCGTTCAATAGCGAACAGGATGACGCGCTTCATGCATATGACAAGGCAATGATCGAAACGGGGATCTACGACGGACGACAGGTTCCGGTGCCGGGGCAAGAGGACGAGATGGAGGAGTATGGCTGGCTCGAACATTCGGCCCGCCGCGTAATTGCGCCAAAGCGCGAACATATTCTGCCGGTGCTGCGCTCGCAAGGTTTTGGGATGGAGTAAAAGCGGACAGGATGACAAGCATCGACGGATGACAAGATGACATGGCAGAGCCAGAAGAATTGCTATGTGAGTTTTTCTTGCTGTTGCTTTTCTTCGCGTCACTTTGAGCCTTTGCGTCTCAGCGGTAAAGAGTACAACTAGCTTAATTCATTTCAACTATCTCAACAAAATTATAAGGAGAAAAATAGGTGGCAAAAGATACCAAAAAACGTCAAAAACAACTGCAAAAAAAGAATGCCAAACGTAAGCAAAAACGCGCGAATATCATACGGCGCGAAGTTGCGACTGCTGCACCATCCTTAAGCCGCACAAAAGAGTGGCCACTGGAGGCTGTATGGATTTCTGCTGATTGGCAAGATCCGCAACAGTTGACGCAAATACTCCTAATGCGCCGCGGTTCACATGGTCACGTGGCAATTGGCGTCGTCCTAATCGACAGAATGTGCTTAGGTGTGAAGAACGCCTTTGGTCGTGTAACAACGGAATTTGAATATAAGGAATTTTTAAATAAGATCGAAGAAACACAAGGCGCGATCTCAGTCGATCCGAATTTAGTTGCAAAAATTATTCGCGAGAGTGTTGCCTATGCAAGTGAACTTGGCTTCCGACCCAACAAGGATCTGCGTCAGGCGCTGCTTGTATTGGGTGATGCCGAGCCCGATAGCTGTCCATATGAGATCGAGATGGGTGGACCCGATGGGAAACCACATTTTGTTGCTGGCCCATACGATAATACGGATAAGATCATGAAGACGCTGACGAAAAAGCTAGGGCCGGATGGATTCAGCTCTGTGCTTCCTGTTGGCCCACAGGGCGACGTAATGGCTTTAAATAGTGACCAATTTATGCAGATTGATGAGGAACAGGCGCATGAACTCATCCAAGCAAATGAGCGCATTGTAAATGAGCGTGTTGAAGATAATACAATTGAGCTAGATGACGACGATTTTCGGTCAGCGGAATAGAGTTTATATGGGAAATCCATTAGGCAACCAAAGGATACAACAATGAACGACGAGCAATATGAAAAAGGTGTGACTCAATTTGCTAAGATGGTGGGCGAGGATAAGATTGATACGCTGCGCACACGCTTTTCTGAGCTGTCGCCCGATTTTGAACGCGCGGTGATGGGCGTGGTAGGTGGTGAAATTTGGAGCAGACCGAATCTTGATTTGCGCACGCGTAGTTTGGTGAGTATTGGTGTGTTGGCCGCGCAGGGGCGGGTCAGCGCGCTGGAGCTGAATGTTGAGATGGCGCTGGTAAATGGCGCAACGAAGGAAGAGATTGTGGAGGTCTTTTTTCAGGTGGCTGCGTATGCTGGCTTTGCCGCCGCGTGGGATGGTCTGCAAATGGCTATGAAAGTCATTGATGCGCATGAGGAAAATTAGTGATGAACCGCTCTGATTTACTGCCACCGCTGCCCGAGGCTGAGTGGTCGCAAGAATTGAAGGCCGACTTGACAGGCGACATTCTCAATATTCACCGTATTGTGGCACACAACCCGGCATTGATGATGGCCTATGCGCCGCTGCGTAACTATATTGTGAAGGAGAGTTCGCTGACTGAGCGACAGCGCGAGCTGTTGATCCTGCGCACGGGGCACAACATGCAATCTGAATATGAATGGGCGCACCACGTTGTGCGCGGGCGAGCGGCTGGCCTAACCGAGAATGAGATCGAGCGTGTGAGGTTGGGGCCGTCTGATCCAAACTGGAATGATGAGGAAGCCAATCTGCTGAGGGCCGTTGATCAGATTCAGGGTCGACAAGATTTGACTGTAGAATTGACGGTCGCACTGCAACAGCAGATCGGCAGCGCGGCGCTACTTGACTTGATCTACACGGTTGGGGTGTACCTTACGCTCGGCACGATTCTCAAAACGTTTGCTGTGCCAATCGATGAGACTATCCGCGCGTTGACGTAAAAACAAAAACTATCCTCCCCGATTTTTTCAATGAAGTGAGATTACATGAGTTACGAAGAAAATAAGGCAGTACCCGTAGAATCGATTCCTCGACGCGTGCATCAGCGCTTGGTTGCCACGCTTTTTCTGGCGCATGGATCGTTGATTGCGGCTAATGTGGCTAGCTTTGCTTTGATGCCGATTGTTGCCACGCAAATGATGGGTGAAAGTGCAGCAGGCGTACCCTCTACAGTCGGTATGGTGGGGCGGGCTGCGGCAGGGTTTCCGATGGGCTGGATGATGGATAAGTTGGGGCGGCGTTTTGGCCTATCGCTTGGCTATGTTGTGGCAATTATCGGTTGTTTGCTGGCGTTCTTTTCTCTTGGGTGGGCCTCGTTTATAGGCTTTTGTTTGGGCATGTTCTTTTTGGGTGCGGGCCGCGCGACGAGTGAACAGACGCGGTTTGTGGCAGCCGAGATTACACGCAAAGAGAATCGCGCAAAGGCGCTGGGGATTGTGGTTGCTGCGGGCATTGTGGGTGGTATTGGTGGTCCGTTAATTGTGCCGGCCGCAGAGAGGATAATGTTAGGGTGGGGATTTGTTGCCGGGAGCGGTGCGTATGGGCTGTCAATTGCGTTGGCCGTTATTTCGCTGGTTCTGATTTTGACGATGCTCTATCCCGAACCGCTGTTGCTTAGCCAAATTGTGCAACGCGCCGAAGATGACGAAGATCCAAAAACGGCGCAGCGTAATGCCGCATCGACCCGTACATTTAAGGAAATTATGGCAGAACCGCGCGTGATGCTGGCGATGTCTTCCTTGGTGATCGGGCAATTTGTGATGGTGTGGCTAATGGTGATTATGTCGGTGCATATGGACAAGAATAATCACGATTTGGCTGCAATTACGCTGGTGATTGCTTTCCACAATGCGGGGATGTATGCATTTTCTTGGGCGGTTGGCTGGGTGGTCGAGCGAATTGGGCATGTGATGACGATCTTGAGCGGGACCTGTATTTTGGCGCTCTCTGCGATTATGGCCCCGCTGTCGGTGGCGTTCCCCAATTTGGCGTGGTCGATGTTTCTGGTAGGTTTAGGCTGGAGCTTTACGTATGTTGCTGGATCGTCACTGCTTTCGAATTCGCTATCGCCTAATGAGCGTAGCCAAATTCAGGGGGCAAGCGAATCGTTTTTGTCTATTGCAGGTGGGGTTGGCAGCCTTGGCACGGGTGTGATTTATGCAAGTGGTGGTATGCCTTTTGTGGGTACGTTGGGTGTGGTCATGTCGCTGGTTCTACTGCTCTTTTTAGGGTGGTATCGATTACAGCCGCAGGTGGTTGCGGCGTAGATTTTGTAAAGAGCGGGTTAATCGGTGCAGAATAATTGTGAAGCGCTGTGACAATGGCGTTAAGTTAGGATATTTGGAGCGGTAATCTTGGGTCCACAGGCAGAATGACATTTGTAGACCAACCATTCCTACTAATTATTTTTACTAAACTTAACGCCATTGATCGCTGTAGCCTATCGAACGAGCGGCAGGTAAATAAATGCGTTAACAGAGCCTTTTCCTTCAACAAATAGGCTTGTGGGGCCATGTAATTTACTGTCGTCGCTTCCGTAAACTTGCTCTACCCAGTAATAGTAAGTTTCGTCGTTGTCAGCGACTGGATCTGTAAATTCGTATGATGTTGTACCAGAGAAATGTGACGGAATAAAGTCAGCAGTAATCTGTTCGGCTGTGCCAAAGTCTGGCGTTAGGGAACGATGAACATAGAACCAGACGGTTTTACGGTCTGCCGTAAATGTCCAAAGAACGCTTACCTGATCTCCTTGGAGACGTGCGTCAATGGATAGTGTTCCAGGCTCTGGTGTTGCTATTTCTGTTGCAGATGATTCTGGTGTCGTCGTACTGTCTGGTATTGGCATATTCTCTGGTGCTGTCGTACCAATGTTAGGCGCAGTTGCTGTGGCGATCACTGTCATCACGGGTGTGTCGACAGGTGTTGAAGAAGCTGGCGGTATATCTATAGCGGTTGCAGCAGTGGTGGCCACTTGCGTTGCTGTGCTGTTTGGCTGTGCCGTACTACTTGGTTCTAGCGTGCTAGTTGGCTCTAGCGTACTATTCGGCACTAGTGTGCTAATTGGCTGACTTGTTGGTTCTACCGTGTTGACCGCCGTTGCCACACTTGTTATGTCTGTTGGTATTAATCTTGGTGTGTTTGTCGGCTGTGCTGTGCTGACTATGGTTGCGGTTGCGGTTATGGTTGCGGCTATGGTCGCAACGTTTGCTGCTTCGGTTGGTACTACCGTTGATACCGCTGTTGGTGTGTTAATTGATATAGTTATTGGGGTACTTGGCGGCATACTAGTCGGCGGCTGCGTGGCAACTGGTGTGGCTGGCTGTGTCGCCGATGGGATAGGTGTGTAGGTAGGTTCCGGCGTATTTGTAATCTGTGGCGTCAATGCAGGTGTGTCGGTTGGTATGGATGTGGGTGGACTCGTTGGCACATTTGTTGGTATGTTTGTTGGCCGCAATGTGGGCGTAGAAGTTGGTGTGTTTGTGGGTGTAGAAGTTAATGTGCTCGTCGGTGTAGAAGTTGGTGTATTGGCCGGAACTACGCTACGAAGTACTGTGAAATCTTGGCTAAAAGCACCGTTCCCCCAAATGTTGGGCGCACCAAATGTTGAAGTCGTACCATCTTGATAGACCGAGGTTGGAGAAATAGTACTCTGTGGGTTTTCTTCTAGCTTTCCTACTTCTGCATTGCCAAGCCCACTTAAAAAATTTCCTGTTCCTTCCCCCGCTGGCCCGAATACAACGTTTCCTGCTGCATCGCGGATTACAAGCTGCCATTCTTTGCTATTTGTATCAAAATTTGATTGACTGACAGGTGTAAAAAAGGCTCCATTATGCTCACTATTCGCTTGAAGATTAATCCACCAGTCACCGCCAGCCGGATCGTAGGAGATATTGTCTGCTAGATCTTCTGAGATTGTTACGATTGTACCTCGGCGTAGATTTGCCAGCAGCAGCTGATCGGCAAATTTGAGCAGATCGGTTCGATAACGCGCGCCGCTGAAGTTGTCCGCATCCCAGAGTTCTACCGTCCACCCTCGAATGTCCAGCTGATCCTCTACAACCACAAGCTCGAACCAATCGCCACCATTTCCAGCCACCTGACCGAAAAATGTGTCGCTGCCTCCCTCTTGCAGAAATTGGTCGCTGACGACCCCGTTGTATTCATTTAAAATTAGTTTTGCCGTTGGATAGGTAGGCGCGGCTGGCTCTGGTGGCTGCGTCGTTGTGGCTAGATTGTACGATTGTAATTGAGTCAGCACTCTGTCAGATCGATTGGGGAACCAGTTGTTTTCGACCCAAGAGACCTCGTTTTGCCAATCAGCTGCTCCTCTTGGTGGTTCGACAAACGTATCGCCCCATCGAGCTGATTCGGCCAAAAGTGCCGCTTCGATCTGGGCTTTCCGATTGTCCCAGCGCGCGCGGGCAGCAGCAGGAGTCAATACGCCGTTTTCACTTTTAAGATGTTTCCACGCACGATATTGAAACGCAGCTAAATATTGGCTATTGGACATAAGCGCTTGATGAATCCACCCTGGGTTAAAGTACGCTAATGAATAGTACTCATTGTCTGCCATTACCGGAAGTGGGCCGACGCGCTCTTCGGTTGCATTATGGTTATATGCACCTAGTGAATGTTCGGCATCGTGCATGAAGAAATGCCACTTTAGCCCATCACCCGTACGATTTCGCAGCGCGAACCAGTTATTGGCCCGTTTCCAGTCCCACCAAAACATTCGATAAGAATCGTAATCAGCTGTGTAAAATTGGATGAGGTGAACATCTATCAGGCTATCTATTTCAACCGCTGCCGCAATCTGTTCGTATTCCGCATCGGTGACAACTTGGTCCGCTATCAATTGCCACAATTCTTGCCACTCTGCATCATTCCCTTGCGATACATTATATCGCCCATTGAGCGTTCGATCTGGGTTTACCCCTTTGCCCTTAAAATGCTTAATCACATCATAATCATCTTCATTGCCGCCAAAGTAATCGGCTGCATATTGCTGCGAAACGCGCTCTTGGGTCATGTAGATGCCCCAATATTGTCCATTAATGTAGAGATGCAGATAATTGCTGCGCGTGTGGGGTGCCCCCATTGCTGCTTGGGTATCGCGCGACCAAATTTCGCGCAAAAATGTGTTGTGTGGATGACCACTTGCGGACCAAGCGTAATTCTGTGGTGTACGCAGGTCTATTCTTTTGAACGTATCGACGCCTTCCGACCCAAAGATTGGATACTCTAGCGTCCCATCATAATCGTTGTTGAAATAGAGATGAAACGAGTGTTTTGGGTTATCTCCACGGCGGCTGTATCCACCTCGAATGCGTATGCCTGCGTCAATTTGGAAACCATCGCTATTGTCCGCATTCAGCCACTCGACCGAAGTTGATCGCTCCCACTCACTGCCACCTTCGGATGCATTGACGTAGATACCAGTGGCTGGATCGAGTAGGTTACTGGGGTCCATGACCAGCGAGATCGATGGCAGTTCTGTAAGTGCTAGCTTGGTTGCATAACGTTCTACATCCACCACGTTTGGATCCATTCCGTAATTCAAAAATTGATTGTTAACTGTGCCAGTTGGCCAACCTGTAGGGTCGCCTTGATCGACAACGTTGTCGTGGAATATGTAAGAAAACGTTGCAATGGATGAAGGATTTGTTCCATTTAAGATCGAAATTGCTCGTAAGGTTGTAATTCCATCAACATAGAGAGGTCCAGAGTATAAATTCCCGTTAGAGATGGATGGCTCAGATCCATCAACCGTGTAGTAGATTTGCGCACCGGGCTGTGCCGAAAGTGCCACGCTGGGGGCAGCTGTGTAGAAGCCGCGGATGGCCGAAGAAGTTGGGGCGCTCGCTGCATATGGGTAGACCCCGCCACCGTTTGCGCCGCCCGCAGTTGGCGTATTAAAGTAGCGTAAATTGTCCCCTGCATCGACGCCGAAGGAAACATTTTCGTATTGTCGTGGATAAGCGGTTGCAAACTCTGATCGGATTGTGCCGCTGCTGTCCGACAGAGCAAGATATTCGCCACTTGCCGACAGTTTAAAATTTGTGTGCAGTTCGTTGCCTTCAATCACTCTATCTTTATTTGATGCAAAAAGAACCAAATATTGATCCGCATTTAGGACAATGTTTGGAAAGGTCCATTTGTCTAAAACAGTTACGTTGTCGCTGAGCGTAAATCCCTGTAGATTGATCGCACTGGAACCACCATTGTAAATTTCGATCCAATCAGAAAAATCACCATCTTCATCAGCTAGCGTATTGCTATTAGATGCCATGAATTCGGTTATGGTTAGTACATTGTTTTGCGCTTGAGCGCTTCTAATCGCAGCAGAATTTTGTGCGACAAATAGAAGCGAAGTAAGAAGCGTAAAAGTGAAAATAGTAGAGCTAATTCTAATAAGTTGAACTGTCAAACTCACCACCTGAAACTAGTATCTATAAGTCTATGTTTATAAGTCTATGTTTATGAGTCGATATCTATGAGTAACTTTTCCTTGCAGACTACAAACCTGTAATTATTTTACGTGAATTTTAAAGCGTAGAGGTGATCAAAACCCTCACTATATTAATTTAATGATTATTGCTCACTTTAACCAAGTTTTCTCTGAGCAGATGAACAACTTCATTGTGCTGCTAGTGCTGCCTCCAGCCTTAATGTCGGGTTTACACACAAGAAATAATCCGAACTTTTAGTGTGGATGATGCACTAAGTATAATTCCATTGCGGTAGGCGAGTAGATTACTGGCCTATTTATTCTTGATGATGGGGAGGTAGAGCGCGCGATTTGGTGCGGTTGCACCCACCATTACCGGCTCTGTCGGGCCGTGCATTGTGCTTTCTCTGCCCCCAAACACCTGTTCGATCCAATAATAGTTGGCCTCAGTTTTCACTGGGGATGGATCTTCTAGCTGATAGAGTTTGGTGCCGCGGAAATGGGCAGGGATAAAGTCAACTGTGATTGGCTCAGCGTCACTCAAGTTGTTTGTTGCTGAGCGATAAACATTGAACCACAGCGTCTTGCGGTCTGCTGTAAATTCCCATGTGACAACCACATTATCGCCAATCAATTCCGATGTTGCTGTAACCTCACCTGGCTGCGGTGTGGAAATGGCGGTAGAGACTGGTGAAGCGTCTGCAACTGGGGTTGATGTGCTCGTCGATATTGTCGTTGGTGCTAACGTCACGTTAGGCGTTAAAGATGGTATACCCGTTGGCGTTGCCGTTTCCGTTGCCGTTTTCGTTGGAAGCGGCACAGGCGTATTTGTGGCGACAGGCACAGAAGCATTCGTTGAGCGCGGTGTCGGCGTGACCCTTACATTTGGATCCGTAGTGCTGGATGGAAGTGGCACCGAAGTGTTTATTTCTACTGGCACGGACGTATTTGTTGGACGCGGCGTGTGCGTTGAAATGGGCGATGGAGTAGGGGTTGCCGTACTTGTTGATGTGGCCGTAGCTGTGCTCGTCGCCGTTGCTACATCATTATCTCTATTCACTGCCCGGACACTTGCCGCACTTAAATTTTGGTATCTACTATCTGCGCTAGCCGCCGGACCGATTTGAACCTCGTAATAGATATCGCCATCAACGAGTGAGTCGTCGTTGCCAGCTACTGTGATTGTTTGTGGCTGATCCCAATTTGTTGCATCGAAAACAAGTTGCGTCGGCGCGACGCTTCCTTCGCTGCTATCTGATATAGTAAACGGAATTGTAACGATCGCGCTCGGCGGGCTTTGTAGCATAATTTCAAACAGAGCTGATCCGCCGGACTCTGTTGTCACGAGTCTATCAACCGCCGCGTCGACAGTGATCTCTGGCTGTAAAAGCACGCCAGGCGTACCGCCCATCAAGGCACTAGCTTGCCAGTTAATTGGCGTGTCTGCATAGACAGTTATGTCGATTCGCTCTAACGCCGGACCGCCTGAATCTGCTTCGGTTGCCCATCGACTGTTGCTATTATAACGTACCGTTTCTTCCTCCAACATAGGATAAATGGGGGATATGCCATCATTTGCTATCTCTGGTTCGTCAGGGCGCAACAGCTTGATGATACCCTCACCGTTGTCGAGCTCTGCCCCGATTTGCCCATTACTACTCCATGGCCCACTCATATTAATTGCGCCAAAGTTGTACCATGTGTTGCGGAAAGTCTCCGCAACGGTTGCATTATTTGGATCAAAGCCTACAACGACCAATGCTTCTCCTGCGGCAAGCTTAACGCTCGCTGGAAAGTCATAGTCGACCTCACCGCGCAGTTGCCAATTCTCCAAACTTTGCTCGGTTGCACCAGCATTATACAGCTCGATATATTGTAAATTTGTGTCGCTGCCATCTGGGTTGTAGTGAATCTCTGAGATGACGATTGTGCCGACCCGTACGCTGTTGCCATTGTTAAAATTTGATGCACCCAGCGTACGAATTTTCATCGGGTAAAAATGCGCTGCACCATTAGGCCAGCGTCCTATTGATTCTCCATTTGCCGTTGCACCAAATGCTACCTTATCGATAAAGCGGATGAGGTTGCCTTCTCTATCTGCCTCCACAAGATAGATCTCGTCCCCCTTGCTCGAACTAAGCGCAAATGGTTCTAGTACATCGGGGTTGGCTAAATTGTTAAAGTCGCCCTCATCAAAACTAACTGTACTGCCCGCATTAAGCGTGGTGCTGGTTGGAATGCGATATTTCTTATAATTGTTGCTGCTGTCGCTTAAATACCATTGAGAAATATCTATTTGCATAGATGAATCATTGTAGAGTTCAACGGTATCTGTGAGAGGGGGATCTGTGTGGGCCAATATCTCGTTGATGAGCACGCCGTTGTTTGCTGCTTCGGCTGCCAAACCAGGCGTGCCACCATAGCGACGACTTTCGGACCAACTGCTCGACAGATTGCCGTCGACGCTTGCATCTCTACGTACCAGCGAACTGCCACGCCCTGCCGCGCGCTGCGGCCAGTCACCATCCGCGGCATACGCTATCTGCTCTATAACGGTTCCTTGGTGATCAAGCAACGTTATCTGCTCGCCACTATTGCTCAACTTACCACTGTACTCCCCCGCTAGCAGCAGATTTTGCATGGGCAGATTGCCCATATAGCGCGCCATAAATGCCCTGATATCTTCGACAATAAGGATCCGCTGATCTGGTTGCAGGCGTAAATAATCACTGGTGGCAAAGTCAAAGGTGGCCGCATCGGTCAAGCGCACGCGACTAATATCAATAACGCTGCTGGAGATATTCTGTAATTCGAGAAATTCAAAGCTGTCGGCATCGGTATACCCTGCGGCAAGTTCGGCTACAGTCGGTGCATAAGGTTGATAGGCTATTTCGGTGATGGCTAAGTTGTCGGTTGCTGCGGGTGTATCAATATTAAAAATGTCATCGTTCAACGCACTCCAGCCGCTATTGGCTTTGACGCGAGCCATCACGCGCGTAGTGCTAGTCAATGGGATTGGATTAGTATACTGTAGCACATTCTCTGCTACGTTGCCGCCTACCATACGAGGATCGCGCCCATCGAGCGTATAGTAAATAGTACCGACAATATTCTGCGGATGTGACATGCTTAATTGGAAACCAGAAGATGCTGTACCACCTTCCTGATTAAAGATTGGCGGGTTGATCCAGCGACCGTCAAACCATTCGATACGGGCCGAAATCCAATCTTTGAGCAGCGTGATTGCGCCGTCGTAGGTGCCGGGTAAGGTGACATCGCGAATATTTTTGTTGAGAATGTCCCATCGCTGAAAGTTACGTGCTTGGGCTTGATTCAACATGGCTGCATTGGCGTCGATTTCGGCCATTAGCTTAGCTTCGGCGAAGACTGTTTCGCGCAGTTCGAACCAGCGATCCCAATATTGTATCTCGAATTCTGGATCCTCAAAGAGACGGGGAAATGTTCGGTACCAGCATGAGCCACCCTCTCGATCGGTTACCAGTTGGTCGGGCGCGCCCAGCCCTCGATTGTCTACACCGAGCGAGAAGTTAAAGTCCCAAATTGGCCCCATAGAAACTTTGCTGTTGCGCCCTTTATGGAAGAAAACGCTGCGATGATAGCCATCGGTATTCTGCGTGAAGTCTTGCATAATACCGTAATCGATGAAGGATGCCGTATCAATATAGTTGGCATAGCCCTCCACCGAATCAGTAAAATTGGGGCCAAAGAGCGCCTCATCGTATCGATCGATGAAGCTGCGCATTGCATTTAATTGTGCTGTATGAGCATTGTCATAGCGTGGATAGACATTGAAATAGAGCAGACAGAGGGGCGTCTGTTGTGAAGATTTAAAGCCCGGATCGGCGCTGGTGGGGTCATCAATTTTCCAAATATATCCGCCGTTGATCGTTGGCGTATTTGTATCGGATGGTGCTAATTTTTCGATATCAACGCGATTTTTGTCACGCTTGATCCGCTCGAGCAAAACATATACGCCGACATAATCATCATCGGATATGGTGGCATCATCTTCATTCAAATATACCTCGACAAAACGTGTTCGGCTAGCATAGCGACCCATCTGATTCCACCAGCCATAAACGAGTGCATTCTTCATTAGCGTTTTATCGGCATAGGGTCCGTTAATAATCCAATCTGATTCGGGGGGCAGGCCAAGTGGCATCGTATCCAGCTCTGCCTGATTTGTATCCCATGTTTCTAGCTCGTATTGCTTTTTATCCCACGTTGTCGAAAGAGCACCGCGTATCTTTAACCCTGCCTGTGTAACTAGCTGAGGTGCATCTGTAATGGCCGCTTGACCATTGCTGCCTACGTCGATGAACTGTGTGAAGACTTCAACTTTATTCTCTTGAATGATGGTTTGACCGAAGGTGTCGATGAGGATGAGGGGCAGATCCGACGTGAAGGTTGCTGTGGCGCTTTCTAGCTGTACATATTGACGCATTTCAACTTGGCTTATTGCATTATTCCCGTCGAATGCTTGTGCCTGAAGCGTTGTGCGGCTGCTGAAATTTAGTGGTTGGCTGTACTGGAAGGATGATGGTGTGGGTGGAGTGCCATCGGTTGTGTAGCGGATAGTGGCTCCATCAATTTGGCTGCTTAAGACAACCTGCACCGTGCCAACGAAAGCTTGACTAGTGGGCGAAACGCTGAGCGCGGCTGATCCCCTAAAGCCGTTGGAAAAGCCAGGAGAGGGGAAAGCTTGGATCTCTTTCGAACCAGTTGAGCTTATACCATAGGAGATGTCATTGCCTAGCGATGGGTATTGCGGTGAAAACCCTGTGGCCACGGCTCCATCGGGGCGCGTGAGCGCGAGATATTCTCCTTCTGCCCTAAGTTTAAAATTTGTGTGAAGCTCGCTACCAGCGATTGCCCGATTTTTACTTGATGCAAAGATGACTAAATATTCATTTGCGTTTAACGTGACCGCTGGTAGAGCCCATTTGTCGAGTATTGCTGTATTGTCGCTTAGCGTATAGCCTTGAAGAGTAACTGCAACTGTGCCACTGTTATAAAGCTCAATCCAATCTGAAAAGTCACCATCTTCATCTGCGAGGGTGCTGGCATTGGCTGCCATAAATTCGGTGATAATAATCGTATTTGCTTGCGCCTGTGCTTGTTTTGCAAAACCGATTGTTGAAATAGTTGAGGATGTAGTTGGTCCTATATTCAGCCCTATATTCGATAGTGAGGCTGCGGTCTGCGTGCTTTGTGCAAATGGCTGGATATGAGCAAAAAGGCTGCATGTTGCGATGATGGTTAGGAAGCAAATTATTCGGCGCATTAAAGTATGATTCGATTATACAGCCATCGATTTAGGCTAAAACAGAAAGCTAACTTGTTATTGAGTCTCTATCAATGGCAAATAGATTGCGGGTTGGCTGATTTCGATTTGGTCTTGCTGGATTGCTAACGCGGCTGGACCGTGAATATTAGCGTCGTAGTTTCGATATACTTGTTCTACCCAATAGAAGTAGACGCCACTTTTTGTTAACGAGTTGTCTTCGAATTGATAGATGTGTGAGCCTATCTGTTGCGGCGCGATAAATTGTTCGCTTATCTGTTGCGCGACGCTAAAGTCTGGTTTTTCTGAACGATATATATGAAACCATATTGTATCTGTATCGGCTGTGAAGTTCCAAGTGATTAGCGTGTCTGACTCTCTATGCTGAGCATGAACGGCAACCTCATTGGAGCCTGATATGGGCAACGGTACGGGTGTATTTGTTTTGACCGGAACAGAGGTATTGGTTGGCCTTGGCGTGACTGTAAATTGTGCATTAGGTAAAGCGCTACTGGTTGGCAGCGGTACAGGTGTGTTCGTTGCAATGGGTACTGATGTATTGGTTGCAATCGGCACTGGCGTATTTATCGTAACTTGAACGGATGTATTTACCGGTGTGATGAAAGGTGTTGCTATTACTCGTGTTGGCGTGCTAAAGACGGCCGTTTGAGGTGTACTTGATGCAATGGGCTGCGGTATGCTTGTTATAAAAGGCGTGATGATCAATGTTGCATTTGCTAATGGTGTTGCGTTCGTCAAGTTAGTAATCGTTGCAGTCGCTGTTGCCGCCCTAGTAGCGACTGTAGTAGACATTGAAATAGTCGTTGCATTAGGTATAGACGTAAATATTGCAATCGGGGTTGCGGTCAATATTGGATTGTTTGTACTGGTTGGTGCGGCATTGCCTGTTGCTGACATAGCGGTAGGCATAGCGGTAGGCATATCAGTCGGCGTACTCATCGGCGCGATTGCCACAGTAGCGGTTGGCGTGGGCGTTACCGTAAATGTGGCCGATGTTGTTGGCGTGCTACTTGACGTGAT
>Ga0209831_1002985_pt1 | contig 14317 bp, 19 predicted proteins | sample Maine_Asex4_meta_FD_187451 | JGI IMG/M metagenome (GOLD analysis project Ga0209831, IMG submission 187451) | Marine algal microbial communities from Maine, USA - Maine_Asex4_metaG (SPAdes) (version 2) | ecosystem: Host-associated > Algae > Red algae > Unclassified | place: Maine, USA | collected...
CGCGTGCACTGGCGGTCCGTGCGCCGAATTGGGTGGCCATAGAAGAATGTGGCCATAGAAGTCCAAACCACGGGTACGGCGTGCGTCCGCGACGCGACAAGCGGATGGTGTGGGTGCAAACCAATGTCGGGCGTCCCCCGAATAATTCTGCATCCCTACCGGGCCGCGTGCACTGGCGGTCCGTTCGCGCAACTGGTTGGCCATAGGAGTATGTTGCCATAGAAGTCCAAACCACGGGTACGGCGTGCGTCCGCGACGCGACAAGCGGGGCGTGTGGGTGCAAACCAACGTGGGGCGTCCCCCCAACAAATCCGCATCCCTACCGGGCCGGGTGCACTGTTGGTCCGTGCGCAAAATTGGGTGGCCATAGAAGAATGTGGCCATAGAAGTCCAAACCACAGGTACGGCGTGCGTCCCCGACGCGACAAGCGGGTGTGTCGGGTGCAACTCAATATCAGGAGTCCCCCCAACAATTCCGCATCCCTACCGGGCCGCGTGCACTGGCGGTCCGTGCGCGGAATTGGGTGGCCATAGGAGTATGTGGCCATAGAAGTCCAAACCACGGGCACGGCGTGCGTCCCCGACGCGACAAGCGGGTGTGGTGGGTGCAAACCAATGTAGGGCGTCCCGCAACAATTCTGCATCTCTACCAGGCCGCGTGCACTGGCTGTCCGTGCGCGACGTTGGGTGGCCATAGAAGTATGTGGCCATAGAAGTCCAAACCACGGGTACGGCGTGCGTCGCCGACGCCACAAGCGGGTGTGGTTGGTGCAATCTAATGACGAGAGTCCCCCAAACAATTCCGGATCCCTACCGGGCCGCGTGCACTGGCGGTCCGTGCGCCGAATTGGGTGGCCATAGAAGTATGTGGCCATAGAAGTCCAAACCACAGGTACGGCGTGCGTCCCCGACGCGACAACCGGGTGGTGTGGGTGCAAACCGATGTCGGGCGTCCCCCCAACAATTCTGCATCCCTACCCTGCCGCGTGCACTGGCGGTCCGTGCTCGGAATTGGGTGGCCATAGAAGTATGTCGCCATAGAAGTCCAAACCACGGGCACGGCGTGCGTCCCCGACGCGACAAGCGGGTGGTGTGGGTGCAAACCAATGTCGGGCGTCCCCCCTTCAATTCCGCATCACTACCGGGCCGGGTGCACTATTGGTCCGTGCGCAAAATTGGGTGGCCATAGAAGTATTTGGACATAGAAGTCCAAACCACGGGTATGGCGTGCGTCCCCGACGCGACAACCGGGTGGTGTGGGTGCAAACCAATGTCGGGCGTCCCCCCTACAATCTCGCATCCCTACCGGACCGCGTGCACTGGCGGTCCGTGCGCGGAATTGGGTGGCCATAGAAGTATGTGGCCATAGAAGTCCAAACCACGGGCACAGCGTGCGTCCCCGACGCGACAAGCGGGTGGTTTCCCTTATAGCCCTACTGCCCATTGTTCTCCTTCTGTACCATGTTCTACAGTCCCATTTGCACCTATGGCCCCTGCTACCCCTATAGTCGTTGCGGACGGCGCGGATGCGGAAGGTGAAGAGGGTGGGGCGCTGCATGTGCTGATCTCACTGTCCTTGCATCGTTCTGGCTTTTTGGGTGCGGTTCGGGTCGGGTGGCGAGGGGCGGGGGAAGAGCGCGAGGAGGTAGGAAGAGGGTGTACTACCCCCAGCCAGAGGACGCTACAGAACCATAAAAGACGCTTCTGTTTTCTGCAACGTATTCAGCTGGTGCGGCCCTGTAAGACAGCTCTCCAGCTGGCATCAAGTATCAGACCGCTGATTGAATACGAATCCAGCCCAGGCACGCTTGCAATCGTGGCACCAAGGGGGGCCACGTGACTCGTCTCAGCAGGTGCGGTGATGCCCCCAATTGGATCTGTGAAGGGGGGGGGGGCGGCTCCCGGACATGTCGTTGAACAGTGTCAGAACCGTGCTGGCCGCGTACTGCTGCTCTAAAATGCGAATATGCCATCTATACTGATAGTGTAGACACTGAAGAAAAGCGGGGTCGAATATGGCCCAGTATAGCAATTTCAGACGTACTGGCACCAATCTGAAAACCGCCGGGGTAAGTCCCCAAGTAGCTTGGTACGGAATCGCGACGCTGTTGCAAAAGCGTACCAAATCGGACTCCGCGGGGTCGTAGAGGCCGACTTGGAACTTTTATGCAACAGTTGGAGTGCGGAAGTTATGAGAGAAAGGATGTGTATGGCGGACCTCCAAAAATTGGCGGTTGCAGAGTGGTGGAAATCATTCAACAGCGTACGTGGACCAATGGAAAGGCTAGGAATCATGTGAGTTCCTTACACAGTCTCCTCATGCAGCTCTGCGCACTGGAAACGCACATCAGGATCTCAAGAAATCTGAACAGGTTTGTTGATCTCATGAGAAATCACAGGTCTGGCCTAGAACCCTCTCCATGCCCTCTCGAGGCCCAAGCAAGCGGCCCAGAAATCTCAGGAAGTCTCATTGTGGGTTGCAATGGCTCTGCGTGATTCCTGGCAGACAGTTTGATTGGCTTGCAAGATTACTGGCGGTAACTCCCGGCCAATAGTTTTGATCGTGGCTTGTCGAACAGCCAATCCTACATCATTTCTATGCTGTGTCGTCGGCGCTACCTCCCTTCTCTTTGCAACCGCCATTTTTTCGGAGGTTTGCAACAATCTAGCCAATGTAGATGCAGACATTTATCTTAAAAATCTCAGAGCTGGCAAGGACATTGAAGAGTCCGACAGAAAACGGCAAGAAACGAAAAAGAAAAGGCTTATCTCTACTTTGCGTACATGGCATGCGCTTTACAGCACAATCGTGAAATGGAGTAGCGAGGCACCACGAGTAGCTGCAGAGTTGACAATCAATGTAGGCCAGACAAGGCGCGGCGCGAGCAAACCATACAAGAAAAAAACAAAGCAAACAAATGCGTACTGGTTGCGCCACATAGTCCACAGCAAACACTTGGTACCCACTTTGGTCTTGGCCTCGTCGATGAAGGCCAAGGACTACTCCCAGCCGTTGTCATTGTTGTCTTTATCTCCATCGCTTGATGAGCCCCAGTCCATGCCGTTGACGATGCACTCGTCGATGCTCATGCCGTTTGCGCGCGCTCTGTCCAAAAACAGCTGCTTCTTGGCGGCATGCGTCGAACGGCCTCGAGTGGAGGAGGCCGCGTGTAGGGTTGGTGGCAGGGGGGGCCAGGAGCCAGAGACGCCTGCGCGGCCGCGACGGGCGCGGCTGCCGCGCGCCGCACCCGAAAAGCTATCGCCCTTGTCCCCGTCCACGGCATCTCCCCCGTTATCGGCATAAGAATCGCTGCTGCTTCGCAGTGTTGCCGTTGCCAGGACCAATGCCGTAGCAGCGCTTGCGGCGTGCTCAATAGACGCCGATAGTGCTGGCATCGTCGTCGGCGGCGGTGGCGGCGGTGCCACAGTATACTCCTCAAAGTCGTCGATGGGCACGTTGTTCTGTTCGAGTTCAGGTGCGGGCGACCCGGCATCTGAGTCAGTCTCCGTGACGAACCCGGCCTCGTCCTCATCGTCAGACACGTCGGGCGAAACTCGGCGCTCACGTTGGCCGGCAGCTCCTCTGCGCACGCTGGCATGGGCACATCGGCCGCGAGCGCCACCGCGGCCGCGGCCACCGCGTCCACCGCGTCCAGCTCCGCGCCCAACTCCACCTCCATGACGACCGCCGCGTTCATGGCCGCTGACAGCAGCCGCAGCAGCTGTTGCGTCAATCGCCTGCTGCAGCTGTGCTGCCTCGGCCTCACCTGGAGCGTTCATGTTGTCCACGGGATGGTCATCAGGTTCGTCCCGCAGGCGGCAACTTGCCTCGCGCGCCCACCAAGCACGACCCTCTTCAGGGTTGACAGCCATAGGCAACGACCAAAACGCCACAGTGCTGCGATCAGCTGCCGACTGGGCGATTGAGTTGAGACCCGTCGTGTGCGCGACCGCCTCGCGCTGCAGTGCCGCCTCGATGCGTGATAAGGCCTTGGCGGCCTTGGTACCAATAGGCCGCATTTGAACGCCACTCTGCGGGCACTGCTTCCTGGCACGCTCGTAGGTAGAGCTCGTGGGCACGTTGAACAGGTCCTCCTCCTCATCCTCCTCCTCTATGGAATCGGGAGCCAAACGACGTGGAGCCCTCAGCGCCTCCATAGTGGTAGCGCCACTACAGCGGTCCAGCGTCTTCCGCACGTTCCAAAGGCACAGCTGCTGGTCGTCTTGCTTGGCCACAACTTCCGGTTTGAAGCCCTTGTAGGGGCTCATGTCATGGTACTTGGCCACGGCGGCACCGAAGACATCTTTCGGCGATGGGTTTCCGCTCAGCTGGTGCCTCAACACCGCCACATAGCAGTTCTTGAAGCGGTCGACCGTTGAAAAGATGTTGTAGCTGAGCTGCTTGTGGATATCTGACGTGGATCCAGAGCGGCGGCGCTCTAGCCGCGGCATATCATCTGGCAGCCGCGCGCGGAAGCGGCCGTTGTAGTCCTCCTTGAAAGTGTCGAGGCGATGGTCAATTCCAACTTCCGCGTTGAGCGTGGAATCCACGTACACGGAGTGTAGTACCACAATCTAGGGGGTAACCTCGAGAGGAGGGAAGTAACGGCCGTCTTAGCCGCTCGCGCGACACCCGCTATGGGACTCGAGGCCCGGGAAGTCGGGCCGATCGAAACGCCAAGACATCGAGACACGGTTTACTTGCCGGCGACGACGGTGCCTCCCACCGTCGTCGCCCTTCGTCCTAAAAGCGCGGAAAGCTTCGCCCGGGCCCAATTTCCCCAAATGAGAATCGACCCGGGCCGTCACCAACCAATGCAGATAGTTCCCTACATGCATGTCAAGTCCCCCGAGGCGATCATTACAGACGAGGGGAAGAAACCGTCCCGTGCGCAACGCGCTGCACCCGCCGCATGGCGCCCGGTCGGCCGTCGCCTGCCTAGCCCTCTCGGGCGCGCCAGCGCCCTCTCGGGCGCGCCAATCCGGCCTCTCGCGGGGCCCGCGTGCCGGGCGCGGCGGGTCGGGTACGCTCCCCGGGTGGCCCAAGCCGGTCAGCGGGGCCGCCCCCTCGCCCCGGTCCCCGCGTCGCCGCCCCGTCGGCAACCACCGCCGCTGGCGTCGCCACCCCACGTCGGGTACCGCGTCCCCCGTCGTCGCCGACGTCCCCGCGGTGGCCCCCTGGCGCATAGGGGGCCCCGTAGTACTGCACGGAGCAGAGGACCTCGCGCTCGTCACAAGTCCAGAAGACGCCCCCCACGCCACGAGGACTACCAACAACGGTGGCCAGGACGACATCAGGGACTTGGGGTGGGGGGCGTGGGCCTTGGGGTGGTGGGCTTTGGAGCACAGGAAAGGATCTCATCGTCTGCCTCACGCGCCCCTTCGTGCATGGGAGCGCCAAGGGGGGCAGCGGCGGGGGTTCCGCTTGTAGTACCGGCCACGCTCTGGCCGCCGAGATGATGTGCTTGTGCTGCCGCGCTCTGGCCGCCGTGATGTTGTGCAGGGGAAGACAGGTAGGGGCTGGGGTTGGAGCCGGCCATGTCCTGGCCGTCTTGGTTGATATTGGAGCCGGCCATGTTTTGGCCGTCTTGGTCTCGTGAAGTCGATGACGGGGCGGGGTTAATGCGGGAGCTGGCCATGTCTTGGCCGTCGGGGTGGTCAACGTGGACTCAGGGTCGGCCTCGGGCTCCGGTGCTGGCTTGGGATACCGCAGGGCCTTGCAGGTCAACGGCGGCAAAGACACAGAACGTTACCCCCTGTGGCGGCGAGAAGGGAGACTAGAACCGACGGTGTGGGGGTAGTGGGCCCAGTAGCTGAGGCTCCCACCGCTTCGGCGGCTGTGGCTTGTTGACGTCAATCCGCCACAGTCTGCGCTCGCCGTTCGCGTCGGGCCACGTTTGTATAACGACAGTAAGAAGGCCTCGAAGCCAATAGAAAGCCCGCATTCGGCGCCAGAACCTTGCATCCAGCAGAACTCACTGTTTGTTGCCGCTGGATCCGCTTTTCGTGGCACTGAGAAAGCTGCCCACGCGAGATTTTGAGATTTTCTACTGTTTCTCAGCCAGAAGTGCAAAAAAAAGAGGATCTGATGTTGGTTTCCAGGCTGTATGGGGACATGTAAGCAATCAGGAGCATTCAGTCAGTCCCAGTCGCGCATCTGATTGTTGGAGAGAGTCGGTCCGCAAGTCAGTCTCTGTCCACCAGGACAAAATTCGGGGATCAGCAATACTTGGATCCAGCGAGGTTTTGTCCGCGCCTCTGCCGCGTCTCGTTCCTCCAAGAGAAGCCGCTCCCGCTTCTCCCAGTCGACGGTCACAACGTTGCCGTTTCGGCCTGGGGGAAAGTCAACCCGCGGCGGGGACGCCCAGGGGCACGGGCACCACAGGGGACACGTGGAGTGGTGAGGTCCGACGGTGAGAGCAAGGCGGCACAAGAAACAAAGCCGGCGTTGAGCCCGGCGCTCCGCTGTGCGACCTAAATTGCCGGCCAGGCTGCCAATCCAGCGCCAGCCCCAGCCCGGATGAGGCGAGGGCCGGCGCGCCCACGGGCACGGGCACCGGTCCGGGCAGATAGAGACGTTGGAGCTCACGGACTGCGCGCGCTTGCACTGGGTGCAGATGCAACGTAGGCCCCGTTGGAGCTAGGCCTTCGTGCTTGCTCGAGCAGGGGGCCCATGTGCCCGGCGAGGGGTGTACGCAGGAGCGGCCTTGTCTGCAGCTGTACTCGCCGCTTCAGGAGCACTGAAGAAGTCAGCAGGTGCCGACGGCGTGGCCGTGAAGTTGCCGGCCACAGGAGCACTGGAGGAGTCATCAGGTGCGAACGGCGTGGCCGTGGAGTTGCCGGCCATCGTTGGCGTGGGGGACGATGGGGCGGGTGATGCGGCTGGGTGCGCCGAATCCGCCATCGCAGGATGCCGTAGCCTCAGTAGGTACGTGCCGAGCGTCGTCCGCCGTCCCCGCCGTTTCCAGGTCGTCAATCGAGTCACCGCTACAGCGCCTGCAGCAGTGCGCTTCACAAAACCGGTGCCAACAGTGCGCTCCACGAAACTGGTCCCAAGCAGAGTTCCCGCGCCCGAACAACGCTCGGGGTGCCTCGGGAGCGCAAAGGCGACCGCGGCACTGCGGCAACAGGAACGAGTGACGCTGCGCCGTGCCCTCCGTGCACCGACACCCTGCCCCGCGCATATCTGTTGATTGCCGTCAAACCACCGTTCGTGGGAAGACCTGCCGCCAGCGCGCGGGGGCATGCTGTTAGTGGTGCGAGGCTAGCGGCCATTGGGCGATGCGAAGCCGTGGCCAAAAAGGCTCGCCCCACGCGCGGGGCCCAGAGAAGCGGCTCAACGAGCTGCCTTCGACAGCACGGTTTGTACGGATGGGCACGGTCCTAAAAGAGCTGACCTGCTGCGGCCTGGGCGTCCATCTCAACTGGTCAGAGAGAAACAGGCCGGTTTGGGTACTCAGCCGGGTGACTTCAGGGCTCAACAGAACGCGCATGCGTGATTCATGGCCCTTGCTACACTAGGTGGAGGTGATGCACGATGTAAGAGCGGCTGCACACGTATCCCGACCCGAGAAACTCGCCGAGCGGACACATCAGGAAGTTAAACATGGTTGCACGTGCACAGCCTTAAGTGGAGCTCCGAGCATCTTTCCCTATTTCTTGATGGTCCCTCCCTCTCACGTTGGAGGATCGTTCGGCTGACACTGGGTGCCCTGCGTCAAGGAGCGTGAAAAAGCACACCAAACCCCGACAGGCGATTCCAGCCTGAAAATCGACCCCGACACTTCGTCAAACACCCCCCGTAATATGCCTGTGAAGTGGGCGTCGAGGTCGAAAGATGTTCGCTGGCACGTGCCAGCCCGTGCCTCTTGCGTGATCGAACCCTCTCAGCTAAGTGGCTAGATTGCCCATTCGGACTTCTCCGTTATGTTTGTAAATACGCTTTTTATTTCGCTCATCTGGCTGTACACTCTATCTCTCTGTCCGACCCTCGCTAGCGGTCCTACAGGAACAAATAAGAAAGACTGCCTACACAAAAAGGAAACAAAGAGGAGAGGCATAGGCTGGCGCTTGACACAAGGCGCCCAAACGATAAAGAGGAGCAGAGAAAATATAATAAGCGACGGCGAAAGCGAGAAGAGTCCACGGATGTAACACAAGAGACAGCGGTAGCAGAGCGGGGGGACCTGCGCAAAAGGAAACAACCATGAGGGTGTGGGATGTCGTGCGCAGCACGCAACAGCGAGATGCAACACCGTACATGACGACGGGGGAGCGCGGACGGTTGCCAGCCGCGTCAAAAAGGTCTTTGCAAGCCACAGCTGGAACTCTGCCAAGGTACATCGCGGTCGAGCGCGCGCGGGCCGTCCTGTTGTTGGCTAAAACAGGATATGAAGCCCGCCAAGATTTAGTGGAAATCGAACTTCTGGCCAATCACGGAGCTCTAAAGATTCATAATTTGACAATCATGAGGGGCCCCTGATTGCCTGGCGCACTCTCCTGAACCCCTTCCACAACGCGCGCGCGCACCTTGGGTCCAGCCCGTCGTCGCTTGAGTCTGGCTAGACCGCGCGAGCCCACCCCATCCCCACGTCCTTGCCAATGACTTGTGGGTGTAGCTCCTCGTGCCTACACTGGGCCACTCATATCCCTTCCCCATCTCTCCCCCTGCCACTTATCGTATCCTATGTCCTCGGTGCACTACAACCTGCTGTCTCTTACTTTCCCTTCTTTCTTGTTTCTGAGTCCTTGTGCGTTGTTCTTGCCGAACGGTGCGATGCGACCCTTTTTTATCGTCCCTCCCCACCATACCTCTTTCCCCCCTCAATCAGTTCCCTTTCTTTACGTTGGTGTTGCTGTTGCCTTGTTTCCTGAGCGTTGAGAAGGCTGACCGCACCCCGTTGTCGTCGTCCGACCAAGTGGTGGTGACGACGACGGCGACAGAAATACTTAAATCAACGCTCCACACCATTGCGCAGCCCTCAGGCCTCAAATATCCGTCGAGCCAGTTCCTAGCATCCTCTTCGTTCCGGGCGCGAAGAACCATGATCGAATGATTGGACAGCAGCGATCCACGTAACAGACGTGAGATATTCCATCCCAGACGCCCAGGGCATGCGAAAGTGTCGGGGTCTCGTGACCCCGACAGGCTCCTGTATGGTCATCTGGGAGGGGAACCCAAAAGTGTTGGGTGGCCTCAAGGCGTTGGAAACAGTGTCAGGATTTAGAATGTTTTACCGTGTACCGTCAAGAAGGGCTCACCGCCGCTGTCCCGCCCCCAACGTATTTGGTGCCAGTGGGTCTCAGATCGAGTCGTTCCACCAGAACCTGGATTCGGGCACCGCCTGTGGTCCGGACGTGGAGGCACACCACCCCACTTGATCCGACTGTTTTTCTTTTGCGACGCGTGTCGCAGCCACATCACATGCCAGCCGAGATTGGTGATATTCTATTTGATCTATTGCTGACCTCCAGAAAGTGGCGGTTGCGGTGTGGTTGCAGTCATTCGACAGCGTACGTGGAAAAATTGAAGGACTAGAAATCATCTGAGTTCTTTACTCAGTCTCCTAATGCAGCTCTGCGCACTGAAAACGTACATGCGGATCTCAAGAAATCTGAAGATGTTTGTTGATCTCATGAGAGTTCATAGGTTTAACCCAGAACTCTCTCCATCCCCGCTTCAAACCCAAGCAAGCGGCCAAAGAATCTCAGTATATCTCAATGTTGGTGGCAATATCTCTGCGTGACTGGAAACGCACATCCGGATCTCAAGAAATCTGAAGAAGTTTGTTGATCTCATGAGAAATCACAGGTCTGGCCCAGAACTCTCTCCATCCCCTCTTTAGGCTCAAGCAAGCGGCCCAAAAACCTCAGGAAATGTCAATGTGGGTGGCAATGGCTCTGCGTGACTCCTGCAAGACACGGTCATTGGCTTGCAAGATTACTGGCGGCAAGGTTCAGCCAGTAGTTCGAAAACTGGCAGCCAGCAGTTCGATCATCTGTTGTCGAACAGCCAATCCGACTTCATTTCTACACTCTGTCGTCGGCTCTGCATCTTTTCTCTCTGCAACCGCCATTTTTTTGGCGGTTAGCTGAACCGAAATTGTATCTCATCACATCATTCGTTGATTGCAAACTGTGGAAAATTTGGAAGCGCGGCAGCGCGTTAGCTCCCTTCTGCTGTTTCGCTCCTGCTGACGCGGCCGCGTCTAAATTTCCACAGCATCGCCCTGGCGGCGTCGCGGCCGAAGATTCGCAGCTTCTGCTCTCTGTGGCGCGCGCTGCCGCCGCCCGTTTGGCGGGGCGGCAGCCCCCCCTGCGGGTGGCGGCGCTTTACTCTCTCTCGCCCTGCCGCCGACCGTACGGCAGGGCGGCAGCCCCCCCGCGGGTGGCGGCGATTTACTCTCGCGCACGCTGCCGCCGCCCGTACGGCAGGGCGGCAGCCCCCCCGCGGGTAGCCGCGCTTTACTCTCGCTCGCGCTGCCGTCGCCCGTATCGCGGGTCGGCAGCCCTCCCGCGGGTGGCGGCGCTTGACCCTCTTCCCCGTCGCCCGTCGGACAACGCACGCAGTTCCGCATATCGCTGGCGTCAGCAACACGCCAAGCCAACAGCGAGTGCGGCAAGCGGCTGTGACCGCGTGCGGCGCGGCCTGCAGGCGCCGCCACAACCACCGCTGCTGCCGCCGCCACAGCCACCGCCGCCGCCGACGGCTGCAGACGGCAAGTGGCATTGAGCGCGTGCGGCGAGGCCTGCAGCCGCCGCCACAGCCGCCGCTGCTGCCGTCGCAACAGCCACCGCCGCCGCTGACGGCTGCAGACGCCGCGACAGCGGCGGAGCTGCCGCCGAGCGCTTCGCACGCCGCCACCGCAACGGATGGGATATCTTGCGGCCAGTCGGCCACCTACGCACGGGAAGAACACTCAGGCGGCCGCCACGTCTGCATGGCGGCCACAACACCACATGAACGAACGAGCACACAAGAGAACACCAGATTGTTCTATGCGCCGTACGCCACCCTGTTTTTCCTCAATGCCCACTTATCACCAATGCAATGAAAAATGGATCTCGTACAAGACGGTTGCACCAGGGCCTCCGTACGAGGCCCGCAAAGGGCGGTACCGCTCCCTGCACCACCCTACAAGACAATATGAACACAATACGCGCCCACCAAAGCGGGTGCCGGCCCTCTAACGCGACCAAAACAAACAACATGCGACTAGTACAAGGAAGGCCAACCGTGGGCCTCGGTACGAGACCTGCCGACCCTCCACTTCCGCTGTCGCCATCTCATCTAACACACCAGGGCGATGCACACGTACCATGGAACAAACCAGGAAGGCCCACATGTAGCATGGATGGCCGCGGCTCACCTCGTCGGCGGTCGACCCCCCCCTATCCCCATGCGCGCGCTAGAGCACACGAGTCTGGACACTAAGAAAGAGACGTGTGTCGGCCACACGCTGGTCGCCACAGCCGGCCCGGTCAGGGCCCTGGTTGTCGCCCTCGTCCTAGTCACCAAGTTGGCTTGCGTCCTGCTGCCCGCGACCACACGCGTTCTCGTCCGTGCTCGCGGCCGTTCCAACCTTGAGCTTGTCCCGTGCAAGTGAGACGCCAACGAGGACGACATCACTGACGACACTTTCCCTCGCCACCGCCGCTTCCGGGACTGTGCGACCGGCTGCAGAGGCCACTCAATCACGTCCCGCGACGTCGTTAGCGGCCGTGTCTCCCTCGGAAGGCAACCTGGCCGTCGCGGCGCGGACAAGGGTGCCCCGGTACGCCTTATGAAGGGTGGACATCGCCTTGTGGCACGCGCCGGCCCAGCGAACAGCCGTGCGGTACGTCTTACCTGCAAAAGCGAGGTGCTTGTCTACCGCGGCAGTCTTGGAGGCGAGCAGGCGCATGACGGTGTGGTGCGGCGCCGATAGGGCGCGGAGGATGTTCATCTGCGCCTCCAATGCCTTCGCGCTCGTGCCAATGTCCACAACGGCGATCGTGGCCGCCTAGAACTCGTCGGGCCTCGCTGGCTGATGATCGGCCATGCTGCCCTGCGCCACGCACGTGCCGATGTCTCTGCGGGCCTCGTTTCAGGCCGCGTCACCCGCCACCATAACCATCTTACCACCCACTTTCTCGCATTCCAGCGGGCCGTCGACGGCCTTGCGCTTGCCGCCGTGGTCGGCCAGGTTTGCGGCTGTTTCAACAGGCACGTCCGGAATAAAATATGCAGGACCCTCAAAAGCGGACGGCGTGTTGGCCGCCACGAAGGCAGGACCCTGAGAAACGCTCAGGCCGACGTCAGCCTTTCTCATTCCTTTGCCCTTGTCGTCAGCGCCAATGCGTCCCGCCGACAGGCCAACGGCAGCCTTGTCCCCAGCACCGTCAGTGGCCGAGTGCACGGCCGCTTCACCGCAAACGTTGGCCTCCTCTTGCGCGTCCCTTGCCCCGCCATTGCTTCTAAGTTGATCGGCGGCTGCCAATGTGGCCGCCGCAATAACCGCGTCGCCATCGGCATCGGCGTCTCGTTGGCCGGCCGCATTGTCTCCGGCGCCAGTGAGCGCCACAGGCCTCGGGTTCCCAGTGGAGGCCCCGTCGCTCAGCTCACGAAAAACACGCTCAACTTTGGCAACGTGCGTGGCCACAAAGAATGTGTGCGTCGGGCGGGCTTCCGCAGCAACGCCCACGGGCGACGAAATGGCAATGGCGATGGGCGATTGGGTGAGGCAGGGCGGATTGTGGCAGCAGGCTCAGCGTGGGAGTGGGGTCCGGCGAGTCGGGGGCACCGGCGGGTGGCGTGCGTTGAGGTCCTCGTCGGCGCTCAGTGGGGTGCTGAAATGCCGTCGGATCACGCAGCCACGCCCCTCTTGCACCCCCCTCTGCTGTGCTCGTCTGGCTACTTCTCTCTCCTTCTGTGGCCTCGCGTTGCGTGTCCGTTCCACGTCAGCTCAGGCAGCGCAGCGTGAAAACAAGCCTATCGCCCGCCAATGGACCCTTCTTTGCGGCCATTCATCTCCAGCCGTAAACAATCTGGCCGCGCGGTCGCCCGCGTCAGCCTCACGAGGAGAGGGGGCTTCGTATGGTCAGCTGTCTGGCCCTACTCTGCGCACTCTGCTTCCAATCTGTTCCAGAAGATAAGCAACCTGGCTTCGCGGCCGCACGCGTCGGAAGGCAAAGGAAAAGGGGTCTCTGTGGTCAGCTGTCTGGTACTGAGCCCTCTAAAACGCGCACATGCGTGATTCCTGGCCCTTGCTACACTTGGGGGAGGTGAGACACGATGTAGGGGCGGCTGCACACGTATCCTGACCCGTGAACTTCGCCGAGCGGACACACCAGGAATGTGAACATGCTTGCACGTGCACAGCCCTGAGTGGAGCTCCAAGCATCTTTGCCTATTTCTTGATGGTCCCTCCCTCTCACGCTGGGGGACCGTTCGGCTGACACTGGGTGCCCTGCGTCAAGACGGGCTCAACGACGCTGTCCCGCCCCCCAACGTATTTGGGGCCAGTGGGTCTGAGATCTAGTCGGTCCACCAGAACCTGAATTTGGGCACCGCCTGTGGTCCGGACGTGAAGGCACACCACCCCACTTGATCCGACTGTTTTTCTTTGGCGGCGCGTGTCGCAACCGCATCACACGCCAGCCGAGACTTGTGATATTCTGCCTGATCTACCGAATTTGTATTGCGAACCTCAAAAAAATGGCGGTTAAAGAGAGAACGAAGGCAGAGGCGACGACACAGCATAGAATTGATGTAGGATTGGCTGTTCGACAAGTCACTGTCGTACGATTGGCTGAGAGTTGCCGCCAGCAATTTTGGAAGCCAATCAACGGCTCTTGCTGGAGTCACGCATAGCCATTGCAACCAACAACTAGATTGCCTGAGATTTCTGGGCTGCTCGCTTGGGCCTTAAGAGGGCATGGAGAGGGTTCAGGGCCAGACCTGTGATTTCTCATGAGATCAACAAATTTCTTCAGATGTCTTGAGATCCTGATGTGCGTTTCCAGTGCGCAGAGCTGCATGAGGAGACTGCGTAAGGAACTCACATCGTTCTTAGCCTTTCCATTGGTCCACGTACGCTGTTGAATGATTGCAAGAGCTCTGCAACCGCCATTTTTTCGAGGTCAGCAATGTCCCATCACCTCATTCATTGATTGCAAATCGCGGCAATAACGGCAGCGCGGCAGTGCTTTCGTGGCGTTCGATTGACTCGGCCGAGTCGCACTCGACACAACGTCTCCCCGCAACGATAAATCCGCTTCCGTGATTGGGTTTTGTGGTCTCGGCCGCGTGACGGTCTGCGCAGCGTCCCCCCCCCCC
>Ga0209831_1002986_pt1 | contig 14317 bp, 20 predicted proteins | sample Maine_Asex4_meta_FD_187451 | JGI IMG/M metagenome (GOLD analysis project Ga0209831, IMG submission 187451) | Marine algal microbial communities from Maine, USA - Maine_Asex4_metaG (SPAdes) (version 2) | ecosystem: Host-associated > Algae > Red algae > Unclassified | place: Maine, USA | collected...
ATCCCCTGTCCGTAACTACTCTGTCATTCATCCCTCTGTGGTACTTCCTGCCTGGCCCTCAGACACCGACACTCAGACAGACACGCGGCTGTCTGGCCGGTGGCCAACACTCCCCCACAGCCGCGTGCCCCTTTTCCGACAGTCGACGTACCCGTCTTGACCTGCCCCGGTGCGGATCCCGTTGGCCATACCGAATCGGCTGCGAAAGGTGTCGAACGCGGGCGACCCCCTGGGCTTTGTCAACCCGTCAGCCGGCTGCTCCACGCTCGTCACGGGGAGTAGCTTAATGTCGCCGGTGGCGACCCGCTCCCGCACCAGGTGGTGAGCGATGTCGATGTGCTTGGCTCGCCCGGTGTCCTCGGGGTTGCTTGCCATCGCCCTGCACGCGTTATTGTCCTCGAGGACGGGCACCGCATCGTAGGGCAAGTCCAGGTCAGCCATGAACTTGAGCACCCACAGCGCCTCTCTTGCGGCTGCGGTGGCGGCTATATATTCAGCTTCCGCGGTTGACGCAGCCACTGTCGCCTGGCGTTTGCTGCTACATGAGAACGTGGCGCCGTAGAGGGTGTACACCCAACCCGTCGTTGACCGTCGTGTTTTCAGGCACCCGCCGAAGTCGGCGTCCACCTCTCCTGCCAAGCCGTCCGTTCCGCCGTACAGTAGGCCCGCCATCTTCGTGCCCGCCAGGTACCGTAGCACCGTCTTGGCTGCCTGCCAGTGCTGCACCTCTGGGTCCTTCATTTAGCGCGCCATAACACCCGCGGCGTACGCCAAGTCGGGTCGGGTGGTATTTCCCAGATATAGCAGGCTCCCGACAAGCTCGGCATAGGGCTCGGGGTCGACCAGGGCGTCGGAGGCCCCGCGCATCAGCGCGGTGCCGTTGAACATCGGTACCTTGGCGTGGTTGGCGTGCTTCATGTTGAACTTGAGGAGCAGGGCCTGCGTGTGGCCGGGCGAGGAGAGGAAGAGCGTGCGTTGTGCGCGGTTGCGCTCGATGCGCATACCCAGGACTTCCTTCAGCTCCCCCAAGTCACGGACCTTGTACTTCCCCGATATCACTTCCTTGCCGGCCTTCACCCCTTCCGTTGTCTTGGCCGCCGTAAGGGTGTCGTCGAAGTGCACGAGGATAATGATGAGGCCGTTCGTTGGGTGGTGCCAGAGGTAGAGGTTGGGGTCGGCATTGGAGCGAGCAGCCCCGACCTCTGTCATGGTGGTGTGCAGCTCGGAGCTCCACAAGTTGCGCGCCTGCTTTCCCCCGTAAATGGCAAGGTTGCACTTGCAGACGACCTCGTCCCCGCCCTGCTCGGTGCCCTTGGGTTGCTTCATGTAGAGTGCCTTGTCCATCCGGGCGTGCAAGTGGGCGTTTTTGACGTCGAGTGCGTGCGCCTCGAGGTTTTGGTTGGCCACGACCGTCAGCACGGCGCGCACCGTGGCCTTGGCCGGGCAAGGCGCGTATACCTCATCATAGTCGACGCCCCTATGCTGCGTGAAGCCCTGCAAGCAGAATATTGCGCTGTAGCGGTTGACCTCCCCGTCCGAGTTGGTCTTATAGTCGTATGCCCACCTGCTGCCGGCGACGTTGGCGTCAACCGGCGCCAGGACCAATTCCCACGTCTGGCGCTCCTGATGCGCCGCCATCTCTTCGTCCATTGCGCCTTGCCACAGCCATGCGTCATGCCGTGCCATCGCCTCCTCGTATGAGGACGGGGGCGTCGACTCCCAGTCTGGTTGTGCAATGGCGTCCGCTATGGTTGTGGGTGCACCCGCCGGTGGTGTCACCGTGGCCATGCTGGCGGCTGCGGGTGGGTCGTTCTCTGCCCCGCGACGTCGGTGCCCAAACAGCGACTAGGGGACGGTAGGGATTGAGACGTCCTGTCCCGAGGTGTCACTTGGCGGTGTGGGGGATCGCTCGTCTCCATCCTTGTCGGACACCCCCCCGGGAGGTGGCCCGCCTGAACTGCTTCCCGCTGACCCCGACCCATCGGGCTGCCAATCGTTTGGCAGGGAGGGCTGTGCAGGCAGCCCCACCGACCGGGCAGGTTGGTGCTTCGGCGTCTCGTCGACCACGACGTCGCGGCGCTCCAATGTACGCCCCGATACTGGCGATACGATGTGAAGGCCGTGACTGTCCGCGGCGTACCCAACGTGGGTGCGCTTCCGGAGTCCGGCTTCAGTGCAAAGGAAAGGCTGCCCCAGTCGCGGAGGTGGCTCACGTCCGGTTTCACACCATGGAACCGCTCGTAGGGCGTCGATTTCCCGTCAGTGGTAGGTGAGCGGTTGGCCGTATGCACCACCGCCATGATCGCCTCGCCCCATAGGTTCTTGTCCGCCTGCGCGTCGAGCATGAGCGCCCGGGTGCGCTCAAACAGCGTCCTGTTCAGGCGCTCAGCCACCCCATTGGCCTCCGGTGTGTAGGGTAACGTCATCTTCTCTCGAATGCCCTTGCTGCTGATGAACGCCTTCATGTCGTTCGTCTGGGTAAACTCCCCCGCCCCGTCGCATCGCGGGCGCTTGACGGTCTTGTTCTTGATATTTTACCATTTGTTTATGACCGTGCGCATGGCCACACCCGCCTCCCCCTTCGTCTTGAGTAGGGCCACGGCCTTGTAAGCGGTATGATCGTCCACCATTGCCAGTGAGAACCTGGCGCCCCCCTTGCTGGCCGGTACGACTGGCCCCGCCACGTCAACGTGCACGAGCTCCAGTACGCTTGTGGCCTTGTTGGTGGCCGGTTGGAGGGGGGCGCGCGTCATGCGGGCCTCTACACACGGATGGCATAGTGCTCTGCTGTCGGTGGAGGCGTCGACCGCCGCCATGTCCATGCCCCTCACCAGGGCCGGCAGCTTGGCCATGTTGTCAGCTCCAAGGTGTGCAAATCGGCGGTGCCAGAGCTGCCCCTTGTTGCTCGCTTGGCCGCATGCAACCGTGGCGTGGGCGGGCACCTGCGCGTGCACATCCATTAAGTACTGGCCGGTGCCGTCGATGACCCCCGTGGCCACGACGTTGTCGCCCTTGAGAACCTTAAGAGGGTCGCCCTAAAACTTGATCACTCTGCCCTTGCCAGTGATGACCCTGACCGATAGCAGGTTGGCGGCTATGCCGGGAACGGTCAGGGCGTCCTCGAGTACGATGTCGAAGCCCACGACGGTGTGGATTACAGCTGCACCCTTGCCCGGGGCTTGGATCTTGTTCCCGTCGGCCATCATCACCTCCATATTGTCAGTCTCCTCGTACCGAGTGAAGGCGCTCTTGTGCTTGAGCATGTGGTGTGAGGCACCCGATTTGAGGTAGAGGGTCGCGTTGGCGATGTGAATGATCATGGCGGCCGTCATTGTCGATACGCTGTCTAGCAAGTTGAGCAGGTTGTCCGTTTGGGCCTTAGCCACTCCCGCCGTTGCCATCTCCTTCCCGACGGCCATAAAGGCGATGGCATGGTGCTCCGTCTCCTTTTCACCCTTGCCGTCGCTGTCGCTGAGTGGGGCTCGGCATTCCGACTGATAATGACCCTTCTTTTGGCACTTCGAACATGTGATGTGGCAGCGGCGGTCCCGCCGCGCCTCCGCGGTCGCCTGGTAGGCCGCCGCCGTGGTGCCCTCCTCCCTGGTCGCGGTCTCCTGGACCTCCGCCTCGATGGGCAGCAGCGCGTTCATAACCGACTCCCAACGCAGGAATTGTGGTGCCGCCAACAGGAAAGTCTTGATGACCTCTCGTCCGGAGCCCACGCAGCGTGTAGAGGATGATGGTGTTCTCGTCCATCGGCTGTCCCGCCGTCGCCAGTTCCGCCTGTAGGGCTTTCGCCCGGCTTGTATAGCGGTGAAGTTCCTCGTCTTGCCTCTTGGCGATGGACGTCATCTCCAGCATCAGCTGGGTGCGCCGGGCGTTGGTCTGCGCGCTAGAGGATTGCTCCAGAGCGTCCCAGGCCTGCCTGGCCGTGGTGCACTCGATCACCGTCACGAGGTGGTGTGTCTTGATGCCCAGTACGATCTGGGCGAGCGCGCGTCCGACCTACTCGGCCCATTCGAAGTTGAAGCCCTCCTCATCTGGGGCCGCCGGCGGTTCGGGATTTGCGATTGTCGCCCACTGCCCTTTGCTTGTCAGGTACGCCCGAAACGTGATGGCCCAGGTTGGTATGCTCGTTTGGTCGACGACATTGCGCTCCACATCGGCGTCGTTTGTCGATTCTGGGCCCATGACCTGTTGTCCTAGGCGTGATTGTGATTTTAATCAGTGATCGTGGGGGCGCTAGCGCATGCCGTTTTGACCCCTTCAGGACGGGTACCCGTGCCTCTCCTGACACCTCCCGTCACTCCCTAACAATCTCCCCATCAGATCGAATCCACTCCTGCAGAGTTGATCCCCTGTCCGTAACTACTCTGTCATTCATCCCTCTGTGGTACTTCCTGCCTGGCCCTCAGACACCGACACTCAGACAGACACGCGGCTGTCTGGCCGGTGGCCGACATATGGGCATGTGTCACCTGTCAGCATGCTAGAATCTGTCCCAGGGGGCCTTGTGAGTGGTCCAACACAGTCAGTCTCAGTCTCTGTCTCGGTCGACAACGACAAAATTCGGGGATCTGCAACAATTGTACTCGGAATAATACCCCTAAACGTTTTACTGTATTGATGTCAACAATGGATGGGCAGACTATAATTATGAAACATGTGCACGCACGTGTGCACCACGTGTCGATAGTTAATTTCCACTTTCTCCTGTCAAGGTGCGTCTAAGCACTGTACTTGACGTATTTGGCCTGGCGCCCACGTACCTCCTAGGCGGCCCATGTCCCCCGCCTGCTCCATGAACTCGAGTGCTGCGTCCCACCAATACCCCGCCCCATCGGCCCTTCCTCGTTCTCCATCTGTTCCGCAAGAACGAGCCCCGCGTCACCCAATGACGGCTCTCTTACGTCGCCCGTCAGCTCCGTTGCTAGAGGTACGCTGTCTTTCGGAGTGAAAAGTTTCGTCTTTCCTTCCCCTTGCGACATGCGAAAGGCCGTAAGAAGGGCCCCCAGAGCGATTCTAATTCCGAAGCCGGCAACCATTTGTCGCCACAAAAACACGTTCCACCACTCACTGCCCGGATTTGCTTGCATGATTTGGGTACTCGTTGCAGCGTCCGACTCGTGCGGTCGCCCGATCGCCGTCGCCACCCGCCTCCTCGCTCCCGCCGAAGCGCCGCTGGGACGCTCGAGCCACTCCGAAGGAGACACGTTTGTAAGAAAGCGTAAGAATTTCGCGTTACATGAACTTCACGGAGGAAAGGGTCTGCGCGTTACCTTGACATTTCATTGAAATTTCACAATGAGGCGTAAGAATGCACATCTCCCTCCGTTGCGTCATCTATTTCCTCGGACTGGTCCGACATCCCGCCTGCACCAAAGATCCCGTCGGTGCTAGACGTCAAAGCCAACGCCCCTTTCGTATCCGCATGGGGCAACGCCCTAGAGTTGTTGAAGATGTAGAGGAGCTTGTGCAGGCGCGCGTGAGAGAGCCGGGTGCGGAGAGGCCTCTGGATTTGCGACGCATTGTAAAGCGATCGCTCTCCTGCCGCAAAGCCGACTGGTGCCTTCTTGATGCACACGGCCACAGCCTGGAGACTCGGCACGTGCTTTCCCAACGTCACCCACCAGCACAACGGATCACGCACAGTGGACGCCTCCCACACAACGTCCAGCTCAAACCGCCCCCCCGCCATGGACTTGAACTGTCCCTACTAGTGCATAATATGCTCGTGCGTGGTCTTGCTGTACGAGGCAGGAGGGCCGCTCTCGTCCGTGACACCGTGAAGTCCTAACGCCACCTTGACGTCTTGCGCTTCCGTCAGCTTCTTAAGAAGCGCAAAGGCCTCAGTGGCCTCCGCCGCAGCCGGCTTCTCTGCCGCCTTGATGTATCCTAGGTCAAGCAGGTACGCCAAAGAGTGAATAGGCCGCAATGTGTATCGCTTCCGCTCCTGCAGGCACCTGAGCGTGTGCTGCTCGAGGCGCAACTGGTCGCAACTGTCGGCTGACCGGCCTTGGATGTCGTAGATAAAGGATGCGAAGTGCTTCTCCACTTTGTAAAAGCTGCGACGTTCTGACCCAAGCCCGCGACCGTTCGCCTGCCCGCCGTCGAGTGCTCTGGCAAGCGGCCACAGCAACTTCACAAGCAGCGCCCCACTTCCTCTCGTCCCGCACCGCCTTGACTGCCTCCTCCGCCGCTCCCCTCTGCTCGGACGTGTCCGCCCGCAGGCACTGCAACTTGAACGCGGCATCCACGACAGCCTTCTCCATCGCGACTTTGCATCGATTCCGACAAAAGCTTCCTCAATGACCAAGGCATCGCCAGCGTTGCCTGAAGCCTCCGCGGTGATCCGCTGGCCCGCATGAGGCCCGAGCATCTGAGGTTCTCGGCGGTGATGTTGCCGCCCTGAGCGTAAACGACGTTGACGTGCCTACCCTGTAGCCCCGCCGCGACGCTCTTGACTACGCTTAACGTGCGTGACGCACGTGGCGGCCCCCCACGGACCGGATACAGCACCTCCCTCACACCAGGAGGAAGATGATGCGCACCGACAGCCGGCCGCGAGCGGGTTGGAAGTTGACGAGGAAGAAATTGTATCGCAGTGAACGTCCCTGTCGGCGCTGGCGGCTACACTTGCCGCGGGGTCCGTGAGCCCTTTACCGTTCGTAGTGTTGCCGTCGGCGTTCGCTGTTGAGCTGACCATCTAACACGTTCAAAATAGCGGCGGCAAAGCAGTTACGGACGGTGTGTTCGGCAGCTTCTTTCTGAATGTTCGCAGCAAGCGTCGACGTGGCTTTGGACACACGGGCGGCAGTGCCGGATGATTCCGCATGCCAATTAGAGCGTCCTTCGTTGGGTACACCGTCAGACTAAGGTTGGCGCACAGCGTCTCGACCTGGAGGCGCGTCGCCGTAGCGGCGTCCGTTTGTGACGGCGACGGCCCCGAGGGCCGCCTACTGAATTCGTGCTTGGTGGCCTGAATGATAATGCATTGGCGCCACATTATTCTGACCGCCGGCGGAGGCACCTTAAACAAGACACAGAGGGACAGCTTCATACCGAGCGGCACTGCCGGGGGAGCATAGACGCGGGCACTCACGCGGAATGCAAGCACGTGCTCGTTTGCGGGCAACACGGCAACGTCGAAGAAGGCCTCGATGATGTTCTAGCTGATGCGGTTATCGCCCAGCAAAAGCTGCGTCTCGAAGCGCGGTAGGCTGTAGTACGTGAAGGTAGGGTCGTGAACTGCGTGGTCTTTTTTGCGGAGCCATCCGCCGGAATGAGACCCGTGGGATGGTGTCCCACAAATGTGTGAGCCACGTCGGCATCGGCCGCCGCCTCATTTGCTTACAGCTCGTAGTTGAAGATGTTTGCGACCCTCGAGTCTGCCGTAGAGGGCTCTTACTAGAGTTTCGCGGTTGCCCGCCGGTAGAAGCGGCAACGGCGGGTACCGGAGAAGTGGGACAAAAAGATTCCGGAGACATACCTGAGCTACCGGAGGACCCAGATAAAGGCGCTGAAAACTACTCACTGCCGCAGAGAGGCGCAAACGGGCGCAGTGTGCGCGTGCGGGGGCGTTAGGGCAGCTTTGGCTGCCAGCTGCTGGAGGCGACTCGTCAATCCGACCTTTGAGGTTGGGAGCATTGGTGGCTTGAACATGTTGTGGGCCGCCCGACGGCAGTCAATGAGAAAAGCCCCACTGCAGCTGCCAGTGAGGAGTAGGAGCGGTCGCGCAACGTCTGCGCGTGTCAGACAGAGGCTGCTGGGGTCAAGGTGGCGCCGAAGCCTCTGTCGCTTCCTTCGCCGCCGCAACTGTCACCGCTGGCGCTGTCGCCGTGGCGGTTTACCCCGCCGACGGCACACTTACAGTCGAGACCCTCGCCGCGGACACCGCCTTCGCCGCCATTGCGGCTGTGAGTGACGCCTCTCCATCCTGTGCCGAGTCCATTGGCGGAGCATTCGCGTGTGACCTAGGTAACGGGGGCACCGGCAGCGCCTAAACTCTCTTTGAGGAGGATACTGTCTTTCAGTCGGCAGGGGCTGGAAGCGATACCTGCGAGGCCCAAGGAGGTTGTCGATAGAGAGTCCTGCTTCGGGCGGCAGCGCACCTCAATTCACGAGCTGCACCTGCACCCGAGAGATGGTTTTCATGCCGTGCGCCAGCCGCAACGACTCAAACAGGTCGGTAATTGGTGAGTCGACGATGCCGCTGTCATCAGACGCGAGCATTTGGTTATGGCAGTTACCCGACAACGTGCGGTTGGTATATTTCTCTGACAGGACGCGGTAACGCATGGAGAAAGTGATATACAGCTGGAGCAGTGCGGCCTTCACGTGGTTGACAACGTTCAGAAGCTCTCCGAATGAAATCTCGCCGCGCTACCGCGCCTGCTTGATGTCGAGAATGCAGTTGCCGATCTCTTGCACCAAGAGACTACCGTTATCGACATAGAAAGCGTCGCCAACGACGGAGGACGATACCGACTCGAACGCCTTTGACCAGTCTGAGTCGTATTGCACCCAAAATGCGCAGGGGAAGGGCCCCTCGAAGTCGCCCGGGCGGCACGGCAGCGCTGGGAATTCCAAAATGCGCGTCGAGCGGCCGACAGCGCGTTCCTCGACCTGTGGGTAGAAGCAAGACGGCGGCGTGGCCCACTCGAGGTGGCAAAGTGCAGCTCCCGCCAAGGTGGCCGCCAATACGCCGGCGGCGGAGTGGTTGGTAATTTTCGAACGGCACCTAGTCGCCGTCGTCGGCGTCTTAGTGCACGGACTCTTCGTCCTCAACGTCGGCCGCTAAGGTCGAACGAGCGCCGCGGGGTCGGCTGTTTTGGGGGGGGGCACGGTGGGCATCACTACCACCGCCAGTGGCCGGGCCGACAGGACGAAGAGGGGAGAAAAGGTAGCCAGGGGACGGTAGGCGGGCGGGGTACGGCCCGCCGCCATGCCGCCGCAGCCGGCATCACAAGGCCCCACCTCGTCGTCTGCACGGTGCAAGACGCCGGGCAAGTCTTCCAACGCATCTCGCAGCAGCCCCAAATCTAGTACCTAGTTAGAAGTGGTCATCACCTCAGCACGCAACGCAAAGAGCACCCGAGCGACAGCTCTTTCGCAGCCGTCCTCTGCCACCACACATCGGCTGCCTGGTGCGCCGCGGGCCGAGCTGGCGCCAACAGCTTCAGCGGTCGGCGGCGCTCCGCCGACCCCAGCGTCGGGCTCTAGGGCACCCGTCGGAGCTCCTGTCTCCAGGCCACACCGCCCTTTCGCCACGCAATTTCGGTCTGCTGCGGCTTATTTCCGCCGACATAGGAGTCGTGTACGGGGAGGGGGTGGCCTTGCTGTCCTCCGACTAGCCCCTCTTGATGCCAATGGTGCGTGTCCTCTCATTCGGAGCGCGCAGCACATAGCAACATCGCGATCTGTCTTTTCTGGGTCCCACAGACTTTCCGACTTCTATTCCCTCAGAATGTAAGAAGGCTTGCGCCCTGCCACTGCCTGAAGCGCGTCGGCCGCCCCACGTGTGGCCTTTTTGCCAATAACGCACCACCTTTTCTTCATGTGGGAGCGGTCACACGGCCAGGAGACCACTTGCCTTGTGGAAGCAGCGGCGTTCGCCGCCGTCTTGCTGCCCCATCCACCTCTCTCACTTCCCCATATCCCTCCTCCCGCGCCGCCTGTCACCCTTCCACGCATTTTCGACGTGCGGCTCTCGTGCCGCAACAAGATGGTTACCTCTTCTGGTAGTCAAAGATCTCGACTACTGAGACAGTGCGACTGCGGCGTTGACAAGCACCGTCATCCATACTTCCACGACGTCCTGGTCGGGATTCAGCTGCTCCGCAGCACGATGGAGAAATGCTCTGACGGATGCGTCCGCCTCATTTTTTGATTGACCCGCGGTGCTCTCTGTGCCGCCTGTCGACGAGAACGCTCAACTGCAACAGGCACTGGCGCTCTCACTCAGACTCCAAGAAGCTCAGGGCCGTGCTCTTGGGCCCGCATACGTGTGCCAATTGTCCGGTCTACCTGGTACCGTTGACTGCAGCGCGGTGATGGGACGGCGCAAGATTGCCGAAGCTTCCTTACACTGAAGAACTGCTCTCACCTCCTCATCGAAGGAGGCAACTGGACCCACGCTATGTTTGTCAAAATGTTGGCCCTTGTTTGCAAACGTGCCTGCCGAGCTCGCAGACACCCCTGCGCACGGGCTTCCTGGCGCCCACGTCTCCTTCGAAGACGCGTGACGCTCACTCCTGTGCTCTCTCGCTATCGCACGCGTTCTTATGGGCACCGTACCTTACTGTAGGGAGAGCACAAGCTGCACAGGCATTCATCCAGAGTGCTACGCGCGCTCTGCTGACAAAACAGCGTGGTCCTGCGTGGTCTCGTGGCCACCGCCTGCTGTTTTCTATTAGAAGCCTTACTTCTGGTCTGACATTCCCGAATGCATCGTCGTCACCGTTCTGGATAGGCACACGCGACCAGGTCTTGGCGCGTTCGAACACTTGCCGCTGGCGGTGGCGCTGTTGCCGCGTCGCATGCGCGGGCTTACTCAGGTGCGACAGAGAGTCCGCCTGTCGTATGGAGCGCTGTATGTCAGTTAGGCGCTGTTGGGGCGTCCTTGAAGCCCGCAGTTTCACATATCATGGCGAATTGCGTGGCAACGCGACTGGGACTGCCTCGGCAGCCAATCCATGTGAGCAGCTGCGCATTACGCTCGCAGTGCTGTATGGAATGCTCCGGCCGCCGAAGCCTCCCACGGCAATACGGTCTACTTCTCGGGCCAGGGCTTCCTCTGGCTTGTGTGGACTCACCACGAACGTTACAAGGGGGGGCCACAACCACCATCTTGGCTTTATGCACCCAGGTATCTGGTAGGCAGTCTGCTGTGACTTTGCCGGCTGCACCTGAAGGGTGGGACCCTGACTTTGTAATGGGCCGCCGGGGGTAGGCTTGTTTCGTGTGTTCGCAGCACCACTCTCTTCCGCAAGGCGCCGGCTCGCCCCTGTCTTCTCTCAGTGCTGCTGCACGGCGTGCCGACTCTGCCTCGAGCTCGAGATGCATGCGCTACGTCTTCCTACACATTATGAAGCGGGGCTGGAAGCGCGTCTCTTTTTTTTTGACGATGTACAGTCAACCTGTTTGAGTCTTTCGTTGGGTGAAGGCCTTCGACAAAGCCATGGTATGGACAAGATGTCCCTCCTCAAAGCAAAGTATACAGCTGTGCAGCACCAGTAGCGGATGTCCAATAGCAATTATCAGCGAGTGACTATGACAGTACCACGAGAGTCAGTATCCGTCACCGAACGACCAAGCGAGAGAACACAAGCTCCAGAAGACACGAGAAAAAGACATCTCGTCTACGAAAGGAAAATGGAATGGACGAGCACACTGCAGTCTTCGGGAATGTCTTCTTAGCCGTATCAGAGCATGCACAATGTTCGCCCCGAAACTCGACGAGGACGGTCAGGCTGGACATGCACTCGAGGCTCCGAGCGCCGCACGTGCCGGCGTTGTGCTTCTCGTGCGAAAATCGCTGGCGGTACCCGCATATCGAGCACACCTGACCCGAGCGGGCCTCCTCATCCTCCCCACCCGATCCACCGTCAGCCGGAGCCCCCCCGCCCAGCTGCGGAACCCCGTCAGACCCAATTGAGGCCAGCGGTGCGGAGCACCCAGAAGCCGCCGCATCGGTTGTCCCCACGGGGCTTGCGCGAACCGGTGTCACTGCATCCTCAGTCGCCGTCGGGCGCGTTGGTACAGACTAGTTTACGGTGTGGAACCACGATGCTGGCGCGATTCCGCTGGGAGCGGCAGGGGAAGAGGACGTCGCGACGACGTCGGTGCCTACCGGACAGAGCTGGGACGTCACTGACGCACAAAGTTTGAATTTCGACCGTCTGGGACACCTATCGCAGCTGGATCGGATTGCTTCCGGGTCATTGTGAGAGGGGGGGGGGGCGCGAGGGGCTCAGCGAACCGCCACCCCCCACCTTGCATAATGCGTCGCGAGAGGCGGCATGGCCCAAAAATCAGTTTGAGAAGGCCATCGACGTGCAGACGTGAATTGTGGGAGCGCGTGTCGAGCGCAAGCCTCTGTTCAGAACGCCACTGAGGTGAGGGGGGGGAGGTTATGTATGCGCCCCACTTTCCCGTCGATGGGAAGACTCTGTATCATATTGCGGTCTTTCCAATTTTGGCCGGTGTGGTCAAAGTCAAGAAGGGGTCTGGGTCAACTGCCCATTGGTCAATTGACTTTATCCGGCTGAGTGGATGGCCGAGACGCTGCTCCAGACTGTTAATCACCCCTCTTGACATCGACGGGATCGGCCACAATTGGGAAGACAGCCATAAGAAGCTCAGATGACATCTCTACAGTCGTTCCACAAAAAACCTAGCACTCGGCCAAGACCAATAGTACAATGGACAAGATCCAAGATTTATGAACACGTGAAAAGGAGCTAAGGAAAATGTGCCCCGGAGCGTTGTGTGGTTGAATCTGATCCGAACAGCATCATTGCTGCACCTGGGAGCCAGCCGACACTGCTTTGTGTTACCACTTCCAGGATCCTCTCAGGGCCCCGTCAGTGTGGCACTGGGCCTCGAAGCCAAATATTGCTGATCCCCGAATTTTGTCCTGGGGTACAGAGACAGAGATTGACTCTGAAAAAGAGCATTCTATTGGTTTAAAACGACAGTAAGAAGGCATCGAAGCCAATAAAAAGCCCGCATTCTGTGCCAGGTCCTTGCATCGAGCAGAACTCACTTTTTGTTGCCGCTTGATCCGCTTTTCTTGGCACGGAGAAAGCTGCCCACCCGAGATCCTGAGATTTTCTACTGTCTCCTCGCGAGAAGTGCAGAAAAGAAGAGAAGCTGATGTTGATTTCCTTGCTGCATGGGCACATGTATTGCTGATCCCCCAATTCTGTCCTCATCGACCAGGAACGGTTCCTGGCGGTACGGTTCTTGTGGAACTGGCCATCTATTGGTTGAACGCAGCCGTAAACAGCTGCTCAGCACAAATCTGAGGCGTCCTATTGGCTCTCCCACCGTCACTTCCGTGCAGAACCGAGATCCTTCTTTTTCTTGAAATTTTCTTTCGATCCCTTCCATGTCAAGGGAGCAACCGGCCCGCAATCGTTGGGATATTGAGATTTTCTGGGAAATACGCAGAAAAGTGCAGAAAAACGAAGGCGCCGATCGCGCGATTGGGGGCCATACGGGCACATTCTGTAAAGATCGGGCCGGACATGCACTGCTGTCGGACTGCTCGACCAATGAAAGATCTGCATTCATTGCCGTTCCACCACCGTTCCGGGGCGATGAGGACAGAATTGGGGGATCAGCAATAAGCAATCAGGAGCACCAAGTCAGTCCCAGGGGCGCATCTGATTGGTGGAGAGGGTCGGTCCGCAAGTCAGTCTCTGTCCACCAGGACAAAACTCGGGGATCAGCAATAGGTTGCTCCACTGCGCAGCGAAGGCCAGAGACAGCCAGATTCGACTCGCAACCCGTTCTCGATACGTCTCACTGGTACTGTACTGTCGGACCCACTCGATCGGCTCCTAAGTGTTCATGAATCTAAATCAACACAGTGACGGGCCTCAATTTGCATCTGAAAAGCTGCCAAACCGTTCATGATCAATATTGCTGATCTCTGAATTTTGTCCTGGGGGACAGAGACAGAGACTGACTGTGAATAACAGCACTCTATTGGTCTTAAACGAGAGTAAGAAGGTATCGAAGCCAATAGAGAGCCCGCATTCGGTGCCAGGACCTTGCATCCAGCAGAACTCACTGTTGTTGCCGCTTGATCCGATTTTCTTGGCACAGAGCAAGCTGCCCACGCGAGATCTTAAGATTTTCTACAGTCTCCTTGCCAGAAGTGCAGAAAAAATGAAGAGCTGATGTTGATTTCCAGGCTGTAGGGGCACATGTAAGCAATCAGGAGCACGAAGTCAGTCCTAGGGGCGCATCTGATTGGTGGAGAGAGTCGGTCCGCAAGTCAGTCTTTGCCCACCAGGACAAAATTCGGGGATCAGCAATATCGATTCATACTACAATCGATCGTCGACGTGTCGCGCAGCACGTGTCCCCACAAGATTCCGATCGTTGTCATCCGCCACCTGCTCGATGAGGCGGCGGTGACCTCCGCATGTGAATGCCGCAGGCACTCGTAAATTGTGACAGATTGCGCGTGGTGGCCTGCGGTCGTGGCCGACGACTGGTGACCATGTAGCGCAGCGCAACCGGCCAGCGGTGCACGCCCCGCTCAACGGCAACATCCGGGATTGTTGCAACAGCCGTCCTCCCCCCC
>Ga0209831_1002987_pt1 | contig 14315 bp, 11 predicted proteins | sample Maine_Asex4_meta_FD_187451 | JGI IMG/M metagenome (GOLD analysis project Ga0209831, IMG submission 187451) | Marine algal microbial communities from Maine, USA - Maine_Asex4_metaG (SPAdes) (version 2) | ecosystem: Host-associated > Algae > Red algae > Unclassified | place: Maine, USA | collected...
GGGCGGCCCCACACGCGCACCCGCCCCGGCCCGTGGCCGTTGGTGGGGTGCGCCCGAGGCAGCGGCGGTTGGTGGGGTGCGCCCGGGGCAGCGGCGGTGCGGCGCGGGCCTCTGCGGCTGCGACGGGATCCCCGCCGGGCGGCAACGGCGAGCGAAGGGCGGCGGGGGCTGGGCGCGGTGGTCGACGCGCGCCGCTGGGCGGCGCGGCCGAGGCCATGACTGGGTGCCGTGTCCTGGTCGGGCGAGCAGCCACGTTGGCCTTGCCGGTGGTCTGCCCGCCGTCCCAGTGCTCTCGCTTTGGCCCGAGCAAAGCGCCGGCGGGCGGCTCGCGGCCGCTGTGCACCAAAAGTGCCTGTGGGTTTTCATAGCGTCTGGACGACGCACTGGCGCTGCCACTCGTTCGTCGCCCGAGCGCGGCCGTCAACGACGCCTGGGGGTGGAAAAAAGGGCCGGCACTGGCAGCGCTGCTGGAGATCGCCCCGAGGGGGGTCATCCGCCGAGGACCATGTGCACACGGTCTCGCACATGCCACATGGCCTTGGGATGTGGGTAATGTTGTGCGGCAGCCCAAGTGTTGGCCTACAGCCGTCCAGCAAGCAACATTGGAAAAAGGGTCGACCGTGATCCAGTGTGTCAGTTGCTGCTGCGGAGCTCGGCGGCATGTGTCCCACCAACGAAACTGAGTGGCCCTACCTCCGTGTTGGGCACAGTGTCAAGCAGAGGCAACCACCACAAGTGGCATGCGCCCAGACCACTACGTATCCCATACTGAGCGAGGTGCTACTCTTCCTCGCTCGCTCATGAGGGCGTCCACCTCGTGGCCGTCCCGCCCATGGGGAGCGCGCGGTTTTTTATCGCGCAGTCACTCGTCGTGTGTGGGCTGCTTGTCGGCCGGTCTGCGTGCTCGTGAAAGCCAGGCGACCAGCCCGCCTGACTTTCGCGCCGTGATGTGCAGTCAGCTGGCGACCCGCGCGATGCCACTCGCGCGAGGGCCCCGCGCCGAGCTCATGACGGTGAGTGCGCCAGCCTGGTCCAGGTCTGGTCGGGATTGCTGGGATTGCTTTCCGGTGGACCTCGTCGCGGCCTCGCGCAACTGTTGAGAGTTAAGGGGGTGTCAAAGGCGGGACCGGATGGGGCACAAACGCTCAGACGAAACCCCGATGGGCAGGAAATGCTTGGGGTCTTGCCGCGAAGCTCCCATCTGTCTCCTGTGTGCGCATGCGGAGCAGGCAAGCAGGCAGATCTGGCTGTTGACAGCACCCCTCAGTCAGGATGTAGCCAAATGGGTGGCCCAACGGTCCTCTTGGGGTGTTTCTGCTGAAAAATCTATGATATGTGCCCACAGTCTAACTCTGGGGTATCGACAGAGCTCAGCCATCTTTCATCACTTTGGAGTGCTGGCCCGTCAATTGTCCTGCCTCTCTCCAAGGTCACTCGCTCGAGGCGCCGCCACCATACTGTGGGCCAATCGGAACACACCACCGCATACCACCCAATCCACCACTGTTCGCCATCCCTCGACGAGCTCGCTTGCGGCGATTTCCCCCATTCCCCTGCGTTTCCCTCACACGGTTCCCAGTTGCTGTGGCCGGTGTCCCGCCGCCGGCGCAGGTGGCGGCGGCCACGCCCAGGAGGGAGCCGGTTGCTGGACGGACCCACGCGCAGAGGCAGAGCGGGGCAAGTGTCGGACAGACTCGCCCCCGCCACCTGCTGCGCGTGTTTGCGCATGTGGCTGCCACGAGCCGCGGCTGTTGCGGTGTCCCCCGTCCACTGTGCCCGCTTGAGCAACCCCAGTCGGGTGTATTCGCAAGCGGGTGGTTGTGGTCAACCGACCTGGGGCTGCAAGCGGCGCGGCGGCTCGCGCGTGCGAGCAATCCGGTCTGGCCTGTCGAACCGTTCGATTGGCCACGGCCGACTCACGGAGGCTGCACCCACTCACGGGGGGTGGGTGTGGGGGGTGGTCTGGACGTTGGTTTTGCAGAGACGTGTGGGTTGAGGTGACGAGACGGCGGCAGGGCGCAGCGTGCCGCAGCGTTGCACGCCTCCGCGACAGCGCTCCTCCCCCCTCCCAGACGGTCCCACCAGGGCGGGGGCCCCCCCGCCGCCCGCGCTTGAGTCGCGCCGCCCGCCGCATGGCCAGCCACACCGCACAGGTCGGTGCCAGCCACGGCACGGTCGTGCCGTTGGTGTCGTGGCCGGTGTCGTGGTCGAGCGGGGTCTCGCTCGTCCCGACCCGTGGCGTGGCAGCGGTCGCGCGTGCGGGGGTGGAGGGGACGGGAGGGCCATCGCCCGTCGCCACGCCGCCACGGCAGTGACGACGCCGTCCTGCCTCGCAGTCAACGTGACGGCTGCGCGGGACGGGGGTGGAGAGCGAAAGGGTGTGAGGGCGGCGGAGGGGGAGAGGGGGGTGACGTTCGGGTCGCGTGCAGGCACAGCCGAGGCGGCCGCGGGTCCGCCTCTGCTTTCGTCAGGGGGGGCGGGTCCGCAGCGGCTCTTGCTCCAACCACCAGCTGTCGAGCGGCACGCGGCTCTGTCGCAGGGCAGGGTGGCGCCGTGTTCATGCGGGTGGTGTCTGCCGCGCTGCCCGGGTTTGCCGCCATGGCCGTTCAGGCCGAGGGTGCCGAGGACGCTGGGGGCAGAGTGGCTGTTGCGCCGCTTTCACCCTCCACCCGGGCGGACACAATGGCCATCGGCGGTGTACGCTGTGGGGGTGCGGACGTCGGCGCCAGCGATAGGGGAGCTGCTGGCGCCGCCGCATGGTTAACGACTCCCTCCTCTACGCTGTCGGTGGGGTCTGAGGTGTCGGCGGCAACCGTCTGCTCGTCCTCGACCGCCGACGGCGTCATTGCTCCAATGGATGGAGAAGCGCGGGGCGGCGCAGCGGTCAACGACGGTGGCCATCTCAGGGCGACCAAGGGCATCAAGTCCGCCATGCTCCTCGGCGATCTCGTCAGCAGCGGCAACGAAAGAGCGCGAGCCGAGGCGGCGGCAGCGGCTCCCGCAGAAGGCCGCGGCGAGCCGCCGCCACCTGCATCGGGGAGGCTATGGGCCGGGGTAGTGGGAGGGCGTTCCTCCCCAACACGGTCGACGCTCTTCCCGCGCTCATTACGCTCTCTGCTGCCTTGGTTTGTAGGCGGCCGCCCGGCAGCGGAGACCGCGGCGGCGGCAGCGGCCGACGCTGCGATTTCGCCAGTAACCCCCGACCAGGGGAGGGTGGTGGACGACCACTTAGTCTCCCCACCTGGTGTCATGGCGCCGGTGGTTGTCGCCGAGGCGGCAGCGACGAACAGCCCGTCCGTTGCCGCTCCTGCTGTCTCCTGTTTGGCGGACGCCAGCAGTGACTCTGCTTCTGGCTACGCCGGCGTAGGCGCCGTCGCCGATGCGGCGGCCGCGGCGGTGGTGCCCGCCGTCGAGGCTGCCTCGTCCGCGCCGCCGATCCCACCGCGCCGCTGCCGGCGGATGCCCCGCTCCCTATCTGCCCGCGCACCCGACCGGCGGGCACGCACGACCAGCGGTGGCGCGTCGGCAACGTGGACATCTGGGTGGACAGCGCCATCGACGGCGTGGCATTCGTGGCGGGCGGGGTCGGCGGGGTCGGCGGCGGTAGACGCCGAGGCTCGCTCTGAAGGTGGCGCTACCCCGCCGGCTGGCGCGCTGCCGTCGGTGGGAGCGAGGGGGTCAGCGGTTGGTCCCACCCAGCTGGTGGGCCGACCGCTGCGGCGTGGTGTTGCGCACCCGGTTCTTCGGCGCTCGCCGTCGTCGCCGCCCCTGCCGTCGTCGCCCTCTGCCCCGACGCTGCCAGCTGCCGACAAGGGGGATGTTGGCGGCGTCGCCGCCGACGGGGCGCCGCCAAGCGGGAATGCTGCCGCCATCGCGTCCTGCAGCACCCACAGCAGCAGCAGCAGCAGCCAAGACAGCACCAATAGCAGGCAAGACAATAGTAGCAGCAGCAGCAGCTATGACGACCGGGGCGGAGCGCCTACCCATAGCGCCGGCGGTGGCAGCCGCTCCTGGTTCACCGCTCACCCGTCTGTGTCGGCGCCGCTGTCGCGGTTCCCCCGGCCGGGGGGCAGCCGCCACAGCGGCGATAACCGCGACGGTACCACCGGGACAGCTGGCGACAGTCGCAGTCGGTCCTGGTTTACCGCTCACCCGTCCGTGTCGGCACCTCTGGCGCGGCTCCCCCGCCCTGGAAACCGAGGGGCTGCTGCCGGGGACGAGCCGTCGGCGATTCCACACTCCTCCTCGGGCCTCGGTCTCGGCACCCGCCTCCGCCGCTCGGTGTCGGCCATGCCCTCCTCCCAGCGGTCGACCACAGGCGGCCCGGAGCGGCGCGCGTCTTGGCTCGGCCTGACCGCCGCCGTCAGCCGGCGGGCGGCGTCGGACGTGGGCGGCGGCGGTGGCAACAGCTGGGCGACGCCGTGGAGTATGGCGGGCACCACCCCGGCAGTCCCGCCGCCAGAACCCTTTTCCACCATCACGTCCGCCTCGGAACTCCGCGTCCTGTCCATCGGGTTGGTCGACGCGAGCGAGGTGGCAGGGGGAGCAGGAGGGCGGGTCGGGCGTGGCGCCTGGAGCGGGCGAGGGCGCTGGGGGCGCCGACCGCCGAGAGCGTTTAAGCACATCCTGGAGAATGTGCGGGTCGAGTCGGGGCGCGAGGGAGCGGGGTGGTAGGATTGCAGGGGGGTGGGTGACTAAGCAACTTTTTTTTTTGGTGGCACTCGAACGCCGTGCTCTCTTTTTTATTGCCAGAGGCCACGTGCGCGGGCCAGCGCGCACGTGGCCTTGCGGTCGTCCGCGGTGCCCGCATCTCGGCCCGAAGTGCGTTTGCTGTGAATATGTCGTGCGGTAGGTAGCGGTTCTCGGCAGCCGCTCGACGTGAAGCACAGCACCGAGTCGGGCCGCGATTCAGTCAAGAGCCCCAAGGCGGGCGCTCTCGACCGCGTGTGCCGGGACCCTGTGCTACTAACACTGATCAACCGACCTCTGCCACCCGTGGCGATGGCGGGCCTCCCCGCCAAAGCCGACAACGCCGTCGCAATTGCAAAGACGGGGACACCCAGTGCGCTGCAGCTGCTGTCGCTGTGTCGCTGCTGACCGACGGGGGGGGCAGTGGTGCGCCACAGCGTGGCCGCGGCGATACGGACAGCATCGGCGGTGCACATCGACGACCGCCCGAGATCTGAACGGTGCCTGCCGCAGACGTCGCTCGACTGCCGCACAACACGCACGGTTCGCCGAGAGACCGCTGCGCCCGATCGGAAAATGCGGTGACATCGCCGCTGCCCGCTTCACTGCCTGGAGACAGACCGGGGTCGTTGCCTATGTCAGATAGCGGCTGCAGCGACGGCGCGATAGACGTATCCGCCCACACATGACATGTGCACATTGCGCGGTTCCAGCATACGCCAGAGCAACGAGCAACATCAATGGAGCAGCGCAGACGAAGCACGAAAGATGGGGAATTCTCTTTGCCACCCTCGCTCCCTCCAAACCCACACTATGCAGACCCGTATGGCCGCCCAGCAGCCGCGAAGCCACCACAGTTCCCACAGCTTACTGAAGGCACAGTACACGATGAAATCTCTCGCGGAGGCTTCCTCCAAAGCCCCCCGCCCCAAGTGGCCGCAGGTCAACGGGGAGGCGAAAGGCTGTACTGACGCTACGTGCATACGAGCTCGGCGTACAAGCACGCGTCACACAGCTCAGAGGCCCCAGTACAGTCGGCCTGCCCAGTGCGAGGTCATAAAGAGCCCACACGCAGAGTGAAACAACCCTGCCGGGACGGCCGCAGACTGCCCCGCTCAAAAAGGACCAGCAAGCACGAGCACGGCATGCCGCGCGATTGCTAGGGTACACACTATCTGCAAGCCACCGGTACAGGCGCCAATGCGTACGCTCCGCTGCTGGACCAGGCCAAACTGCGGTATCCACCTCACGGGTTGATGGGTGGGAAGGCGTCCTGCACAACGCCCAGCAGGCTCTCCCCATTGTAGTTGCGATCCCGCGCAAACTGGCACGGCGGCACGAAGATGAAACGACGAAGCTCGTCCAACGCCAGCCCAGCCCGGGACCGATTCAGCAGGTACTTGATGAAGTCCTGGAACCCAGGGGCGTCCTCTGGATTCTGGGGCTCAAAGTAGAGCAGCGATGCCTCAGGCACAACGAACTTGTCCAGGTGCTGCAGATTGAAGCGGCGCTCGACGATGAGGGTGTAGGGCAGGCCGCCCTCTGCCAGCTGGTTGCCACCAATGTGGTGGGCCACCAAGTTGCAGATGAACCGGCCCGTCTTTTGAAGACGGCACTGCCACTGGGCACCGCGCGCCACATGCGGGTACACCTTGCGCCACTTGTGAGGGTCGGTGAAGGGGACGTCGCTGATCAACGGCCACGCGGCTGCGTCCTTGTCCAACGAGCGCCACCGGGCCAGCGTCAACGCCTTCCACAGCTGCTCGTCTTCGGCCATCGTCCTCCACTCGCGGCTGACGAGGCGCACATTGGCCAGCTCCTGACCCGGCAGAAAGGAGAAGACGTGCTTGGTGATCTCTTCGGGCAGCCACGCGAAATGGTTTTCACGTAGCAATCGCCGGCCGCCGGGCCGTGACTTCGCCGCCCGCGTTGCATCCGAGGGGTCATCGGTGACCTCGCTCGGGCAAGGCGTCACGCCAACCATCAGGTGCCCCTCGAGCAGAGCCCGCTCCTGGTCCACCGCTGACATCTGTGACGTCAGCATCGTCCGGAGGTAGTCTCGCATGAAGGAGGAAGAGCCGCGGGCAAGCGACGGCTTGGACGCCACATAGTCCAGCATCTTCCTGATGTCACGGACCATTGCAGGGACCGAGTCAGCACTGGAAGGCGGGATGGACATGACCATGTCATCCAATGCGCACGGTTCGCTAAGTTGCGCAGCGGGGCACGCGTTGGGGCCGTCGCACATCACGGCACTGCACAAACAGCAGAAAATGGGAAACAAGCAGAAGTGATGCAGAAAGAAACAAGCAGCCAGAAGGAAACGAGAGACGTCAGTAAACTCAACACATGCAGCCCGCTGTGCTCCACAGCGCCAACCTGACAACATCGAGAACAATCACCAGACCCAGTGCGCAACCTGCCAGGTTGCCACCCAACCAACGTCCCCGCCAAACCAGAGAGACAAGGAGTTTGTTTTCCCCAACGTACCGGTCATGGTTGCACCACGGGCGCAGGCGCTTGGAGCTGCCGGCACCAGAAGGCGACGACGAATCGACTCCGGTGGAAGGCTGCTCCCCGGTCATTTGCAAGTCTAGCAACCGCCTCGTCGTCTCGTGCTCGTCCGCCACTCGCCTTACTCCCATCTTCGACACGAGGGGAACATCCGGCAGCCGCAGCGCCGCACCATTGCGAACACCCACAGTTGCTGAGCGGGCGGGAAGCGTCCGGACGGGAACCTCCGCATCGTCGTCGTCTGATGACACCACTGGCGCTGGCGTCGACACGCCACCCGCCACGTCATCGGCCACCATTCCGTCGTCTTCGGCATCTACGTCAACCACGCCGGCCAAAGCCGAGGCCGCGGTTGCGTCATTATGATCGGGGGAGCCCTCGGCGGAACCCACCCGTCGCGCGGGCGGAGTGCCGAACACCTCCTGGAGGTTGTCCTGCGAGCCCTCCGCGTCCATCAACCCGCCCCGGGAGTTGTTGTCCGCGCCCGGTGATTGGGGGCGACGGGACGGCTCAAGTCGACCGCCAGCGCGCCGCTTGCGGCCGACGTAACCAGAGCCCGTGCCGGAACTGCTGCTGCCACTGCTGCCACTGCTGCTGCTGCTGGTGTTCCCACTGTCGTGGCCGTCCTCGTCGTCGCCCCTGACGGGAGCCACAACGAGGTCATCTTCGCGGCCATCCCCCGCCTCCACCGCGCCAGTTGCCTGGTCGATCGACGCGCCCGCCGCCGACGCCGGCCGGTCAGCAAGGAAGGACAATGACGGGGGCGGGGCCGGCACAACCACTGCAGACTGCGACGCCCCGTAACCACCGACCGACGCGGGGAGGGAGATGCCACCAGGAGGCAACAGCGGCCTCAGCGGGGGCGTGTGGGCGCTGCTGTCGCCGGATGCTTGACGCCGCTGCCGAGCGAACGGGGTAGTGGGACCACTGCTCTCCGCCCGAGCCGCGCGGGTGCGGGGAGACATGGTCGCCGACTCGTTTGACACTGAGCGCCGAGCAAGTGGTGGGGTCGGGAGGGGGGGGGTCGCAGAACGGGGGAGAGCACTTGGAAGCACAGGCAACAGGAGCGGCCGCGACTCGGCGACGAACAACACTAGGTTCCCGAGGGGAACGACCCGCCCAAAATCCCACAAGAGCCGGGATGAGGCGCCGCGAGACGGTGAAGCGCACCGCGTCCGGTCGACCAGGAGACAAATTCCGCAGTCCCCCACGACACGTCGACCACCACACAAAACCAACGCGTCGGAACTCGTCCGTTACCAAGCGCCACAGCCTAACGTCCGTGGGGTTCAGGTCTCGGAAAGGAGAATCTGGCAAGGGGGAAGAGGTCCACGGCCGTGTTGGAGAGAGCGGGGGGGAGCACAGGGGCGGCAAGGACACCGAGAGGCACGTCCACTACCAGTACAAGTAGTACGGCGGTGGCAGATACCAAGGACAAGACGGTCCGCGCTCAAGGCGCAGATACCGCCTCTCCAGACAACCGTCCAGGCCCACCACAGGTGGGAAGATGGGTCGGCGTCACGCAACGCAGGCCCAAATAACACCAACAGTGCGAGGCAGCGTGTCGGTCGGGATACAAGAAGCGCGCCAATGTCTGCGCGACCAGGGAAGCCGAGCGTCCGGTCGGAACACGTCTTCACAGCCGCCGCACCCCGTCCCCAGAACGCGGCATGCGTTGCCAGCGCCTGCCGAAAAGCGCCCTAGCGACACCGTGCCGTGTGCCCCGTCAAGCAAGCCGCAGGTTCGTGCAGGCAACGAGGGAACGAATCAAGGTAAAGGGTACCCACGACAGGTGTGACACGGTAGGCGAGGGCGGGTTGGGTGCACGCAGCCCGCCCGCTGGCGCACTCCACGCGCACGCCACGGTTGGGGAGCGCCGTGCACACGCGCCGAGTACCGGCCGCACCTGCACCCACACCCACGCAGGCAGAGGCGGTGGCGGTTGGTGACGACAAAAGCTGTCGACCGGGGCGGGGAGCGCACGGACGCGGTTACCAGTGGGGCGGGGCAAGGACAGGGGGATGACGGCTGCCGCGGTGGTGGCCGTGCCCGACTGGTGCGACACGCGTGGGCGGGTCGCACCCTGCCAGACCCCGCTGTAGCGTTCACCCCCCGGCAGCGACGACGAGTCTGTGGCGGCGGGGGTGCTGGGCGGGGGACGGCGTGCGTCAGGGGAGGGGCACCAGCTCGCGACGGCTGTGGGCCACGCGCACGCACGCGCGCAGCGGCGCGCACCCAGGGGGTGGGGGCGCGGTGGTTTGGCACAGGCCACACGTCCCACCGTCCCCCTGCCTGGCCCACCGGAGACGGGGCGGTGGTGGGCTGGCCGGCGTGCGTGACGGGGCGCTCGCTCCGCCGCGGGTGCCTCAGGCTGTGACAACACAGCACCGTGATTCAGAGCCACCATGGCAAATGAAATCATGTTTGGACACAATACTTTTTGCACGTAACGGTTTTATGAACATTGGGGAAAATACGTTTGGGTGTGCGTGGGTCAAGTTGGTGATGATACCTCATGAGTGGAGCGACTGGCCTGGAAAGGCCGTTGCGCCGCCGCTGCCTCGTACCATCGCCCCAGGCCCGCCGAGTGGCGGGCCATCGCCTCTGCCGCCATCGCTGCTGTTGCCGCTGCGCCGCCGCAGCACGGGGCGGCCGGCGAGCTGGCCGGCCGACCTGTCAACGCCCTCTCCACCGCCGCTCCGCAAAGCGGCGACGACGATGACGCGTTTGCCGCCACCGCCGGCGGCGGTGCGCGTCGCAGCCGCGACGGAGGCGACGCAGCCGACGATGGCAGCAGAGACGGTAGGACGTGGCGGCGGCGGGCGTTGCTGCCAAGCCGACCCCGCCGTTGCGTTGCGTCCGCATCAAAACTTGGTACGACGGCAACGGCGCGAGCTTTGGCGGCTTTACCCCGAGGAGCGGTGGCAGCGGGGACGCAACCACACCGAGCAGTGTCAGAGGCGCACCAGCGTCGCCACGCGGCGGCTGCGCGCCGCTACCACCGCCAGCGGGCGGGCGCGCGGACCACGCGCCACCGGCGGGCGACCGCGCCGACGCGCGGAGCAGGTCGACATGGATCAAGACATCGAGAACGGTGGGGGGGGGGGCGCCCGCCGTAGCCGGCCACTATATGGTAGTCGGGCAGAGGAGGTAGCATGGCAAGGTAGGGTACCCCGTTGGTGGGTGGCAACGCCGCGCCGGCGGTGCGTTCAGGGAACGGCAATCGGGGACGAGCAGGACGTTGGCGGCAGAGTAGAGGAGGACAGGAGCACGTGCTTGGTGAGATGCGTCGGTGCAGCGGAGGGGGCAAGGGAGGGGCTGTGGAGCGAGTCGTCAGCTGGCTGACAAGCCGAACGCAACGACCCGCGATGTTCTTGCTTTTGGGCAGCGCAAAAGCGCAGGACCGTTGCCGCTGGGATCACCGAGTTTGTAGGTATGTAGCTTGCAATATGGCTCACCCACGTCTCGCACACCCTTTTAATGAAAAATCAAATAGTTCTACGAATGAGTAAAAGACCCGGGCCCTGTGGTGCGCACGGGCCAATCGAAGTTTGGCCCAGCGACACGCGGAGTCTGGGCGCCCACCAACAGCGTGGTGGGGCAGCCGGGACGGGAGCGTGCATGTGGGCCATCCGTTCCGATGCTCAAGAAGGCATGTCCACCAATAGATACGGGGCTGCATCGGGATTGGGTGCTGGCCTCGACCGCCACGTGCAAGTTAGCGGCCTGAAAGGCCGTCGTCGACAGTGGTAGGGGACTGGGGAAAAGGCGGACTGGTGGCGCGAGGTGGCGTGGGGTGTCTTCACGTGCCCTCGTGCTGAGCACCTCTGTCAGCTTTCGTTTGAACGGCCGCCTCCAGTCGTTTGCACATCTGCTGAGGGCCGACTCCGTTGTCACCTAGAAAAGTGTAATGCGGCTTGGATTGGGATCGCAGCGGAGGAACTTCTCCGATATTGTACGTCACATGGAAAGTGACACCCAAGCTTGGGTATCGCGATCGATTCCAACCAAGTGAGTCCCGCGAAAAGAAAGTCAACATTCGGCGAAAGAGCAAAACTATGCTAATCATGCAACGTGGCGGTCTGAGCGTTGAGAACGCGAATGGATCCCTACTAGCTAGAAGCTCCTTTAACAAGATCGACGGCACGGGCGCGTGGTGTGGGGTCGCTTCGGCAGTGACGGGTGCGAGTGGCGGCGGCGGCCACGGCAACGGTTGCCTAAAACGCGCCTGCCCAGACTGGACAATCGCCGCGCAGCCGCCGTGGGGGTTGGCCGTCGCCACCCCGACCCCCGAGCTTGGAGGGGGGCGTTGGTGGTGCCGTTAACGAGGCAGCGTTTGGCGGCACACGGCGGGCGGCGGCGTGGGACGGGGGGGGCATGCTGCTCGCGTGCGCGTGGGCACGGGTCGCGACAGCCGCGGTGGTGGCGGGGCGACGGCTGGAGCCGGTGCCCGCGGCGCCCGCGCGACCCGCCCGCACAAACCAGTCGCCCACTGCACGACCGTCCTTGGCGTGATGTGTCGTCGGGGCGCACCCCAGAGGTTGCCGCCAACGGCCGGCGGCCGCGCGGGCGGTGGTGGGCCGCGCCGTCGCCGCCGCCGCCGTAGCGCCTGGGCGCGGCGATGGCGGCCGCGCGGCCTGCAAAATGGCCGGGAGGAGGTCGGAGCGGCACCGGGGGGAGCCGGCCGGCTCCCCCCCCCCGCGGGGAGGGGAACAACGTGTCATGAGCGCGCAGACCGCCGCCGTGCCGTTGGCGCCGTCGGTCCGCACTGGCCGCGGCGCTCGCATGGGGGCGAGCTCCCCGTGGCTGGTGGTGGCGGCGCGCCTCCCCCCCCCATCCTCGCACGCCACCCACCGAGTGCGTCGGCCGACCAGTGGCGATGCCGTTGGGCGGCCGACCGTGTCACCGCCGCGGCCGACGCGACAGCGACAAAGGGGCACCGCACGCGGCAGCGGGTGGGGCGGACGCGGCGCCCGCCGGCGGTGGGTCGGCGGCTGGCAGCGGTGACGGGGAGGCCCCCGTTGGGGCTGCGACGGCCTTGGCCGCCGCGCCAAGCGGCGGCGCGCAGGGCTGATGCCGTGCGCGCTGGCGGCAGCGGCAGCGCCGCCCATCCGCGCGCGGCGGGACCCCGGCGACGGCGGCAGCGGTGGCGGCGGTCGGCGGCCTGGTGGTCCGTTGCAGGCGGCGCTGCGCCTAGACGGACGGCTAGCGCGCCACGTCCGTGTCGTCAAAGTGCACAGCGGCCACCGCACGGGAGCGGCGGGCAGCTGCCGGCGCCGCCGCGCCGCTGGTGCCGCCGCTGCTCCCTCCGACGTGGGCGGGGCTCAACCGCTGAGCGCAATGGTAAACGGCTTTGAGCGAGCAGGTGACCAAGATTGGACGAAGCCAGCCTGAAAAGTGTGGAAGACATCAAAAAAACTTGGGATGTTTCCTCAGGAGACCAATCAGAACACAGAAACGAAATCAAGTTGTGTTTGGCACCCCATTTTGGAAAGTTTGCGCCCAGCCTTCCACGTCTTTGCTGCCCGCGTCCGTGTGGGTCCACCAAGAAGGCCACAAACCCCACTTGCACGGCACATCCCCGTCGTGACTCGCTCGGGACCGCCCCACATCTCGGTCAACCGCCACCACGGACAGGGCCGACAGCGGGGCCATCGGAATCTCCCGGCTCCCCGGCACCCCACGATTGCACGCAGCGCGCGACCATGGTGGATCCATTGCTCCGCCCCACCCGCCCCCCCGCGCTCATCAGCACCGCCGCCGCTGTCGACACCGATGCTGCGCACCACACACCGCCGCCTGCACCCATCCGCGCGCGACTCGGCATCCCCCGCTCCTCGACCCCCGCCCGCACCGCTCCTCTCTCTCTGTGACCCGTCGTGCCTTCCTCCCCCCCCCATTGCCGCACCACCCTAGGCTGCAATGGCGTTTGTTTCGACCTTCACGGGCGCGGCGGTGGCGCCGGCGACCGCTGCCCGCACGGGCGGCGCGCGCATGACGGCGACGCCCCCCACCCCTCCCCCCACCCCCTCCGTCTCGCGCCGGTCGCTCCTGTCGGGCGCCGTTGCCGCCGCGGCCGCGGCCGCCCTCTCGACTGCGGCGCCCGCGCCGGCGCGCGCCGAGTCGGGCGGCATTGCCGGCGTCGTCTCCCGCACCTTCTTCCCCAAGAGCGGCTTCAACGCGCCCGAGGCGATCAAGCCGTCTGACCTTTCCAAGGACGCTGAGGCTCTGGGCACCCCGGCGGTGAAGAACGCCATCAAGGCGCTCAGCGGCTACCGCGACGCGGTCAAGCAGCTGCAGGCCGACTTTAAGGCCGACCCGCAGCTGGCCGTCGGCGCCAAGGCCCGCCAGCTGTTTACGATCAGCGATCTGCGTAACGTGCTCAACGAGGTCGACAGCGTCTTTGACGAGGAGAGCCAGAAGGAGACGGACCGCGTCGTCCGCCGCATCATTCAGGACGTGGAGGAGCTCGAGACGTCGGCGGCGACGCGTAGCAACACGCCGCGGTCGCCCAAGAAGATTGATCGCGTGGAGAGGTGGTTTGAGAAGCTCGACTCGGACTTTGAGCGGCTGCTGTCGTTTGTCAAGTAAGCGCGTCGCCGTCGTGTGGTCGTATGGGCGGGGGAGGGGTTGGGGGGGGGTGGGGAGCTGGACGTGAGCAGTTGGCTGGAAGCACCTGTGCATCGTGCCGGGTCTGGGGAGCCTGTACCAGTACAGAAGCTCGGGGTTGGTGGAGTAAGTATGGGGCGGGACGGGGTGTGGCCGGGCCCTCAGTGTGGGTGGACGTGCAGGTACATGCACGCCGAGCCGTGGTCAAGGCATCAAGGCTTGGTATTTTTTCCCTTCTTGTTGATTCACGCTTGGCACACTCACAACACACAGCGGGCTGACAGCAGGTGCTGGCTCGGGATGAGGGCGACGACCGCGACAGTCTGTATCCCCGGACTACCCGGCGAGACGCAGTTGCGGTGGCGCCCCACGACAGCGCCATGCTGTTGAAGTGGCCAACCAGAGCCGTCGTCATGAGAACACCCACAGCTGCAAGCCAAAACCACGACCCACCCACACCCCCAACCTCCACCAACCCCATCATCCCCCCCCCTGCATGATAC
>Ga0209831_1002991_pt1 | contig 14303 bp, 19 predicted proteins | sample Maine_Asex4_meta_FD_187451 | JGI IMG/M metagenome (GOLD analysis project Ga0209831, IMG submission 187451) | Marine algal microbial communities from Maine, USA - Maine_Asex4_metaG (SPAdes) (version 2) | ecosystem: Host-associated > Algae > Red algae > Unclassified | place: Maine, USA | collected...
AAGGGGGAGAACCCCCCCCCCCCCCCCTGCGTGTTGGAATCGCCGGTACCGAGTGCGTGTTAGAGATGAACGTGTCTGACCCGCGAGTAAAACGCATGCCTCACGCGAGGCCACCAGGAATTTGACAACGAGTGCGTGGGCCAGTTCCACAGGACGGCCTCTCTGATGGCCCTCCGACAAACCACTTGGGCCCCCTCACGGTGCTTCTGAAATGAGTGGGCAAACCCACGCCTTCGAGAACTGCTAAGGGCATGGTTTCTAATGGCACCCGCGCGCACGGACGCGCTGCGCGGGTATAGTTCTTAGTCAGATTTATCGGGTCCTCATGGAGCTGAAATGGGAGGGCAAACCCACCCCCACCCGAACAGCCTCTGTCAGCTAGCTGTCATGCTCGTGAATCACTTGCAAGCATGCCATTGGCCTGCTCAACGGATTGTCTTGTGGCAATTTGGATTGGGCCCGCAGGGCCAACTAGAATTGCTGAGCGGAGAGACTTGTGCTCGGTCTCGACAGTAACTGGGGCGCAGCAGTTACCCGCACGACCGTGTCGTTTCGCAGTGACGCTCAGCGGAATTTTGTTTGACAGAGCGGTTTCGAAGAGTGGCAGCATCTGTGGCGGCCAAGTGTGTTGCCTCCTCGGCGATTTGCTCAACGAACCGAGCTGTGCGCCCAGCAGACAGTCAAACAGCCCGCGAGCTACCAGTATTCGCCAGTAGAGTGTCTCGCAATCATTTTTTCTCGGGCAATGGTGCTCAACTGGGTTCCTGTTCCGCTGACCCACTGCATGTGGCGTCGGCCCGGCGTGGAGCGTCTTCGTCGTCGCTGGCGTGTGAGACACCGGGGAATGTCGCTGAGGGATCCCTTCCCGTTGCCTGCTTCTTGCTCGTTTTGTCCGAGTGCTCACACTGCGGCGCCTGTCCCCTGTTCTGCCTCCTCTCCTCCCGGCGCCGCCTGACGTGGTGTGGCAGGTGTCTCCTTGCCCCATTTTTTACTCCGCAATCTGCTCGGCGGGGCCTCCGCCTGCCTCCCCGGCTGGCCCCAGACCGTGAGCTAGCTCTCAGGAGGCGAGAGTCGGCGCCGGTCTGCTTGCGCCTGTGAACGTGAGGTGGACGGCGAACGCACCAGCGTTTCGGGATCTCCCGGGGCCCGCACGACAAGGCCGGCGACGACCATTTATGTGATTGCCACAGGCGCATGCTGGGGCTCGGGGGCAGCGGCACGACGAAGGCGGCGAAGACCGCGGCGAACACCCGGCGGAGGGTGTCGCAGCGTCGTTGCCCCTGGCGGCAACAGGAATGTTGACGTCCGGAGTTGATTTTTCGACCGGCTCGGACTGGGCGACTCTCGCCTCGGCCTCTGTGAATCGTACGGTCACCACGTCGACGGCGTGCTCTGCCAACCTCCATACCGGTGATACGGGTACGCGGTTCACCGGCATCGACACGGTGCCGGCCATGTACTCAGAGGACACGCGGCAGCATGTTCTTGGGCTACTCGACGAGGGCTACCCCGCGTCGGACGTGGCTGAAATCATTGGATGCTCGACGCGGTCGATGCGGCGCTGGCTGCGGCATTTTGAGGAGAGTGGCACGGTTTGGCGTGATCCACGCCTCCGAAACATGCACGGTGACGCGGCCATCCGCAACCCCCACCTAACGCGTGCCGTTCTCACGCTCGTGGAAAAAGAGCCGGCGGCCTTCTTCCGCGACCATGTCGACCTGCTGGTGGCGCTCAGCATGGACTTCCCCGAGAGTGACCACCGTTATGTGAGCGCCGCGACGGTCTAACGCGTGCTTCGCTTCCATCATTACACGCGCAAGAAGATTGAGCGGCTGTACGCCGAGAGCTCCCTCGTCGCCCAGCGCGCTTTCGCGGTGCTCTTTAACGATATCCCCCTGCGCTGCATCGTGTCGGTTGATGAGACCCACACGGCAGGGAGCGATATGTACCACCGCTACGGCCGGTCGCAGCGCAATGTAGCTTGCGTTCTGCGCGACCGCGATACGCGTCCGATCGCACGCACAAGTACCATGATGGCCGTCACCCTCACGCATGGCGTCCTTTGGTCGCAAACGGTAATTGTTGGCAGCGCACAGACGTCGGATGACTGGCGTCTTTTCCTGCAATGTCTCCACCTGCAGATGAACACGTACATCCCTGGTCTCCCTTGGCAGATGCAGCCGGATGCGTGCGTTGTCCTGTACGACAACGCCGGAATCCACGACCAGCGCGGCGACGAGTACATGCAGGCGAATGGAATCCACTTCATGCGGTTGCCTCCCTACTCGCCCAACCTGCAGCCTATCGATGGCGTCTTCTCGGAGCTGAAGAAGCACGTGCGGTCGCTTGTGTATGAGGACGGCCGCAACCTTGACAAGCCCTTCCACCTCATGGCCGCAGCTGTTGACATGCTCACCGCTGCGCAGGTGGCTGGCCAGTTTTCTCGTGTCTCGCACTAGATTTCCCAGCTGCTGACCCCGGTGGTGCCTGCGTGACGCCTCTTCCCCGGTCGAGCCTGTGTCGTGTGATGCCTCTTCCCCGGTGGTGCCTGTGTCGTACCTCTTGTGATAGCTCTTATATCTTCGTGCCAGGCGTGTTTGACTCGGCTCGTGATTTGCAGTGGCCTCGGCTTCTTAGAATGTTGTCTTGAAGTGAGCCGCACTTGCACATCGGCTGTTGCTGATAATCGTCGAGCAGAGCCGTGTGGAGAGGGGCTGGCCTGGCCGCAGCAAACACCGGCGCACATGGAATATGCGGAACATGGATGCCGGTTCAGCGCAGCGTGAGTGCTGGCGCAATGAAATACGCAGGGATGGTTGCACGGGGAGGAGGCACCCACCCCAATCCGGACGGCACCATTTCGTACGGGATGAGCACCCAGTCGTGCACTGCCAGCACCGCCGCGGCTGGTAGCAGCGCTGTGCGTCCGGTGGTCGAGCCGTGCATCCACACCGGACGGAACCCCCACTGAGCTCCCGGCGACTGATGGAAATACACGCGCTCGACTGGCGGCCGCACCAGCGTGGGCACCCCCCTCATCGCCGCCATGTAGCAGGTGGCAGCTATTAGAGGTGTACGATGGCGAGTTCGTCGTTGCCATTTAATCCCGTGCTGATATGTCGACCATTGTCTTTTCCGTGGGACGCGCACGGCGCAATCGCGACGTCCAGCAACCAGCCACATGCTCTGCTTCACCCCCAGTCTGGCAGTGAAGCGGGTGACGGGAGCTGGCAGTCTTTGGTGAGTGCGCTGCTCCTGTCAGCATGAAAGTAGCCCGTACTTTATGCGAAAATACGGATCCGAGCTGCTGAGGTGTCGCGGATCAACCATTCGCTCCAGTCCTCCTCTCTTCCTTGTGGCGAACGGTCCTTCCCAGGTACTTTTTTGATAGAAGTGGACATGGTCACCTGCGGAGGCATCCCTCGATCGAACAATCAATGTCACATCGGCGGGGGCTACCGTTAAAAAGCTGTGCCAAAACTGTCAATGTACATTTTCAGGGTGCTTACCTGGTTAACTCTCCTTCCTATCGGATTTCTCTGGGGTCCAGGCCCCCCGTTTGAGAAGATCGTCTGCAACATCATCCGACATCGACGTGGTCCGTGAGATGTGGTGCGGTCACACAGTTCCAAATCTTGGCGCCCCTTCGGTTCAACCACACTTTCCGCTCTCCTGATCGCTGCCGGTGACGTCGCCGTCGTTGGGGGACAGCCGCGAGGCCACCATGCACCGTCACCACACCTCCGTCCTTCCCTGGCGCTCCATTTGTGATGCACGTCCGGCGTCGATGCCCGCCTTCATGTGCGTGACCCCCCCTTAATGGATCAGGTATGTGTGCGTCTCACTTTGTCTTCCTTTCGAAAGTGGGCATCTGCGCCTCACACATGCGTCGCTGCCGAGGTGCTCTTTGTAAGGCCGTCGAATGAGGTGTGCATCAAGCTTCCAGCATCGTTTTATCACGCTTCTAAGGCAGATCACCCAAACTTACGCCCTGGCTCTTGTTTCTCAACTGCTTGCATTGCTCGTCCAGTCTTGCACTCCTTGGTATGTCATATGGTGGCCCGGAGAACAGAGACGCGCCGACTACAGGAACATCACCCAAACTGGAAGGCAAACCGTCAAAGAGACCACGACGCAGGCGACGGCGACAACGACGGCGCGAGCCAACGACGTGTGCGCGCCGGCGACGGCGTCGGCGGCGGAGACGCCCGCGGCGCCGTGCAAGGACGACAAGGGCCGGGTGGGTACGACAAGGGCGACGACGGCAACGAACATAACGACGGCGACGACTGAACGCGAGCGGGGGGGCGACCGCGTTGGCGGCGGCGACGCCCGGGGAACCGCGTCACAGCGGCCAGCGCCTGGCGGGTGCGTAAAAAGCCACTGTGGTGACAATCCCTTCGTCCGCAAGCGAGTTGCTAGGGAGACAGCGCCAGCTGTTGCGGCGACGCTCGTGGCGCCGTGCAAGCACCGAAGGTGCACGACGGGCACGACCGAGTGGACGTTGGGCGAGTCGGCTACGGGGCCAGGGGTGTTCGAGTGCCAGTTCCTAGTGACGTGGCCAGAGGAGCTGGTCATGTGGGCAATGAGTGTCAACCCGGCGGATGATGTAGTGGCGTACTAGGGCGTGTATCCAGTCTTACTTGCGCCTCAGGGAGCAGCTGTCGCCACGTCGCGTTTCGTTCCTTTTATCTCCTTCGTCACGTGTGGTTCTTTTTACATGGCACCTTTCCTTCCATTCTCGCTCGTGCTCAGTATGAGACCGACGTCCTAGTGGTCCTTGCCCGCACCACCATCCTATAGAACAAAAGTGTTGTAAAGAGCGGTTTGAGGTGCGATGAGCAGTGGTGAAGGGGTCGGGGGAGGTGGAGAAGCACGTCGGTCGCGGACGCAAGGTTTCATGAGCCCAGCATAGCAGCACGCAGGAAGGAGGCAGCACGCCAGATTGAGGGAACAACCCCACACGTCGCCTTCGCACGCAGCGGCTCATCGGCGATATGACGATGAAAAATCCCTCCGCGATAGCAGCTGCCCTTGTGCCGTACTGCTCGTCGCAGTAGCGCACGTTTGCCGCCGCGGCGTTTGTGACAGCCTCTCGCAGCATGGGGTCGCGCGCTGCCCTCTTCGACATACTCTGCAAGTTGTGAAGTAAAATAGCAACGCTCGGTGTATTGCCCACGAAGGAAAATTACATGCTACTGCCGGACTACACGCCAAGCGCACGGCCGGACACACGGATCAGTCAGCCCCTGAATTAGCCCGTTCATGTACGTCCGCCACCACGCGACGCACGAGGGAGTCCGTCGCCAAAGGGCACATGAAGTCACTTGCGTTGAGCGGCGGTTGCAAGTGACCCGTTACAGGCACGGCGCGGCCATCCATGGTCACTCTCCAGCGGGTTGCCGTCAATTTCAGCGTGTACATGGTGTGGCCAATGGAATGGCAACGGAGGCAGCGCTGGTTGTGGACACAGCCTACATTTACACAGGGACCGGCAAGATAGAATGGGTTCTCCTCGTGCAGCTGGTGACGGCACTCGGTCTTGCCGAGAGGGCAGCAACGCGAAGAGTGTCCAGCAACACCATGCGGTGCCCTGTAAAGACAAATGGCGCACTGCATTGGGCCCCCAAGCGGTTCAGGCCGCCAAAACTGGTCTGTGATGGCCGACAGAGAAAAGCGCAGTGCAACGCGTAAGCAAGGAGACGTGGGGCGGCCAGGCCGGGAAGAAACACGGGAGAAAATACCACAAATTGCAAAGAGATGAGAAGTGAGTTGGGGGCAATCAACCACACCACATGAAAACGACGGCCGCCCTCATGACTCTCATCGTCCCAATGCAAAATCTCTAGCCGCACAGCCCATGAGAGTCGCAACATACGCTATGCGCGACACAACCTTGCACATACTCGTGGGGTGGGGGGTGAGCGGGTGGGTGACGGGGTGTTGACGAATAACGGTGTCGTTGGAGGCACTCGAGGCGACGACCGACACGGAACCGCAGGTGCGGCAACCACGACACGGCGATGCAGCGGTGTGCAGCATGGTGGCGCATGTCGCATGAGAACGCCCTTTGGGCGGTAGTGCGACCGGGTCCGTTAGTTCTGACCACGAGACTGGATGCTGGAGGGTCTGCCCCACCGAAGATCCGCCAGAGATCCCACCAAAGTGCTTGCAAAATGCCGCGTCGTCGGCAAGCGACTGCAGCTGTCAGCCGCTTGCCTCTCCCAAAGCTCCTTGGGTACCATGGCAGCCCATTCAGTGGCTTGAGTTTGTGCCAGAAGCCAAGGAGGGTTCATGTAGCCTCCCAGACGGGCTCAGGCGTGAGGCTGATTTGCAGCTCGATCCTGGCGAGTACTCCTCAATCGTTGTACGGATAGAAGTACCTGATGAGGACAACTGCTGCAGTGCATCAGACTAAAATCATCAATTTCTACCGCAGATCGCATCAGTGCACTGGGGGCTTCATCCGATATCAAGCCATCATGCTCTGCGATGATGGTGCGGAGTGGCCATCAATCATTGGCTGGCGCCGCGTGTAAGCTAGGAGCAATCTCTTGCGTCTCGAACGTCTTTCAGGCAACTGTGCTGACAATCGCATGCCCCGCTCTGTGTGTCGTGTCGCCATTCACTCGACTACGTCATCGACTGCTCCGTGTCCTGCACCGCTTCCGACCGCCCGTTCCTCTTGCCCGTGCCCCCGGTAGCGCCTCCCGAATTTTGCCACCGCCTCCAGCTTTCTGTGACATGCTGCTGGATGTGTGCTTTTCTGCGGCGCTCACTATGACGGCGGGACGCTTCCGGCAACGGCGGCGGCCGTGGCTACCGCCGCCGCAGATGTGCTGCAGCTGTGAGGGACGAGAGAGAAGCCGGTGACCAGCATGGTAAGATATTGGAACACGCAATGTGCGTATGGCACAGGTGTCAGAGAGAAGGTGGATGGGGCGCCCGACTGTTGCGAGTGACTCCACGGATGCACATGCAACTGCTCAGTCGTACAACACAAGCAAAACTCCACGCTGGTTCCTCACAATCTATCGCTTACTGCTCCGTCGTCCCCGACCCTCTTTCCGCATCAGGCACCCTGTCTCTTTTCAGAGGTGTCGGGTGGACACGAAAGAGCGGCGCGAGGTACGGAGGTCGGCCGCGCTCATCCGTTCGTCACTGGTGCACCACCAACACCAGTGGCGGGGCCACCACCGCCACCAGTCCCCCCGCTGTCGCCCGGACCACCACCGCCACCAGTCCCCCCCCTGTCGCCCACACTCGACGCTGGAAGGCCAATCCCGCCGACTGTGGGGCCGTCACGGCCTGCCATCGCGGAGCCTCCGCCTTCCAGCGTTCCCTCCGGCAGGGAATGGGTACGAGTTGGTGCCGGAGCGACTACCGTGGTGCCCAGGTACGACGCCGGCACAGCCGGCGGGCTCCGGCGCATTACTGCCCTACCAAGCGCCCGGCTTCGCCGTACGCTGCGCAGCAGAAAAACGGGGGATCGACGACAGGCAGGGGCACCGCGTGGGGCAGGTTCATCGACTGCGGCACCTTCACGGTGCACATCCGCTGTGTCGCCGGTCCCAGAAGGTGCGCGGCGCCGTTGCTCCACAGAGGAAGTGTGAGGGGCGCCCGCAGTTGGACCGCAACCGGAAGTGCGCACTGTAGCGGTTGCGCCCCCGTGCTCATGGCTCGCCATCCCGGCGCCACCTCGGTTCCTGACGACACGCGCGGCCGAGCCACCGATAAGGTCGAGCGCGGAGTCGGGGATTCGGCGGGGAACGTCCCGGAGTCTAAGGCGCTCGCCGCGGCGGAGGACCTGCCGTTGGGCGCGCCCGGCGACCGTCACCCAAGTGTCCGTAGGCAGCGTCGACGCCACGCGCCAGGCCCGACAAAAAGTTGTCTCGGTCTCGTTCCGCCGGATGGCGGTGGCGTTGAAGCCTGGGCAATCCGTTCCCAGGCCGGGGGCCCCTTCTAGGGCGTCCTCGACGACGCCGGCGCGGTCGCGTAAGAAGGAGGAGAGCTCCGCATCTGCCTTGATCTGCTGCACGTAGACGTCGTCGTTCGCGTTGACGACGTGCGCTGGGCAAAAGGCGGCGTAGTACGCGTCGTGCCTCGTGCACTGCCCATTGTTGTCGGGTGGCGAGAGGGATGCAGGCGGGCTCCCATACAAGCAGCAAAAGTGGTAGACGTTTTGGCACGTAGGCACATAGCAGCCGACGGTGGCGCCGTTGGTGCGGCACACCGTGCACTTTAGCCCCCGGCTGCGGAGGTAGGCGGAGGTGACGTTGCTCAACTCATTGGACTCGGGGTCGTGGAAAACCTCAGGCGCCCACATCGCGCAGACGAGGTGCACGTAGATCCTCTTGGGCCTGTTACCGTGGGTGAACGGTCCCAACATAGGGGATGGTAGCGTCCCGCCGTTTCGATTGACAATCGGGCAGAAGTCGCACTTCGGCTCGGCAAACTCGACCGGTGACGGCAATGGGTGCTTGCTCGCCGACGTGTCCTTCTTGGCTTGCGCCCAGAAGGGAACCTTGCTCACGGCGCCGCCCTCCAAGCCGAGTTCTTTGGCAGGTCCTTTCCCCTTCACCTTTCTGCGGTCGCCGCGAACCGAGCGGCCGCTTACCGCGCCGCCACCCTCCGAGCCCGAGCCCGTCGAGCCATGGGCTGCGGCGCCCGACGCGCCGTCACCCGCCGAGTCCACGCCCGACACGCCGCGGGTTCCGGCGCCCGACGCGCCGCGACCCAGCGAGGCCGTGCCCGAAACGCCGCGGACTCCGGCGCCCGACGCGCCGCCACCCACGGAGTGAGCGTGCATCACGCCGCTGGCTCCGGCGCCCGACGCGCCGCCGCCAACCGTGCCGCCACCCCGTTTAGCGGGGCCCTTACCCTTGCCTTCGTAGGACACAACTGGTTCCGCCGATGTACCTTTCCGAGCGCGGCGCTCGTAGGCCGCGACCCGTCGAGCCCACCGCTTCTTTTCGAGGAGACTTCGGCGCCGAGTTGCGCGAGTTGACGGATACTCGGGCACTGCACGAGGACGGAGCAGTGGGCTGGCAGATCCTGCCACCGAGCCTTCCTCGGAGCTCGGTGTGCCAGGTGGCGAGATGGTTGGGTCTTGACAGGAGGAAGGTCCCTGCTCGGCAGCTCCGCTTCTTTTCAGAGGCGATGCCGGAGGTGTAATGAGCGAGATGATCGGAATTTCGCCGTTCAGAACGGGAAATAGAGCGGGGTGCGGCGCCTGGGGCGAATGCGGTGCCGAACCGGGTGGGGAGTGGGTCATGTTGCGACGTAAGCCAGCAGGCGACAAACGACTGCCACTGCAGCGGATCTGCGAGAGCGAGAGCTACGACGAGGAGACAAGTCAAAGGGAACGGCCTTGGCGAAAACTCACAGCGACGCCCGGGCTGCCTCGGTACTGTGTTCGGGACAGAGACATTCCCAACTGGGACGGTGGCGGGGCCGCACATGCACTGGTAGGACGAAAAGGGAGCCACGCCCAGGGGGCGCTCGATGACACACGGCAGGCGCCCAGTTAGTTCTGAGATCTCGCAGCCCGTCATCACAGCTGGCGTCTCGCTGTGGGTGCCTGCAGTTCACCAGATTGTGTGGCTGCGCTTCACCCCTCACTGTGCCTCCATGGGACATTGTGAGCGCTCCACCAGCGACAGCGTCCCTCAGGGGGTGAAACACAACTGGTCGAACGCTCGAGACTGGGGCGAGGGAGCCGAGTTCTAGTAGCTCTGGGGAAGCTGTGGAGCATTGCAGGTCAAACACTAAGGGAACTCCGACTGGTTGGCCCTCAGCTTCATACCAGAGCCGACGCGCCTCAGGCGCCCACTGGGACAAAGCGGCCGGCACATCTTCCTGTGAACGTCTCCCTGCGCAGCCACACAGCGATCACAGCCAGTGGTGGAGGTAGATCTTGGCCACCCGCGTCCAAGAAGCCATCGCAGGTGGTACCACCACCACTGCAGGGTCAAAGGAGAAAGCCCCGACCCCCTGCACTCTCAGTGCGACTTCTGTGCCTGTTCGAGCTCCAACAGAGGCCGATGAAGGGTGGCTTGGGGCAGCTGTGTCTGAGAGGGCGCGTGAAAAAGGTCCGGCGACCAGCGCACGAGGCGACGAGCCGCCGTGAACAAGGGCGGTGATGGTGGGAGTGGGTGCTGACGGCCGGAAAAGCAAGCGAGACAGGCTCAGGGCTGGGGACAGGGAGCGGTGTCACCGAGGACGCCCATGGGGCTCTGTGCCGTGGCCGTAGAAGGACGTGGGGGCCGTTGATGGTGACAAAACTCAGAGCCCCGCAGCAGGGGCGTTGAGTTAAGGTGGCTGGCTACCTGGAGCTGCTGCCGGAGGCACGGAGCGCGGGCCCAAGACCGACGGAAGAAGTTGCCCTGGTCTAAAATCAAGAGCAGCTCCCTAGGCAATTGTGTTACGGGTGGCTCAGTTTGGAATGACACAGGCCCGGTGCCCACTTCGGCCCACCCTTCTGGTAGCGGCTTGCTGGCGGCCTCAGAAAATTGTTGCACGCGGTGATCCTCTTGTCGTGTGTGCGCCTCGCTGTTCGGTGCGCAGCCCTGCAGCTACCAAGTCCAGGATAGACTTGGTGGGAGCGCGCAGAAACAGCCCCAAAGAACAGAGAAAATTGGGTTTAGGGGACAGCGGGAGACCCCGCGCGCTAGTGTCGTCAACCCCCTACGTTGCAAGAACATGCTGCCTGCCGAGCCTCAGCCGTCCACGACAGAATCGTTCAAAGCTCATCAGCTTCCTCGGGTTGTGCGGCATGTTCAGGGGCCGACGCGTGCGCAGCCGTCCGCCCTGACGGATCCAGTGCCGCTCCAGCTGGTGTGCCCGCAAACGCATCGACTGGCGAAGCTGCTGTCACGACGGTCGCGGCCAGTGAGGCCGCAGGCAGATGCCCGGGTGCAGTCGCTGCGGCTCCGGTTGAAGCGCCCGCAGGCTCGCACATCGCCGGTACCGCTGCAACGCGGCCCAATACCGCTGGCGCCGGGGCCACACCGACGCCTGATGCAGCAGCCGCAGTTGCCGCCTCCTTCGCCACCATCTGCTGCACCGCATACGCAATGCTTGGCAAGGTGGCCGAGCGCAGCGCCTCGGGCATCGCCGAGCACAACCACTCGGAGACTTGTGCGGCACACATTGTCCCGGAAGTCAGCATGTACCCGCGCACCTGCTTGTCCGTCGCCCCCTTTACGATGAGACCGCCCATATCCGCATCGATCTCGTCCACTCGGCACTGATACAGCTCGGCGGCTGCAGCGTGCGCGATGCGCACGGGAGGCGCGCCGCCGAACTGCGGGGAGACGAAGGCCGGCAAGTTCTTCTCGAATCGATGGCGCGTCGCCAGTGGCCACCCTCGCACTCTCTCCTCCGAGCTTGGTGCGGTGGCGGTGGCGTAAGAGTCGACATCAATGGTCTCCATGATCTCCGCCCCGACCGCCTTGCCCTTGGTTCCTTTCTTCTTCGTTGTGAAAGACCGCCGCTGCCCCTTCGCCACTGCGGATGCGTAGCGGGCGGTGCGGCTTTGGCGCCCGGAGCGGTGCGCTCGCATCGCCTTTGTCATCTTGTGCTCCGTGCTGCTCATGCCGCTACGAGCGCGCCCCTTCCCTTTTCCACCCAGGCCTAGCACAGCTTCTTCGTCGTCGCCTGAAGTGCTCAGATCGTCGTCCTTGTCGTGTCCGTCAGAGCAGGACGTCGCGTCCTCGATGCTACTCTCGGCAGCCGACGCGGCCAGGTGGCCTGCGGCGACCGCGCCCAAGTGGACGTTCTTGTAGAGGGCCTTGAATCCCGCCTTGTTCTCCTTCTGGAGCACAGCCGCGTCGCTGCCCAGCCGCTTCATTACACGCACGGTTTCGTCAATGTCCAGGCGATCGGCATTGACGTTTCCGCGGAGCCTTGACGTCGCCACCCGCCGCTCGCGGGCGTCCTGGGCAGCTGCGGTAGAAAAACTCAGCGAGTTGTCGACCATGCTGCGAATTGATAGGTCCGTCATTAGCGCGCACACAAAGTCGTCCTTGCACAGCGGCCGCGTTGTCTGTTTGCGCGCCAGCCGGCCCTTGTTGTTGAACTTCCACCTGTGGCTGGTGAATGCCTGTGTACCGTACAGATGGCCCGGGAGGCCACATGTGTTGCAGGTCTGCTTGTGCACACAGGTCGCGGTGACACACTGACCAGCCTCAAAGAATGGGTGATCCTCGCGTAGGCTCCGTCGGCACTGCGTCTGCTTGAGCGGGCACGTGCGGGCAGTGTGGGCCAGGCCGTGTGGAGAGCTGACATAGTGACAAATGCTGCACTTCATGGTGTCCTGTCTGTTGGCAGAGTCGGTGCACCGTAGAGCGGCGCGCCTCGCAGTGGTACGGCTGCTGACTGCCGACAAGACCACCACTCCGCGCCAGCACAGCGCTGGGAGCCGCCACAGCGCTGGGAGCCACCACAGCGCTGGGAGCCGCTACAGCGCCGCGCGCCACGACAGCACCCTGCGTCACCACGCTGAAAAGCGGCGCCACACCGCCTCGATCCACCACAGCGATGAGAGCCACCACACAGTCCCAATCCAACACAACTCCTTGAGGTACGATACCTCCCCGTGCCGCCACCACCACCGCTTGAAGCCCCTCACGACGCCGGCACTGATTGCTTCAGCCGTCGTCCTCCGCGCATTCCGCACCCGCCACCGCGACGCCACACCACGCACCAACCGCTACCGTTCCCGACGTCGTCGCCTCGCCATCGTCGCGTCCCTTCTACCACCGGTGATTGAAACGGACGGCCTGTACGTCGACGCTTCTGACCGGGAAACAGGGACATGCGTTTTTTCGACTCAAGACGGATCGCTGTCGAGCCTCATCACTGCGCCACACTGGGTGCTTGATGGGGCCTCTCTTCTCGGACAGAACAGTTACTCATGGCGGCCGTAGGCTTGAAGTCAACATCTCGGAGTGTGAAGTGCACAACACGAGAGCGACTGCGGATGTCGCCATCCCGCGGACCAGGCTTGTAACTGGCTGCACGCATTTTCGAGATCAATTTTGCCCACATTCGCGACTTATCGGTCCACACTGGTATCGACAAACCACTGGTACATCAGCCTGGCCATTTTTCAGGAAAGCACCATAAGGGTACTTAACAACACTGAAAGTCGCTTCTTCACCAGGAAACAAAAAAAAACAGAGCGCTCCTCAAAGCGGGCCCCCACGGAGCTGCTTGAAAACATCAACAACAATAGAGACGAGGAGCTTGATGCTATCATCGGCAACAGCTGTTGCTGTTGTGAATTGGTAAGGCCCGTCCCAGAGTCGGTCAGCGGTTGCAAGGGCCTGGCCCACAATAAAGTCGCGATGTGCCTCCACAACCGTGTGCACAACTTGCGTGACCTCGTCGTCGGCGTGGGATCGCGGAGTCGACGTCCAGGAGCCTCTGATTCACACGTTGCTCACGTAGTGCATGAAGCTGTCCGACGTGCGCGACCACCCCCCCAGTCGCATCACGAGGTCAATGTTTCCCGTGCGCTCCAACAAGAACTGGGTTGCGCCACGATGGAACCCGTACGCGCCGTTGTGAGCAACTCCTTGGGTGGCTTCGATGCCGATGTCGGCGCAATGCAGGGCGAGGCGGTCGGTCAGGGCCTTATCTGGGAGAGGGACGTCACTTGATGTTGCCCCACCTTCGCGATTGACATCGAGCTTGAAGAGCAGAGGCGTGTCCAGGAATCCTGCCGAAAAGGGGTTGACCATAGCGTCTTGGCCATGAATGGCCAATAAGCCGCTGTACAGCGCCGGCAGGTTGCAACAATCTTCTGGAAACTGGATCGATGTTCCAGCGCCCAGCTCACGGCGCTCTGTGTCGCCCATCAACGCATACTTGCTGTAGAAGCGGATGCTGACGACGTCGTTGGCGGTGTTCCCCGTCTTGCAGATCCGGCTCCGCACCGTGATATACATAAAGTGCTCGTACCTGAAGTTGGGGGCAGGCACAGGCGAAGAGATGATGATCAAGCACAACGTGAGACATTGTTCGACGACGGTGCGGGTTACACCGCTTTCTGGTACAGAAGCGTAGATATTTCTGATCCCCCAATTCTGTCCTCATCGACCAGGAACGGTTCCTGCCGGTACGGTTCTTGTGGAAGTGGCAATCTATTGGTTAAACGCAGCGGTAAACAGCTACTCAGCACGAATCTGAGACGTCCTATTGGCTCTCCCACCGCCACTTCCGTGCAGAACCGAGATCCTTCTTTTTCTTGAGATTTTCTTCCGATCCCTTCCGTGTCAAGGGAGCAACCGGCCCGCAAT
>Ga0209831_1002992_pt1 | contig 14300 bp, 12 predicted proteins | sample Maine_Asex4_meta_FD_187451 | JGI IMG/M metagenome (GOLD analysis project Ga0209831, IMG submission 187451) | Marine algal microbial communities from Maine, USA - Maine_Asex4_metaG (SPAdes) (version 2) | ecosystem: Host-associated > Algae > Red algae > Unclassified | place: Maine, USA | collected...
GCAACGAGGTGGCGTCGGTCGCATCGTCTACGAGGGTGGGCATTAGGCACCTTGTCAATCGCTCTGGTGGTGCTGACGGGCGACATGGCGCAGACGACGTCTTGGGTCGCATATGCGGGGACAGGGCCAGGACGGGCAGGAGCGATGTCGGCGGCGTTGTGCGTCCACCACCATCAAAGCTGCGGCGTTTGTCCTCGCACGGCCGGCGGGCGCTTGACCGCGGTGGTGCGCCACGTACCGTTTGTTCCGCCTTCAAGACTTTCTACGGCTGGGGCTGGGACGTCAGGGCCCGTTCTCAGTTGCCGCTTCCTGCCCCTGGCTCAGTGCGGGTCACGGCACTCTCGGCCGAGGTGCAGTTGCCAGTGCACACGTACTACGTCCCCACCCGCCGTTCTTGGCGGCGCGCTGAGGAGGATCCCGGCATGCGGTTTGTGCCGTACATGCGGGCGACGACTGGCTCGTTTGCCGAGTCGGCGCGTGCCGCATTGTTGGACAGATGGAACGGCCGGGTTGACAGCGACGCGAGCGACGCATCCGATGAGGACTGTGGGAATCGCGGGGCACAATACAACTGGCTACCGCAGCGGATGAGGCGCCTTGCTGTGCGAGTGGGAGTGGGCGCGGCGGTCGGGATGTTTGGACAGGGGACGGCGGTCGTGGGAGCTATTGCTGCTTCACTGGGTTGCAGCACTGCGGAGGTGAGGTGCCGAGTAGCGCTCATTGAGCGTCGGTCCCGTGACCATGCGGCATTGCGGGCGAAGCGCGCGGCCCGTATGGCGCGCCATTACGCCGTCAAGCAGATGACCGGCGGTGCCAGCTTGGCCGTCGTGCTCGGCAGTGGGGCGGCGCGGTTGCCGTCGATGACGGCCGACGGGCGACTTGTTGCTGCTGGGTTTGGGCGTGTGGAGGCGCCGCCTGAGCGCTGAGAGGTTTCTCGGGTTGCTGCTGAGACGTCTCTCGATGGGGTGGCCGCCGGGCTTCCTCCAGCGAGTCGCAGATGGGCGGTGCGGCAAGCTGTCTCAGTCGCGCAGGTGCTGGCAGTGGAGGACTGGCGACGAGCAGACGCTCACGACGTGCGTTTGCTTGGCGGCCCGTTGCGGTCGCCGGACGTCTTCTCAGGTGCTCAGTGCGGCTCCAGCGCGGGCGTGACGGCGGTCGGTGCTGGTGGTGGGGACGCAGCGCGCCATGGTGAGGACGGGGGGGCTGGACGCCATGTGATTGACACATTGGTGCTTGGGAGAGACTCGCTTGCCAGGTTGCTCTGTCGCGTCTGCTTGCGCTACGCCTGCCGCCTGCATTCCACCAATCCGTCCGATCCTCTGTCGGCACCGCCTTCCGCCCTGCCTGTGCGGCCGCCGCCTGACCCATCCCGCCGTTCCCAGCCCGCGGGGAGCGCCTACCATGGGAAGCAGAGAGCAGATGCGTCTTCTTTTGTGGCCGTCGGTGGTGGCTCGGCTAAGGTGTCCAGCGGGTGCGGCGATTGTCGCCTCGCTCCCAGGTCGCATCGAGTGGACGACGATGGGCATGTTGCCGCCGTCGTGGGGGCGTGGACAGCAGACCAGATTGCCCTGCTGCGCGCTGGCGCCGCCATTGTCGGCCGAAGCGACACGTGCCGGCTTGCCCGTTTTGTGCCTGGGCAGTCGTGCCGTGCTGTGGCGGTGTACCTTAACGCAGGCTGCTTGCGTCACGGCGCTTTTGCGGCCGTCTCCGCCCCGGTGGAGGACCCGCGGGATGCTGACGGAGAGAGCAGCTCCCCGTCGGTGTCGTTGGGCCTGTCGCAAGCTGCGTCGGCCCAGAGACCCCGGCGTCAAGGGGCGACGACATCGCCGGCTGCGGATCGGAGCAGCCAAGCCGGTGGCCGCGCCCTCGACTTTGTGCCTTGCTTCCATCAGGGCACTTGCACTGTGGCGGCATGTCGGTGCGCGCGCGCCGACATCCCCTGCGAAAAGTATTGCGGCTGTGCGCGCCTCCGGTGGGCGTCTGTCGACCCCAGTGTGCCTCCGGCTGCCTCATCCACCCTCGCCGCCGCAAAGAGGACACCTGTGGACGCAGTGGTGGAGCACGAGGCGAAGGTGCAGCCAAGTGGCGGCGACAGCTTCGAGGTAGACAACGGCAGCAGCGGTTCGGCGACGCACGACGACGCGTTGACAGCGTACCAGCCGTCGTCATCGCCAAGCGATAGCGACAGCACCGCGGACGAGGACGAGGTCGCGGAGTCTGTGTCCTTCGAGGCGCTGTCGCCACTCGACATCGACAGCTCCGTGAGGGAGGAGGTCGCGGTCGCGGCACAGAAGACGGCGACGTCACCAATCGACGTCGACGGCTTGGACGAAGAGGAGGACGCGATGGCGACACACCGGCGGGCGGCGCCGCCAATCGACGTCGACGGGTTGGAGGAGGAGGTCCTTATGGCCGCACACAAGGCACCGAAGTCGCCAATCAACGTCGACGGCTCCGAGGAAGAGGAGGTCGCGGTGGCGGCGCACAAGGCGGTGACGTCGCCAATCGACGTCGACGGCTCCGAGGAAGGGGAGGACGCGATGGCGACACACCAGCGGGCGGCGCCGCCAATCGACGTCGACGGGTTGGAGGAGGAGGACGACAGCTGGGGCCGGGAGGTACCTGGATCGCCTCCTGCCGCGCACTCCTGTATGACCGGGTCTTCACATGTGGCCAGCGCTCCGGCGCCCGGGTCACGACTGTGCTCACGCCGTGTTTGGTGTGAGTGTCCCGCGCCGGGGCGCTGCGCGACAGATGAATGTCCATGCTTCGCGTGCGACCGCGAGTGTGACCCCGACGCGTGCTGGTCGTGTGGGGCGCATTGGGACCCGGCGACAGGTGTGGACGGGGAGCAGCCCTTTGGCGGTGTTGGCCGACAGCGCCTGGCCTTGGTTCGCACTGTCGGTGTGCTGGCGGCTGATGACCCAGTATTCGGCGGCGTCGCTGGCAGCAGGCGCTGCCGGAACGTGCAGCTGCAAGTCGGCCTGCGAGTGCGTCTCGTGTTGGGTCGGTCGAACGCTCACGGCTTTGGCGTGTTTGCCGCCGAGCGGGCGTCCCAGGGGGATTTCGTCGGCGAGTACGTTGGGGAGATGGAACCACACGACGACGCGCACGCCAGAGGGCGTGTTTACGACGCTTTTGGAGTCAGTTATTTGTACACACTCACCCGCTCCCTCGTCCTTGACGCGAGTCGTGTCGGCAGCCGATTGCGGTATGTGAACCACAGCAGGGTGAGAGCCAATCTACAGCCCAAGCTGTTGAGCATCTGCGGGTACATGAGGGTGGGGTTAATTGCTCTGCGCGACTTATTCCCTGGCGAGGAGCTGTTTTTTGACTACGGGTACGAGGAAGACGGATGGCGTGAGTGACCTTTACTTTATTTCAGAGGGCCTTTGGCCAAGAGTCGAGTAGGCATATGAGGAGGAGGAAACCATTCGAGTCAGGAGGTCTTCCCATAACACCCGCATGGAACAGGCCGGCGAGAAACTCTCTCTCGACGAGGAGGCGATGACCGCACGACGCCGAGACCATAGGCACTCGCCGTGTCGGACGCGGCTGGCGCTGTGGCGCGCGGCGGCGTATCGCAGCGACGGCGGGATGAGGGCGGGAGAGGCGCTGGGTGCGCCCACTAGTGGCGACGACAGCACGACGCCGACACCATGCGCACTCGCCGCGTCGGTCGCGGCTGGCGCTGGGGGGCCCGGCAACGTATCGCAGCATCGGCGGGGGGGGGGCGGGAGAACCGGTGGGTGCACCCACCAGTGGCACCAACCGCGCCCGCCGTCTCCTCGTCAGTCGCTGCCGCTGCTGTAGTGGTCGGCGGCGCGGCCGGGTGTCGGCGGGGGGGGGGCGGGAGAAGCGGGGGGTGCGCCTACCAGTGGCAACGGCCGCGCCCGCCGTCTACTCGTCAGTCGCTGCGGCCGCTGTGGTGGTTGGCGGCGCGGCCGGGTGTCGGCGGGGGGGGGGCGGGAGAAGCGGAGGGTGCGCCCACCAGTGGCACCAACCGCGCCCGCCGTCTCCTTGTCAGTCGCTGCCGCCGCTGTGGTGGTCGGCGGCGCGGCCGGGTGTCGGTGGGGGGGGGGCGGGAGAAGCGGTGGGTGCGCCTACCAGTGGCAACGGCCGCGCCCGCCGTCTCTTCTGCGGTCGCTGCCGCGGTTCCGCGGCTCATGCCACCGCCGCCACGCGGGCCGCCGACTACTCCCGCGTACAGCTCGATACCCCCATGGCGCGTGTGCTCCCCCGGTCGCCCGCGTCTCATCGACTACTCCCGCGTACAGCTCGATACCCCCATGGCGCGTGTGCTCCCCCGGTCGCCCGCGTCTCATCGACCACTCCCGCGTACAGCTCGAGACCCCCATGGCGCGTGTGCTCCCCCGGTCGCCCGCGTCTCAACGCGCTCACATCCGCGGCCGCTTGACAATCAACTGCCGCCGCGCATCGCCACGCGTGGATGCTGTCAGGTCGTTCGGTGGGCTCGTTGCGTGCGGCCGTGTCGTCCGTGGGGAATCGGTGTGGGAGGATGGCGGATGGTGAGGGCTGCCGCCGGCGATGGATGCACGAACAACTCGAATGGACACAAATTGTTTCAGAGTCGCGGACGGTGACATGTCCTATGATTCTATTGGACACATCGACATAATTACATTTATGCAATTACGTGATTGTATAAATGACTAATTTCGAACGTGGCGTGAGTCCGACTTTGCCGCCGAGGCCCGGGCAGCGTGCACGCAGCACGCGTGCTGGGCGCAACACTCGGCTGACGTGGTCGAGCCAGGGCGCCTGTGCATGTCGGCTGGCGGTGTTGTCTTGTCGCCAGCGCCCGTCTGCTGGAGGTCTTGTTGCTCTCCGCTTCTCCGCGCCCTTTGTCTCTGCTCTCCACATCTTTCCCTTTTATCTGAGTGTCGCCCTCCCGTAACGTTGAGATGGCTGCCGCTCCTCCCTCCCCCCCTCCCCCTGACCAACGTGGGTTCGTCGAGTGCCATCTTTGTGCCATGATGCTGTCGGGGATATCGACTTGGGAGCAGCACGTGCGGGGCACGAAGCACCGTCGTCTTCAGGCCGCGACCGAGTCGCCCCCTGCGTCGACCGACCGGACGACGCGTTGGATGTGCCCCCTGTGCGCGGCCCATAACGATGCGGCCACGAGCCTCTTCATGCACGTGAATGGTTCTCGTCATCGCCGCGCCATCGGGCGCCTTCGCGAAGCCGGGCGGCTCGAACAAACCGCCCCTCTCGTCCCGCGTCTTCGGGAAGCTCTGGCGGAGGTGCGGCGCACTGGGGACGACGACGCGCAGTTCGCGGTCCTGTTGCAGGCCGCAGAGGAGGACGCCGGCGTCGATGGAGGGCGCCTGCAGCACCGAGACGACCATCAACAGAATGGCGGCAATGGCAGCGACAACAACAACAAAAACGGCAACAACGTGACCAACGCGGGCGTCCGCCATCGCTCGTACACCGCTGCTGATGCCCGTGGCTCTCCGGCCGCCGCCTCGGCTCCGGCTGCTGGCCCCGGCGCGGGCGTCGCTGGTTGCGGTACTCGAGTGGCTGGTGGTGCCGCGCATGTCGGCAAGCGGGCTTATGACGGTGGAGACGCTGGCGGTGCATCGCAGCGCAGGCGCTTGAGCACCGGGGATGTGGGCGGCCGGTCGCGAAGCGGGGGGATGCGCTACGGGTGTGGCAGTCGGTCGGTGCGGCGGGACGGTGGCGACGTAGGCGGCGCCGACGACGTCGGTGGCTCGCGTGGGTCGAGCTCGTCGGGCGTACCGACGACGTTCATCGTGCCGCCTGGCGCGCGCCCGTGGCTAGAGTGCCCGCGTTGCCTGACTCTCTGTGCGTCTGCGGATGCGTTTTTCGACCACGCCTGCAACCCGCCGTCTCTTAAGGGGAAAGGTCCTGCTCGCCCTGCCGATCGAAGTGAGCCTGCCCGCTAGCTGCTTCGTGTGTGTGTGTGGTGTGGGAGCCGGTGTGGGTGTGTGTGTGGTGTGGGATGCCGTCTGGTGGTACCCTACTGCGTCGCTGTTCTCGCCTATGATGTGAGCATGGGATGTCTTTCTGTGTTTTGTTTGCGATTGCAGCTCGTTCGCGTTTGTGTTCTTTCATTGCGTGGTGTGCGCCTTTACTTGCGTGTTGCGCTTTACTCTTGGCAGCCATCCTATCAATACAGTACCATTCGGACGACCGCGCGGGCGCCCCGGCGGCGGTCTGGCGTTGACAGTCCGTGGGGGGGGGGGGCGGGGGGGGGCACATTTCCCCCGCAGCGGCGCTGCCAGCCGCCGCGTCCTCAGCAAGGGGGGCCGCCGAAAGGGGCGAGGACGCCGTCAAGTCCCCGACGTGGGCGGGACCGACCCGTCACCCCGCGGCGGGCGCCGCGACGTTCGTGCTGCCGCCGCCGCCGCCAAAGAGACGGCGACGATCGCCGCCACCGCTGCTGCCGACTCTTGTGCGTCTGCCGGCGCCCGCCCATCGCCTGGGCATTGACAATCGGCGAACGCTGACTGGGGGGGGGGGGCTGCCGCAGACGACAGCCGACCGACCACCGGTAGCGGCGGTAACAGCAGCGGCGCGGCAGCGCCTGCTCCCGCCACCGCCGCCGCGCCGCCGCGCCGCCGCCAGCGGCCGCGCACGCCGGCGGCGGCACCGATGGCGCCCCTCAATGAAGCGGCGCCGCTGCCTTACGGACCACCACCGCCCCTAGACCCAGCCCGCAACCCGGCCGGGACAGCCGTCCGGGCCTGGATAGTGGGCGGGGGGGGGGAAGGGCGGCATTAGTGGGGGGCGGGGGCGCCACCACGCTCAGCAGGCGCGCTTGACATGCCACCGGATAATGGCAGCGACAGCCCCCGCGGTGCGCCACCGAGAATCGCCGCCGCCGGCGCGGCCGCCACGTGCCGGAGGTGCTTCACCCCGCGTGACGCGCAACTCGCAGGGGGGGGGGGGGGGGGGGGGAGTTTCACGACACCGGCCGCGCCACGCGCCGTGCCGCAACCAGGCGCGGCGCCGTCCGCCAACGGCGCTGCCGCCGCGCCCAACGTCACGGCGGCCGAGGCCGCAGAGTGCGCCGCCGCCACGGCAGCCGACGTCACCGAGTGCGCCGCCGCCACGAAGATGCCCCCATCCAAACGCACCACCAGCCACCACTTGCCCGGACCCGCGGGCCCTGAAACGGAGGGCACTGTGTCGAAAGCAAAGCCACAGTCACCACCGGGCGCTGACGCGCCTGACGGTGACGCCGCTACCAAGATAGCGTGGTCGTCTGCGCCGTCGACACCGCCTGGCGCGCCGGTCACGACGGCGGCGGCGAAGCTGGCGGCTTGGGCGGCCAACGCAATTGCGCGGCGACGGCGGGACGGGCAGCAAAGGGCTGTGGCGCCGCTATCGCATCCGCCACGGCGGGCTTAGCGGCCGCTGATTGGGCGGCCGCCGCCGAGACGCCGGACGGCGCTGACGGCGTCGTGACCGACAAGGGTGGCGCGGCCGCGCGGCGGCTGGACAGCTGACCAACACCGTCGCGGCCGCCGGTGAGCGGCGCCACCCCAGCTCCGGCCGCCGCCGCCTCGGCGGCTCCGGACAGCGACGCGGCGCCGCTGCCGCGTCTGTCCTCATTGCCTTAACGGCACGCGGGCCGCCCGCTGTTGGCCCAGCGTCGGACGCTTGGCGAGTTGGCTGATGTACAGCGAAGCTGGCTCCGTCCGAGCCGGAAAAGGGGGAGAGGCGGTCCACTGCTGCACTGTACGGTGCCTTGACAGGTCGAGAAGGAACCACGGCCGGCCGCTGTCGCCACCGCCATCGCCCAGGCTGCGCGGTCCCGTCCGGGCACCCAACAAACGGCGCGCGCGTGCGCGGCGGCCGAAACGAGGAGGGCGGGGGCAGGAAGGGGGGAGACAGTGCGGTGGGAGAACGCCGCCGCACTGCTGGCGCCGAGCGTGGCGGCGTTGCTGCGCAAGGCGTCGGTTCGCGACGGCGCAACTGCCGGCGGGCGACTTTGCCGTCGCCGCAGCACATGGTTCGCGGGTCGGCGGCGGCGGCGCAGCAGTGGCAGCGACCGCCGTCTGTCCCACTGCAGTCACTCTTTCGCGTCCTTGCGTCTACAACCGTCGCGCGCAGACGCCTAAAATACTCGTGCCGCCCAGACGCTACCTTACCGTCGCGCCGTGCGCATCTTCGTCCCGCCGCACGCCAGTGACAGACGGCATGTCCCCGCGACACGTAACGGCGCCTACACTGCGACTGCCACCAACGACGGGCACTGACCGCCGTCCCACAGGCGACGCCGACGGGAAAAAGGGCGAGTACGAGGGCCGCGCGGCGCTCCTCAAGGTTCGTGAGGGACAGAGGGGAGCAGAGGAACAGGTGCACACCGCTAGTGACGCATAGACCAACTGTGACGGCCGCGAGACCTGCCGGACGTCCCGGCTTACAGGACCGTCCGGGCCGCTCGTGAGCGGGTCACCGCGCCCTCTTGCATTGGACAGCAAGAAGAATATCTTGTGCCTTTTCCCTGTCTCTGTGACATTTTTCGAGCCGACCGGAAGCGCCGCCAGGTGACCAAACCTGCAGAAAAGGACAGCGAGTATGAGAAAAAAAGTATGGACGAAGTGCACGGCAGAAGAGTGGCGATATATCACCTCCCGGTATCAGACGCGCGCGCCTGGCGGCCTCAGTCGCCGCGTCGGCCAGGAGAAACTGTTATTGCATGACTAGCCCCGACCTCTCTCCTCCGTCCCGAGGCAACGTGACGTGGCACGTCACAGTTAGAGACCAAGGACCATCATCAGCGGCTGTGTCTGGGCGAAGCTGCTTGGCAGAGGTGAAGCCGGAAGGCATCACCACGTCAACATGGAGCGAACACATGAAAATGTCGAGAAATTTTGGAATGATTGAAACGTACCACTGGAGTTATGTCCAGTTCTTTCGAGTAGTTCAATACTCGTGCCTTCTGAGCCGAATGACGATCCAGCAATCGACCGCTAGTGCACAACAATCGATCGGACGAGTCGCGACATCCGTGTGGGTCGAGCGACGAGGAATTCCGATGTCGCAGGGGGGTATAAAAAAAAACAGAGGAAGACCCTTCTCGCCCTTGGTCTGTGCGCGTGGTACATCGCGATGGCCACCCGCAGAGCAGACTGAAAATGACAACCAGGTGGCTTCGATCCCTACGGCGTGCGTGCAAGCAGTTTGGAACAATGTCGCCGCGCGATCAATACACAACGAACGGGGAGACACCACGAGGTGGCGGCAACAGCTGCTGTCGATGCTCTGTGGCGCGAAAGATGCCGGGACGGCAGGCACCGCCGCGCTGCCGCGCCGAGGCCACGGCAACACGGCGGCGGCGGGCGGCGGCGGCGGGCGTCACCGCACTCTGGGCGACGGGGGGCGGCTGGCTGGTGTGAGTGCAGCGGCGGCGGGTCTGCGGCCTTGGTGGCGGTCGCCACGTCGCCACTGCTGCCTCGACAGTGGAAGCGTCCACGGCGTCGGAGACTCTGTTTTGGTCACGAGCCTGCAGCATGGCCTTGTGGTGAGAAAGACACTTTGCCCAAGTCGATCCATTCCACCACTGCCAATTGCTTTTCGAGTTGGAAGGGCGGATTTGACGCTTTCCCATCAGTCGGGAGCGACAATGGGAACAGATCGCTGGCCGTGTCGATGTGTTTCACCGACCGATCGTCCTTTCGATCATCGCCGGACCGTTTGAGGTCAATTTTTTGTGAACCCGAGCGCTCGGAGCCGCGAGATTGCAGAGAAGGTGCGACGGACGAGCGCAAGGCGCGCGTCGTAATGTTTTGGCAGTTTGGCCATGCCTGGTCGTCGACCTGGCCGACCCCCGTCCCGGTGCTGCTCCATCGCGGGCATGATCTTCCTCCGCGCCACCCTGTTCATCCCTCTACACGCCCCCTGAACGCGTCAATCGCAGACTGGCGCTGTCGGACTGTCGTGCAAATGCCGCATTGCACAAGCTCTTCCATACTCTTGTGGTATGTTGGTGGCAGCCGGCCATTCTTTGACGGATTCTGACCCGATGCCGTCGTTCGGTGCCAGTCGTCGCGCGCATGCTACATCTGCTAGCCCTTGTTGAGATTGCCCTCGCTGATAGGACATGCTTTATTGCTGAGCTCTCTCGTGGTGGCCGTCTATAAATGGCCACATGCCATGGCCGACAGTTCCCGACATTTTCGTCACCACTCGCGCGTATCACGTCAACCGCGACTATTCCCACGCTCTATCGTCCTCATAGCCCTCATATCTGCCGCAACAACCACAGCCACAGCGACTATTACTGCCCGTTTCCCACGAGGACAAGATCCACCCCTCCTTCGGCCTGCTCAGGATGACATGAAGAACAAGCACACGACCGCCCCTCCTCGTCCCCTTTGGGAACAGACCAATGGAGCCACCCGCGTGTGCGATGGCGGCGAAGCTGGCCGCCGCCGGTCGCACGGAATAGCTGTCCCGTGACGTCGGGGGCGGCAGTGGCGGCCATCGCCGCTGCGCAACGCGACCAAGCCGCGGTCGCAAACGCTTTGAGCTGCTCTGCCGACACATACGCAGCGGCGGCCTCGCCGACGCGGCCGCCGCCGGCGCTGGTCGGGCGACCGTACGGGGTCCGGCCGCGGTGGCTCGCGGGCGCCGGCTCGGGCCGGGGCCGCGACGGCGGCCGTGCCTGCGCAATGCGCGCACACACCAGAGCCCATGTTCGCTCGAACCCTGCAACAACAACCTCACCGACCCCCCCCCGCCCCTTCCTCCCCCACTCCATCACGGCTCCGCTACCGCGGGATGCCCCGACGGCAGGGCATGTCACCCCCGTGGGACGCCCGACGGCGTTGTTCGGCGCGGCAGCCGCTTAGGCAGTGGCGACGGCCGGCACGGCCGCCACGACTGCGACGGCGGCGGCAGCAGCGCCTGGCGTGCAGCAGCCGCGGAGTCGACGGCTGACAGTGCCGGCCGTTTTGGGTGGCAGCTTCGTCGACGGCAGACGCGGCGGTGGGAGACGGCAGCGGCCAGGCCACTTGCGGCAGCCGCGACGGTTGTGACAGATGAGGCGGCGATCGCCGATTGCCCGGCCGGGATGGGCACTCAGGATGTGCGTCGCACCCACCGCGTCCGGCCCGGGTTGCGCCACGTTGCCGCTGTGCGGTGACCACGAGGGAGGCGAAGGAGGTGGCGGCGGGGGCGGAGGCGTGCGGGGACGGCGCCATTGGTGGAGGGCTACAGATGGGGGGGGCGGACAGATGGGGGGGGCGAGGGGGAGACGGACCGACTCTACCGGTCGCCACTGGCAATTGGCGTGGCGCTCTGCGGCGAGCCGGTACGGTCGTGGACGCGGGCGGCTTCGGTGTCGGGGGTGGCGGGTGCGGCGGCTCGGGCGGCCGATGACGCACGCGCGGTCGGAGGAGTCGGAACATAGCGGCGCCGCGGCAGGCGGGTTGCTGCCCGCCGTGCGCGTTGCCGCTGTGCCGTGGCGACGGAAGTGGCGGTGCAGGTGGCGGTCGGGGCGGAGGCGTGCGGTGGTGCCGCTGTTGGTGCAGGGTGCGGGATGGGGGGGGCGGGGGGGAGACGGACCGACTCTGCCGCTCGCCACCGGCGATGGGGGTGGCGCTCTGCGGCGAGCAGATACGCGTGGACGCGGGCGGCTATGGCGTCGGGGATGGCGAGTGCGGCGGCTCGGGCGGTCGGCAACACATGCGCGGTCGGGGGCGTCGGAACATGGCGGCGCCGCGGCGGACGGGTTGCCGCCCGCCGTGCGCGTTGCCGCTGTGCCGTGGCGATGGGGGTGGCGGTGGAGGTGGTGGTTGGGGCGGAGGCGTGCGGGGGCGGCGCTGTGGGTGCAGGGCGAGGGATGGGACGGGCGGGGCGGAGACGGGTGTGGCAGTGAGGGTGGCAGTGGCGGCGGAGGAGGGCGAGGGCGGCGCTGTTGGTGGAGGGTGACAGATGGGGGGAGAGGGAAGGAAACGGACTGACTCTACCGGTCGCCACCGGCAATGGGCGTGGAACTCTGCGGCGAGCCGATACAGTCGTGGACGCGGGCGGCTTTGGCGTCGGGGGTGGCGGTTGCGGCGGCTCGGGCGGTCGCCGACGCCACGCGGTCGGGGGCGTCGGCACATGGCGGCGCCGCGGCGGACGGGTTGCCGCCCGCCGTGCGCGTTGCCGCTGTGCCGTGGCGACGGGGCTGGCGGTCGCATGGAGGCGGCAAGGCTGGCGCGGCCACCGCTGGTGCGGAACGTGTGCGGCCTGCCGGCGGCGGCGGCAGGGTGCCGGGCGACAATGGGAGGGGACAGAGGAGACGCTCGCTGCCGGCGGCGGCGGAAATATGATGGACATCATGAGAGAGGGGAAGGGATGCCTGCCGCCAGGGGCGGAGGGGTACTGGGCGTCACGTGCGAAGGCGGTGCCTTCGTCGTCTGCGGTGGCAGAGACACCGGTGGTAGCGGCTGTGGGGTGGGCGCCGCCCTGTCGGGCGCCGGCAGTGGCGGGGCAGACGGCAGCGTCCTTGGCGGCGGCGCCGGCGGCTTCCCCCCCACCGCGGCTCACAAGTCACCGTCAACGTCACAGTAAAGAGTGTGGAGGAGGGCGGGCGAGGACGTGCAGCGGGCGCAGCAGCGGCGGGATTGGGTGGGCGAATAGTCGGAGTGCGCGAGCGAACGGTCTCGTCTCGCCGTGCTGGAGTCGTGTGGAGTTGTTGAACGCTTGTCCTTCGTGGGTCAGGGCTAGTCGCCGACGCCAGCCTCTCTTCCCTCATCACCCCCACACTGCCGCCGCGTCAGCGTACCCCAGTGCCGCCCCCTCCCCGCCGGGCTCCCCCGCCAGGCCCGCCCGGGCGCCTTATCCGGACTGGGCTTCCCCACGTCCGGCACCCTCTGTGCATCGGCGCCGCCGCTGGTCGAGTCGTACCGCCTCGCCGACGCTCCGCGACGCGCCCGGCCTCCGGCCGCTTCCGGCGTGGGTGGGGTGCCCCGTCGGGGTGGCGCCGCCGCCGCCGGCCGCCGCCGGGCGCGCGGCGCTCCCTGTATGCGGCGCCCACGTAATAGAGAAAATACGCCGTCCTGATGGCACCAACGACCGACTCGCCTCGGCGCACGCCATTTGGTAGGGCAGCGGCGCACGTGGTTGCGTCGTTGGTAGTGGCGGCAACCGCAGAGACGAAACAGATGGCAGCGGCGGGGATGGCACTAACGGCCCTTTTTAGGCCGCCCGTCCGGCGGCGGCGCGCCACAGTGCGCACATCCCACCCACCGCCCCCCGTCACGCCTCCTCCCCGCGGCGCCGACGGCGCTGTCTTCCCCGACGCTATAGCCCATCTGCCACTCCACACCCAATCGAAGGCCAACATTGCGCCAGTGCGCGACATTGCACGACTGCGGGCCCGTTCCAACGTGTGACAAAGAGTACGCAAGCGTCACGAAGCGGAACTCGAATAAAAGAATGGCACTGTATCAGCCACCGGGCTGCCGCTCAAACACATAACCAACGCAAGCCAAATCAGCGGGGGTGAGAAGCCGCTCATGCGGGTGGGGCAAAATGAACCCACCCCGAAAGTCCCATCTCCCTGCCCTTGGAACTTGAGAGACAGGCCCGTAGCCATGCCTCCTGCAGACGGTACACACCCTCAAACAGTTGAAGCAGTCCCACGTCGGCTTCGGCAAAAATAAGCGATCACTCGAACATAGAGAATGGCGACACACCAAATCACGTGACGGACAGGATCTCGCCATATGTCCGCTTTCACCAATCGCAGCAACATGGCCGCACAAGCCACACGCCATGTTAAATGACCTGGCACCGAAAGAACAGCATGGGAAAAAGATTGAAAGGGATCATGAAAAGAGCAGCGAGACACATACGACTTGTACACACGTCGGGACAAAGTCGTGATCAAGGACGAGTTGGGCATACAGTCAGGCACAGTGCAGCACGTGACACACGCAACGATGAATACTGGCGAGAGAAAAGACACACGAAAGAACGCACACGCAACCACAAAACGTCAGATGCTCCCTACAGTGCCGCACAGCCGATGCCCGCCGTATCGTGATTGACTGACGAACCGAAACATACCGGTCCGACTGCCGCACTAGTGCAGTTGACGACCATTGTTAACCCGCGCGTCCCGAGATGATCGGCCCGACGCACAATTGCGCCTGGCGCTGCCAACGGAGGTGCCAGCATTGTGAGTGCGACAAACGACAGTGGACGTCGCCGCCGGCGATGGCGACGACGGTGACGACGAAGATGACGGCACCGATGACGACGACGATAGCACCGATGACGACGACGATAGTGCGTCACCGCACCCCCCC
>Ga0209831_1002993_pt1 | contig 14299 bp, 9 predicted proteins | sample Maine_Asex4_meta_FD_187451 | JGI IMG/M metagenome (GOLD analysis project Ga0209831, IMG submission 187451) | Marine algal microbial communities from Maine, USA - Maine_Asex4_metaG (SPAdes) (version 2) | ecosystem: Host-associated > Algae > Red algae > Unclassified | place: Maine, USA | collected...
CACGCGGCCGTGTGTGTGCCCCCCCCCTCCCCACCCACGCGCCGCCCCCGCGGTGCCCGCCGTTTTGACGGGTGCCACCGCGGGCGGCGACGATGGCGACGCCCGTCGCGATTGTGCCCGACGGGGCGATTGAGGCGGCCAAGCGGCAGCGCGCGCCGAATGAGCTTGAGATGGCGCGGCAGTACTCGGAAACGTCGGCGCGCGTGTCGCAGGCGCTCGAGCGCAAGGAGGACCCCAAGGCCAAGGGCGGCCCGGTCGACTTGAAAAAGGAGGTGGAGATGTGGGAGCACAAGGTGTCGGTGGAGGAAATGTGCTCGCGCCTCGCCACCGACCCGGTCAATGTACGTTGTTGCGGCGGGTGGGGGGTGGAGGGTGCGCGGGGGGGACGGGCCCCGCTGCGGCGGCGGCGGTGCCGCCGCCGCAGGTGTGGGCTCGAGTGGCCGCCGCCGGCGGCGGGCGAGTGGGGAGCCACCGCGTGCGGTGGGTGACAGCCACTAACACACTCTTTTCTGTGGGTGCTCTGAACCTTTTGGGGTGGCCGCTCACGCGCCTTGACCCGCTTGTGGCTCCTCCCCCCCCTCCCACAGGGTTTGTCGTCGGCCGAGGCCAAGGCCCGCTTGGAGCGCAACGGCCCCAACGTGTTGTCACCGCCCAAGGTGACGCCCTGGTACGTCAAGCTCATCCTCCAGTTTACCAACTTTTTCGCGGTGCTGCTGCAGCTTGCGTCTGTCCTCTGCTTTATCGGCTTTGGCCTCGAGCCCGAGTCCAAGGACAACCTCTACCTCGGCATCATCCTGTATGTGGTGGTCATTGTGACGGCGCTGTTTACGTTTGCGCAAGAGTTTAAGAGCGAAAAGACGATGGAAAAGTTTGCCAACTTCCTCCCCCCGCAAACGGTCGTGACGCGCGACGGCAAGGTGCTGGAGGTGCCCGCCCGCGACCTCGTCGTCGGTGACTTGTGCGACGTGAAGCTCGGCGACAAGATCCCCGCCGACCTGCGGATGGTCTCCAACCAAAAGCTCAAGGTTGACAACTCGCCGCTGACGGGCGAGTCCGAGCCGATTGGCCGCACCATTGATTGCACGGATGCGAACCCGCTCGAGACCAAGAACCTGTCCTTTTTCGGCACCCTTGCCGTGGACGGGACGGCGCAGGGGGTGGTGGTCAACACGGGGGATGACACGGTGTTTGGCCGCATTGCCGGCCTCGCGGCGGGCTCCTCTTCCGAGACGACGACGCTGCAAAAGGACATTCACCACTTTGTCATCATCATCTCGGCGGTGGCCATCTTCCTCGGCATCTCCTTTTTCGTCATTGGGTTGGCCAAGGGCACGGACATCATCTCCAACATTGTGTTTTGCATTGGCATCATTGTGGCCAACGTGCCCGAGGGGCTCCTCGCCACGGTCACCGTGTCACTGACGCTGTCGGCGCAGCGCATGTCCAAGAAGAACGTGCTTGTCAAGAAGCTCGAGGCGGTCGAGACGATGGGCTCCACGACGTGCATTTGCTCGGATAAGACGGGGACGCTGACGCAAAACCGGATGACCATTGTGCACCTCGTCTATGACCTGGAGCTGCACACGACCAAGGGTGCCGCCACCGACGCGACGTTTGACTCGAACAACCCGTGCTACAAGGACCTCTTTTACATTGCGTGCAACTGTGGCAAGGCCACGTTTGACGCCAAGGAGATGGAGGACTTCCCCGACCGCAGCGTGGACGAGCGCAAGGTCAATGGCGACGCGTCTGAGGCGGGCATCCTCAAGTTTTGCGAAAAGATCCAGCCGGTCGAGACGTACCGCAAGGCCAACCCACAGGTGTCGGGCATCCCCTTCAACTCGACCAACAAGTTTATGATCACCATCAATGAGGACTCGGTGGCGGCCGCCGCGGGCGTCCCCGACCGCCTGCGCATGTGCATCAAGGGCGCCCCGGAGCGCGTCGTCGACCGCTGCGCCAACGCGCTCACGTCTGGGGGCGTGGTGCCAATGTCGCCCGAGATTCGCGAGAAGATCAACGAGCACCTGGCCTTTATGATGGAGCGCGGGGAGCGGGTGCTGGGCTTTGCCCAGCTGCCCCTCGACGCGTCCTTTACCCGTGACTTTGAGTTTGACACGGAGGACCCCAACTTCCCCATGGAGGGCTTCACCTTTGTCGGCCTCATGGCGCTGCTCGACCCGCCGCGCGAGGCCGTGCCGGGGGCGGTCGCGACCTGCCAGTCGGCCGGCATCAAGGTTGTCATGGTCACGGGTGACCACCCAGCGACGGCCAAGTCGATTGCCAAGCAGGTCAACATCATCCGCGACCCGACGGCGGAAGACGTGGCGCGGGAGCGCGGCATCCCCGTGGACGAGGTCGACCGCGCAGAGATCAAGTCGATCGTCGTGCCCGGCTCGCAGATCAAGGACTTGGAGGAGGCGGACTGGGACCGGGTGCTCGCCCACGAGCAGATTGTGTTTGCGCGCACGTCCCCGCAGCAGAAGCTCATCATTGTCGAGAACAACCAGCGGCTCAACCACATTGTGGCCGTCACGGGTGACGGCGTAAACGACTCGCCCGCGCTCAAAAAGGCCAACATTGGCGTTGCCATGGGCATTGCCGGGTCGGACGTCTCAAAGGAGGCTGCCGACATGATCCTCCTCGACGACAACTTTGCGTCGATTGTCGCTGGCGTGGAGGAGGGCCGCCTCATTTTTGACAACCTCAAGAAGAGTATCGCGTACACTCTAACCTCCAACATCCCGGAGATTACGCCCTTCCTGACGTTTATCGTCATTGGCGTGCCGCTGCCGCTGACCACGTTTCTCATCCTGTGCATTGACCTCGGCACGGACATGCTGCCCGCCATCTCCCTGGCCTACGAGGAGGCCGAGTCGGACATTATGCGCCGCCCGCCGCGCGACGCACGGGTCGACCGCCTGGTGAACCGCCGCCTCATCTCCTTCTCCTACTTCCAGATTGGTGTCATCCAGGCGCTGGCCGGCTTCTTCACCTACCTGGTCGTCTTTAACGATTATGGCCTCGCGCCAGAGACGTTGCCGGGCCTCGATACGGACACGACGTTCTCCACCCACCAGTCGGAGGACGAGCGGTGGCTGTGGGCCGAGCGCGTGCGGCCGCTCGGCCGCTCCTTTGGGGCCGACTGGTTCCGCCGCGAGACGGACGTTCTCTCGCGCTTTTTTGAAGTCAACCCCAACTTCAACGCCGAGTTTGAGCGCGTCTCCCCGCAGCTGGCCTCCGGCGCGAGCCCAGAGTCGTTGGGCGCCGACACGGACGTGGAGGCCATCCAGTACAATGCCATGTTCAAGGAGATTGGTCGCGTCACGGGCCGCCCCAGCTGCCGCGCCTTTACGTGCGGCCTTGGCGACAACGATGCGGCGTGCTTCACCTCGCCGGGGACGGTGACGGACCTTGGCATCAACACGGGCGACGTCAACCCGCTCGTCGTGGAGGGCGACGGCCCCGGTCAAGGGTGCTTTGACATTTGGACCCGCGAGGAGCAAGACGAAATCATCAAGCGCGCGCAAACGTCCTTCCTCGTCTCCATCGTCGTGGTGCAGATTGGCGGCATTTTTATCTGTAAGACCCGTCTGCTCTCACTCTTCACGCAGGGCGTCAAGAACAAGGTGCTCATCGCGGGCGTCATCCAGGAGATTGTTCTCATTGCGCTGCTTGTGTACGTGCCCTTTTTGCACGACGTGTTCGGCACGCGCAACCTCCGCGCGGTGCACCTACTGCCGGCCATCCCCTTTGCCATCTTTATCATCTTTTACGATGAGACGCGCAAGTTCTTCATGCGCCGTGGCGACCGCAATGGCAACAAGCTGGGCAAGTGGCTGCGCTACAACACCTACTGGTAGACGGAGCGTCTCGGGTGGGTGTGTCTTTCCAGAGCCGTGGTCTCTTGCTTTTTTCGCACGTGCCTCCAGCTGTGGGTGTTTTGCTAGGGATCTCCATAGACGCCTGCGGTCGACGTGACTACGACTAAAAACCTCTTCCCTCTCATGCCCGGTACCGCACCGCACTCCAACGCCCACGCGGGTCACCGCCAGGTGCAGTCGTCGGCGCTGGGGGTCCCGGCGAGCACCGTGCGACGCCGGGCGCTCGACAGCACAACGGGCTGCGGCTGCTCGACGGGTGCAAGGCAGACTGGGCGGTCCGTTTGCGATAAGGTGTTGCTGCCACCCACCCTCAGCTACACCTCTTGGCTCCCTCTGCCCCGCCGCGTTTCGGCTTTCTGTCACTCGCTCGGCCGACCACGGCAGCTTGAAGGGGTGGCAGCGGCCACCGCAGCGGCAATGGGCGCCTCACGCGTCCCACGCGGGCGACGTGCGCGCGCACGCAGTCCGCATCGGCTACGGCCACGGGCACTCCCGAAACGTGGTAGCCGGCGGCGGCGTGTTCGCGGCTTGCGGGCGCCGTCAGCGGTGCTGCGGGTGCTGTGACGGACGGCGGCACGCGGCGTGCTGCGGAAGGCACGCCCAGTTATGCATATCCGTCAGAGCAAAGCCACCAATGTCAGTATGTCACAACGTGTCTATATTATTGGTAAAACGTGTCTAAATTCGCTTAATAGGCCACAAAAGGCTGTGTGTCAATATCAATAGAAGCCCCCCCCAGTGGCAGGGGGGGCTGTTAGCGAAGCTCGTGCAAATGCCTTTTGCAAGAACTACAAGCCAAAGTGAACCGATCAATAGAAGCCCCCCCCCAGGGGCAGGGGGGGCTATTAGCGAAGCTCCTGCAAGTGCATTTCGCATGCCATGCGCCCGAATGTGAAACGAGACTAGTTACAGGCACCCAACCTGGCCTCAAGCACGATGACGAACAGCACCACCCACGGCCAGCCTTGGCCGGTCTTCCTCGACAGTCCCCTTGCGCCCACTGCCCCTTTCCTTCATGCCATCTGGTTGAGAAACCGCTTTCGTCCTGCACTCCTTTCCGCTAAGTCCGAGCGTCCCCTCCCCCCAACCACACGCCGAATGACCGCTTCTGCCACATCACGCCTCGACAGTCCCGCTGCGCCCACTGCCCCTTTCCTTCATGCCTTCTGGTTGAGAAAGGCCCGATCGGGACAGCACGGAGAAGGACAACGGAACGCGGGTGGTCGCTACGACGATGGGACCCAACCAGATTGCCGTCGGAATCACGCTACCATGGGAACTACGGACGCATTTACCAATTACGTGTATTCGCCGCAATTGGTTGTTTTGGATTTTCTGGTCGAGCACTGCAGGGCGAGTACGTCCCCGCCAATGACGCCACGGGGGCCACATGGGCCCCTCCACGGCCACGCTGCCTACGAGTACCTCGCATACAGGCTCATTTCTCTCATGCGCGGGCTGGGGGGGCTGCTCCAGGTGCTGTCCAGTGCGAGAGAGGTCAGTGCGAGAGAGGTGGATCTCAAACCTTTCCTGCATTTGCTGCACATTAGAATTGTATGGGACCTGCCGTCAATTGCGTTTGTAAAGATCCAGTATGGATCATATCCGGCATTCCCTGGGAACAGGGCACCAAGAATGTCGACTGTGCTGTGCTCTTTGGCGGCCAGGCGTACACCTGGTGCTGGCTCTCTAAACGGCCACGCAGAGCATGGTGCGACATCAGGAGTTTCGCCGCATGAGCAGCATGATTTCCGGGGCAGTTCTAGTCTTTTCCGGTGTCGGACTACATCGCGCGCGGTTCTCTCGGCTGTGCCTGCAGGGATGGCCCTTTTTCTTTGCGCCCGCTTCCACAGGCGACTTTCATGCACTTGTGTCTGCCCACTTTCGCTTTCTAAGGCCACCTGAAAAAGCTTTTCTTTGATAACACCATGAGCAGGACCATGAGTAGTATCACATTTACTGTTCTCAAGCCGCCGCACCCGACGGCGGTCACTCTGAAGCCGACTGCGCTCAGCTGGCGCCTGCCCTCCGCGGGGCCCACGTCGAGGCGAACGGGCGGACCTGTCCCCTCCTTCCGCACCTGGGGTCATGTTGACCGCGAAGAACCCTGCTGAAGTGGACAGATGGAGGGCGTAGTCACGCCCAGCCTGTGCCTGCACAAAAGAGAATAGAAGCAGTGCGGAATGCATTTCAACCAAGTAGATGCCAATGGAGCCAAGTGCGAGGTGACCACACAGTTGGTCAGAAAATGTGATGAGCCTCGGCGTGGGGGGAGGCACACCAAAGAGTGAATCGACACCGAGAGAACCCCTGCAGTCCACATAGGCAGATACCACGGCAGCGTACCGAAGGGAAAAACTGGCGAGCACAGCGCGACGAAAGCCTTGTACAATGCCTCAACGTGGGGCGAGTGCAGGTGTGACTCAACGATTCAAGGAGGGTGGATGGAGGAGCGGTGGTGACCGCCGGCAGGTGGTGCCGGGGACGATGCCACAAGAAGAGTGACGATTCAAGAAGCTGACGATTGCGGCGATCTGGATGGATCTCTTCCAGCAAGAGCTGGCCCATCAGTGTGCCGAAAGCCACTTGGGGCAGGCACTTGAAAGCGTACCAGAAGCCATACTGGACATGGCTGACGCTGGTTTTGAAGCACAGAGTAGCTCGGACGACCCGATGGACACCGGCTCTGACAGCGACAGCGACGACGAATAAAATAGTTGAACGTATTTGATAAATACTTCAGACCGAACACATGTGGGATGCAAAAAGCTCACAACGCGGCAACGGCTACAAGAGGTAGTGTTACCCTGGCCAAAGTAAGTGCATACTAGCACAGAGACCTGCAGAATCAGCGGCCATTGCCCAAGATGGAAAGCCTCGCCACGGAGCCCACCCCCGTGACACCTCCTTTGCAAGTTACGCCGCAGTGCCCTTCGCGGACGAGAAGCCGATGCAGGGTTGGTCGTCCAGCGGACGCGTCAGGTAGCAAGACACAAGAGAAGGGGGAGCGCACAGGTTCAAGGAGCAGAAAGCTGAAGAGCTGAACACGAGCCATCAGAATGGAAAGGAGTACGCCTATTCGGAACGTCAGTAAATCCGTAGCCAGCTTCATGCCGACCAAGAGCTCCCAGAGAGATTCGACGCCGGTCTGTGCACACGGAGTGCATGGTAAGAGCATCTAGGCTAGACTGATGCCAGTGTACCCTGAATATTGAAGACAGCACGCGTCGAAAATCACCCCAGCCACTGGAACACGGTAAAAAATAGCACATGGAGGTGTCGCTGTAGTAGATGAAGCACGACTCAAATCTCCTGTTCCACGCGTACATCCTTCCCAGTAGTGGATGTCAGAAAGATGAGCCCTGGGGAATCGTAAAAATAAAAGAAGGCCGACTCAAACACGCTTGGCATTCGTTCCTCTTGACAACTGGCGCACTGTTGGCATGAGACTGCCATATGAAAGTGTGGTACCTAGAAGAAAAGAGTAGAAGGATGGGGAGAAGCCGTCGCAAAGTGCTACCAATAAGAGAGAGAGACACGACTCGGAGAGATTTTAAATGAGCAGAGGCAAGACCATCCAGACAGAGACATCCAAGACAGCGGCGCCACAATGTGCTGCTGTACAGTACGAGAAAGATGGCATCCCCCCTCGCCCGACGTCGCACTCACCCGAATATGAAGAAGACACATGCACAGACGTCGGCGGTTGACGCCGACGTCCGCAGTCAAGGCCAATGTTGCTACACGTGCCGGCAGTGCGAGGGTGCTCCAGCGGTCGAGCGGTGCCCCGGAGGTTTGAACGCATGGAGGGAAAGGCTGAGGTCGGCAGGAAAGCAGGCGGTTTGCGAGGAAGTCGGCGGGTAGTGGGCGAGCGGTTGGTCGATGGCCGTGCCGGTGCTAAGTGCGTTGGCCGGTGATCGTCCAGAGTGCCGATAGCGAGCAGGTGAGCCGGCAGTCGGCGGAAGTGCCGGTGGTGTAGGCGTGAGCCTGCAATGTGCGGGCGTGCCGGCGGTGTGCAGGAGTGCCGGCGGCGTGCCGGCGGCGTGCCGGCGACGACGCGGTGTACCGGCGGTGTGCGGAGGTGCCAGCCGTGCGCGGATGTGACGGTGGTGTACAGGCGTGCTTTTTCTGAGCAGGTGTGCCTGTGTTGAGCAGGCGTGTCGGCGGTGTGCGGGCGCGCCGTCAATGTATGAGCGTGTCGGCGGTGTGCGGGCGTGCCGGCAGTGTGTGGGCGTGCCGGCGGCGCTGGCAGAATTGAAAATGCGGAGGGTGTGGCCGCGAATGCGCGCCGTTCGTCAGTGTCTGAGGATTGAATCAGCCAGTGTGTGGAGTGATGGTTGTGCATGGAGGCACGTCGATCGCCGCCGGTCGAAGTCAAATTGTCACGATCAACGGGCGGTTAAGTGTCGCAATTGCGCGGTCGACCCTTCATCTTGGTCCACAGAGTCGGTCACCCGCCTTCGATTGCGTCCGGAAGACCCTCCATTCAGCAATTTCAACGGCGAGCTACATACGTTGAAGGGTAGGCTACAATGCGCGCACCCCTGCTGCAGAACCGAGCAACGACTCTAGACGTCCGTAAAGAGCATGTCGAGAAGAAGCATAAGAGTTTCTCGCAGCGTTCCCGTGAGAGTCGGAGGCTACTTCAAAATTCGTTCATCCAGAAGAGCGATCTCTTGTGCCCCGTTTGAGATTCGATCTCACAAGACCCGGTAGTCAATCGACTCGGGCGCTTCGTCAGTAGCCATGAGCGCCTGTGCACGGGCACTCCCAAATTGAAGCCAGGGCTGTCCTCGAAATCCTCTCTGCGTGGCACAAGCGCCGTCGCACACCTACCCCCAACCCTTCCCGCGCCGTCGCCGTCGTGCTTCCCGTGGTCACCGTCGTGAGGCAGCGTGTGTGCTCCACAGCACCGGTGGCCGGAGCGGACTACTCGCTCCAGAAAACCAACGGCGCCGCCGGTGAGCGCTACGTGGGGAGGGGGCGGCGGAAGGGGAAGGGGGGGCGGTGGGGGGAAGTTGCTTTACGTCGGCGGTGACGAGCGTCGCGCCGGCGGCGACGAGCGCCGCACTGCACTTCAGCGCGGCGGCTGACGCCGCAAGGGATGGGCTTACCCCAACCGCCGTCGTGGTCGCGTCCGCCGCACCCGCCGTTGCTAGCGGGGTCAGCGCTACGGATGCACTCGCCTCTGCCGCCGCCGGCGCTGCGCCCGCAACCGTATTCGCCACCGCGCCTACATCCACCGCCCTGTTGCCGACCCTGCCTCCCGCACGGGCCAACGGCGTCGTCCCACCGTTTGAGCAGCCCGAGCGTGGTCGGATGGGGGGGGGGGGATGGCGGGGGGCGGGGGCGGCACTGCGCTCAGACGGCCCACGTGCGGGGGCGGTGGTAGCCGGCGCCGACGGCCAGAGCAGCATATTGCCGACGCCGGTGGGCGTCCACCGGTGCACATCAATCCAAGGCCGCTGCCAGTGGTTGATACGGCTGCCGCTTCTCAGATACGTGGCTTTCGTGAAATGTCTTCCTTGGTCCGCTGTCATCGTCTCCGCTCCTTCTCCGTGCGGTATCACGAGATCTTGACATATGGCTCACGAGGCTGAAAACGTAGCCTCCCCGTCCTTACATTCCTCCCGATTTGGTCAGTGAAAAATCGGGTGCTGTCGAGAATCGGGGGGATCCGATGTCCCTGATCGATACGAATGCGGAAGTGGGCCCCAACGGGTGAGATGCGCTGCGCTTCGTGATCCATTTTATCTTCTGAGGACCCGAGGGCCACCCCGGCCAGCACATGAGACTTGTAGCCCACGTTCCGGACCCCCCCCCCGCCAGATGACATGCGGTCGGCCCCCCCGCCGCGGCCACCGTTCCAACTTGATGCCAGTAATGCAATCGGGCCTGCAGTACATAAAAGTTGCTCTAGTGCGCGTCTTCGTACACGTCTAGTATGCATCCCACTTTCCCGATGATCTTCGATCGGCCAAGGATGTATTTTATTTTCCAACTGAGTCTTTTTTGGCCACCAGAGTGCTGAAAACCACAGGGTGCCCCCCCAAAAAAACCTGGCCTGTTTATGGCTGATCCCCGAAATTTGTCCTGGGGGACAGAGACAGAGACTGACTGTGAATGAACCCACTCTATTGACAGTAAGAGGGAGTCGAAGCGAAAATGAAGCCCGCATTCGGTGCCGGGACCTCGCATCCAGATCAACTCACTGTTTGCTGCCGCTTGATTCGCTTCTTTTGGCACGGAGAAAGCTGCCCACGCGAGATCCTGAGACTTTCTACTGTCCCCTCACCAGAAATGCAGTGAAAGAGAGGAGCTGATATTGATTTCCAGGCAGTATGGGCACATGTAAGCAATCAGAAGGTCCGAGTCAGTCCCAAGGGCGCATCTGGTTGGGGGAGGAAGTCGGTCCGCAAGCCAGTCTCGGTCCACCAGGCTGAAATTCGGGGATCAGCAATACTTTGAGACCAATCTTTCGAGGCTATCGAAACATGTCGTACAGAGATTGTCCTTGCTTGTGTTTTACTGACAAAAACCCGGCTTACACAACGTGCGCGCAATCGGAACTGAGATTGCTCTCCAGTGCCTACCTTTCGATGCTCGCTGCATGTCGTCCTCGGCCCACGGGGCCCAATACGGAATCAGCCACGACGCCCCAAGGGCCGTGGGCCACGGCACGGTAGACTCCTCCAACCCATCCGACCGCCGCCCACCCCCGCTCTCCTTGCCAGCGCAGTGGAGCTGAACTGGAGGTGGGACACAAATGACATTTCTGGCCATATGGACCCACATTGGGTTCTGAATTCGGTCTGTGCGGAGTCATAAGGGCGGGGTTCTTCTTCAAGCCCATGTGGAATAACGTTTCGGGACGACGAGGGCGTGTTGGTTCACAGCGCCCGAAGCGTCTCAATGTGATGAAAAATGCCCCTCCGTACCCGTCGAGGTTATTGCACAGGAAGTGCGCTGCACATGGCCATGTAAAGCGGCCGCAGCACGGTCCACGACGACATGCGGGAGACGGCCCTCGTGCACGATGTGGCGCACCCTGGGCGCCCCTGTGGCCGGTTGCGTCTGAGGAATCTCCCCACAGTAAGCCGGTTGGCCGTTATGACTCTTGATCACACTCGTACGAAGCATATTAAGAGACGGATGGACGCGTGAAGATCTTTTGCCTGTGGACTGGATGCCAGATGAGGAGGAGCCTGTGGAGAGGGACTGTCTCTCTCGGCTTGATTTGTTGTTCACGAATAGTGACGAAGACCAGGACTGCGACGAGGATGCGGGTATGGGCGGTGAGGACGTCTGTGTGATGGGCGCTGACAACACTGGCTACGGGGCGGATTTGCGGCTCGGGCAGCAAGAGCCCCACACATAGAACGGGAAGCTCCCCACGACGGACACATTGGAGGCGGCAGTGCGGACCGCAAAGCTCACCATCCACACTTCCCCGGTCGGTTTTACGTCCGCTGTTGCCGTGCCGACCACTCAGGCGTGCGCTGGGGGCTCTCCTTCGGGATCAGATGCGCGATTAATCCTCGATATCGCGGTGTTCCGACCTCGGCGCGGAGATCTGGACGCGTCCTAAGAGCATCTGGCGGTCTTAACGTCTCGAAACAGCTACCAGCGAAAGGCTCCGCAGATAGTGCCGTGACTTGGCCTTCCCCGCAGCCCAGGATATTAATTCCCACAAGCGAGGGATCTTCAGCTGACCACCGGAGTCACAACCGGCGTCACTGCTCCTATCTCCCCGCCGATCTCCACCCCTCACGCCCAGTTAAGACGGGTCATATGCGGACATCGGGTTTCTGGCGCATCTGTCGGCTACCTAGGCTCATGTAAGTAGTTTTCAACTTTTTGCACTGGTGTGGAGTACGTGCCATGCGTGTCGTTCGTCGTGTCTAAGATTTAGCTCTGGTGTCTCAGAATCCCACCTGCGGTGGCCATATCGCATCATGTGGGAGCCCCATTTTTTGCGGTCTCTTGCACCGTCCGCCTCATTCAGACAAAGAAATTCGGCCGATGTAGCCAATCACGTACCCGAGACCACCTCGCGCTGGCGGTCGAGCGAGTACGAAGGAGGTGAATGACCTCATCACTACATTATATTTTCCCGGACATTTTCGGCGAGGGGCATTGTGCCCAACGTGCGGCCTGTCTGGCAAAACAAGTAGCGGCGGAAGAATACGAGTGTCTGATCCCAACCCATGCGCTCACCGGTGCCCGAGGGAATTAGCTGACCAGGAGTGGGCGGGCTCACTGGGGCGCACTGTGCACCGCAGAGGCAGCTTTTTCTCCCCCTGATATTCCCTTGCCCTGTCAGAAAAAAGCAAATTTGGTATCTTCCTACATCGCGCCGTACCCCACCACGCCAAAGAAAAGGTACATCCATGCCAGTTGTCGAACAAAGCTGCCACGCACATGGCTTGGGCCTCGGCCAGGAGGGCGTCATTCTTAGTGTCCTTCGACGGGGGTGGTCCAGAATTTGACCCCCGTGCGGACTTCTTGTTGCATGTAGCAATCTTAAGGACAGCCACGGCGTGCATGATTTTAGGTTGCATATCGCCAACCTCCGCGGCACGGGCCTCGCAAGCTGCCGAATGTTCGCTTCTCACACCTGCCGCCTCACGGCCCCGGTCGGTGCACAGGTCACAAACGCGCTTGGCGCTCCGGGCTTCAGGACTGGCAGTTGCCCGACAATTGTCGCGGTTGAACGCCTTCGACCCAGGCGCCAAACCAATCGCCGCCCGATCCACGAGCCGCACAAAGCCCAGGAAGGTAGGTGCAGCGAAAACCGCGGCGTTTTGGTTGAAATAGCCATGCCACGCCTCCATGCCTTGTTCCGCGAACAGGCCCAGCGAGCCGAACTCGCCCAGAAAGTCGGCCGCATGGCACGCCAGGGCGTGGAGCTTTGGAGTAATCGAGACCCATCCAAAATCCCCACGAAGTCTGTCGACAAACGCTGCTGCTCGCTGACGAAACTCCGTCCGCTGGGAGGCATCAATGGGCGACGCACAGTTGAGAACGAGTATCGAGTCGGCCCAAATGCGGCACGCTCGGTGATGGACATTGTCCCTTGCAGGTGAGAGAAAGGCGTCCAGTCGGTCGCACAATGCCGCAAGACTCACCTCAATCTTGTGCCATTGCTTTCCGGCGAAGGAGCCTCCCCAAAAGGGTGCCGGTGACACCCCCGCGTCGTGGCCAAGCGTCTCCCCGATAGCCGCCTCGTAAGCCGCCGCTGCTGCGGGCACTCGATCAGCCACAATCGCCTCCACGCCCAAGTTTATTGACCAGCCCCTAATCCCTAGGGTGATATGGAGGGGCATAGAAGCAATATTTGCCGGGTCCCAAACTATCAGCGATTGCTTGGTGATGGATCGGAGGCTCGTCAGCTTCAGCGACGTTGGAAGCGTCGCGTTGCTCCAGGTCGTGTACTTCAGCGCCATTTCAGCAGCGTGTTCAGCGGTCCGCGGCACCTTGCCAGCCCGGTTTTCATCCTAGAGCGTGCAGTAGACGTCAAATTGTGCCACGTGTGTAGCCGTTGGGCGCACCAGTGCGCAGCACCACACACAGGGCATGGACCCGGAAGCCCCCAAGTGGCCCAAGAGGGTTGCTTGCTTAGCACGCGAGAGCACCACCTTGGGCGTGCCCACGAATGGCCAGGCAGACCTCAGGGGCCACCAGGCGCCGGAACCGCTGGGAAGTCTCACAGCTGATGTTGCTAGAAACAACAAACTGGGACTGAAGTCGCACAGGGAAGGATCTAAGATCGCGTACGGGAAACACCGGAAAGGGATCAGTCTTCCGGGCCCTCCTGGTGCCTTCCGTTAGCAGACGCTCCATCAAGGACCCTTCAGTCCCCTAGAGCCGCTCCATGAGAGCATCCGCCTCTGTAGCACCACCAGGTCGGGGGTGGTGCCGGGGCACGGCGCGGGGGGAGCCGGGGTCGGGCGGACACGACCCCCACTGGCACACGGGCCTGGTGTCCCCTCGGGCCACGGGCATAGCGCCCACACTGGGTGTGGGGCCGTGCGGTGCGTGCAACCCGGCCTGGCGGCGCGCAGCTGCGGCCGGCGGGCCCGCGCGGGGCGGCGGTTTTGTCGGGCGGCGAGCGCTCCCGCGTAGCCACGCCACCGGCCGCCACGTGCCGCCGCGTCAGGCAGGGGCGCCCGGTCCCGATTCCCCCTCGTCTCTACTTACCGCATTGGGGGACTTGTCTTGCATTGTATTTAGTTGTATTGGTTGGTCGGCGGCGCGGGCCAATTCCCATTAGGGGAATTGGGCCCACACAACGGTTTCCGCCCTTTTAGGACGAAGGGCGACGACGGTGGGAGGCACCGTCGTCGCCGGCAAGTAAACCGTGCCTTGTGTCATCACCTCTGGCGGCCTGACTTCCCGGGTCCGATGGCCCTATA